>SXGU01249246.1_pt1 | contig 44437 bp, 33 predicted proteins | sample 3174531 | NCBI WGS metagenome assembly SXGU01 (sample SAMN11356863, study PRJNA531348) | freshwater metagenome | isolation source: freshwater sample F1-140 | place: China: Fuxian Lake, Yuxi | collected 2017-12-25 | reverse complement strand
GATCTCCTCGATCGCGAGCACGACGCCGTGGTGCGAGGTCTGGCCGAAGCCGGCCTCCTTGCCGGTGAGCGAGGCAAATTCGCCGACTTTGATGGTCCCCTCGGCGGCGGGCAGGACCGGGGCGAGCGTGAGCAGGGCCGAAACAAGACAAGTAGTGAGTTTCATAGGAAGGGAAGGGAGTTGGTCAGGGCGCGACGGTTTCGACAAAGACGAACTTGCCGTCTTTCACCTGGAGGACGACGGCGGACTTGGTGGGATTGCGGTGCTCATCGAACGTGATGACGCCGGTGACGCCCTTGAAATTCCTGGTGGTGGCGAGTGCGTCGCGGAGTTTTGGGCCGTCGGTGGTTCCGGCGCGTTTGATCGCATCGACCAGCAACATGGCCGAGTCGTAGCCGAGGGCGCACAGTGCGTTCGTGCCATCGCCCCAGCGTTTGGTGTAGCGATCGTTGAAGGCGACAATCTGGGGATCTCTGCTGGCGGGGGAATAGTGCGTGGAAAGATACGCGCCCTCGACCGCCTTGCCCCCGATATTGATGAGTTCCGCCGATTCCCAGCCGTCGACCCCGAAGAGGGGAAGGGTCATGCCGAGGTCGCGGGCCTGTTTGCAGATCAGGGCGGCCTCCGCGTAGTAGCCGGGAACGAAGATGCCCTCCACGCCGGCGGCCTTGATGGCCGTGAGCTGCGCGCGGAAGTCCTTGTCGCCCTCGGAGTATTTCTGCTCGAGCACCAGGTTGCCGCCATCCTCGGTGAATCGTTGCCGGAAATACTTTGCGAGCCCGACGCTTTGGGCGGAAGAGACCGACGACAACAGTGCGACCCGTTGGAGTTTGAGGGAATGGCGGGCGAATTTCGCCATCACGGTGCCTTGGAAGGAATCGATGAAGCAAACGCGGAAGATGTAATTGCCCTTGGCGGTGACTTCGGGGGCGGTGGCGCCCGGCGAGATGAGCGGGATCTTGGCGTTTTGGGCGATGGGGGCGGCTTCGAGGGTGCGCCCGGAGGTGATTTCGCCGAGGATCGCGACGACCTTGTCGCGCGAGATGAACTTCTTGGCGATCGTGGCGGCCTCGCCGGGCTTCGACTGGTCGTCCTCGACCAGGAGTTCGAGTTTCCGGCCGAGCACGCCGCCGGCGGCGTTGACCTCCTCGATGGCCTGGAGAGTGCCCTTGTGCGCGGTCTGGCCGTAGGTCGCCTCTTTGCCGGTCAACGAGGCGAACTCGCCAATCTTGATCGTGCCCTGGGCAGGCGCGGTGGCGGGAAGAAACGTGGAGACGAACAGAGCGAGAAGCGGACGAAACGCAGGCATCATGGAAAACGGGACGAAAAAGTGGGAGCGCGGAGCCAAGGCCAGCCCGGGCGAGTTTTCAACCTATCTGTTCAAAGAGTACGCACCTTTGTTCTTTCCGCCGCGGTGGCGAGCGGTTCAACTTACGAACGATTGAACACCTTCGACCGGCATCTTCTGCGCGAGTGGCTGCAGATTCTCGGCCTGGTGGTGGCCGCCACCTGCGGACTGCTGCTGGTCCAGGTGTTATACGATGATTTCCGGCAGTTGAGCGACCTCGGGGCGCCGCCGCTCCTCTTGGGACGCTACGTGATGGTGCGGATCCCCAGTTTTCTTGCCGCGGTGCTGCCCCTTTCCCTGCTGGTTTCGCTGCTCTACGTGCTGGGCAAGCTCCACCGGGCGAACGAACTCAGCGCCATGCGCGCCGCCGGCGTGGGATTTGGCCGGTTGATGGCTCCAATCTGGATTTTGGGTCTGGGGTGTTGCGGGATCTCTTGGTGGCTCAATACCAGCGTGGTGCCGTGGTCGGTCGAGGAATCGCGGGCGATCCGGGATGAATTGGAATATCAAAATCAGTCGGCCCGGGCGCTGCCGGCCGATCGGGTCGGGGCGGTGTATAGTGTCGCCTTCGACAATCCGGATGCGCGCCGGATGTGGTTTTTCAACCGGTACAGCAACGCCACCGAGCGCGGCTATGGGGTTTCGGTTTCGGAACTTGACGCGTTGCGCCGCGAACGTCGGCGCATCACGGCGGCGGAGGCCTGGTTCGATGCCGCGCGCAACGGCTGGATGTTCCAACGCGGTCGCGAGCTGACGTTTTCAGCCGAAACCGGGGAGCTGACGGGCTCACAGCCATTCACGGAAAAATTCGCCGCCAATTACCGCGAGGATCCTGGGTTGATGCTGTTGATTGATCGGCGGGCGTCGCGCCTGTCGCTGCGGGAACTGCGGGCGCTGATCGCGCACCTCGAGCTCGAGCGCAGCCCCAAGCTGGCGGAGTACGCAGTGCGTTACCACGGACTGATTGCGGACGTCGTCGCGCCCCTGATCGTCATTGCGATGGCGATTCCATTCGCTGTGTCGGGGGTGCGGGTGAATCCGGCGGTCGGCGTGTCGAAGTCCATCGGGCTTTTCTTTCTCTATTATATGTTCAGCACGGTGGCGACTTCCCTGGCCACCAAGGGGGTCGTCGATCCGGTGCTGGCGGCCTGGCTGCCCAATGCCGGCATGGCGGGGATTGCGGCGGTATTGTTTGCGCGGCTGCGATAGCCCTCATTTTTCACCCTCCCCAGGATGGTCAGCCGGCGATTGATGATTCTTGGTCGGCGGGTTTACGTCGCCGTGCGGTTCAGGCGGGCCAATCGCCCGCCCGCGGAGCTGGGCAGTGGCCGATTTCGTAGTCGGAAAAATCGTTGTGCACATCCTCGTACGGACGGTCCTGCAGGTAAATCTGCAGGATCCGGGAGTGCTCGTGGTCGGAGGTCGGAAAGATTTTGGGCGGTTCACCGGGCAGCATGATCGCGGTGTAGGCGCGCCGCCGGTCAACCATTCGTCGGATTACAACCATGGTGACGAGACGATGCGCGGGCCGGCCGAATTCGCCAGTGCGAAGGGGACGAGGAGCGTTGTGTCGGCGCGGGCGGTCATGCGTTCTGTCGACCAGTGGGTGCTCAGGCCCAGTTGAAATTGAAGCTCACGCTAATCCGCTCCTCGGCGACGCGATTGGCCGCGACTTCGTGGCGCAGCCAGCTTTCAAAGAGGACCACGTTTCCGGCTTCCGCGGGATAGGTGATGTGCACCTGATTGGCGCGGCGGGCCCCGGGCAGTTTGGGCGGGGCGGCCATGAAGCGATCCAGCCGCGGATCCTCGAACTTGAGGCCGGGGCAGCCGCGCGGCGTCACCACGTAGTAAGTGCCACTGATGAACGACAGCGGGTGCAGATGCAGGGAGTGCGCCGCGGTGGGTGGCATGATGTTGACCCAGAGATCGGTGAGCCGGATGGAACGGCCGCGCAGATTCAGGTCGAGGGCGCGGGCAAACCCGCGAACGTGCCGGGTGAGTTTTTTCTCGAGATCAGAAAAGGTGCTCGAGAAACGGTGCAGCTCGTTCAGCGAGGCGTAACTCGTGTAACCGCCGGGGTAATTTTTTTCCGACCAGCGGCGGCCGGCGCGATCAAACGCGCGCAGCTGCCGGCACTCTCCGGCAAGGTCGGCATTGAGCCGCGCGAGCCCGCTTTTCTGCAAGGGCTCGCAGTAAATGAAAGTGGGAAACCAGGCGCGGATCGGCATGGCGCGAGAATGGCGAATCCGAGTGGTCGGTGGCGAGTGGGTTTTCGGCTCCGGACCGGGCTACGGTGAAGCCGCCAGGCAACCGCGAATCGCCCCGTGCGAGTGTCACGTAATACGTGACACTCGCGATTGCGAGAATCGGGGTGCGCGGTGAGAGCATGGTCGGGGGTGAACATGTAACGTATTACGTTACATGTTTGCCAAGGCGCGCAGGTGGGGCACGCCGCCGGGCAGGCGCTGCCCGCCGGGCCGGAGGGAGGTTACCGCACGCCGCCCATCAGGCGCTTCACCCAGGGTATGAGCGCGAGGAGGACGAGGGTCGCGACTCCGACCCAGATTGCCTGCTTGAAGAAGAAATCGGCGAGCACACTGGCGTCTTTCGATTCGAAGTGCCCGGCGAGCACGCCCGCGAGCTTGTTGCCGAGCGCGGTCGCGAGGAACCAGATGCCCATCATCAGACCGAGCAGGCGTTGGGGCGCGAGTTTGGTCATGGTGCTGAGTCCCACGGGGCTCAGGCACATTTCCCCGAGAGTTTGAAGGAAGAAAAGGCCGACGATCCATAACGGGCTGACCTTGCCTTCGGCGGTGAGCTTCGCCGCCGGTACCATCAGCACGAACGAAAGCCCGAGAAACACGAGGGCCAGCATGAACTTGAACGGGCTCGAGGGCTGGTTGCGGCCGAGCTTTATCCACAACCACGCAAACCCGGGCGCGAGGATGATGACCCAGAGCGAGTTGACCGACTGGAACCAGGCCGACGGAAAATTCCACCCAAAAATCTGCGTGCGGGTAAGTTGGTCGCCAAAGAGCGAGATGGTCGAACCGGCCTGCTCGAAAATCGCCCAGAAAATCTCCGCGGCGATAAAGAACACAAGAATCGCGGCGATGCGTTTGCTGTCGGCGTCCGGTTTGAAGGCGAAGTAGAAGACGGCGGCAATCTGCACCGCGAACAGCCCGTAAACGACCGACGGATATTGGTCCGCGAGCATCATCACGCCCATGAGCGCAGCGGTCGCGATGACGACGAGCGCCAGCTTGCCCCATGGCCGGGTGGCGTCGGCCGGCGGGCCCAGGCCGACGTGCGCGAGGCGTTCGCCGGTCAGCACGTAGACGATCAGACCGATTGTCATGCCGACACCTGCGGCCCCAAAGCCCCAGTGCCAGCTGTGCAGCGGATCCATGCCCCAGCCGGCCAGCATGGCCCGGAACTCGGCGCTCTGCGCAAGCCAGCCGGTGACAAGCGGGGCCGCGAAGGCACCAAGGTTGATGCCCATGTAGAAAATGGAAAAGCCGGCGTCGCGCCGCTCGTCGTCCGGACGATAAAGGCTGCCGACCATCGTGCTGATGTTGGGCTTCAGGAGTCCGGTGCCGAGCGCCACGAGCACGAGGCCGGCGAAGAACGTAGCCTCGGAACTGAAGGCCATGGAGAAATGGCCGCAGGCGATGATGCAGCCGCCGATCAACACCGAACGGCGCGCGCCAATGAAGTTGTCTGCAATGAAGCCGCCCACGATCGAGAGCATGTAAACGCTCATCGTGTAGTTTCCGTAGATGGCGGCGGCGGTTTTCTTGTCGTAGCCAAGGCCACCGGCGTCGGCCCCCGCCACCATGAAGAGCGTGAGCAACGCCCGCATGCCGTAATAGCTGAAGCGTTCCCAGAGCTCGCTGAAAAAGAGGGTGGTCAGCCCGCGCGGGTGTCCGCCCAAGCCGCCGGAATCGATCGATCCGGCAGCGCCGGGATTGGGTGGGGCCGGAGGGGCAGCAGGGGCGGAACTCATATTGGCGGGGGAGCTTGAGTGGCCCTCCGCGGTGGGCAAAGCTGAAATGCTGGAGCGGAGAAAAATCGGCGAGAGGCGGCGTGAGAGGCCCCGCGCGGCGCATGGGAGGAACGAGGCACGCGCACGGCCGGGTCTGCCCGGCCGCTGTCAGAACAAAGTGTTCAAGGTCGCGACGATTCGCGCGAGGGCCTGATCATAGCCCGCATCAGTGAAGTCGATATATTGCAGTTTCGACAGCCGGTAGGGAATTTTACAGGGCTGATACAACGCCGCCAGCGTGGGTTTCTTGTGATCGAGGTAATAGTTCCATTCGTCCTCCACGTTTTCGGAGGAGACACTGGTGGGCGAAAGAATCACGATCATGCACTGGCACCCATCGAGGGCTTCGCCGATCTGGCGCGCCCAGCTCTTGGCCGGCTCGATCCGGTAAACGTCGAGCCAGACCTCGATGTTGTGCTTGAGCAGGCTGTTGGCGAGACGGGTCGCAAAGGTGGCGTCGGCCCGGGCGTAGCTCAGAAAGACCTTCGGCGGCGGCGTATCCCGTTTTTTCAACCGGGCAATCTCGATCAGGTGTTTCTGTTCCTGCAGGAGGAAGCGCTGCAGCAGCATCTGCGAAAGCGCGACCACGATTTCGGGATGCGTCTGCAGAAATTGCGTGAAAATCGAACGATCGATTTCGAAGACCTCGGTCGGTTCGGCCGTGATGATGGTCGCGGTGCGCGGCACATCGAGCAGCATCGCCAGATCGCCAAAATGAGCGCCGGAGCGGAGTTGATTGATCAGGAGGCGCTGCCCCTCGAGGCATTTGCAGACGTCGACACTCCCCTCGATGATAACGTAAAAGCAGTGTTCGACTTCGCCCTCGTGGCAGAGCGTGACTTGCGCCGGGTAAGTCTGGCGCCGGGCGGTGTCCCGAAGGTGTGCGAGCGCCGTGGACGAAAGCTTCGGAAAGATTTCGGCCAGCAACTCAAGGCCTTTGTCGATAATCATGCGGAGTGGGAGAGTGGGCGCCCGGCGGCGGGCTTGCGCCGGACTCCAGCGGCAAACGCGAACCGGATCAAATCCCTAATCACTGCACAAACACCGGAATCGCGGCAACGGTTCGCTGGCCATTTTCCAACTCGAACTTGAGCTCGCCGGGTTCAGTCGGGGTAAACTCGAAATCCCGGGTTTCGCCGACCGTCACGATTTGGGAAGCAGGCTGCACCGTCGCCCGCGCCGGCGGCAGCAGCGCGCCATCCTTCGCGAGCGCGCGCCACGTCAGGACACGAGCGCCATTCATGATCCGGAGCACGGTGGTCGAGTTGTTGAGCGAGATGTTGATGAGACGGATCCGATAGGTCTGGCCGGTCGTAAACTGCATGCTGCGGGTGGTTCCGCCGTTGAGCTGAATCCCGCGGCCGCCCCGGGCGCTGACCAGCACGACGCGATCTTTGTCGGGATCATATTGTTGGCCAGGTTCCAGGACTATCAGCGGTCCGTAAAGCCCGGTGAGCAGCTGGCTCTCGTCGTCGAAATGGGTGTGGTAAATGAAGGTGCCGGCCCGGGGCGGAGTCATCTCCGCGATAAAGGAACCGCCCGGGGCGATGCTCGGAGTCACGCTGGCGGAGTGTCCGCCCCAGCCGACGACGCCGTCGTAGATGCTCTCCAACTCGATGCCGTGCCAGTGGACCGCGGTCGGGCGGGGCAGGTGGTTGACGACTTTGATCTGGGTGCGCTGCCCTCGGGTCAGGATGAGCGGCGGGCCCGGGATCGAAAACTCCTCTGGCGGTTGCCCGCCGAATCCTTCCTGCACGAAATAAGAGGTCAACGGGAAGGCAGGTGCCCGGGGATTCGGATGCTCGCGCACATGCAGCGTCAGCTCGCGCGCGGGCCCTTTCTCCGGTTTTTTCAGAGCGATGGCCCCGCCCTGGATTTCAATCCCCAGCACCAGGCCGGACATGTCCTCGAACGCGTGACGCTTGTGCTCGTCTTCCGCCACGGGCCCCTTGCCCGGCGGCCGCACCCTGAGTCTGGAGGAAAAATGGGCCGACATGTGGCAGTGGTACAGCCACCGCCCCGCTTCAGTGGCCTGCCATTCGATCCGAATCGAGCCGGCGCTCGGGATTCGCTCCGTCACGGATTTTTCCCGCTCCCCCTCCGCATAGAAAGTATCCTGTTGCCCGTCGTTCCGGCTGAGCACGTCGAAGTGAAATCCGTGCAGATGCATCGGATGCGTGCCGACGCTCGCGTTGATCACCCGCCAGCGCACCCGCTCGCCAAGCTCATAGCGCAGGGGTTCGGTATACGGCCAGGTCAGCCCATTAACGGTCATCACCGCGCGGACCCGGGTCGAAGCGGGGAGGCCGGTGTCTTCGTCGATCGCCTGCGAGTCGTCGGGCGCGCGCTCCAGGTATTCGTTGAGCACGAAGATGCGCTCGTGCGGATCCGGCACCGTTCCCGGCGGATCGACTACCAGTCCGCCGTTCAGCAGCGCATCCTTGCCCTCCGCAAAGGTGGTGCGGGGCGGGCCCACGCTGGCCCAATACACAAAGGTCCCCGGCTTGTCGGCTTTCCAGCGGAATTCCCGCTCCTCGCCGGAGGCAATCATTACCACCGGATCCGCGGTTTCAGTGTGCGCGTGCAGGCCATGCACCTCAAGCGGTGGGCCGGCCACCGTGTGCTTGATCGTTACACGTAGTTCTGTGCCGGCGGGAACCCGAATCAACGGCCCGGGTGTTTGCAGCGGCCCGCCCTCCTCGCGAAACGCATACATCGGAAATCCGGCCCCGTCTTTCTTCTCCGGGCTCCACACGCCGGTATCCGTCCGCAATCGCAATGTCAGCACTCCGTTCTCGAGCCGGCCGGCCGGACGCCGGTTGTCCTGGGGCTCGATGGTCGGCAATCCGGTGGTGACGGTTCCGACAATGGCACAACCCAAGGCGCGCCTGGCGGCCGCGGCCAACGCCGGATTTTCCCCCGCCAGCACGGCGGTGAGCACGCTCACCAGTTGACCGCAATCGGCCGCGTCGTCGGGCTTTTCCGGCACCGTGCCGACCGCGCCGAAATACAGCACCGCACCGGTCGAGTCGAGGACCACGGCGGATGGCGTCACCGCGGATCGCAGGCGGGCCGCCAGTTCGCCTTTTTCATCTTTCACCACCGGAAATCCGAACTGGCGGGAAGCGGCGAAATTCCGGATGTCGGCGACGGCCTCGTTTCCGTTGGAGAAAACGGCGAAGAAACGAACCCCCTGGGCCGAGTATTCCCGGGCGACCCGGACGAACGGCGCGGAAAAGACGTCGGCGCACGGGCACTGCGCGGAGGTGAAGAACAAGACGGTGGCGCGATGCTCCGCGAAATCATCCCCGCCATGCTCGGTGCCATCGATATCTTGCCAGGCGACGGCGGCGACGGCGTTGCCTGGCGTGCCGGAAGTGCGCGTATTCCGGTAAACGAAATAACCGATTAGCAATGCGAGGAGCACGCCTCCGGCCGGAAACGAATTCTGGACCTGCCGGAGGCGGCGGCGGATGGAATTGATCATTTATGGGATGAAGGAGAGCCGGCGGGGCAACGCCCGGGAAAGTTCCGCGCTGGGGTGAACGCTCGCCGGCCGGCCCTGTGACCGCCCAACCTTCCGGCCGAAATACACAGCAGGCCAGCCAAAAAAATGGCCTCGATTGACGCAGTCGCGTTGACGGCCGTTTCTCCGCAATTGCGAGTCCACCGTCCAGCCGTAGCGCCGCCGGCACTGCGAATTTCTATTTATCTTGCCCGGGCGCGCCGCGTTCGAGATTGATTGGCGCGCCCCTCCTGCGGTCCGCCGCTCAACGACACCTCTTGTCGTCGTGTTGCTTGCCACTTCGTTGTCGAGTTCAGCGATTAAGATTTCTCCCATGCCGTTATCATCGAATGCTGCTCAAAAAAACGTCTCTCCGGTGAGCGGCGGGGGCGGGTGGCGCACCGTCAACGTGAGAAGTCTGCGGCTCGGGGCCGGACTGGTCCTGCTCGCCTACGTCATCTCGCACTTTGGCAACCACGCCCTCGGCTTGATTTCGCTGCAGGCGATGGAAACGGCACGTCCCCTGGTCATGGGTTTCTGGCGCAGCCCGATTCCGACGGTGGCATTGTACGGCTCACTGGCGGTGCACGGGACGCTCGCCCTCTGGCTGCTTTATCAGCGGCAGTCACTGCGCATGCCCTTGTGGGAATTCTGGCAATATGCGTTCGGGCTCGCGTTGCCTCCGCTGCTCACCGCCCATGCCTTGGGCGCCCGACTCAACTGGTGGTTCAACGGGACGGAAGGATCGTACTCCCGCACGCTGTTGTCCTACGTTGTGACGGCGCCAGAGCGCGGCGTGAATCAGTCGATTCTGCTGACACTCGCCTGGGTGCATGGCTGCATCGGTTTACACTACTGGCTGCGTTTCCGCCCCTGGTACCCATACGTGCGCACCTGGCTGCTCGTCGTCGCACTGTTGCTGCCGGTGCTGTCCGTTGGTGGGATTGTGGCCGGCGGCCGCGAGCTGACGGTGCAAGCCCGGACTCCCGGCTGGCTTGAATCGCAACCAGGCAGGCGCAATCAAGCAACCGATTTGGAAGGTTCGTCGCGAGCCCGGCGGCAGACCCGCACGGGACGGATCGTCACCTACGTGATTGATGGTTATCTCTTCGCGCTCATGGGCGTTTTCGCCGCGCGGGGTGTTCGCTCTCTCTGGCAGCAGCGTCGGGCGGTGTGCATCTCGTATTCAGGTGGCCGGGCGGTCACGGTGCCGATCGGTTCCACCATCCTCGACGCGAGTCGTCAGGCTGGGTTCCCGCATGCGTCGGTCTGCGGTGGGCGCGGCCGCTGCTCAACCTGCCGCGTGCTGATCGTCGACGGATTTGGGACACTCCCGCCGGCGAGTGCGGCGGAGAAGCAGGTGTTGGCGAGCGTCCGGGCGGCGCCGGATGTTCGGCTTGCCTGCCAGACCCGCCCGGTGATGGCCGTCACCGTCATGCCCCTCCTGCCACCTTCAATCTCCGCGGATGAATCGTTTGGGGTGGACGCCCGTCAGGGCCATGAGCAGCGGGTGGCGGTCCTTTTTGCGGATCTCCGCGGCTTCACCCGCATGGCGGAGAAGAAACTGCCCTACGACACGGTCTTTATCTTGAATCGCTATTTCGAAGCCGTCGGTAAGGCGATCACCAGCGCCGGAGGAATCACGAATCAGTTCACGGGCGACGGGGTCATGGCGCTCTTCGGCATCAAAGACGGCCCCGAGGTCGGTTGCCGCCAGGCGCTCGCAGCCGTCCGCTTTATCGTTCAAGAAGTTTCGCGGCTCAGCAGTGATCTCGCGCATGATCTTCCGGAACCGTTGCGCGTTGGCATCGGGATTCACGTCGGTTCCGCTGTGATCGGTCGGATGGGTTGGAAGGAAACGTCGTATCTGACGGCGGTGGGCGATACGGTCCACGTGGCGGCGCGGCTTGAGCAGGCTACCAAGGACTACGGTGCCGAACTGGTCGTTTCCGAGGAGGTCGCCCTGTGTGCGGGCACGGACCTTTCCGCGTTTCCCTGCCACCTGCTCGAAGTGCGCAACCGTGCCGCTGCCGTTAGCATTCGTGTCATCCCACGGGTCGCCGATCTTTCCGCCGTGGGTGCGGCCACTCCAGCTTCCGCCGTGACGGCTCCCCCCCCGGCATAGCGGACAGAACTCTCTCGCGAATTGTTTTTTGGGGTGGAAACAAAAAGCCCCCGGCACGGAGCCGGGGGCTTTACTGGTCGGAGAATCGGCGCAGCGGAAGTGTCCGCTTACTTTGCCGCAGGGGCCGCCGGGGCGGCGGGAGCCGCCGCGGTGGCCTTGATGTCGAGCAACTCGACGTCAAAGATCAGCGTCGAGCCGGGCGGAATGCCCGGCCGGCCGTCGTCGCCGTAGGCGAGATGGGGCGGCACGTAGAGTTTGATTTTACCGCCCTTGGTCATCTTCTGAATGCCCTCGGTCCAGCCCGGGATCACTTGGTCGAGCGGGAATTCGGCGGGCTCGTTGCGTTGCACCGAGCTGTCGAACACCGTGCCGTCGATGAGCGTGCCGGTATAATGAACGCGCACGGTCTCGGTGGGCTTGGGGGACGGACCTGCGCCCGGCTTCGTGATTTCGTAGCGCAGCCCGCTCGGTAGTTCGACGATGGCCTTGTTCGCCTTGAGCTTCTCGAAGAAGCCGGCGTTGGACGACATGTTCTTGGTCTTGAGCTTGCCGAGGTACGCGGCCTGCTTGGCCTGCATGAAGGTGTCCATGAGCGGCCCGATTTTTTCGAGCTCGAAGGGCGAATCCTTGCCCGCCGCCGCCTGCGAGAGGCCTTTGATCAGCAAGTCGATTTCGGCCGGGGTGAACTCCAGTTCGGTGAGGCCGACGCGTTTGCCGATGAACCAGCCGAACTCCTCGATCAGCTGGGCGTCGGAAAACGCGGGCTTGGCGGGCGCGGCGGGGGCCGCAGCGGCGGCCGCCGGGCCGGCCTGGGCCGGGAGATTGACTTTGACCTCCTGCGCGGTCGCGGCGGCGAGGCCGAGGACGGGCAGGCAGATGGTGGCGATATGCTTCAGTTTCATTCGTGGATTGAGTGTGGGCGTGGTCACGGCCGCGATGGATTTGTGCCGTAAAACCTCCACCACTGCCATCCGGCACCGGCGAAAGCAATCTCGATCTCCCCGCTTGAGTCAGCCGGGGTGATCGGCCATCACCTGTCGCCTTACACACATGAACCCCGACCAATTTTGGGCCAGCCAGGACGGCCAGATTCTCACGGTAAAGAACAAGGATGAACATGCCGTGTCCCTGGTGCTTGCATTCTGGCCGCGCCACCCGGCTGAATTTGACTTTCTCAAGGCCAACCTTGGCGGGCTGCGGTTCAGCGAGCGCAGCTCGCTGGCCCGCATCGGCATCGAGATGCAGGTCCACGGCGCGCCCTGGGTGGAGGGCAACCGGCTCGAGCTCCACGCCGACGCCTTCATCTTCGATGCCAGTTTTCCCAACGCCCCCTACTGGAAGAAGCTGATGCGAGTGGGTTCGCCGGTCGGTCGCCTTTATCACGCCCCCGTCGCCGCCAAGCTTTCGACCGCGGAGATCTGGGATGCCTTGAAGGAAAACCGGATCAAGCTGCCCCATACTGTCAGCATCGACTCGCAGGGGCACGTCTTCCTGACCCCGCATCAGCTGAGTTACACGCTCAGTCCCCGGTTGCAGCGGCCCGATTTTGAACGGGTGGTCAGCGGTCACGCCGGGCGGGGTTTCCTCGATCGGGTGCAGATCCGCCACGAGGCCGCGCCGCTCGCGATTGCGCCGCGCTCCGGTATCCTGACGAGCTGCTCCTTGTACTTGAAAGAGCACTACGTGGTGCTGAACCAGGGCGCGGGCAACTTCGGCATTCACACGAGCGCCGTGCTGCTCGACCCGATCAAGACCTTTGGCACGAACATCATGCTCGAGATCTACAATCCCGGCGACCAGCCGGTGGTGAACCCGGTCGTGTCGGTGGATGTCTTTCGCGCCCCGGCGCTGGCGGACCCCGAGTTCAAGACGCTCGAAAAGAAGCGCACGCGGCTCCTCGCGACGGCGACGGGACTGTTCAAGTGCCTCGATGCCAACCCGCCGCACGACCCGGGCGAGGCCAAGCCGCGGGCGAAGATCACGGTGCGCGGCCGGAGCGGGGCGATGGAGAACCGCGCGGTGTTCGTGCGGGCCGGCGAAGATCTGCGGAAGTTTCTCGAAGGCGACGCCTGCCCCGTCGGGCACCGGACGATGATCCAGGCGCTGGACCACGCGGCCGAGCACGCGGACACGCTCCTCCTCGACTGCTTCCCCGACCTGCTGGAACAGATCGAATTGCTCACCCGGATCGCCGAGCTGAAACTGAAGCGCATCATCTTCCGCAAGGCCTCGCGCACCCACGGCTACTTTTTCTCGAGCCACGGTCACGGGCGGCTGGATACGCTGAACTCCATCGGCGTGCAGATTTACTGGTACGACGAACTGACCAAGGACCTTTATCTGCACACCTACAAGAAGGACCACGGCTTCTTCGTGCGGGAGGAGATTGCGCGCCGGTTCGACGAAGCGACCATCCTGGCCTTTTACGGCTCGGCCATCGGGCTGGACAAGGAGGATTCCGATCGCATCTCTTCGCTCGTCGACAAGCTGACGTCGTTCATCGGCACCAATCTCGGCGTGCTGACCGGCGGTGGCGGTGGCGTGATGCGGCTCGCGACCGATCAGGCGCGCGGGAAGGGGGCGCTCACCGGGGCGTGCTTCCTCGAACTTGAGGCGCAGCCGCCCGAGCTGGGCGTGGATTTTTTCAACACCTTCCAGGAGTCGTCGCGCCACTTTCGCCAGAAGTGGTTTGAGGCCGCGGATTTTTGCATCTTCAACGTCGGCGGGGTGGGCACGCTGGAGGAGGCCGGCATCGAAATGTGCAATCTCAAGCTCGGCATCCGCCCGCGGGTGCCGTATGTTTTCTTCAACGCGACGTTTTGGGCCGATCTCCGCCGCCAGCTCCGGACGATGATTCGGACGAAACGCGCCCCGGCCTGGATGGCGGACTACATCCTCTTCACGGACGACCCGGACGAAGTGGTGGCCTTTTATCGCAAGAAGCTGCAGGTGTTGTGAACCAGGCTCCGCCGGGAGTCTCCTCCTCTGTGATAACCCTTCCCCGCTCCATCCTCGTCGTCGGTTCCGGCGGGCGCGAACACGCGCTCGTTCGGGCGTTGCTCGCCTCGCCGGCGCGGCCGCGGGTCATCTGCGCGCCGGGCAACGCGGGCATTGCGCAGGACGCCGCCTGCTTCGGCGTCGCCGCGGACCGGGTGGATGATCTCGTGGCGTTGGCGCAGCGCGAGCGGATCGAGTTTGTCGTCGTGGGTCCGGAGGTCCCGCTCTCGCTCGGGCTGGCCGACCGGCTGATCGCGGCGGGAATACCGGTCTATGGTCCGAAAGCCGACGGCGCGCGGCTCGAGGCCTCGAAGGTTTTCACGAAACAGATTCTGCTGAAGTACGGGATCCCCACCGCGCCGGCGGAATTTTTCAGCGAGGTGCCCCCGGCGCTGGCGTACTTGCGCACCCGGAAGATTCCGATTGTGATCAAGGCGGACGGGCTCGCCGCCGGCAAAGGGGTGATCGTCGCCCAGACGCCGGCCGAGGCCGAGGCGGCCGTCCGGGACATGCTCGCCGGGGGGAAGTTTGGCGCGGCCGGACGCCAGATTCTCGTCGAGGACTGTCTGTTTGGCGAGGAAACGTCGATTCTGGTCGTGGTCTCCGGTCGCGACTACGTCATCCTGCCGACGTCCCAGGATCATAAGCGGGTGGGGGAGGGTGACACCGGACCGAACACCGGCGGCATGGGGACGTATTCACCGGCGGAGGTGGTGACGCCGGCGTTGCTCCAGCGAATTGACGCCGAAATTGTGCGGCCTTCGGTCGACGCCATCGCGGCGGAAGGCATCGATTACCGCGGCACGCTCTTCGTCGGCGTGATGCTCACGCCGGAGGGCCCGAGTGTAATCGAATACAATGCGCGGTTCGGCGATCCGGAGACCCAGGTCGTGCTGCCGCGCATTGCGAACGATCTGCTCGCGTTGCTGTGGGTGGCAACCCGCGGGCAACTGGCCGGAGTGGCGTTGGTCACGCTGCCCATCCAGGCGCTCTGCGTGGTTATTGCCGCCCGGGGGTATCCAGACGCCTACCCGAAGGGTGAGGTGATCACAATTCCGGCGGCGTTACCCGCGGGCGTTTCCATTTTGCACGCGGGCACGGCGACGGACTCCGCGGGGCGGGTGGTCACGAATGGCGGGAGGGTGATCGGAGTGACCGCGCTTGCGCCCACGCTGCGCGGGGCGGCCGATCTCGCCTATGCGGTGTGCGATGAAATCGGATGCGCGAGCAAGTATTTCCGTCGCGACATCGGGGCGCGCCAGCTCGCACGCGGATGACGCGCCGATTTCTCCTGCTGTGGTTGCTGGGGTGGACGTCGGAGCTTGCCGCTGGTGCCGGCCCGCCGCCCGGACGTGATTTGGGCCAGGGTTTGGTCTACGTGCGGGTTCGGGAGCTGCCGGCGGATTTGCCGGCGAAGCCCGAAGGGAAGGTGCCCGCCTCGGTGATCGATGTGCGTTACGTGCGGGCCGGCCCGGAGGCCGCGACGGCATTTTCCGCCTGGCTGAAGTTTCGGGCAACCACGCGTTCGCCGGTGTTCGTGCTGGCGAACCGCGAGACTTCGGGAGAATTGCGGCAGGCGCTCCGGGCACCGCACCACGGTTCGGGCATTGTCGTGATCGGGATCGCGCACGCTGATTTCGAGCCAGATGTCGGCGTCAGGGCCACCGCCGAAGAGGAAAAGGCCGCCTACGACGCCTTGGGCGATGGGATTCCGGTGGCGAGTCTGCTCAAGGACAACCCCGCCAAGGAACGGATCGACGAGGCCAGTCTCGCGCGGGAGCGGCCGGCTTCGACGATGGGCGAAGAACGACCCGGTCGGAAGACCGTTCCGCCGATCATCGATGCCACCTTGCAGCGAGCCGTCCACCTGCATCGGTCGCTGGCCGCGTTGCGTCGAAGCTAGACGGGAAAGGCCGGGGTTCGGCGGCCTTGAATCCGGCTTTGCGTTTCCGGCAAAACCGTGTCCTTTCCGTGCCCGTGTCCGATTCTGGGGTGATAGTCGTTGTCTGTACCGCCAACATTTGCCGCAGCCCGATGGCCGCAGCCTTGTTGCAGCACGCGCTTGCCGCCGAGCCAGGCCCGCTCCGGGCGATGAAAGTAATCTCGGCCGGGGTCGCGGCGCGGCTGGGAGAGCCGGTTTCGGAAAACTCCGTCGCGGCGCTGAAAAAAGTGGGCATCGATATCTCCCTGCACCGCAGCCAGCCGGTCACGCAGCAGATGCTCGACGGGGCCTTCGCGGTGCTCTGCATGACCCAGTCGCACAGTGTGATGATCGAGGCGACGGCCGAACCGGTGCCGCGGAACCTGCATTTGTTCCGGGAGTTCATGCCCGGAGAGGTCGATCGCGAGATCGGAGATCCTTACGGCGGGCCCCTGCGGCTCTACGAAGCGGTGCGCGATGAAATGGTGGAGTCGATTCCACCGCTGGTGAAGCATCTCCGGTCACTCACGGGTTGAGGCTCGATTTTTTGCTGGCGACTTCCCGGACTCCCGCCCGCAATCGCCGCTTTCCTTCCCAGCCACTCCCATCTTCTTCATGTCCCTCACCGCCACTCCGCTCCGCTCCCTCGATCCTGAAATTCATGCCGCGATTGCCGCGGAGCTGGCCCGCCAGCAGAGCCACATCGAGCTCATTGCCTCGGAAAATTTCACCTATCCGGCGGTGATGGAGGCGCAGGGCAGCGTGCTGACGAACAAGTACGCGGAGGGTTATCCCGGCAAGCGCTGGTACGGCGGCTGCGAGCAGGTCGACAAAGTCGAGGTTCTCGCCCAGGAACGCGCGAAAAAACTCTTCGGGGCCGAGCATGCCAATGTGCAGCCGCACTCGGGCTCGCAGGCCAATTTTGCGGTTTACACCGCGGTGCTCCAGCCCGGGGACAAGCTGCTGGGCATGAACCTCAGTCATGGCGGTCACCTCACGCACGGCAACCCGGCGAACTTCTCCGGCAAGCTGTATAATTTTTGTCAGTACGGCGTCCGCGAGGACAACGGGCTGATTGACTATGATGAGCTGGCGCTGGTCGCGGCCCGGGAGAAGCCGAAGATGATCACCGTGGGGGCCAGTGCCTACTCGCGGGTGATCGACTTTGCCCGGATGGGCGAGATCGCGCGGAGCGCGGGGGCTTTTCTGTTTGCCGACATCGCGCACATCGCCGGGCTGGTGGCGGCGGGCATTCACCCGTCGCCGGTGCCGCATGCGGACTTCGTGACCACCACCACGCACAAGACGCTCCGGGGGCCGCGGGGCGGCTTGATCCTCTGCCGGGCGGCGCACGCCAAGGCGATCGACTCGGCGATGTTTCCTGGCGGCCAGGGCGGACCGCTGATGCACGTGATCGCGGCCAAGGCCGTGTGTTTTGCCGAATGTCTGAAGCCGGAGTTCAAGTTTTACTCCGAGCAAATCGTGCAGAACGCGCGCGCGCTGGCGGCGGCGATGACGCGGCGTGGCTACAAAATCGTGTCCGGCGGGACCGACAATCATCTGATGTTGGTCGACCTGCGGACCAAGTTCCCCGAACTGACCGCGAAGAAGGCGCAGGAGACCCTCGATCTGGCCCACATCACCTGCAACAAGAACACGGTGCCGTTTGAAACCCGCAGCCCGTTCCAGGCCTCGGGCATCCGGCTCGGGACTCCGGCGGTGACGACGCGCGGCTTTGGCGAGACCGACATGGATGAAATCGCCGGTTGCATCGACGCGGTCCTCGGGGCCATCGGCACGCCGGGCGAAATCGCGATGCTCGAACAGGTGCGGCAGCGCGTCGCCAAGGTGACGTCCCGGTTCCCGTTGCCCTATTGCTGAGGGCTTGCGGTCGAGGCATCCCGCGATTGGATAGTCAGGCGACCTGATGCGCCCGGCTCGACCATCCAATACACGTTTTGATTTGTTCGTCGTCGGCCTCGTGGCGCTGACGGGTGTCGGGCTGTCCGGATGGCTCTGGCAGGGCGCTCGCGCGACCGAGCGAGCCCGGGACGACCTGGCCTTTTCGCGCCAGGTTGACGCCCGGCATGCGCTCATCCGGGAGACCCTCGGGGGCTACGAGGAGTGTTTGCTGGCAATGAAGTTGCTCATGACGCACGGGCGCGAAATCGACCAGGTTAAATTTTCGGCGGAGGCGCGTGCCCAGTTTGCCCGACATCCGGGGTTTCTCGGTCTGCAGTGGGCTCCGCGGGTGACAGCCGGAGCACGAGACACCTGGGAGCGGGTCAATGCGGCCGAGCTGGGTGCGATGGCCCGCATTCGCGAACGGGCGCGGGGCGGGGCCGATGTCGTTGCGCTTGCGCGAGCCGAGTACTTTCCGATCCTTTTTGCTGATCCGATTGAAGCCAACCGAAACGTCATCGGTTCCGATGCGGCGGCGAGTCCGCTGCGGGGGATTTTTGCCACCGCTGCGGCCAGCGGCGGGATTGGGATGAGCGGGCTCATGAAACTGGTTTACGAGTCGGGCCCCAACGACGGTGTGGTGATGGTTTGCCCGGTCGGGGGTGCCGTGGGCGGGACGGCCGGCGCCGTCGGCGTGCAAGGATTCTTGCTCGGGGTTTTCCGGGTGGCGGATTTGCTCAACCAGCCGTGGAGACGTGCTCCGGGCGCGGTGCTCGACGTCATGTTCATCGACGAATCATCAACCCGGGCGGATCGCCGGGTGCTATTCTTCCACCGCGCCAGGGCCGGCGGCCGCGGAGTGCCGACGGAAGCCGAGTTCAAGGCGGGTGCACACCGTTCGGCGGCGCTGCCAATCGCCGGCCGAAATTGGCGGGTGATCTACCGGAGCGCCGCCGAGCCGGCGGCGATGTCGCTGGGATCGCCGATCATGGCGCTCGTCGCCGGGCTCACGGTCACGTTGCTGGGCACGGGGTTTCTGGCGTCGCATTTTCGCCGGACGCGGACGGTCGAGCGCGAAGTGGCCGAGCGAACGGCCGATTTGAGCGAGAGCCGGCGTCAGCTCAGCGCGCTGATGCATGCGCTGCCCGGCATGGCCTTCCGGGGCACGTACGAGGACAACCTGAGCCTGACATTTGTCAGTGAAGGCGCGCTGGCGCTCACCGGGCACGCGCCGGCGGAATTTATCGAGGGTCGGCTCCACCTGCGCGACATCGTGCATCCGGATGACCTCGCGCGAGTGCGCGGCCGCACCCGGGCGGCGCTCGCGGAGCGACGGGAGATCGAGGTCGAGTATCGCATCCGCACGCGCACGGGTGGCGAGAAATGGGTACTCGCCCGCGGGCGGGGAATCCAGGTTGCAGGCGCCTCGGCCCTGCTGGAAGGGCTGGCGATTGACATCACCGCGCAAAAGAACGCCGAGGCGGCGCGCCTGGCGCTCGAGCGAAAACTCCTGGAGGGCCAGAAACTCGAGAGCTTGGGCCTGCTGGCGGGTGGAATCGCGCACGACTTCAACAACCTGCTCAGCACGGTGCTGGGCAACGCCGAACTGGCGCGCCTCGAACTGCCATCCGAACACGTGATGGCGTCCAAGCTCCGGGCCATCGAGTCCGCCTCGGTGCGAGCGTCCGAGTTGTGCCGGCAGATGCTCGCCTATGCCGGCAAGGGTCGACTGGTCGTGGAGCCCATCGATTTGTCGGTGCTGACCGAGGATTTGCTGCCGCTGCTGAAGATCTCGATTGCCCATCTGGCCGGACTTCGGCTCGAACTCGGGCGGGGACTTCCGTTGGTCTCCGCCGATGCCACGCAGCTCCGCCAGATTGTGATGAACTTGATGCTCAATGCGACCGACGCGATCGCGGAGCGCGGGGGTGAGGTTGTGCTCACGACCGGCGTGGTGCCGGTGACGCCGGAGATGCTGACGGGCTGTGTGGTGGGGGCGGACCTGCCGGCGGGCGACTACGTTTTTCTCGAGGTACGCGACACCGGCGCCGGCATGACACCGGAGGTTCTCGCCAAAATCTTCGACCCGTTCTTCACCACTAAATTTGCCGGTCGCGGCCTCGGGCTCGCCGCAGTGCTGGGCATCGTGCGCGGGCATGGCGGGGGACTGTGTGTCTCGAGTGTGCCGGGCAGAGGTTCGACGTTTCGATTGTTCCTGCCGCTGTCCGCCGGACCCGCGCCGGTGCCCCGGCCTCCGGAAGCCGGAGTCGCGAGCCGCTGGAGTCAGGTGGGCAAGGTCCTGGTGGTGGACGACGAGATGCAGGTGCGTTTCGTGATGGTGGAGATGCTGCGCAGCTTTGGCTTCACGTCGAGTGAAGCGGCGGATGGCAAGGCCGCCCTGACGATTTTCCGGGAGAATCCGGCGGGCTTCGAATTGGTGGTGCTGGACATGTTGATGCCGGGCCTCAGCGGTGAGCAGACGCTGGAGGCGTTGCGCGGCATCCGACCCGAGGTGCGCGTGTTGCTGGTCAGCGGTTACAGCGAGGAAGACATCGTGCGCCGCCTCAGTGCGACGGGGCCGCTGCGCTTCCTGCCCAAACCGTTTACGCGAGCTTCGCTGGAACGTGAGTTGCGGCAATTGTTGGCGTGAATTGACGTTGGTTTGCTCCTTGGCGTCCGGGGATGGATTCTCTTTCGTCTCCGATTCCTTTTGTGTCCAACACCGCCCTCCCCAACGCCGCAGTGCCGGTGCGCCCGCTTTCGCTCGGGGTTATTTTTCTCACGCTCTACATCGACCTGATTGGGTTTTCGATCGGTTTCCCGCTGGGGCCCGACTTGCTCGACCACTATTTGAAACTGGAGGGGCGCACGGGCGCGCTGGGTTGGATGGTCGGGCAGACGGATGCGCTCGCGCACGCCTTCGGCATCGGAAATTACGCGCCGGTGCTGTTTGGCGGGGTGATTGCGTCGGTTTTCTCCGTGCTGCAATTTGTCTTCGCACCGTTCTGGGGCGCATTGAGCGATCGCCGAGGACGCCGTGGTATTCTGCTCTTCACGGTCGCCGGCACCGGTTTCAGCTACCTTCTCTGGGTCTTCAGCGGCTCGTTCTGGCTTTTCCTGCTTTCCCGTGTGGTCAGCGGGGCGTTCAGCGGCAACCTCTCCGTCGCGACCGCCGCGGTGGCCGACGTGACTTCGCGCAGCGAACGCGCGAAGGCGATGGGCCTCGTCGGCGCGGCGTTTGGTCTCGGACTTGTGACGGGACCGATTCTTGGCGCATTGACGGTGCAGCTGAATCTGGCTGCGCGCTGGCCGGAGCTGGCGCGTTATGGCATCAACCCCTTTTCGGTGCCGGCGCTCCTGGCCTTCGGGCTCTGCCTGGTAAATCTCGTTTGGATCACTGCCAGGTTCCGCGAGACACTCTCCCCCGAGGCGAAAGCCGTTTCACGTGAGCCGCGACTGCGCAACCCGATCCGGGCCATTCTTGGGTTGGAGGATCCGGCGGTGCGACGCGCGAATCTCGTGGCCTTTGTCTTCGCGGTGGCGTTTGTGGCCATGGAGGCGACGCTGACGTTTCTGGCCACGCAACGCTTCGGGTATACGGCCCGCGAGAACGGGTACCTGCTTGGGTTCCTCGGGCTGAGCGCCATCGTCACGCAGGGATTGATTTTGCGAAAATTGCTCAAGGTCGTGGACGAGCTTCGCGTGCTGAACATCGGATTGGTGGCGGCAGTGTTTGGGTTTCTCGCCGTCGGTGCCGCGGCGACCCCCTGGCAGCTTTATGCGGGAGTTGGCTTGCTCGTCTTTGGCTCGAGCCTCGTGAATCCCTCCACGACCGGGTTGATCTCGCTGTATGCCAGCGCGGCCGAGCAAGGACGGGTACTCGGGGTTTTTAGATCCCTGGGGTCACTGGCGCGGGCGATCACGCCGGTGGTGGCCGGAGTTGTATTCTGGGCGTGCGGATCGGCGACGGTATTTGTGACCGGCGCCGGGTTCGTCCTGGCGGCGCTGGTGCTGAGTGCGAGTTTGCCAAAACCGAAAAAATGACCTCCTGGGAAAAGCTGTCCAGCGGCTCCACCGGCGCGATGGCCCGATGGCGCCGTTCCGGTTCCGGGATCGGATTTCTCCTTTCCATCCTGGGATTATTGCTGCTGGAGGGTTGCTCGGCGGGGACGTTTCGCCGGCAGCCCTTGCAGCCGGGTCGCACGACTCATTCGTCGCCACTGGTGGTGCTGCCGGCACAGCGGATCGGTAATTTCCTGCTGATCGAGGCCAAGTGGGATCGCTCGGGCCCATACCGGTTTCTCATCGATACCGGTTCGTCGGTGACCCTGATTTCTCCCGCGTTGGCGCGACGCTACCCCGGGCGGGAGATTCCACCGACCCCTGCGCCGCCGGTGCGGGTGCGGGGGGCGGAGGGCAGTATTGTGGAATTGCCGCACGGTTCCCTCCGGCGACTGGAACTGGGCGATGCGCGTTTCGAGGACGTGGACGTGCTGCTCTACGATTGTGCGGCGCTGTCGGCGCATTTTGGCCTCACGATCGACGGTGTGCTGGGCTTTCCGCTGTTCCGCGAGACGCTGTTGACCCTCGACTATCCTGGGAGCCGGGTCTTGCTGCAGCCCGCGAAGACGACTGCATTGGTCCCGGGTACGACGATCTCGTTCGACGATACGCGCAAGACACCTCTCATCAATGTGCGAGTGGGCGAGCGATCGCTGGTGGCTTTGATCGACTCGGGGAGCGACGCGACCTTCAGCCTGAATCCGGTCGGCATAGATCCCCGGTTCGCGTTCGGCCCGACGGTGGGGGCGACGGTGGGAACGATTGCGGGTGATCGCCTGCAACGCATCGGCCGGCTGGGTGAAACGATGGCGCTCGGCGACCAGCGCTTTGTCGAACCCATCGTGGATCTGACCGACGAGCTTTCGGCGATCGGTGGCGGGATGCTGCAGCATTTTGCGGTGACGTTTGATCAACTGCGTGATCGGGTGACCTTTTTTCGCGACGGCCGGGAACCGATCGGGGCGGCGCCACGGCGAAGTGCCGGGCTGAGCTTCAGCAAGACTCCGGCCTATTGGCGCGTGGCCGGGGTGGTGCCAAAGTCGCCCGCCGCCGCCGCCGGGATCGAGCGCGGCGATCTGGTGACGCGAATCAACGGCGAGCTGGTGACCAAGTGGGATCTGCGACGCTACGAGCAACTCGTGACAACCGCGACGGAAATTGGGTTCACGTTTCTCAAGGGCAACAAGGAGTCCGAGACACGGACGGCGGTTTTTGATCTCGTGCCGTAGCCACGTTTTTCAGGTGCTTCCGGCCGCCCGAAAGCGGAACGGGAGAATCCGCGTCCGGGAGGGAACCTAGGTTTTGCCCCGTCGCAGGAGAAAAGCCCCGCCCCCATCGTGATCGGAGGTCCACGGAAAACTCAGCACGGTTTTTTCCAATTCGAAGGGTCCGCCGGCCTTGCTCGCCAGGAAGGCGTTGACCACCTGGGCGTTTTCCCCGGGGTCGACGCTGCAGGTGGCATAGACCAGTCGTCCACCAGGTGACACGAGCCGGGCGGCCGCATGGAGCAGGGAGAGCTGTTGCAGCGGATGTTTCTTGAGGTCGCCCGGCTGGAGCCGCCACTTTACGTCGACGCGGTGGCGCATCACACCCGTGTTGGAGCACGGCGCATCGAGCAGTACCGCGGCGTAATCCTCGGGCAGGCGGTGCTCGCGGAGGATCATCGAGATGTTTTCAAGCAAGTCGGCCTGAACCAGGGCGACTTCGACACCCTTGGCGCGGGAGAGGTTTTGCTTCAACCGTTCGATGCGAGTGCCGGGCAAATCAACCGCGACGAGCCGGCCCTGCTGCAGCGAGGTTTCGCCGGGCACACCGGGTGTCGCGGTTGCAGCAGATTGGCCCTCGCCCGCGCTGACGAGATCGGCAAGGTAGAGGCTCTTGCCGCCGGGCGCGGCACAGAGGTCCAGTACGTTTTCGCCCGAGCGTGGGGCGAGCAGCTCGACCGGGAGACACGTGGAGGGATCCTGGAGGTAGAGCTGCCCCGACTTCAGCAGTGGCTCGACGTCCGGCCAGCGGCCAGGGAGAACATCAAACATTCCGGGCCACCGCGTTGGCTTCAGAAAATCCGGCGGGCCGCCGGCGCTGGCGGCGGCGCGCCAGCGGGCGTAGACCGGCGCGGGGCGTTGATTCCATTCCAAGAGCTGTCGGGTCGCAGTCGGACCGAATTGCGCGAGCCAGTTTCTGACCAGCCAGGCGGGATGCGAAAAATATTCTCCGAGTTCCTCCGCGCTGCCATTCAGGACCGGGGCGGATTGCGCCATCGGACCCGCCAGCTTCCGCACCACGGCGTTGACGAGCCGCGCTTCGGCCGGGCTGGAGAGCGTCTTGGTCTGCTCAACGGCGTGATGGACGATCTTGGCCTTGCGACCGTCGTCGCCGTCCTGGGCCGCTTCAATCAACTCGAAACCGGCGATGAACAAGACGGCGCGGGTGGAAAACCGCGGAGGATGAGCCACCAATTTTTCGAGCGCGGCGTCGATCCGGCCAAAGTTTCGGACCACGCCGAGCACGAGATGCTGGCAGCGGGCCCGTTCCGTGCCGGTGAGACTGCCCGGCAGCGTGTCGAGGAGGGCATCGATGCGTTCACGGCGGTCGAGCCAGCGGGCCACGAGGTGGGCAGCGGCTGGCCAGGAGGCCGCCGGCGCGGAGGATTGGGAGGGAGCGAAAGTGGTTTTCAAGGGGAATCCCCGACGGTGACTCCGAGGGTGACCCCGGACGGTTTGACACGCGGTTTGACAAGTCTGGACATTATCCGTTTTACTCTCCCGTTTAGCTCATCTTACACGCAACCATGAATTCTGAAGCCGTTTCCGCGCTCATCGCAAAATTGCCGTCCCTCAAGGCGGCCAAGTCCAAACTCGAGGCTATGGAAACGGGTGCCTATGTCGTTCACCGGAGTTGGGGATTTGGCCAGATCAAGAAGTATGATGAGGTCGCCCAGAGGCTGGTTATCGACTTTAAGGGCAAGAAGGGGCACCCGATGGACCCGGCTTTCTGCATTTCAACCATGGAGGTGCTACCGGAAAAACATCTCTTGGTGCGCAAGGAAACGGATTCCAAGAAGGTCGCCGTGCTCATCGCGGAAAATCCGGCGCAGCTGGTAGTCGAGGCACTTCAGGCATATCCGAACCAGGCGGCCACTGCAATCGAGCTTGAAATCATTCTCGCGCAGGTGGTTGGTGAGGAGAAATTCAAGAAATGGTGGTCGGCGGCGAAGAAGGCCGTGGCCAAGGACCCGCGCGTGTCGGTTCCGGTGAAGAAAACGGAGTGTTACATCGTGCGTGAGACCCCGATTTCGGCGGAAGACGAGATTCTGGAGCAGTTCGTCGGTACGCGCTCGGCGCGCCGCCGAATTCAGCTGGCGGAAGAAATGATGGTCGCGACCGGGCGGAAGGATGTAAAAATCGATCTTTCGGTGGTGCTGAAGGGCGTCGCCGACGCCGTCAAGGATTCCAACCAACTTGATGCGGCCGAGCGGCTTTACGGGGCGGTGGTGCGCGATGACCTCGCCAAGGCCGTGGGGCAGGTGCCAAATTTTGATCCGGCCCAGAGTGCGATCATTGCCAACGTCCGTGATCTTCCGGGCATGGCCGAGAAGATTCCGGTGCAGTTCCAGTCGCGGTTCCTCGAGTTGATTCAGGAGACGCATCCCATTGAGGCGCGGGACGTCCTGTTCAACCTGCTCAAGACCTCGCAAGGAAAGTTCACGACGGAGTGCATCAATTTTCTCGTCGAGCAGGGCCATGTTGATGAACTAGCCGCCACCCTCAAGCGCTGGCAGACCGAGCAAAACCTCCGCGCTCCCGTCCTTCTCTGGATCGTGAAGAACCGGCATTCGAAGAAGTTTGCGCAGCTGCTCAACGATTTGATCACGCCCCGTCTGCTCAGCGCGATTTTCTTCGCGATTGACTACGAGGCCCTGCAGACCTCCAGCGCCCGCCGGATTCCACTGGGCGACATCCTCAGTGAAGACACGGATCTGATTTCCGATCTGCTTTCGACCGCCGATCCGGAGACCGCCCGCGATCTGGCGAACACGCTCATGCTCAACCAGGGATTCGAGGAGCTGACGAAAAAGTCGCTGCTCGCGCGCTTCATCAAGATCTTTCCCAAGATCCAGTCGCTGGTCGCGGCCGATGCCGAAAGCAAGGAAGAGCAATTGCTGGTTTCGCGGGCGAGCTATGACCGCAAGCGCGAGGAGTACGACGCCATCGTTTCCAAGAAGATTCCGGAAAACTCCAAGGCCATTGCGGTGGCAAGAGAGCACGGCGACCTCAAGGAAAACTCCGAGTACAAGATGGCGAAACAGGATCAGCAGGTCCTGATGGCCCAAAAGACGCTGCTGGAGCGCGAACTTGGGCGCGCCCGGGTTTCCGATTTCAAGGATGCCTCGGTTGATCAGGTCGGCGCCGGTTCCGTGGTCGAGGTTCGCCACGCCGGCAGCGGCGTGACGGCGTACACCATTCTGGGCGCCTGGGACGGCAATCCCGAAAAGCACATCATCTCGTACAAGACTCCGCTCGGCGCAGCCCTCCTCGGCAAGAAGTCGGGCGACACCGTCAAGGTCAAAGCCGGCGGCAACGAGGATGAATACACCATCGTGTCGATCTCCCGTTACGCCGACAAGACGGCGGGCTAAGGGCTTTCCCGGGGCAAGAACCTGAGGCGTGAACGCAGCCTGGGATATCCTCAAGTCACTGTCGGATCCAACCCGCCTGCGCTTGCTCGCGCTGGTGGCCCGTGAAGAACTCTCGGTGGCGGAGTTACAGGAAATTCTGGGCATGGGGCAATCGCGCATATCGTCGCAGCTCGCCCTCTTGCGCAGCGTGAATCTGGTGACGGATCGGCGGGAGGGGAAGAACGCGTTCTACTCGCTGCGCGCCCAGCTTCCGGCCAAGACCCTGGTGCTGACCCGGGCCGCACTCGACTCGGTGGGCGAGTCCCCGGCGATGGCGGAGGATCGTGAAAACCTCGATCGGATTCTGCAAAAGCGCCGGCGGACGCAGGAACAGTACTTCAACCTCATCGCGGGCCGGCTGGGAAAAAACTACTGCCCCGGCCGTTCGTGGGAGGCGATTGGGCACCTCGTTTTGCATCTCACTCCCGCGATCGACATCGCGGATCTCGGGGCGGGAGAGGGATTGGTGTCCCAGTTGCTCGCCCGCCGGGCGCGGCAGGTCTGGTGCATCGACAATTCACCGCGCATGGTCGAGGTCGGCACCGAACTCGCGCGCAAGAACGGGCTCGCCAACCTCGAGTATCAACTGGGCGATATCGAGCAAGTGCCGCTTGCCGACAAATCGGTCGATCTCGCGATCCTGAGCCAAGCCCTGCACCATGCGCGCCACCCGCAGCGGGCCGTGGATGAGGCGTTTCGCATTCTGCGTCCCGGCGGCCAGTTGCTTGCCCTCGACCTGAATGAACACACTTTCGAAAAGGCGCGGGAGCTCTATGCGGACGTCTGGCTGGGCTTCAAGGAAAGCGCCCTGCATGGGTTTCTGAAAAAGGCCGGCTTCACCAAGGTCGAGGTTACGGCGGTGGCGAGGGAGGCCGGGGAGCCCCACTTCGAGACGTTGCTCGCCAGCGGGGTGAAGGGGGCGCGGTAGCCCGCAAGGATTCCCCACGCGGCAACCGCCACCGAAGGGTCCCGGAGAACGTGAAAGCTGGCATCTGGCATCAAAATTCTGGAAATTTCAAACCGACGGATTTCGCAACGGCAAAGCCGATCGATCTTCGGGCTGGGGCGGAAATCCCAGAGGCCCGATGCTCGATGCCCGATTGTCAAACTGTCGCTTCGCTCGGTACCAGATTTCCTAAATCGTCGCAAAAGTGATCGAAATGAACCGATACGGGCCCATGAGAATCCTACTGCAGCTGTTGTTGGTCGGCGTGCTCGCGCCGGTCGCGCCCGGATTTGCTGCGGCGCAAAGGCAGGAATCGGTTTTGCTTTTCGAAAGCCGCAAGGTGGCGGTGGCGGTACCGCCGGGCTTCACCTTGGTGCGGCAGCAGGACGAGACGGGTCTGACCAGCCTCAATCTTGCCGATGCCCCAGGCATGGTGAGTGTAAATCTGGTTTTCGTGCCCGATCCCGAGGGGCTCACCCTCCAGGCGCGGGCGCGCCGGGAGCGCTTGTTCGAACTGTTCGGCGGGTACGTCGAAGATTCCGTCGAGAAGGCGATGCGCTTCGAGGAGCTTGAACCGCGGTCAGGCGCTGGCACGTATTGCGTTTTCACTGACGCCAGTCTGGTGGGCCGGACCAACCTCCCCGCGGGCGAGTACCGGCACCTGACTGCCGGCCTCAAAGTGTGGCGCGGGGTGATGGTGGTCTTTCGACTTTTCAGCAACGAGACATCGTCCGCCGAGTATCAGGCCGTGCTCAAGCTGCTCCGTTCCAGCGTGGAGGAGAGAGCCGTGCCGCTGAAGTAAGAGGCGGCCGCCGGCGAACCATCCGGCTCAAAGCCGTTTCACGGCGTAGGCCATGGCGTCGGCGATCCGCTCGAATTGCTCTTCGGTGTGCATCGCGGAGATCGCGGTGCGGATGAGATCCTTCCCGGCGGGCACGGCTGGAGCGATCGACATGACAGTGAACACGCCTTTTTCCATCAGCGCTTTCCAGAATGGATACACCCGTTCCTTTGAGCCCAGCACGATCGGCACCGCGGGAGTTTCGCTCTCCCAGGTGTCAAGACCGAGTGATTTCAACATCGCGCGATAGCGGCGGGTGTTGGCCCAGAGACGCTCCAGATGTTGCGGCTCCTGCTGCATGATTTCGAGCGAAGTCTGGGCGCAGGCGGCCTGGCTCGGGCTGATCGCGGCGGAAAAAATCGTCTGTTTGGAATGTGTGCGAAGATACTCGATAATCTCCCGGGACGCCGCGACGAAACCGCCGGTGCTGGCCAGGGATTTCGACAGGCTGCCGCAAATGATGTCGACCTTGTCGTTCAGGCCGAAGTGATCCACCGTACCGCGTCCCTTGCGGCCCAACACGCCGAACCCATGCGCGTCATCGAGCACGGTGAAACAACCATTCTCTTCGGCGATTTCGGCCAGTTCCGGGAGCCGCGCGATATGACCTTCCATCGAGTACACTCCTTCGACGACAAGCATCTTGGTCGCATCAGGGCTCACGGCCGTGAGGACCTCGCGCAGGTCATCCGGGCTGTTGTGGGAGAACCGCTCCACGGTGGCCATGGAAAGGCGAATTCCATCCCACAGGCACGAGTGAATGTTCTTGTCCGCGAGGATATGATCGCCCTTTTGCGCAAACGAGGCGACGCTGGAAAGGCAGGAAAGATAACCAGCCACATGGATGTGACAGGCCTCGCGTCCGAGAAAGGCGGCAAGTCTTTCCTCGAGTTCGACATGGAATCCGCGCGAACCGTTGGAAGTGCGTGCCCCCGTCGTGCTGGTGCCCCATTTTAGCATCGCGGCACGACCGGCCTCAATCACCTTCGGGTGGAAGGAAAGACCAAGGTAGTCGTTGCTTGACAACATGATCATGTCCCGTCCCTGCAGCCTCACGTTGGTGCCGGTCTGGGATTCCATGGCGTGATAATAGGGCGCGTATTTCAGCCGCATCTTGGTCGCGTAATCGTCGCGGCAGCGCGAGATCATCGCTTTTTTGCCCTTGCTGAAGAAAGAAATCGCCATGGCTGGAACACCGTGGGAGGCACCCGTCGCCATTGCAAACGGAAAGGCGTGCGCGCCAGCTTGGAGCCTTACGGTCCGCGCTTGTCGGGGCGTGCATCGACCGGGCTCACGCCAGCCGGCCTGGCCTCTTCGGACGGGCCCTCGGCCAGCGCCCGAAGAAAGTTCTTGGGTCCCATGACAAACGCCCACTGCGGCTTTTCCAGCGTGCCGCTCAACTTTACTTCGAGGACGTTGGACAGGGGGGACAAGACGGCCCCGACGACTGACTTGAGCAAACTGTTGCTTTCTTGAAATGGAAAGATCTTGGCGTTGAAATGAAGTTCGCGGCGATCGAGGGCGAAGTGGCCCTGCGCATCGATGGCGGAGTTTGCGCCGCGCAATTCGATCTGGGGGAACACGAGCTTTGACCCGTCGATCTTGAAATTACCCCGCGCCTCGTTGAAACGGAGCGAAGTAAACGTGAACAACTCCGACAGGAGCCCGAGGAGCGGCACTTCGCCGATCCCGGCTCCCTTGAGCACCGCGTTGCCGGCGCCACGATAGCTGTACAAATCGTCGTACCGCCCCTCGGCGGAGGCCGCCAAATCGAGGTGCACGCTGGCTCGCTCCTGGACGAAACGGCCGGGCGGTGGCGGTGGCAGGCCTTTTTGCTGCGCCAGAAAGACCTGCAGGCTGGTCGCGGCCTGTCCGAGGCTGGCGCCTTCCAACGCGATGTCGAAACCGACGCGCCGTTCCGCATCGCGGCCCCAGACCCGGGCCTGGCCCGACGCGGCGCCTTCCGCAAACGTTCCGAAGAATTTGTCGACGACGATGTCACTCCCTTGGAGCGTGGCGGAGAACGAAACATCCTGCAGCGGAAATTCAAAGAAGCGGAATTCACCGGTGGTCCGCGCCTCCAACTGCAAGCGGTCAACCGGGTTGACCCGCGCCTTGGGGCCGAAAAAGCGTCCGCGGGTTTTCACGGCCGGCGCGGCCGCCACCCGGAAGGGGGCGAGGGACTTCGCGCCCACGGGACCGAGCAGGCTCGAAATCAGCGACAGGTCGAACGTGGATTCGAGGGCGAAGTCGAGGGTTTCCCATTCGTTGGCCGGCAGGGTGGCGCGATACGTGAAGGAGCCGCGCGCCGCGCCGGCGCGGCGGGTCGCCAGCAGTTCCAAGCCGTCGACCAGCCCGGGTCGAATGAAAAGCGTGGCGTGTGATCGATCCAACTCTGTGCCGCGAAAGATCGCCCGGTCGGTCTCGGCGAAAACGAACACGCGGGATTGCCGTCCTTCGCGCCAGACCCCGGCCACGTCGACGCTCGCCGCCGGCGGCGCCAGTGGAAACTCGAACTGGCGGAAAAAAATTGGCCACCACTCGCCAAACCAGGGTGAAATCTCCAGCGGATGCAGCTGGCCTTCGAGGAGAAAACGATACTCGCGAGTGCGCAGGTCCTGTTCGTAGGAGCCGCGCGCAAAATTGACCCCGACGCGGGCAAAGGCCTCGGGGGAGAAGAAACGGCCGGGGGTCAGTTCCACCGTGGCTCTGCCATCTTCCATGATCACGCCGTAGGAATTCATCCGGGGAACGAGCACCCGGACAGTGAGTTTCTCGAAGGTCCAGCCGGCCCCGAATGTCGCCTCCCCCGCTCGGGCCTGAAGCGACTCAAAATTGTAATAGCGCCGCACATCGACGCCCAAACGCCGGCTGATCACGTCGAGGATGCGCGGCGATATCGCACCGTCGAAACGAATGATTGCGGTGCGGGCGGTGAGGTCGGCGTCGGTCCGGAGGGTGAGGGGGGAGTCGAGCAGGAGGCCGGTGATACTGGCATCGAAGCGCGGCAGCGGCTGCGGAATCACCCGGGCGGAAATTGCCCGGGCTTCGACCCCGTCGGTGGCGAGGGAATCGGCGGTCACAGTCGCTTCCCGTAGATCGAAGGCGATTTCTCCCGGCCGGATTCGTCCGGCGAGTTCAGCCCGCAGGCCGCGCACAATCGTACCGGGCCGGAAGCGCAGTTCTTCGGCGGAGACCTCGACGGGCGCAGGAGGTGCCTCTCCGAAGAGAAGCAGTCGCGTGCTGACCCGGAGGTTGTCGATCTCGACGGCGACGGGCATTTCCAGGGTCGCATGGCGGGCCAGGGCGGTGACTGCGATGATGGGGAGGGCTGATTCGGACGGAGTGACCTCGAGCAGCAGGGTCGGTTGCACGAACTGGGCGAGCCGGCCCGTGAGAGCGATGGCCAGGCGGCAACCGTCCGGGAAGCGCCGGGCAAAAAACTCGGCCAGCATCGGCCCGGACGGCTGGCCCCCTGCGGTGGGCAGCGGCACCGTCCCGCGCGCCGAGAAGGTCAGATTGGCGATGCGCGCGCTGAGCTGGTGGATCACCAGTTCGCCACTCCGCGGTTCAAGCGTCGCGTCCAGCTGGCGCACGATTTCCTCGGTGCGACCGGAGGGGGTGAGTTGGGCCGGCGCCGCCGCGGTCGCATCCGTGATCGTTATCTCGACAGGTTCCACCCCGCCAACGAGCAGCGAGCGGGGATTGAGGCGCACAAATACGGAGCGCGCGGTGAACACTGGATCGGGAAACGCCGGAAGCAGGACGCGCACATCCTCGATCAGCACCCGGCCCTTGGGATCGAAGGACGTCCGGCCAAAGGTCATCCGCAGCCCTGATTCGGCGAGGGAGCCCTCCAGGCGGCGCAGCAGGAAACCGGGCACGGCGAGCTCGTTGGAAGTCAGGATGTAGGTCTGGGCCACCAGGAGCAGCGCGAGGGCCAGCCAGACCGCCCAGATGGAAAACGCCACCGCGCTGCTGACGCAGGCCCGCGCTCCGCCGACGCACAATCGGAGCCAGGGCTTGATCGCTCGGCCGGGTGGTTTCATGCAAGGTTCGGCCGCCCGGCTTCAATCCTTCCTGTCCGGCAACGGACCGGGATCGCGTGGTCCGTAGGTGAGCGCCCAGAGGGCGTCGACCAAGGGTTGCTCGAGTGAAAATACCGTATCGAGTTCCTTGAGACCGGCGTACTGCTGGCTGCCGCCGAGCCGCTCGGTGAGCAACAGCGCGAGGCGGCTGGTCGGCTCCGCGCCGGCACTTCCGGGAAGTGAGATGGTCACCTCCAACTGAAACCGCCAGGGACGTGACTCCCCCGCGGCGTTGATCTGGCTCGTGAACCCACCGGCGACATACTCCCGGGCGCGAAGCGCGCGCACGGCGGCGACGACCGTCGCCACGGCCTTCGGCTGGGCGGTGGGTGTGGCGGGTTCACCGGCCGGGTTGAAGCTCGTCTCGTACACCACCTGCTTGGTTTCGAGGTCGGCGAGCTTGAGCGCAATGATGCGCGCGGCGGCCGGCAACGCCTCTGTCACGTTGCGATCGCGCCAGGCCGTGGGGGCGAGGGCGAGGTCCTCGAGAATCTCCTTCGCCACTTGGAAAATGGAAGTTCCCGGATCCGATGGCGTACCCACCCGGGCGTAGACGTTGCGGCTCGAATCGGTGCCGAGCCGCAGGACGACCGGCGTGGCGGCGCCGGTTAGCGTGAGGCCAATTTCGCGGGCGGGCCGGTTGAAGCCCCATTCCTCCAGATCGGCGCTCGTCGGGGCGTCGCTCTTGAATTTCTCGGCGCTCAACGCGGTGAGTTGCGTGAGCAGGCGTTGGACGGCGGTGGGATCGGCGGGCAGGATGCGAGGGCCGGGCGCGGTCTCGCCGCGGCGGACGATTTGCCAGTCGCGGGTGGTGTCGCGCGGCGAGCCGGCGGTGGCCTCGACGAGGCGCTTCAACTCAATCGGCGGCTGGTTGGGCTGCACCGGTGAAGAGATGGCAATGGCGGTGACTCCGGCGGGATCAAGATCGAGCACTTTCTTTTCCCGCAGGCTGTCCTGTGCCGTGCGCAGAATGTTCAGCAGCGAGGCGGGGACGACGACCGTGAAGACGGCGCGGCGACCCTCGAGCTGAGCGTAAAACTCCGGCGGTGGCGCGCCGGCGCCCGGGGCCCGCGGGGCGGGCGGAGCGGCGACTGGTTCCCCCAGGAACAGCGTCTCCAGGCGGTTGTTGCCCTCGAGGGCGATGCGCATCGTCGGGGAGACGGAGGGCGTGGGCGAAATCGGCGCGGTGGGGAACGACTTCGCCCGGAGGGCGTTGAGTTCATTGATGACCAGTTCCAGCGCGGTGCGGCTGGCGCGAGCGGTGATCGGCGCGGCAAACATCCAGCGGTTGCCATCGCGTCCGATCCGGACCCGCACTCCGGAGGCACCGGCCTCCGCGACTCCGGGCGCCAACTGCACGCTCAGCGAACGCGCTTCGAACACCCGCACCGCCAGCAACGCGTCGGAGCGCAGTTGTTCCAAAGGAACCGACAGGCTGTCCGCGAGACTGCGATTTACGATGTGAATCCGCGTGCCGTCGGGCGAAAGGAGGTACAGCCGCTTGCCGTCCGGGGTTGAGTCACCGATCCGAAGCTTGGTCTGGGGACGTGCCGTGCCGGCCGGGATGGCCGGATCGCCCGACGTAAACGCGACCGTCAGCTTGGGTTTGTCGAGACCGAAGTCGGCGAGCGTCTGGTTGTTTTTCGAAAGATCGGCGACGGCAAAGCTCGTTTCGTGTTCCAGTAATTGGAGCCCGTGCAGAATCCCGCTGACCGCGAGGGAATTGGCGGGCCAGCGGTCCAGTGGTTTGGTAAGAAACCAAGTTTCGCGCTCCCGCTCCAGGCCGAAAGAACCGGCGGTGGCGGTGGAATTCACTTCGAGTGACCGGATATTCGCCGTCTCGGGACCGAGGACGCGCCGCCTGGCCTCCCGGGAGGCCGCTTCGGTCCGCCAATTGCGCTCGAACTTGAAAATGAAAAAGAACAGCGCGACGTTCAGGAAGATCAGGACGAGTGTGACTTTGGTGCGCATGCGGAGGAAGAGGCTGAAGGGTGGAAGGTCTGAAAAGCTGAAGAGGTATTCTGGGCGCGAGGGGCTGGGTCGGGTTCAGGATTTCAGCGGTTCACGGTTTCAGCTCTTTCTCAAGTCCGTCTCGTCCAATAGACGAGCAATCCGAGCACCAGGGCGCTGCCGGGCAAGATGAGTAAGAGAGCATAGCGCAGGCGGCTGAAATCGGCGGCGCTGAGCGTGAGTTGGAAGCGTTCGACCGGCCGGGACGGAATGCGGAGTTGCCGGTCCCGGTCGACCGCCCAGTTCACTGCGTTGAGGAAAATCGCCAGGTTGCCCTGTTCGATGCGGGCGTTGGCGATGAGGTCACCCGTGCCGAAGACGACGAGTTTGCCGCCGCGCACGCTGAACGGCAGGTTGTCGCGCACGCCGAGGCGCTCGGACGCGACGCCAACCCCGAGACGGTCAGGCGGGTCCATGCCAGGAAGCGGTCGGGTGTCGATACCGGGATCGTATCTGGGCAGCACGCCGCCGCGAAAGCTGCGCTCGCCCCACGCGGTGGGCGAGGTCGCCGCGAGGGTGACGGTATGAAGTCCGCCTCCGAGTGAGCGACCTGGATCGGGAATCACCGTGCGGGCGACGCCCAGGCGCAGCGTCGCACCGTAGTCGATCAGCGTTTTCGTCACCGGATGCTGGGCGTACGCGCGAATCAGGAGGTCGCCGTTTTCGGCGACGTTCTCGGCGCCCGTGTCGGCAATCACGTCGTCGTGGACCAGCACGCCCCAATCGAGGAGAAAATCGTCGAGCCCGAGGGCCATCACACTCGTGCCGGGAGCGAGGAAAATTACCATCCGGCCGGCGTTGGTGCCGAGATACTGGCGGAGCAGTTCCTGCTCGGCCCGCGAATATTTGCTCTGGGGGGCGGTGATGACCAGCAGCGAGGCGTCGTCCGGAATCTTGCGGTTGACGGTGAGATCGATCTCTTCCACGTCGAAGTTGCGCAGCTTGAGCTGATCGCGCGCGGCGGACAGGCCGCGGCTGGGATCGGCATCGCCGAGGCGCAATTCCGCGTGCCCCACGAGGAAATAGATTTTTTGCCGGCCGGGTGACGCGACATCCAGCATGGCGGCGGTGAGGACCTGTTCGCCGTGGAAACTGTGGCGCTTTTTGTCCTTGAGCGCATAGAGTTCGTTGACCGTTACCACGCGGCGTTTGTCGTCCGACAGGAGCACCAGGATGTCGGGTTGATCGATGCCCAGTTCCTCCGCCCGACGACGGTTCTGGTAAACATCGAGAACCTCCTTGGTGATCCTGCCCGCCGGGCGTTCCGCCGTGGCGTAAACGTATTCGTCAATCAGGCCGCGGGCCTCCGGATTGTCGCTCTCGGGCGACAGCGTCATCACCAGGTGGACGGGGCGGGGGAGGTTCTGGATGTAGGAAAGGGTTTCGGGGGAAAGGGAGAACTTGCGGTTGCGGGTGAGATCGAACCGCCACGCGTGGTTTTTCGCCACGTAATTGAGTCCGCCGAAGAGCGCGACGAACAGGATCGCCTGCAGCACGAGGTTGAGCGTGCGGAGCCAGCGGGCGGCGCGGAAACTGGTGAACATGGGGCTCAGGGCGAGGGAAGGGAAAGGGAGAGTGGGAGTGGAACTGGAGGCGAGGGCGGGCGTGTTTGGTGGGCAGGTTCACTTTCCCGGCCCTCTCACTTTCACGTTGGCTAGGCGTGGAGCAATTTGGCTTCGACACTGAGGATGCTGAAGATCAGCGATAACACCGTGCCGCTGAGATAAAACAACAGATGCCGGGTATCGATGACCCCGCGCGTGAAGTCGTCCCGGTGCGCAAAGACATGGCCGTACTCGATCGCGAATTTGGCCGGACGGAAGAGACCTTGCTCGAGCCACGCGGAGTCGGAGAGGGCATTGCCGCCGATGATGAGGGAGGCAAGGGCCACGCAGCTCAGGATGCCGGCCACGGATTGATTTTTTGTGACCGAACTCGCGAGCACGCCGATCGCCACAAAGAAGAGTCCCGAAACCGCGATAAACAAGAATCCGCCGAGCAGAGGTCCGGAATCAAGAAAGCGGGAGTCTCCGGAAAATCTCCGCAGAATGTAGAAGAAGCCGGCCGTCGAACCCCAGAGGGCCGCATAGAGAAAATAGGCGGCGCCAAATTTCGCGAGGACCACCTCGGTGGTGGTGACGGGCGTGGTGAGCAGCGTCTCGATCGTCCCAAGCCGGCGCTCCTCCGCGAGGCACTTCATGGTCAGCAGCGGAACCATGACGCACGCCGGCAGCCAGAAGAGTTGGAAGTAAACCATTGCCGGCGAGGATTCCTGCGGAGCGGCACTGTAAACTTCCAGGATCTTGGTGAAAATCAGGCCCATGAAACCGAGGAAAAGCGTCGCCGCCACATACGTGGCGGGGCTGACCAGCAGCATGCGGAGTTCGTGGCTGAGCAAGGTGGGAAAGTGTCTCATGAAAAAGGGCTGGGGGGGTGCAAGGTTGAAAATCTTGGACGAGGGGAAGAGGTAGGAAGCGCAGCGTCCTAGCCGGCGGGTTTTTCAGCCTTTGGCGGTGGCGCGGCGACGGCATCCCAACTGCGGCGGGTCGCCGCCAGGAAAACATCTTCGAGCGTGGGGTTCTCACGGCTCAGCGCCCGCACCCGAAATCCCCGGGCGAGGAGCGCCGCCAGCAGCGGTTCGCCCAACTCGTCGTCGTGATCGGTCGTGACGGTCACGCGACGAAAGCCATCCGCACCTGGATCGCCGATCGCGGTACGGTGCAGCGTTTCACTGACCCCCGCCAACACGGAGGGCAGCGCCGTCGCGTCTCCGGACAGCTCCAACTGATACGAGGAATGGCCGACGATCTCCCGGCGGAGTTGGGCGGGTGTGCCTTGGGCAACCACGCGGCCCTGGTTGATGATGAGCACGCGGTCGCAGGTCACCTCGATTTCCGGCAGAATATGCGAGGAGATGATCACGGTCATCCGGCCGCGCAGGCTGGCGATGAGGTCGCGCACGATGAGAATCTGGTGCGGGTCGAGGCCGATGGTCGGCTCATCCATGATGATCACCGGCGGCTCGGCAAGGATCGCCTCGGCGATGCCGACCCGCTGGCGATACCCCTTGGACAGATGCCCGATGATTTTGTGGCGCACGCGCTTCAGGTCGCAGACCTCGAGCACTTCGTCGATCCGCGGGCCGAGTTTGCGCCGCGGAATTTCCTTCAGCCGGCCGCGGAAATACATGTACTCGGAGACCCGCATGTCCTCCGGGAGCGGGTTGTTTTCCGGCATGTAGCCGATCCGGCGCTTGATTTCATCGGGTTGGGTGGCAACGGGCAGACCGCAGATTTTCACGCTCCCGGAGGTTGCCGGCAGATAACCCGTGAGGATGCGCATGGTGGTCGACTTGCCCGCTCCATTGGGTCCCAGGAAACCCACGATTTCGCCGCGTGCCACCGTGAAACTGATGTCGTTCACGGCCGTGATCCCGCCATAGGATTTCACGAGATGGGAGACTTCGATGGCGGTCGGCAATTCGGACATATTCGTTTGAACCGCTAATTTGAGGCAATGTTCACCGAAAGCTAGAGTAGAAACCGACGTCGGCCGGAGATCGGCGGCTAGCCGGTTTTCTCGAGGGTGACCTCGCCGGCGCGAAACCGCTGCATCCGGCCGAGCGGGTCGCGGAGAATCAGGGCGCCTTCATCGTCGAGCCCGCTCACGATCCCGGAGTGCCGCCGGCCGCCCTCGAGCAGGGTGACCAGCTGGCCGCGCAGCACGTCGAAGCGATTCCACAGGTCGGCAAAGTTCGACCGATGTTCGCCGTCGACAAAAGCCTGATACGCGAGCAGCACCCGCCCGATGAGCGCGACGGCGAGGCGGTTGAGATCGAGTGGGGCGCCGGTCAACTCGGCCAGCGCCACGGCGCGCCGGGCCAGATCGGCGGGCCAGGAGCCGGCCGGGTGGTTGACGTTGAGGCCGAGTCCGAAGACGAGGTCGCGGATCTCGTCGGCGTCGACCCGCGCCTCGGTGAGCAGCCCGCCGGCCTTGCGACCGCCGAACAGAATGTCGTTGGGCCATTTGATGCCGGGCGCGACGCCGGCGAAATTTGCCAGCAGTTCGCAGATGTTCACGCCCATCCAGAGGGTGAAGGTCTGCATGCGCCCGGGTTCGACCCGCGGACGAAAGGCGAAGCTCGCGTAGAGATTCGCGGCCGAGGCGCTATGCCAGACGCGGCCGAAACGGCCGCGACCGCGGGTCTGCCGGCGCGCCAGCACGGCGAACGGCACCGTTCGGCCGGCGGCGAGCTGCCGGGCGGCCTCGTCGTTCGTGCTGTCCACCTCGTCGAGGACGAGCAAGGAAAAGCCCCGCGGCCGCACCTTCAGCTGGGCTTCAAGGAGGGGCGCATGCAGCGTCGCGGGTCGGGCGGCGATGCGATAGCCGCGGGCGCGTTGGGCGTCGAAGATGAAGCCCGCCGCCCGCAACTTTTCCATGTGCTGCCACACCGCCACCCGGGAGACTCCGAGGCGCGCGGCCAGTTTCGAGCCGGAGACCCAATGGGGATCCCGGGCCAGGAGCTCGCGCAGGATGATGTGTTCGGCGGTCGGCATGGAAGAGTGCGAACGGGGATTCGACGGGCGATGAAAATACTTCGGATGGCGGTGAAGAGGAACGGCGCAACTCGCGATTGAAATGTGAAGCGCGTCGCGCACGCTGGTGCAAATGTCATTTGAAGAATTCCAGCAATCCATCGGACGGGATTCCGCTCCGGCCGCGGGGTGCAGCGGCGCGTTGCAGGGCTTGTGGCGTGATGCGCGCGGCGATTGGGCCGGGGCCCATGGCTGCGCTCAGGAGGATCACTCCCGTGCGGGCTCATGGGTGCACGCTTACCTGCATCGGAAGGAGGGCGATCTGGGCAACGCCGGCTATTGGTGCGCCCGGGCTGGTCGGCCGCAGCCTGCCGCCGAGGTGACCCTCGCCGCCGAATGGGAGCAGATCGCGCGGGCGTTGGTGGAGGAATAGACGGCTACCGCGGGTCCCCGCTGCTCCAGCCAAAGTCACTCGTGCGCAGAAAGGTCTTTTGCGACTCCCTGCGAATGTAGGTGCCGGCGGCGGCGTCGGACTTGCTGGCGTTCGTCGCGGCATCCCGGAGGTCGCTCATGTTTTGGAGGCGCTCGTCCTCGGCGTACATCGCGAGCGCGCGAGATTCCTTGGAGGAGCCGAAAAGCGGAAGGGTGAATCGATTCATGGCGCGATCGGCATCGGAGATGTAGCGCCCCATCGCGATCGCGGTGAGGCCCTTGGCGGTGTTGATATCGCGTTCGCGGAAGACCGGGGGCTTTTGCTCCCGCACGATATACTTGGGCAGACGCACGATCGTGTTCTTCGGCTTGTCGACGTCCCGCAAATCAATCTGCTCCGCTTCGGGCGTGGGGGGCGGTTTGGGCGGAGGCGGGGTGTACTTGGGGGTGGCCGCGGCCAGCGCAGCCGCCACCTCACCTGAAATCGCCCGCCGGCGGCGCGGGGTCTCCGGCGCGGGCGCCGCAGACGGGGCGGCATTCAGGATGGGCGTGGCCGAAACGGGCACCGCATTCTGAGCCGGCAGCGACGACGGTGTCGTCGCAGCCAGCGTCGCGGTCAGGAGGGAAAGGGCAACGGGGCGAACCATGGCGATGATTGAACGCTGAGACACGATTTGGTTCCGCGCAAGTCTGGGCTACGCCCCCCGCGGGTCGTCGCAGGGCGGGGTCAGCGAACCCTCGCCCTTCGCCTGGCCATCCCGGGCAGGCTTGCTCGCCGGAGTCGGCGCGCTTTGGGGTTCAGGCTGACAGGGTGGCGGGTTCAGGAATGCGCGCACGCCCGGCGGGCGTGTCGCCAGGCATTATTTCAGTCGGCGTGGTGGATTTCTGCTCGCCGACGCGCCGGGCCGGCCGTATCAAGCCGACCAGTGGCTCGCACCATGCGGACACTTCCCCAGAAAACCACCCTGACTTTGGCCGGCGTCCGCGGCGCACCCGCGTGGCGGATTTCTTTCCGCGCCGTGACGTTCGCGGCGGTGCTGGCGATGGCACTGATCGTGGCGCCCGCGTTGGCGCGCGGCGCTGAAGGGGCGGAGGGCAAGCCTGCGCCGCAAAGCGTCCGTGTGGCGGCGATCTCGTTTGTACCGGAGAAACTCGATCTGGCGGGCAACGCAGATCGCCTGGAGCGGGCGTTTCGAGAGGCCGCCGCGGGCGGGGCGAAGATCGCCGTCGCACCGGAGGGAGTGCTCGAGGGATATGTTGTAAACGAGATGCTGGCGGGAAAAATCCCGGTGGCTCGGATGAGGGACGCCGCGATTCCGATCGATCATCATCTGATCCGGCGGTTTCAGGACCTCGCGAAGTCCCTCGGGCTCTGCCTGGTCTTCGGTTTTGCGGAGAGGATCTCCGCGGACGTGTTCAACACGGCGGTGTTCATCGACGACGCGGGTGTGATCCGGGGCAAATATCACAAGATGCAACTGGCCGAAGGCTATCATCCCGACTGGTGGTGGAATCGCCTCGGGGTGCAGAGCCGTGCGTTCGACACGCCGTACGGCCGGTGCGGCATTCTGATCTGCAACGACCGGTGGAATCCCGCGCTGGCCCGGATTCCCGCGCTGGACGGGGCGCAGTTTCTCGTGATTCCCTCCTACGGCTCGAAGAGCGAGGCGCAGGACGCCGCGGTGCTGGCCCGCGGACGCGAAAACGGCCTGCCCGTTGTCGAGGCCAACGTCGGCGTGAGCCTTATCGTGAGCGGCGGTGAGATCGCGGCGTTGCGGCGCGAAGCGGTGGCGGTGACGTTTTCGGAGATCGTGATACCGACCGCGGCGGTCCGCGATCCGGCTGCGCGCGATGCGGAGGAGCAGAAGTTTCTCGAGTGGCGCAGCGGGGAGATGCGCCGGCGGTTCGAAGCGAAAGTGTACCCTGGTTTGGAAACGCTGAAGCCGGGGGCCGCGGCCCAGGCACCGGCCCGTTAACCGTTTCGACCGGGTCGGCGCGTTACCCTTTGGCGGTATTCGCTGGAATTTTTCGTCCGCACTCCGCCCTCGATCTGTTCGTGGCCGCGCAAAGACTCGACACGGGGCGGCGGGGCGAGCAATGGGATCGGCGCATGAATTACTCCAAAGTCACAGGGTACTGGGTGGCGATTCTGGCAAGCATGAGCGGACTGCGTTCCGCCGACTACGATGTCGTCGTCTACGGCGGCACCAGCGGGGCGGTGATCGCCGCGGTGCAGGCGAAGGCGATGGGCCGGAGCGTGATTTTGGTGAGCCCGGACCGGCATCTCGGCGGGCTGACCAGCGGCGGGCTTGGTTGGACCGACACGGGCGACAAATCCGTGATCGGCGGGCTGGCGCGCGATTTTTACCATCGCGTCTGGAAGCACTACGACTCGGCGGCCGCGTGGACGGCGCAGCAGAAATCCGAGTATGGGAACAAGGGGCAGGGCACTCCGGCGATCGACGGGGCACAGCGCACCATGTGGATTTTCGAACCGCACGCGGCGGAGAAGGTGTTCGAGGATCTCGTGCGCGAACACGGGGTGACGGTCGTGCGCGACGAGTGGCTCGACCGCGCGAAGGGGGTGAAGAAGTCCGGCGCCCGCATCGCATCGATCACCACGCTCAGCGGGAAAACCTATGCCGGAAAGATGTTCATCGACGCCACCTACGAGGGCGACTTGATGGCGTCGGCGGGTGTCGCATATCACGTCGGTCGCGAGGCGAATCGCGTCTACGGCGAGGAGCACAACGGCGTGCAGACGGGTGTGCTGCACCACCGGCATCACTTCGGCGTGCTGAAGCAGAAGGTCAGTCCCTACGTGGTGCCGGGCGATCCCATGAGCGGAGTACTGCCCCGCGTGAGCGCCGCGGCACCGGGCGTTTTTGGCGAGGGCGACACGAAGGTGCAGGCGTATTGTTTTCGCATGTGCCTGACCGACCACGCGGCCAACCGGATCCCGTTTGCGCAGCCGGAGGGCTACGACGCGAAACAGTATGAATTGCTTGCCCGGATCTACGCCGCCGGCTGGACGGAGACTTTTGGGAAATTCGACCCGATTCCGAATCACAAGACCGACACGAACAACCACGGACCCTTCAGCACCGACAACATCGGGATGAACTACGATTATCCCGAGGCCTCCTATGCGCGCCGTCGCGAGATCATCAAGGAGCATGAATTGTATCAGAAGGGCTGGCTCTACTTCGTCACGACCGATCCGCGCGTGCCTCGGGAGGCGCAGGAAAAAATGCGCCAATGGGGCCTGCCGAAGGATGAGTTCAAGGACAACGGTGGCTGGCCGCACCAGATCTACGTGCGCGAGGCGCGCCGCATGATTGGCAGCTACGTGATGACGGAGAATGAACTCCGGAAAAAGAAGCCGACCCCGGAGTCCGTCGGGATGGGCAGCTACACGATCGATTCGCACAACGTGCAGCGCTATGTCACGCCCGACGGCCACGTGCAGAACGAGGGCGACATCGGAGTGTCGGCGGGCGGTCCCTACGAAATTGCCTACGGCGCGCTCGTACCGAAGCGGGGGCAGGCGGAAAACCTGCTGGTGCCGGTCTGTCTCTCGAGTTCGCACATCGCGTTTGGTTCGATCCGCATGGAGCCGGTGTTCATGATTCTGGGACAGTCGGCGGCGACGGCGGCGGTGATGGCGATCGATGCGAAGATTCCGGTGCAGGACGTGCCGTACGCGAAGCTGCGCGAGCGACTACTGACAGACGGGCAGATTCTGCACAAGGTCACGGCGCCGGCCGCAGCGGAGACGACACCGGAGAAGAAGAAAAAGGCGCGGAAGTGATTCGGACATCCTGGGACCCCGGAGTGTCTCGGAGCGGTAGCGGCACGAGATGCCGGTTGCGAGTTGGCCGTTTTTGCCTATCGCCGATGCACCGCTTCCCCATGCAAAATCAACCGGTGGCGATTCCGACAGTGCCGCTACGCGAGGTGCATTGCGCCGAAGCGATCGCTTGGATGCGGGCGAAGGGACCGATCGCAGGCGCGTGTGCCGTGACTTCGCTGCCGGATGTCTCCGAGGTCGGTCTGCCGCTGCCGCTCTGGCGCGGGTGGTTCATGGAGGCGGTGCGCGTTGTCGTCGATGCGGTGCCGGACGAGAGTGCGGCGATCTTTTTCCAGTCCGACATCAAGCGTGACGGCCGGTGGATCGACAAAGGTGCGCTCGTCGTACGTGCGGCGGAGGATGCCGGGGCTCACGTGCTGTTTCACAAGATTGTTTGCCGCCGCCAGCCGGGGCTGCTGACGCTGGGCCGGCCTGGCTTCACGCACCTGATTGCGGTGTCGCGTGCCATGAAATGCCCCGACGTGCTTCCGATTCCCGACGTCGTGGCCGATGCCGGCCGTCTCGCCTGGGTGAGAGCCATGGGCATCCGCGCGGCGGCCCATGCAGTGCGCTTCGCGGGGGAGCATGTTGGGGCGAAAATTGTCTTTGATCCATTTTGTGGCGTCGGGACCGTGCTGGCTGTGGCGAACCGGCTTGGTTTGGCGGCGCTCGGGGTGGAAAAATCGAGGAAGCGATGCGAGCAGGCCCGTCTGCTGACGGTGGAAGCGGGTGAATTGTGAGGGGTGACAGCGGGACAGAGCGGGCGGTGGGAGATAAGCAGGAGTGGTCGGGCTAATGGAACATGCGCGTCCACCTACTGGACGACACAAAGGGAAAGAATTGGGTTGAGAACCTGGGATTTGGGGTGATGGTTCTCTTGTTCCTCCGCATAGCGGGGGATTTGGGGTAACAAAGAAAGCAATGCCCGCCGTGTAGGGGTACACGGCGGGCTCTTTTTTTTGCCGGAATCCAACAGTCGGAAATCGTGAAATCAGGCATCGGGCATCCAGTGGCGCGACCAATAACTTTCGTGACGTGTAGCTGCGAGCGCCAGCGAGTGGACCACCGGCGCGCTCCACTCGCTGGCGCTCGCCGCTACTTGTCACGCTACTTTGCGGTCGGCACACTAGAATCCGCCGACGACGGACAAGT
>SXGU01527952.1_pt1 | contig 44452 bp, 35 predicted proteins | sample 3174531 | NCBI WGS metagenome assembly SXGU01 (sample SAMN11356863, study PRJNA531348) | freshwater metagenome | isolation source: freshwater sample F1-140 | place: China: Fuxian Lake, Yuxi | collected 2017-12-25 | reverse complement strand
GTCGGTCTCTGGTTCCTGTTGTCGCTGATGGAGTGGTGGGCGAACCGGCCATCGAACTGATATCCGAGTACCATGCTAATGGGATTTATCCAATAAGGAAATAATTTGATTACATTTTTCAGCAAAATCGTCTAATTCATTTGTTTCTACCGGGTGAATGTGTGCAAGCTTATTCCGTACATCCACAATCCTAAACATGACCTGCCGGAAACGCTCTTTTGGCATTCCGCCGAATGCGCGTCGGTATCGATGCCAAGTGACGGACATTATCGTGGTCAGATCCGGCAATGCGGCATGATCAAGCATGTTTTTACTATCGACTGCACCTCTCTCACGCATCCTACTTACAACTCTTCCTAGCGTCGGATGCTGACGAGGCAAGTCGTCAGCCCATTCGGGCCCGGGATCCTCACGCAATCTGGTGGCTACCAGTTCTCGAAGTCGTGGTTCGATGCGTTGGATTAGGGCCCACGCGTTGGCGTAACAGTCTGACCCTGGCTTCACGGTGACGGGCTTGGAATCCTCGATTAATGGCGTGGCAACTGTAATGTCTGACGAGGAACGGCTTTCGGGAAGCACATTAATCTCGTCGTTTGACACATCCGCATCCGATGCAGCGAAGAGTGCCCGCTCTCGCATAGCCTGTAGCTGCTGATCACCTGGATAGCGCGAAAGTAGATCAGTCACTTTATCGACCGCTTCAACTCCTCGACCAAGGTTAAGCAGGACTGAAACACGTTCGGTTCCAAGGACGCGCCGGTCGTTCGCAACAATCGCAAGGTGCTCGAGCTGTGTGATCACCCTCAGCGCTTCATCGTACTGCTTGGATTTCAGGAAAACTGCCTTGTAGCTTTGCAGTAATCCGGACTTTTCCTGGCCCGTAAACAACGACATGTGTTCATCAAGTACGTTGATCGCGTCCGTGAACCGCTCGAGCCGATTGAGCAGCATAGCAAGGTCCTTGATCGCGGATTTCCGGTAAGTGCCATGCCCTGCAATGGTCCGTTTGAACAGCTCCTCAGCAGCCTCGAGATTGTCAAGCTGCTCCTCTCGTTTTGCTCGTGCGTATGACGAATTCCCTCTCGGAAGTCCCTTGAGACGTTCTTCAAGGGGCTTGCGGTCACGGTGACTAGGTGAACTTTCCCCCGTCGTAGCGTTTGACCCATCCTGCTCATCACGATCAGTGTCATCGGCACCTCCCGTGCCGACCAGCTGGCCAATGCTGCTGATGGCAACATCAGGTAAATCTGCAGAGAGTCGACGTTGTACATGTTCTGACGGTTGTCTAAATGAGGTCGATTGACGGTCAGGCAACACCGGGGTTAAGGTTTGCTCCCGGTGATCAAGCACTGTCCAACCCACGACCGTCCACGCACTAATCCAGCTAGTGTTGTGAGAAGAGCGGACCTGAAATCCTGTCTCACCTATGCTTTCTATTTCGCATTCGAGGTCATGAACAGTCCCATTTGCTCCGAAGTATCTAATGGCCAATCGACCACCGCGAACGCCTATCGTGCGTAACGCGTTGAATGCCTCGTTTCCAAGTGCCATCGATCAATCTTCCTCTGCCAACGAGTGCACGGTCAGCAAAACCCCGGATAAACGCCATTGTTTACCATATCAAAGGTAGTAGGTTTAGACACAGTTGAATTTTGGTGACGTCGAGAGACCAACATGGATGCTGATCAGTAGTGTTGGGATAGAAGTTCACGGACAGCGTTCGCGGGACCATCGGCGGAGAGTTTCGCCATGACAATCCTCCGCAGAGAGGCACGGCGCCCTTCACCGTCACCCCAACCCACCGTGCGTTCGGGCGAGGCCGCGCCGGCGTAAACCGCGCGCAACTGGGTGGCGGCCACGGAACAGATGAGGAGGGCGTGGGCGTCCACCTCACGGGCGCAGACCAGTTCATCCCCGCCGTGAACGGTTGCCAACCTTTGTGCGAAGTGTGTAACTGCTTCGGGTGTGAGGGCGGTCTGGAACCGTCCACCCGGCACCCCGGATTGCACTGACATCGCGTATTGCGCGAGACGGCGACCCGGCCAGTCGTACCCGATAGCCCCTAGGTCGATAACAGTGAGCCGTGGGTCCGTATTGCCGACTACGACATTTGACGCGTGGTAGTCGAGTGGACCCGCGGTCAAAGGTGCACTCAAGGCTGTCTCGACAACGCGCTCCATAGTTGTGTGCAATTGCCCAGTGATCTCGATGGCGAACAACGAGGCGAGGCTAACGACCGCACTTGCTGCCCATGGTTCTGCAAGCTTGAGGGCCATTTCCCGCGCCTTCTCGGGGACGCCTCGCCGAGTTACTTCTGCGAATGCCCGTTCAATCTGGCCAACCGCAACCGCGAGATGAAGCCCTGCCACATCTGCTTCCGAAGCCGTGCATTCCCCAAGATACGCGCCGAGCGTCCGTGTTCCGGCCCATTCGGTCGCAATCCATTCCGGTTCGTCGCTCATGGCGTCTGTTGCGATGACAATCGGCACTCGACATCCGGTGCGGGAAAGGAACCGCAGGGTCGCGACTTCGCGGGCAAGAGGCGCCGACGGGTTCCCGAACTTGACTGCAAACGAAGGTCCGGTCACGGTTTCGACGTGGATTACCCGTTTCGACGCAAGTCGAATGGATGAAATCGAAGCGTTCGCGAATGCCTCGATGGCCGTTGATATCGCGTCCCAGTTGCTCCGCAATTGCGGCAGATGCGCAGAGGTTGAGGCAAGGCACTCTGCGAGGTCCGGATCTCCGTCTGGTCGTGCGAGGGTCAATCTGGTCGCGATCAGGTCAGTGACCAGCGGGCGGTGGGAGATGGTTCATGAGGTCAGCCATTTCAATGGCAGTTACGGCGGCCTCATATCCCTTGTTGCCAGACTTGGCACCGGACCGATCCATCGCCTGATCCAGGGTTTCGGTTGTGATGATCCCGAAAATCACTGGAACCCCGCTGTCAATCGCAGCCCGCGCGACGCCAGCCGCTGCTTGACCGGCTACGTAATCATAATGTGTTGTTGCCCCCCGGATCACAGCACCCAGGCACACGACGGCGTCGTAATGGCCGGAACTGGCGAGACGGCGCGCAACTACGGGTATCTCGAACGATCCCGGCACCCATGCAACATCCACGCGGGATACATCTACGCCATGCCGGGCGAATGCGTGCAGCGCCCCGGCAAGCAATTCCTTCGTGAAGAACTCATTGAACCGGGCCACGACTACGGCGTACCGTTGTCCTTCTGAGGCGATCACCCGGCCCTCAAATGTTTGTCCCATGATTCTCTTGTCCCTCACTGGGTGTGATTGGTTGTCCCGAATGACCGACTTGGATTGAACACTGAGCCAAACGCGCGTTGGCTTCACAAGCGCGCCGATGGGAAGCGTACTGCAGTCACGGACGATGGGGTGGTCCAAGCGAAGCGTGTTGCAATACGGGGCAGTGGGTTGGACATCATGGAAGTGTAGGCGAAGCGCCCCGTCGCCTAACCAGCCGTCGTCGCGTCCGGAAACGAAAACGTTGCGAGATGGCCCATTCGGTCACGCTTGGTCTCGAGATACCGGATGTTGTGTGGATTGGCGTGCACTGGAATTGGAAGTTGGTTGGTCACTGCCAGTCCGTACCCCTCAATCGCCACGAGCTTCTTGGGATTGTTTGTCATGAGAACCATCTGCGATACACCCAGGTCGGCAAGTATTTGCGCTCCAATTCCGTAGTCTCGCTTGTCTTCAGGAAACCCGAGCCGTACGTTAGCGTCGATGGTGTCGGCGCCTTCGTCCTGCAAGACGTACGCTCGAAGCTTGTTGTGAAGGCCAATGCCACGGCCCTCCTGATGCAGGTAGACGACAACCCCCGTCCCCGCTGTTTCGATCCGCTCAAGGGCCCATTGCAGTTGCTGACCACAGTCACAACGCAGACTACCGAAAGTGTCGCCAGTTAGGCATTTCGAATGCATCCGCACGAGGATAGGTTCCTTCGCGTCACGAAGGTCACCCTTGACAAGGGCAACGTGTTCCTCTCCGGTGATCGTGTCCACGTATGCATGGGCAACGAAGTTCCCCGATATCGTCGGCATCGGGACTTCCACGACTTTTCGCACGAGTTGCTCGTGGTGCCGTCGGTATGCGATCAGGTCGGCAACCGAAATGATCGGAATGCCGTGCCGTTCACTGAACAGTTCAAGGCTAGACATCCTTGCCATGGTTCCATCGTCATCCATGATTTCACAGATGACTGCGGCGGGTGCCAGGCCCGCAAGTTTGGCGAGATCGACGGAGGCCTCGGTCTGTCCGGCCCGAACAAGTACTCCACCGTCACGCGCGCGCAACGGGAAGATATGCCCCGGACGTGCAAGATCCTCGGGCCGTGTCGCCGGATCGATCGCTGTTCGGATCGTATGCGCACGATCCTTCGCCGAGATACCGGTTGTAACCCCGCGCCTCGCCTCGATTGACACCGTGAATGCAGTGCCCATTGATGACGTGTTTTCGGACACCATCATCGGTATCCGAAGATCATCGAGGCGCGCACCACTCATGGGAAGGCAGATGAGGCCTCGCCCGTGGGTGGCCATGAAGTTGATTGCTTCGGGCGTCACTAGTTCTGCAGGGATGCACAAGTCACCCTCGTTCTCACGGTCCTCGTCATCAACGATGATGACGAACGAACCCGCCTTGAAACGTGTGATCGCTTCCTCAATCAATGCAAGTGGCATCGGGTGAACCTCTTCCTTCCGATGATGTCCTGACGGATCCCGTGTCGCCCGCGAGACCGTTTAGCCGGGGGCGCAACGTGCTACCCCATCATCCTGTGCTTCGCCCCGTGCCTGTCCGTCAATCTGGACTGTCCGGACGCCGGTCAGGCGCGACCGGGCAAAGGAGCGCCGATCGAGGCTTCAACTGCCCGGGCGACGTACTTGGCGAGGATGTCTGTTTCGAGGTTTACGGTCGCGCCGACTGGCCTGTTCGTCAGAAGTGTGACGTCCAGGGTGTGCGGGATAAGCCACACATCAAACCAATCCGCACCAACGTTCACGACCGTCAAACTGACGCCATCCACCGAGATTGATCCCTTCGGGACGAGATACCGAACGATCTCTGGAGGGGCGGTAAAAGACTGCACAACTGCGTGACCCTCTGGTTGGCGGTCCCGGATCGTGCCCGTTCCGTCAACGTGGCCCTGCATGAAGTGACCGCCGAACCGTCCGCCGACCGCCAAGGCGCGTTCGAGATGCAGGCGATCCCCAATCTCGAGTTCGCCAAGGTTGGTGCGCCTGAGCGTCTCAAGTGTCGCTTCGACTGTGAACGTCCTGTCGTCGCGACTGACAACGGTCAGGCACGCGCCGTTCAGGGCAATGCTGTCGCCTACGCGTGTGCCTTCCAGGGCCATCACGGCCTCGATAGTCAAGCGCGCACCATCGGGCGTCACGGATATCTGGCGTACCGTACCCGTCTCTTCAACGATGCCCGTGAACATCCCGGGAACCTTCCCTCCATGTTGTAGGACGTCGGATCAGAAGGTCTGAACCGTCTTCGGGCCAGTCAGTCTCCGACAGCACCCCATAAACCAGTGTATCAACGCCAAGTCTGGTTACCGAACACGAACCAAGTCGGTATGCGTTTGAAAGAGCAGTCACTCCGTTGCCGCCAACTGCACCCGGCGCGTCCCGGCCCCCGATAATCATCGGTGCGACGACAGCAGCCACGGCGTGGACAACTCCGGCGTCAAAGTACGCACCGAGGACCTTCGAGCCACCCTCTATAAGGATGCTCGTGACACCCCGGTCAGCAAGGAGTGCCAGGACGGCCTCTGGCTGTGGCCGTCCATTGGATGCACTCGGCACCGCAACGACCTCGACCCCTGGGCGTGTAAGCGCGGTCCGTCGGCTAGCCCAATCCGGGGTCCCGTTGTCGACACCGACGATCAGGGTGTGTCCGGGTAGCGTGCCATTCACGACACGTGCAGTGCCAGGTGTGCGCAGGGTTGTGTCAAGGACGACCCTCAGAGGGTGGCTTGCGTCATCCTGTTGCCCCACCCTGCAAGGACGAACCCCGGCAATCATTGGATCCAATGGGAATGGCGTGCCAGATTCGAGCCTTGTGGTGAGAGACGGGTCATCGGCGATGACGGTGCCTACGCCAACCATGATGGCGTCGATACGGTCTCGCACCCCGTGCGCCCAACGTCGCGCCTCCGGACCTGTGATCCACTGGCTTTCGCCACTTGATGTAGCGGTCCGTCCGTCAAGACTGCATGCGAACTTGGCTACTACAAACGGACGTCGATCCGTGACCCATCGTGCGAAGCCCGTCATGATCGCTCGGGCTTCGGTCCCGCCCTCGCCAACCTTGACGGTCAACCCTGCTCCACGAAGACGGGCCACTCCACGACCGGCAACCCGGGGGTTCGGGTCAAGCGTGGCAACATGAACGTTGCGGATCCCTGAGGCTATGACCGCCTCGGTGCACGGTGGCGTACGACCGTGGTGATTGCACGGTTCCAAGGTCACAAACATGGTCGAACCGTACGCTAGAGCGTCCGTTGCGGACGCAATCGCGACCGTTTCGGCATGGGACTGACCATATGGCAGCGTCGCGCCTTCTCCAACGATGGTGCCATCTCGAACGATCACAGCCCCGACGGAGGGATTGGGACTGGTCCGGCCAAGTGCACCAGCTGCCAATCCCAGTGCTCGCGCCATGAAAGGGCCGGTAATCACGGAGCCGTGTTGCCTTCCGGCCATGGCTCCAGAGTTGCCATCGTCTCAATGGTCTCACTCCCGCGCGCTATGGTCAGCGTGACGCGGTCGCCGGGCCGGTAGGTGCGATCCAGATACGCGCCGAAGGCGTCGATGGTCTCAACGGGGATGCGGTCGACGGCAGTGATCACGTCGCCCGTTCGCACACCCGCCATCGCTGCGGGTCCAACATCGACTACCGATCTGATTGCGACGCCCCGCGAGACCGTCACTCCCAGCTCGCGGGCTGCCGATGGGCTTACATCCTGCCCCGAAATCCCAAGCCAGGGGTGACGGATGTGCTCACCGGCAAGTAGGCGGTCGGCGAAGCGCTTGACTGATGACGAAGGAACTGCGTATCCAATCCCGCCGAAACCAGCTCGTCCGGCCACGCGCTCAATCGCGTTTGTGACCCCTATCAACTCGCCCGCAGCATTGAGCAAGGCGCCTCCCGAGTTTCCCGGGTTCAGGGTTGCGTCCGTCTGGATTATGTGACGCATTGGTCGGTCGCCGTCGCGCAAGGTGCGGCCAAGTCCGGAGATGACCCCGACGCTGATGCTCCGGTCGAGGCCAATCGGGTTCCCAATGGCTATCGCCAATTCACCCGGTCGCAACTCGTCCGAGTCACCAAGGGCCAACGTTTGCAACCCTCGTGGGGCATCCTCCAGTCGGAGAAACGCGATGTCATCCTGAGGGTCCCTGCCGAGCATTGTTGCAACGAGCCGCGTGTTATCAACAAGCGTCACTTCGATAGACGTCGCATCACGAACGACGTGATAGTTGGTGAGAACGGTTCCGTTTGGAGAAATGAGTACACCAGAACCGGAACCGCGACGTTCACCCCGAATGGTCGTTATTGCGACAATCGACGGCGAAGCACGCTCATAGACCCCAGTCACCACCGCCCGGTCGTAGAGGCCGGATTTGACCGGTGCCTGTGCGGATGGCGTCGCTCGGACCGGCATTGCAACACCGGTGCGTCGAAGGAAGGCTGCGACCTGGGGCGGAACTTTTGCGTCTGTGGCCCACACCGCGGTACTTCCGGCCGCAGCCCCAACGGCAAGCAACACCACTACGATCGCAAACCAGGCCAGACCGCTGAGTACAATCCGGACAAATTGACGCCCGACGACCCACCGGGTTCGGATCGTGGGATCCGCCGGAAATGTAAGGTTCGGATCCTCGGCTGACGGGGTCGATACCATCCGCGTACGCTCATAGTCTGCCATGGAAGCGCGTGACCGCAAGTCTCATTGGCGCTGAACTGGGGCAAACCTTGCACAGCTCGTGCACAACGGTTCCTAGTAGCGCCACTCAACTGGGTCAGGCGTACACTGATCGCATGCGCACAATTGCGCTCACGGGGCGCATCGGTAGTGGGAAGTCAACGGTTGCGGCGGGCCTCGCCTCTCGGGGCGCGGCTGTTATTGACGCTGACCGTATCGTCCACGATCTGTACCGTCAGGATGCGGACCTCCGGCGGGCTCTCGAGGATCGCTTTGGGGCGAGTGTGATGGCGCCCGGCGGCGTGAACCGCGCCGCCCTTGCTGAAGTCGTGTTTGCCGATGCCTCGGCACGGCGTGATCTCGAGATGCTTGTCCATCCACGCGTCCACGCTCATCAGGAGCTTTTCCTCGAAAGATCCCGAACCTTGGGGGTGCCGGCCGCGGTGATCGAAGCGGTGAAGATCGTCGAGAGTGGTGGTTCTGACCGATGCGACGAGCTGTGGATTGTCGTTGCCGATACTGCAGTTGTGCTCAGCCGACTTGAGGGTCGGGGGATGAGACGCGAGGAAGCCCAACGACGAATGTCCTCGCAAGGATCAGCCGGGGCGTGGATTGATCAATTTGTTTCTGCTTCGGTGCGCTTGGGTAAGTCAAGACCTGTCCTCGTAATCGACAACAGTTCGACCCTGAAATCAACATTGGCCCAGATCGACCATTTCGGCTGATGCCTTGTCAGCCACTTTGATGCCGTGGATAGTGGGGGTTCATCGTTCGTCGAGCCCGAAGCGGTTCCAGTAAGTCCGCTGAGACCGCCGGAACGCCTACTCCGCCGCTTCCGGCCTTCAAGCCCGGGCCATGGAAGTCGCTCCCGCCCGTGATGGCTAGCCCGTGGGAGGTTGCAACCTTGCAGAGTCGCTCCATCAAATGGGGAGAGTAGTCGCCGTACACGCATTCCAAGCCCTCGAGACCGGCCTCGATCAGGGCAGGCAATTGCCGTTCGAACTCTGGAAAATAAGTGGGGTGCGCAAGAACTGCCACACCTCCGGCCCGGCGGATTGTGTCTATGACGTCGTTCGGACTCACTTTGTCATAGTGCACGTCGCCAGCCATTCCGTTTCCGAGCAAGGTAGCGAAGGCATCGTCGCGGCTCGCAACCGCCCCGATAGCCACCAAGGCGTCCGCAACGTGGGGACGGCCCACGGCACCACCCTCGTCAATGTTCGCTCGCTTCGCAACGTCATCCCACCAGAGTTGAGGTACGGAAACGGATCCTCGGCGACGCAGTTCGGCGTTGACGCGTTTCACGATTTCCTTGCCGCGCTCGATGCGCGCGGAGCGCCGCGCCTCAAGCCACGTCGTGAAGTCCTGGTCATCGATACGCACGTAATACCCAAGAATGTGGCAATCACCTGCCGATGAGTCGGCACTCAGTTCGACACCGGGAACTATTTCAATGCCGAGGGCTCTTCCGGCTTCTTGCGCCTCAGCAACGCCGCCGATACTGTCGTGGTCAGTAATGGAAATTGTCTGCAAACCCATTGAAGCTGCCAGTTCCACGATTGCCCGAGGTGCAAGCGTTCCGTCAGACGCTGTCGAATGCAGGTGGAGGTCAATTTGCCCGGATCGTCGTGCTTGACTGACTTCGGTCACCGCGCGTAATCCACCACCCGGGTCTCGCGGATTACTGTCACCTTGATCTGACCCGGGAAGTCCATGGTTTCCTCGATACGTTTGACTATGTCGCGGCTGAGCGACCAAGCCTCGTCCTCGTTGACTTGCTCAGGCTTCACAAGGATGCGGACCTCCCGCCCGGCCTGGAGCGCGTAGACCTTGTCGACACCCGAGAAACTGCTTGCGACTCCCTCAAGAGCCTCGAGACGCTTGATGTAGTTGTCCACTGTTTCGCGTCGAGCGCCCGGCCGGGATGCAGAAATCGCGTCCGCGGCAGCTACAAGAAACGCCTCGACTGTCTGCGGGTCGACCTCAAAGTGGTGGGCTTGAATGGCGTGAACGACGCGGGGTGGTACGGCGTACTTCCGGGCGAAGTCTGCGCCAATGAGGGCGTGAGGCCCTTCGATTTCGTGATCAAGGGCTTTGCCGATGTCATGCAGTAAGCCTGCCCGTCGACAGACAGCAATGTCCGCGCCGACTTCAGCCGCCATTGCGCCAGCAAGGAAACTGACTTCCAATGAATGCTGCAGCTGGTTCTGGCCATACGAGGACCTGAACTTCAAGCGACCGATCAGCTTTACCAGCTCAACATTGAGCCCGGGAACTCCGGCCTCGTACGCGGCGCGCTCGCCGTCGTCCTTCATCTGTTGCTCGACTTCGGTCTTCGACTTTGCGACTAATTCCTCGATCCGAGTGGGATGAATTCTTCCGTCCGAAAGCAACTTGAGCAGTGAAACCCGTGCGATCTCGCGTCGAATTGGGTCGAAGGAAGACAAGATGACCGTCTCAGGGGTGTCGTCGATGATGAGGTCGACACCGGTCGCTGCCTCGAGGGCGCGGATGTTGCGGCCTTCCTTGCCGATGATGCGACCCTTCATTTCCTCACTCGGGATCGAGACGGATGTCTGGGTCAATTCAATGGATGTATCGGATGCACAGCGTTGGATTGCCTGAGCGACAATCCATCGAGCCCGGCGTGCCGCCTCTTCCTTGGTTTGATGCTCGATTTCCCTGATCCGTTGGGTGGCTTCCTCACGAGCCGACCCTTCGATGTGCGCGATGAGTTCAGCGCGCGCAGTTTCCTGCGTCAGGTTGCTAATGCGTTCGAGCTCGCGGACTTGGGACGCCCGAAGCGCCTCGGCCTCGGCGGTCTTCTGGTCCGCCAACTGCTCCTTGACAATCTGGGTCCGCTCACGTTTCTCGAACTGTTCGACTTTCCGCTCAAGGTGCTCCTCGCGCGTGGCCATCCGCTGTTCGCGTTTCTGTATCTCTGCCTGCCGTTCACGCGCATGGCGCTCCGCCTCGGCCTTGTGCAGAACCGAGTCTTCCTTCGCCTCCAGGATGAGTTCCTTGGCCCGTGACCGAGCCTCCTCCAGAACGCGGTCGGCTTCTTCGGAGGCGGCACGCATGAGACGCTCGGCATCTGCGTCGCGGATGGAACCGGCTGCGTGAAATTGTTGACGTTGGGTTCGGACACTCAGGACGGCGTACGCTGCGCCGATCAGGATGACCGTGACGATGACAATTGGAAGAGTCAAGGACAAAATGGGGCTATCCATACGAAACTCCCCCTAAGGCCGTAATGGTACGTCACGATCACCACGTCGTGGTGCCGGTCGCACAATCCGGTGTTCGCACCACCATTCCAAGCCGCTACTATCCCGGGGCATAGGAGGGGGTCGTGATCTCGGACTTTCACACGCACAGTTTCTTCTCGGACGGAGTTCTGCTTCCGTCGGAGTTGATCCGCCGGGCAGTTGTCGCGGGGTACGGCGTGATTGCGGTTACCGATCATGCCGGGCCGGGGAACCTTGAGGAAGTCCTCGGTCAGTTGGCGCGTGAGTGCGAGGTAGCCCGAGCCCACTGGCCAATCGTGGCACTCCCCGGTGTCGAACTCACTCATGTGCCTCCCGGATCGATATCAAGTTTGGCGCGTAGGGCAAGGTCGGCGGGAGCCGTCGTTGTCGTCGTCCACGGAGAGACCATTGCCGAACCCGTTGAACCGGGAACCAACAGCGCAGCGATTGACGCAGAGGACGTGGACATCCTCGCCCACCCGGGCCTGATCACGCCTGAAGAGGCGGCGAGAGCGGCTCAGAGGGGTTGCTTCATTGAGGTGTCAGCCAGGAAGAGTCACGCCTACGCAAACGGGCACGTTTCTAACGTGGTCCGCGCGTCTGGTGGGAAGTTACTGCTGAATAGCGACTGCCACGAACCTGGAGACCTGCTCTCATCGCACTTCCAACGCTTGGTGCTTCTCGGCGCCGGTATCCCTGAGCGGGAACATGCAACGATCCTCACTGACAATCCCCGCGAGTTACTTGCGCGGGTCCTCCCGCGTTTGACGGGCACCTCCGGAAACTATTGAGGTGCCCGCAGCGGGTGTCTCACTACACCAACACCGTCTAGGCGTGGCGGATACCCTGTAGTGTTGCTATCAAGAGATCTGTTCATGGCCGATAGAGACCTCTGTCAAGTGGCATGACCGGAAGACATATTCATGAGTGAACCAACTGACCAAGACGCTAGCCGACCGCTGCCGCGCAAGCGTGCCGTGCGTGGCATTTCCGATACTGCCCGCCTTGCATCCGAGGTGCCGGGTGATGTTGCGGAGAATGCGGCTTCGCGTCCGAAATCGAGAGTGCGTCGGCCTCGCTCGATACAGGTCGTTGAAATGGCCGTACTTCCGGTGCGCGAATTGGTGCTCTTTCCGCACATGGTTTCTCCGCTGCCGGTCGGCCGTCCGCGCTCGCTTCGCGCGATCGAATACTCCCTGAGCCACGGCCACACTGTCTGCATCGTTGCACAGCGAAACCCTGACTTGGATGATGTGGGCCTTGATGACTTGCATGTCATTGGCACTGAAGCAGTTATAGGACGCGTGCTCAAACTCCCGAACGGTAACTCTTCCGTCCTCGTTCAGGGACAACGGCGCCTGCGCCTGCTTGAGACGGTCCATACGGAACCGTTCTTGCTGGTTAGAGCGGTTGTGACCGAGGAGCCTCCTCCGAGCACCGCAGACCACAGTGGCCAAGTCAAACGAGTGGTCGATTTGTTCGACAAGTGTGCGAAGTTGAGCAAGAAGCTTGCCGAGGACACGGTTGTGGCTGCCATGAACGTCGACGACCCGGGGAGGCTCGCCGACATGGTCGCCTCTACCGTGAACCTCGAACTTGCCCAACGTCAGGCTACGCTCGAGATGCTCGACCCGGTGGCGAGACTTTCACACGTCGAGTCCATTTTGGAACGAGAGCACCGGCTACTCGAGTTGGAACGCGAGATCCATCAGCAGGCACAGCACGAAGTGGACTCTACGCAAAGGGAGTTTTTCTTACGCGAGCAACTCAAGGTCTTGCAGAAGGAACTCGGTGACCTCGACGCGGGCAACCGTGACCATGATGAGATCCGGACGAAGATTTCTGGCGCTTCCATGCCAGCAATCGTGGCCGAACGGGCTAACCGGGAGCTCGATCGCTTACAGACCATGCCCTCAGCGTCCCCCGAAGTCGGTGTGATCCGCACTTACCTCGACTGGCTCATTGCCTTGCCTTGGTCGACCCGTACCGACGACCTTCTCTCGATCTCTCACGCGTCCCGCGTCCTGGAGGAACATCACTACGGTTTGCCTAAGGTCAAGGAGCGGATTCTGGAATACCTCGCGGTGCGCAAACTCAGCTCACGCATGCGAACCCCGCTGTTGTGTTTTGTTGGGCCACCGGGTGTCGGCAAGACGAGTCTTGGCAGAAGCATCGCAAACGCTCTTGGGCGCAAGTTTGTGCGGGTGAGCCTTGGAGGCATCCGCGACGAGGCCGAATTGCGTGGCCACCGGCGCACCTACATCGGCGCGTTGCCAGGCCGGATCATTCAGGGAATGCGGCAGGCAGGCACCGTAAATCCTGTCTTCGTCCTCGATGAGATTGACAAGCTTGGGATGGATTTCCGTGGGGATCCCTCAAGTGCGCTACTCGAGATCCTCGATCCTGAGCAAAATGTCAATTTTTCCGACCACTACCTCGAGGTCCCATACGACCTTTCCCAAGTGATTTTCATAGCCACCGCGAACCAGTTGGATACGGTGCCATCACCGTTGCGCGATCGGATGGAGGTTATCGACCTTCCGGGGTACACCGAGGAAGAGAAGTTGCATATCGCCCGCAATTTTCTGGTTGGTCGGCAGCGGTCAGAACACGGTCTCACTGAAAAGCACGTGAAGTTCAATGATGCGGCGTTGCGTCGCGTGGTTCGGGAATACACACGTGAGGCTGGAGTTCGGAACCTTGAGCGTGAGATTGCGACCATTTGCCGGAAGATGGCTCGTAAAGTTGCCGATCTCTTGCCTCCGCCAGATCCAATCGCCGTTGCGACGGACGGGGCCGGTGATGCGAATGCGTCGGCCGTGGCTGTCGAGGCTCGGGGTGCCGGTGTCAGCGGGCCTCTGGTCCCTGAAGTCGGAGACGTTGGGGCTGGTCGACCCACGACGGTCACGCCAACGTTGATCCGAGAGCATTTGGGGCCGCGCCGTTTCAGTCATACGGCGGCCTCGGCTGCCGACGAAATTGGGGTTGCGACCGGCCTGTCATGGTCGTCAGTCGGTGGTGACATCACCACGGTTGAAGTGAATTTGATGGCAGGCAAGGGCCGGTTGGTTCTCACTGGCCAACTGGGCGACGTGATGCGCGAATCGGCTCAGGCAGCGCTTTCGTACACACGCAGCCAGGCATCCGCCTTGGATCTTCCTGAGGATTTCCACGAACGGATGGACATTCATATTCACGTGCCGGCAGGGGCCACTCCTAAGGACGGGCCTTCGGCGGGTATTACGATTGCAACGGCACTTGTATCCGCCGCGACCCAACGACCTGCACGGCGTGATGTCGCGATGACTGGCGAGATAACTCTGCGCGGCCGTGTTTTGCCGGTCGGTGGAGTCAAGGAGAAGGCTCTGGCTGCTCACCGTGCGGGGGTGCGAACCCTGATCCTGCCGGAGAGGAACCGTCGTGACATCATTGACATTCCTGCTGACGTGCAACGTGATCTCACGTTCATCTTTGTTGAACACATGGACGCTGTTCTGTCGGTTGCCCTGACATCCCAGTCACCACCGGCGGCTGTCTGAACTGACTTCGTGTGACGCATGAAACCTGTTCGCCTGTTCATGGGTTTTGGGTGACTCTTCGGATGTTGGCGTGAAAATATCTGGCCATGGCCCCCACGTCACTCGACGATCGCTTGTAGGCGCGGCAGTGTCTGCGACGCTAGCTGGGGCTTGCAGCGCCGACGCGGTTGCCGTTGTTCCCTCGGCCCCGTCGCCGTCACGCGTTGTCCAAACCACCGAGAGAAACCCTTGGGGCACAAACACCTTCCTCCACAAGGAAGTTGAGTTGTGGAAGCGTGAACAGACCCTGACAATGGTCAAGGCTGCTGGATTCACTTGGATCAAGCAGCAGTTCCCGTGGGAGGAGATTGAGCAGCCACGGAAGGGCCAATTCTTCGACGTGAAGTATGTGCAGGGTACGTGGGACAAGTTCGACGAACTCGTCCGCTTGGCAGACGTGTCCGGCCTCAAATTGATTGCCCGGGTAGATCGACCACCCGCGTGGGCGAGGTTGGACAAGACACGCCCGCAGGGACCTCCCGACAACCTGAACGACTTCGGTGACTTCCTCTTCCTGATCGCGTCCCGGTACAAGGGTCGTGTGTCTCACTTCCAAGTCTGGAATGAACCGAACCTTGGCGAGGAGTGGACGGGCAAGCCTGATCCGGTTGGGTACACGGCCATGCTTAGGGTGGCGTACCGACGGATCAAGGAGGGCAATCCTCAAGCGTCAGTGCTAGCGGCACCGCTCGCCATGAACATGGAGCTTGGGCCGATCCATTTGAACGAGATGGACTTTTTGGATCAAATGTATTTGGCGGGTGCAAAGGGTACGTTCGACATTCTTTCCGCGAACGCGTATGGCATGGACCGATCCCCGACAGACCCGCCGTCGCGGCAGATCCTGAACTTCCGCCGTGTGGAATTGTTGCGTGCAGTGATGGAAAAGCACGGAGATGGCGCAACGGCAGTCTGGTTCAACGAGTATGGCTGGAACGCAAGTCCCAAGGACATGCCGCGCGAGGAACTCATCTGGCAACGGGTCACGGACCGTCAGCAGGCGGATTGGACCGTTGAAGGCGTTGAGTATGCTCGTCGGAACTGGCCATGGGCCGGCGTTTTCTGTACCTGGTACTTCCGTCAAGTTGGGGACATTTCACCATCGAAGTCGGAATACTATTTCCGACTTGTCGACCCCGACTTCACGCCACGACCGGTCTATCACGCGATCAAGGCAGCTACTGCCCGAAAGTGATCTGATGACCGTCTCTGATCGCCTCGCGGATAGCGCGTCTTGCTACCAGTCATGAACCGGAAAGCTCTCGGCGTTGCCCTCTGGGTCATTGCGATTGGGCTATCCGGTCTCGGTCTGTGGGCTGGGCGGCAGGTCCTGGATCGTGGTGTTGTCTACGGAGACCCCGGGCCGCCGTTTCCGGAACATGACGTGACGGCGCGCGCCGTGAATACGCAACTCGAGCTTGAACCAGACGACGTGTCGATGGCCCGGACCCTTGACCTCGTGAGGGACGCAGGGTTCGGTTGGATCCGCCAGCAAGTGTCTTGGGCGGACATCGAACCCGGACACAAGGGCAACTTCTGGGACTTCGAACGGAACCGGCCAACGTGGACGCGGTGGGACACAATCGCACGGCTGGCCCGTGACCGTAACCTGAGGGTGATCGCCCGGCTAGAACTCCCACCCACTTGGTCTCGACCGGATGGGTCATACAAGTCACACCCACCCGTCAACGTCCGCGACTACGCCGACTTCGCCGCAGCATTCGCGTCGCGTTACCGGGATCAGATCGGGTACCTGCAAATCTGGAATGAACCGAACCTCGCTGAGGAATGGGGGCGTCGACCAGTCGACCCCGCCGCCTACGTGGAACTCCTTCGCGCCGGATACTCCGGTGCACGGCAGGGGAATCCGAAGTCGCGCATCCTGACCGCTTCGTTGGCCCAGACGCTGGAACCTGACGACGACACGTCTGCCGGACTTGACGACCTTGTGTACTTCGACCGCATGTACCACCATGGCGCGGCCCCATTCTTTGACATCGCCGCCGCAAATGGCTATGGCCTGTGGACGGGCCCAAGTGATCGTCAGGTCGGTGCCTCGTACACAAACCTTCCCCGGGTCACGCTCTTTCGAGACGTGATGGTGAGGCACCGAGATGGGGCCAAACCAGTCTGGATATCAGAGTTCGGATGGAACACCCAACCGGTGGATTGGACTGGAAGACCGTCGCCGTGGGGTCGCGTCGATGAGGCGACGCAAGCAACGCACCTCAGTGGCGGGTACGCGCGGGCTGCTCGTGAGTGGCCTTGGCTTGGTCCTATGGCGGTCTGGCTGATGCGTCAGCCGCGCGCTGAAGTTGACGATCCAACACCATTCTTTGCTCTTGTCAGGGAGGATTGGTCGACAAGGCCCGCGTACGAAACTCTGAAGGCGTCGGCGTCAACATCTGTCCTCGGCGTAGGAATGTGGCAGGAATCCGCACCAGGCGTGAGCTACGATGGCACTTGGCAGGTGACGAGTGACCCAAGCGCTTCGGGTGGTGTCCTGCGTGAGACACCGGCACCGAATGCGCACGTTCGCCTCGAGTTTGAAGGCACGCGCCTCGAAGTGGTCACCTCTGTCGGGCCCACGCGGGGCGTGGCGTACGTAAAGATCAATGGCTCCTACCTGCTTGCAAACGAACGCCCGAGGAACCGGTTCGGCCAAGCAACCCTCGACCTGGGTGCTCCACAGTCAGGCGACGCGAAGCGCTTCCTCGTGGCGTCTGGACTTCCCGATGGACGCCACGAATTTGAACTAACGGTTAGCGGCGACGTTGGCTCCGGTTCGTCAGCGCCCGGGGTTGCATTCGACGGGGTCGTGGTGTCGAGGGACCGCACGTTCACAGCCGAAACCCTTTACATCCTTGGCCTCATCGCGTCAGGAACCGGGGTGCTATGGCTGGTTCGTGCGCCAGTCGGAAGAGCGTTTGCCGACGGAATGGGGTACTTCCGTGGCGTCCGAGTAATCCCGGGCGATCTGATCGGGGAGGGTCACGCTTCCTTCGCCGATAGCCCCCCCATGCGCGGTTCGTTCTCTCCCGCCAACGTTGGTTCGCTTACCGCATCGGGAGAGGTGTCAGTCCCTAAGAAAGCATTTCGAGGTGCTGCCAGCGGGGTGAGTGAAGCGCCCAAAGGTCACAGGGAAGGTTGGCTCTATCGGGACTGGATTTCCGATGCAATTCTTGCCTTCCCGGCAATCTTGCCTCTGGCACCAACATCACTCGGTACGCCTTTCGGTCGGTTCTCACCAGTCGAACTAGGCCTGCTCGGGTTGGCGTTTCTTGCCTTCCTTAGGGCAATGCTTCAGCGTCAGCATGAGGACGAATACGGTGAGAACGCAGCCGGTGCCACCGTGGCTGTTCGGCTTGACGGTCTTGTCGTTGCTGCGGTTTCCCTCAGCGTCGCTGGAACGGTCGCGGCGGTGTCGTCTGCCTACCCAAACCCGGCCTGGCGCGAGTGGCGACAGGTCATCATCGAACCGGTCACGTGGTTCCTTCTCGCGCGCACGGTCGCACATCGTGATGACGCCGGACAACGAATTGCTTTCGCGTTGGTCGTGGGGGCTTTCTCAGTATCGGCACTAGCCCTTGGGCAGTGGATCCTTGGCATCGGGCTTGTTGGTGCGGATGGTGTCGAACGCGCACGAGCTCTCTACCCAAGCCCAAACAACCTCGCTCTGTTTATCGGGAGGGTTGTCCCTCTCGCTTTCGTCCTCGCCTTGTGGCCAAACCCCAACGGCAGTCGCCTGGTGCAATTGTGGTTGCGACTGTCGTTTGCGGTCATCGTCGCTGGGGTGGCCGTGACGTACTCCCGAGGGGCGTGGCTTGCTGTCGCGACCGCTCTCCTCTGGGTCGGTCGCGAGTGGCTCAAGTGGCGTCAAATCGAACTGAAGCCCTCGCGTCGGCTCGTCATTCTCCTCACGATTTCTGTTGCGGTAGCAATCCTACTGATGTCACGGTCGGAGAGGCTCGGGCTCATGTTCGTTTCTGGCGGAACCGGCTTGCTGCGATTCAGCGTCTGGACGGGGGCCGTTGAAATGATCCGCGTTCATCCTTGGTTGGGTCTAGGGTTGGACCAGTTCGTGTACGCCTACCCCAATTACATGGGTGCCGACGCGTGGAGGGAGCCGAACCTCTCCCACCCGCACCAGTTTGTGCTTGATTTCTGGATACGTCTGGGCATCCCCGGGGTGGTTCTGCTGATGTTTGTCGGCATCAGGCTGCTCTGGAGGCTCCGAACCGATAATCGCAAGCAGAGCCTCAACCCCTTATCCATAGGCACCACCGGTGCGTTCATGGTCTGGGCCATCCACGGTCTTGTGGACAACAGTTTCTTTGTTACTGATCTCTCCTACGCGACTTGGGCACTCTTGCTCATCCATGACCTTGCGACGGCAAGACCTCAACCCTACACTCGGGCGACTGGGTCAATCATTGATCGCAACAACTGATACTGGACGGCTTAACCGTCGTGGCGCGGGATGTCACACGTGCCCGTTCGACTGATGGACTAGGCAGACACTTGACGACCGATCAGCAGCGCGAAACGACGTCAGGCCGGACCACCCAACACTCCGCGTCGATGTTGGGTTCGGCTGCTAGCGTCCCCATGGATATGGGAGTAGGGTTGACGGTACTCGCACGTCGGACGGCGTCGCCACCGGCGTGGATGGTGGCAATCCCAATCGGGTTGGCAATCGCACTCATTCCAGCTCACCTGACATCCATGCTTCTGGTCGGTGTCGCCGGGGTTTCGGTGCTTTTGGCACGGCCATTGTGGGCACTCTACGCGCTTGCCTTCACCGTGCCCTATCAGGGTCTGGCCGATTTTCGGTACCAGAACGTCAATGTCACGCCGACCGAGGCGGTCTTTCTTCTGCTCGTTATCGGATGGGGCACGGCTCGGGCGGCGGGCCGGGTGCCATCACCATCACTGAGTCCGCTGGTGATTGCGATTGGGCTACTCCTGAGCCTCCTGGTCCTGTCTTGTGTGGTTGCACCGAACCTGCTCCTTGCAGCCAAGGAACTTGTCAAGTGGATTGAGGTTGCGGGTGTGACATTGATCGGTCAGAGCCTTCTGGTGCGCAGTGCTGACCGCCGTTTGATGTTTCTCGTCATGACCGCTGCGGTTGTTTCCCAGGCGGTCTATGGCCTATTGCAGGCAACGCTTCACTGGGGGCCACATCACTTCATGATCGGGACTTGGCTGATGCGGGCGTACGGAAGTTTCGAGCAGCCGAACCCGTATGCCGGCTATCTCGGCCTGCACCTGCCGTTGGTGTTGTCAGTTGCTCTGTTCGGCGTACGTACTCGCCCGGCACGATGGTTCTGGGGTGGTGCTTCAGCCATTCTCGCTGTCGCTCTGGTAACCACGATGTCACGCGGAGCTTGGATGGGACAAATCACGGGAATTCTGGCGGTCGTATTAATGGAGAGCCGGAGTGCGCGCCACGCGGTTCTGACGTTCGGGGGTCTTGGGTCGGTTATTTTGCTCGCATTGTGGCCGGTGTTGCCGTCCGAGGTCACCGACCGAATTGGCAGCATCTTCGGGTCGTTTTTCGCGGTGTTTTCAATGGCGTCGACGACCCTTACCCCAGAAAACTGGGCGGTGTTGGAACGCCTTTCCCAGTGGTATGCAGGGTGGCAAATGTTCAGCGCGAACCCGATTGTGGGGGTGGGGATCGGAAATTACAACACTGCCTATAACACCTATCGCCTGGCACAATGGCCTGTCGCCCTCGGTCATGCCCATAATCACTACCTAACAATTGCTGCTGAGGCGGGCCTTCTTGCGTGTGTCGCCTACATAATAGTCCTGCTTGTTGCGGTTCGGTCAACCCGCACAGCGTGGCGCACGGCGACGACAAGTTACGGACGCGCAATCGCGCTCGGCACGCTTGGCAGTATCGGGGCTCTGGCAACACACAATCTGGTTGATGTGCTATTCGTCCATGGGATGAGCGTGACCGTCGGCTTGTTGTTGGCACTGTCGAGTGTCACTGAAGACCGTGACCAAGTGCCAAGTGGAATGATTTCTCGGATCATGAATTGATTGTTCTTGCGACCGACAGTTCAGGAACTGATTTCAGGCACTGCAGTCGTGTTTGGGTCAGGCCTTGACATTCGACCATCTCCAGTCGCTTCCGACCGCGTTCGAACGGTGCTCCACTCGGTGTGGCCCGAGTACCATCACCGGGTCGTCGTCCGGACCGTTTCCTTGAGGGCGGTGTCTCGCACAACTTGTGCGCTACTTGGCGCGACCTCAAGTCACTGGTGCACGGGTGGACGTGGCCGGGTTTCCAACTGCCGGGTTGGAGTGGCGCAGTTTCCACCCTCCCGTGAGACGTTACCTTGGAAAGAACGACGGCTACTCTGATGTCTAAGCCCCTCGGCGCACCACAAGACGTGACACGTGCGACAGCGTTTCCCATCGATGGTGACCCTGTTCCGGCTTCAAAGGATGGGATCGGCGGAACTGACAACCGCCCGATGAACGTCTCCGGACGGTTCTTCACGTGGCGGACGGCCGCGAGTTTCCTTTTCGGGGTCGGGATCCTGATCTGGGTAGTTAGGTCAAGCGCAATCGATCCCGCCGATGTGTGGTCGAAACTCCAGAACATCGAGCTTGGTTGGTATGGGTTGGCAGTCCTGACCTACCTGACCACGTTTCCAGTCCGAGGCTTGCGATGGCAGCGTTTGCTTAGCGACAACGGTGCGAGACTGCCTGTCCGGCCACTGACGGAGATCATCTTCCTTTCTTGGTTCGTGAACAGTGTGATGCCGGGCAAAGTTGGAGATGTGTACCGCGCCTACTTGATCCGTGGCGAGTTCGGACTTTCCATAAGTCGAACGGTTGGGACGGTTCTGGCCGAACGGATTGCGGACGTCCTTATGCTCGTCACCGTGCTCGGGATCACCGGTGCCGTGGTCCTTGGCGAGCGTGTCGATTCCCACATCAGCGAGATGCTCAAACTGGGTTGGGCCGGCGTCGCGGTCATGCTTCTCGGTCTCGTTCTCATGTATCGGCTTGGCGACCGCGTGATGAGGATGTTCCCATCGCGTATTCACGAGACCTACCAGAGGTTTGCTGCGGGCACATTCGCTAGTTTCAACAACATCCCGCTTTTGATGATCTACACTGCCTTCGCGTGGGCATCTGAGGCCGGTAGGTTGTACTGCGTTGTCCGGTCACTGGGGGTTGCGATCACACCGCTCGAGGCGCTTTTCATCGTCGCGGCGATTTCCCTGGCGCTGATCGTTCCGACACCGGGTGGGCTTGGTGGCGTTGAGGCAGCATTCCTGGGCGTCCTTCCGCTATTTGGGATTGCTACCCAGGTGGCGCTGGTCGTGGCGTTCATGGATCGACTGATCAGCTACTACGGCATCATTGCGGTGGGCCTGCCAACTTTCATACTTTCGAGGCGCGGTCGTGCGCAGGCAAACTGATTAGCGGCGGATGTCGTTCCGGTGAGGATTGCAGTCGACTTCACGGCGGGTGTTCGGCAACCGGCAGGTGTCGGGCGCTACACGCGGGGCCTGGTTCGCGCCTTGGCCATTGCCGCCGATGAGGACGGCGAAGATCATTCGCTGACGCTGCTTTGGAGCGGCCCCAAACGTATTCCACTTCCTGTCAACTGGCCGGGCGTCTCAACGAGGCGACTGCCTCTGGACGAGCGGTGGATGACCATCGCGTTGCATCGGTTGCGACTGCCGTTTCCGACTGACCTGTACGCGGGCGGAGCCGACATTTTCTATTCATCAGATTTTGCTCTCGCACCGAGGTTGCGGTCGCCGGGAGTGGTAACGATCCACGACCTTAGCTACGTCCTCTTCCCAGACACGCACTTCCCGCCGCTTCGGCGATATCTCGAGACCACGGTGCCCCGCAGCGTCCGCGCGGCCTCGCTTGTCCTTGCTGATTCTGAACAGACGCGCAGCGACGTCATCAACCACCTTGGCGCGGATCCGGCCAAAGTCCTGACGGTCCTTTCGGCTCCCGATGAAGTTTTCAAACCGGCGAGAGTGGCATCAATCGAGGCGGTAAAGGCCAGGTGGAAAGTTGGAGGCGACTATGTGATTTCGGTCGGCACCATCCAGCCGCGCAAGAACCTCCCGGTGATTTTCGAGGCGCTACGTCAGCTACCCGATACCTTGAGGATGGTCCATGTGGGGCGGCCCGGATGGCTTTGCGATCCCATATTCGAAGCGCTTGAGCGAAGCGGTGTCAAGGAACGCGTCACCATCCTGTCGGGGGTTGATGACGACGATTTGGCTGCCTTGTATGGTGGCGCGGTGGCTTGTGTGTTTCCCTCCGTGTATGAGGGGTTCGGTCTACCGGCCGTCGAGGCCATGGCCTGCGGTGTGCCAGTTATCGCCTCGCATGGCGGATCACTCGCTGAAGTTGTCCAGGACGCCGGGATCATCGTCGACCCATTTGACAGCGAGGCTATTGCAATTGGTGTGAGGCGGCTGATGGAGGACAGGGGGTTCCGGTCTGACCTTATCGTCCGCGGTCACGCGCAATCCGCATCGTTCCGTTGGGAAGAAAGTGGCCGGAAGGTCCTGAAGGCATTCAAAGGCATTGCCTACCGGTGATCAAACCGGTGCCACCGTGACGCGCTTCCGGACTTGTCAGATCCGGGTGGTGCCACGCGTTCCCAGTGGTCACGTACCCGAGAGTGCGAACTGAACTGGGGCCGGCCTGCCCAGGTGCGTTGATAGTCCCGCGAGGCTCGCTGATCTCGAGGTCGGCCCATGCGAAACCTGCCGCTGAGTGCTAACCGTTCGTTTCGGAGTTGTGTTGACGCACTGAAAACGCTTCGCAGGTGGGCCGGCCGCGCTCGAACGCCGCTGACGCCGTCATCCCTCCTGAGGCGATCTGCCACGAGGCCGGCCCTACTTACCAGTCGGTCAATGTTTCGCTCGAATGCACGTCGTACCGCCCGCTCTTTTCCATCGAATGAACCTTGCCGGCCGGGCCGGTTGTTCAAACATGGAGTGCAGTGATTGCTGGTAAAGCCGTATGGTCAGGCATGACAGAAGTACAACGTCTCCGCGCCGAACGCGACCGAACCGAGGCTGCATGGGAACATGCCAGCGCCGGGATGCCCGAGTTCAAGGCAGCCGAACACGCGTGGGAGCAGACGCGCATTGCCCGCGCTGAATATGACCGGCTCTTCGCGATTTGGAAGGCAGCGTCAGCGCACCTGCCAGAACAGGCGGCGTACGACGTAGCCGATGCCGCCTGGAAGCACGCTCGCGACACCCAGTAGATCAGCTTGACCCACGGCGCCCACCACGTGCTCAGGCAGCGGCAATGGCTTGGGCGTTTGTCGTCAACCTATGGATGACCCGGCACCGGGGATGGAGTACTGGCGCACGACAGACTCGTCGAGTTCGACGCCAATCCCCGGCTTCTCAAGCACGTGGGCCATGCCGTTTTCGTCTACCTCAATGCCTAGCCCTCCGAACAGTTGAAGGTTCATCGGGGTTTCGGGTAACGCATACTCGAGATAGCGGGCATTGGGAAGTGATGCGATCAAGTGCATCGACGCCGCCTTGATCAGCCCCGTGCTCCACGCATGGGGGATGCACGGCAACCCTCTGTCGGCGGCCAGGTAGGCGACCCTCCTGGCCTCCGTCAGGCCACCGCATCGGGTGACATCCGGTTGCACGATGCTTACATTACCCCGGTCCATCAGGTCGATGAACTCGTACCGGCTCATGCAGTTCTCACCCGCAGCGGTGCGGATTGTAGTTCCGGCAGCAACCCGTGCAAACCCAATGAGATCGTCGGGCGGGAGAAACTCTTCAAGCCAGTAGGGGTGGAACCGTTCGATCGCACGCGCGAAGTCCAGCACGCGAGACGCATCCCATCCCAGGTCGAGGTCCGGGCCAGGGTAGAAGCCTAGGTCGATCATCAGTTCCATTGCATCGCCGGCCGCCTCACGTCCAGCCTCGACCAAGGCAGCGTCGTGGGCAACATCGAACCCCATTGGACCCCAACCAAGCTTGATTGCCTTGAAACCCTTCTCTCGCCAACGTGCAACCTCTGCGAACGCGGCATCCGGTGTCTCAGGCATCAGCACACTCGCGTAGGCCGGGACCGACTTCTGGAGTGCGCCACCAAACAGCTTGTAGAGTGGTAAGCCGAGCGCCTTGCCTTTGATGTCCCAAAGGGCGAGGTCAATCCCGCTCATTGCCTGAATTGCGGCACCTCGTCGCCCGAACCACACCGAGGCGCGATACATCTTTTCCCACAGACGCTCGATATCGAACGGATCCTCTCCGATGATCGTCTGCGCGAGCCCGGTGCAAACTCGATGTGACTTCGGTGCATCAATGATTGCGCGGATGACCTCGGGCGATGAGTCCACCTCTCCCACGCCGGTAATGCCAGCGTCGGTGTGGACACGGATCACGATGGCATCCTGAGCGCTGTCGTTGATCGCGAGGACGTCCGGCACGCGCAGGACGATGGTTTCTACTGCCGTGATCTTCACTTGTCTCTCCTTGCGTTCGCGCCTATTGTCTCTTCATCTGACTAATACCCTTGGGCGCAACGCTGCAACACGACACGCCCGCAGCCAGACCTAGATCCTCCTAGATCGAAGGGGGGATTTCCATGCCTTCGGCTTTCACATGCCCGGCACGCTTTCGGGAACCGGCTGCGTCGACTTCGGCGATCTTCGATTGCAGAAATCCTCGATACGCCTCGCGGGAAATCGGCATGGTGATGGTCTCGTCAAAGTGAGAGGAGAGGTACATCGCGTTTCCGAGTTCCAATGCGTGCAGTCCGTCTTCACCCGTCGCCACGATCTTCGAGGGATCACCATCACGAACCGCCTCGCAGAAGTGTTCGAGGAGAAGACGGTGCGCGCCGGCGCCTCTGGGCGGATCTTCGGTGTCCACGTCCTCCCATTCGCCTGAAGGCGAATTGCCGTGTGTCGACGTAAGCAACTCCTCCTCCAGGGATCGCTGCATGCGGTAGAGGCGGAGGCGCCCATCGATGGCCTCGAGGGTGCCAAGGGTGCCTCGGAAGAGGAATTCAGTCCGGCCAGGCCACTCCGCCGTGGTGGTGTAGAACGTGTCGACGCGGTCATCGCCGTGTTCCAGGAGGGCGCCAACCGTATTCTCGACCTCGATTTCATGGATGCGGGTACGGGCGGTAGCCTTGACGCGGTCAGGCCGTCCGGCGAGCCATGTATAGAGGTCCAGGTGGTGGGGAGCCTGGTTCATGATCACTCCGCCGCCCTCGCCGGCCCACGTGCCTCTCCATCCGCCGGAGTTGTAATACGCCTGTGTTCGATACCACCCGCTGGCGATGAAGTTGACCCGATAAATCCGACCAATCGCACCGGACTGGATCAACTGACGCGCCTTCACGTAGGCTGGAACAAGGCGCTGATTGAAGTCCATGCCGAGCAGCACGCCTGCGTTCTTGCATGCGGCAATAATGCGATCGGCAGATTCCGGGGTGTGCGCAATCGGTTTTTCGCAGAGGACATGGATCCCGGCGCGCGCCGCTGCAACGGCTGCTGCCTCGTGCTGTGGATGGGGTGTGGCAATAACCACGACATCCGGTCTCGTGGCGTCATACATCCCCTCGAAGTCCTCGAACGTCGGTAGGACCGGCGCGTCGTGATCGGTTGGATGCTTCGCAAGTGCTTCCGCGCGGTCATGGTCCACGTCGGCAATGCCAACGAGTTTGAGGAGACCACCATCGCTGCCGGCGGCTGCCTCGATTGCCCGCGCATTGCGTACGTGGTCGCGCCCCATGACGCCAACGCCAACGACGGCGACGCGCACTGGGCGATTAGGTCCCGGTCCAACGCTCATGAGGTCTCGTCCATTCAATGATTGCTTGTCCGCCGTGACGCGCTGGCCATTTGGAGGATCAGACAGCCGGGCGGCGAGAACTGTCGGACCCATCGGACTTGCCGTGTATGTGACAGGGTATCTGTCCGCTCGCACGCGTGGGTCCATGGATGGCTTCCGGAAGCGCGTGGAGTGGCCGGGGCCATGTTCCAGTGGTTGCGCCAATGTCGGACGCTGAGGTGGCCACGGTTGACCGACATCGGTAGAGTGCCACCATCATGAACACAACATCGACTGCCACGCACACACTGTCACTGATCGCGGGCACCGTACTCACCCCGGACCTCTCTCCCGACATCTCCGGTGTGACGATCCTCGGCGGGCGCATTATGTCACTCATTCCAAGACGCGGTCCGCAACGCGATGCCATCCTCGCTGGTACGACAATCATCGACCTCGGGGAGGAAGCAACGCTGATGCCCGGGTTCATCGACGTACATACCCACGGCGGTTGGGGCGAGCGGTACGTCGATGGCCCGGACAGTGCGACTTTGATCCTCCGACGCCGCGCCGAGAGTGGGTGTACCGGTCTGCTGATGACCGTAGGAAACTACGGTAACGCGCCGGTTGCAGACACGATGTCTGACGGAGACCCTCCTTGGGTGACTGAAATGGCGTCTTGGCTACCCGGCCTTGGGGGCCTGACGGGAAAGCCGACGGGAGGTGCAAGGTCGCTAGGACTGCATATCGAGGGACCGTGGCTGAACTGGGATGCTTGGGTTGCCTGGGGTGCGCGAGGTGCCAGTGGACGAAGCGCCATCCTTCCCGTGTGGGACGACTTTGCGCGGATGCAGGAACTCTCTGGTGGTTCAATCCGCCTGGTCTCAGCGGCGCCGGAGTTTCCGGGCGCGCTTGAGTTCATGTCACGCCTTGCCGGGACTGGGGTGGTTGTCTCGGTTGGACACACGACGGCGTCGCCAGAGTTGGTTGGCGAGGCAATTGACGCCGGTGCGAGGCACGCGACACACACATTCAATGGGATGCAACCGCTCCACCACCGCAATCCGGGTGCCGTTGGTGCCCTCTTGACTGACGATCGCGTCATCTGCGAACTGATCGCGGATGGTGCGCACGTGCATCCGCTCATGCAGCAGGTTCTTTGGCGCGCCAAAGGAGCGGACCGCGTGGCGCTAGTCACCGATGCGACGCGATGGGGAGGTCTTGCCCCCGGGCGGTATGAGGATGCCGCGACTGGCAGGTCGTTTGAAGTAAGGGACGACCTCGGATGCTGGTCTGAAGCGGGCAATCTGGCGGGGAGCGGGTCGCCGGCCGACCGCAACATTGCGTTACTGACTTCGGCAGGCGGAGTTCCGCTTGCGGATGCGGCCCGGATGGCCTCCACTGTGCCCGCCCACCAGCTTGGCCTCGGTGATCGCAAGGGGCGGATCGCTCCGGGGTTTGACGCGGACTTGTGCGTTCTCGCTCCTGTCAACGGTGCGCGCCTAGGCGGTACGTTCCCGGAGCGGGACGGATCGGACTTGCGGTGCGTCCTGACCGTTGTCGCCGGGGAAGTCGTTTACCACCGGGCGGAGCGATAAGACTGTGTGTGGAGTGCCGAGATGCGAGTGATCGGTGTCGATATCGGCGGGACCAAGGTTGCGGCGGGTCTCGTTGAAACGAGTGCTGGCAGTTCGCCGGTCCTGACTGCTCGTGCCCGGGGCCCGGTTGATCCAACGACCAACACGGGGGGCATTGCAAGCATTCTGGCGGTCGTGGACCAAGTCTTGCGAGACGCGAACAGGCACGGTGCTCCGGTTGCCGCGATTGGGGTCGCGTGCGCTGGGTCGGTCGATCATCACTCCGGGGTCCTTCGTCGTGCCTCGAACATGGCGTGGACCGACCTGGGCATCGCTGAGGCGCTTGAAGCCAGGTATGGCGTCCCGGTCACCGTAGAGAACGACGTAAACGCCGCTGCATGGGGTGAGGCAATCTTTGGGGATCCTTCCCGCGAGGCCTCGGGTCCGATACCGACCATTGCCTACATCACCGTGGGTACCGGGATTGGGACTGGCGTGGTAGAGGGTGGGCGGATCATTCGCGGTCGGGCTGGTGGTGCTGGGGAGTTAGGGCATCTTCCCGGCCTCGCCGGTGCGGTAGACCCCGATGCTGCCTCAGTGGTCTGCACGTGTGGTGCTCATGGTTGTGTCGAAGCGGTTGCCTCTGGTCCGGCCTTCGCGACGATGGGTCAGTCTTGGGCACGCGATGGGCGGGCGCCCGGCCTCGTTGAGGCGAGCCATGGTGACCTTTCCAAGATCGATGCTTCGATGATTACACGCTTGGCGGCAGTCGGAGATATCGGTGCGCTTGAGCTTGTCGCCCGGGAAGGAAGGTTCATCGCCCAGACAGTTGCCGTCGCGTGGCGGGCATATTCCCCGGACGTGATTGTGCTCGGTGGGGGAGTGATGAGTGCCGGTGACGTGATGCTGACGGCAGTCCACCACGGCCTATCCAGTATGGCGGTCACCGGACCGGGTCGATTGCGCGAACCCTCATCATGGGTGCTACCGGCCCGGCTTGGGGACGACGCGGGGGTTATCGGTGCGGGCTCATTGGTGGTGGTTCGGCCCGCGCGCTGATCAGTTATGTATTTCACCTATGATCTTCAATAAGTGCCATGCATCGCCATGCTGCCTTTTTATGCAACGGTGGGTTGTGTTCCTGTTCGTGGCACGCCGTCGGTTGTGTCCCCGTTGTAGGTGACGGGTTTGGCGTGTGTCACGCCATTTCCCCTGACAATATTTTCGTACACTTGTTCTAGATTGGCGCGTTCAACCGACAATGGTCACCAAGCAAGCCTCCCTTTTCGATGAGCCGGAAACCCGGTCGCCCGCAGTTTCCCCACCTGTTGGCGCCGCTGGGTCGGGTTCGCCGGTGGCGCACCCTCCGGTAGTGCCCGTAGTGCCTGGGGGAGTAGATGCTAGGTTGGGTTCTGAAGAACTTGCTGCCGAACCGCGTGGCGTGTCGGTTACTGAACGGCGCACCCGTGCGAAGACAACGCCCGCGGGTGCTGGTCAGACGTACACAAGTGCCGACATCCAGGTTCTCGAGGGTGTCGCCGCGATCCGCCGCCGTCCCGGAATGTACATCGGATCGACCAGTACCTCGGGGTTGTGTCACCTCATATACGAGGCAGTCGACAACGCCGTCGATGAGGCGAACGCCGGACACGGCAAACACGTCTTGGTCCGCATTGACAAGGACCGCTGGGTGACCGTGCGGGACCAAGCGCGCGGGATACCTATCGACCTCAAGGAATACCAGGGACGCATGCTTCCGGCCGCGACGATCATCCTGACCGTCCCCCACTCTGGTGGCAAGTTTGAGGAGGGTGCATATAAGACCGCAGGCGGTCTCCATGGCGTCGGCGCGACGGTCATCAATGCACTGTCACAGGAGCTTCACTTGACCATCTGGCGCGACGGGGTGTGCTTCACCCAGGAGTTCCGTGCTGGCGAGGCCCGACCGCACCGGACCCGAAAGTTGACGCCCTTCGAAAGAGAGCAGTCCGGTACAGAATTCCGGTGGCGACACGACCCGACAATCTTCGACGCGGATGCGACTTACGCGATTGACCTGATCGAAGGGCGCCTTCAAGCAGCTGCCTACCTCAACCGTGGGCTGTCAATCGAATTCACCTTCTGGGACGCCGATGCCGAGGCGTACGTCACGCGAAACTACCTCTCTCGCGATGGGGTTGCGGACTTCGTGCGTTATCTCACTCCCCCGGACAGCACGTCGCTCTACAAGGCCCCAATCACCATCGTACGAACGCGGGAAGACCCGGGATTGGGTCCGGTTCACGTTGAGGTTTCGCTCCTGCCGAACACGGGCTATCGCACGACCATCCATAGTTACGCCAACGGTGTGAGGACAAGAGACGGTGGCGTCCACGAAAGTGGTTGCAAGGCCGCCCTGACGCGGGTCCTGAACGATCAGGCCTTGCGGGCTGGGATCCTGAAGGAACGTGACAAGGGTGGTTTCAAGCCCGATGTGATCCAACAGGGCCTCGTGGCGGTCATCAGTGTCAAACTTGGCAATCCGCAGTTCCAAGGTCAGACGAAGGAACGTCTGAACAATGCCCCGGTCGAGGGCATGGTGCGCTCGGCCGTCGATGAAGGCCTCAAGGACTGGTTCGAGACCATCCCTGATCGCGGACGTGATTGGTTGCGCAAGGTCAATGACATGCAGCGCGCTCGGAACGAGGCGATGCTTGTCGAGGAGCTGGCGCGGACCGGCACCCGCAAGGGCGGTGAACTGATCGACACGTCGGTGTCCAAGAAATTCATCCCGTGCATCACCAAGGACCGCGCCCGAAGTGAACTCCTGATTGTTGAAGGTGACTCGGCCGGAGGTTCCGCGTCGCAGGGGAGGTTCTCAGAGTTCCAGGCAATCCTGAAACTCCGGGGCAAGCCACTGAATGTCGCGAAGGCCGATCTCAAACGGGTCGTCGAGAACGAGGAAATCCGGACGATCATTTCGGTCCTGGGATGTGGCACCCGAGCCTCTTTCGATCATGCCCGGTTGAGATTCGGCAAGATTGTCATCCTTACCGACGCCGACGTTGACGGCCTCCATATCCAGTGCCTGCTTTTGACGCTGTTTTTCCAGGAGTTTGCGACGCTGATCGAGCGTGGGCATGTCTACATCGGCACCCCACCTCTCTATTCGGTCACGTGGAAAGGCAAGACCACCTGGCTGATTGACGATGAGGCTCGCGCTAGGTGGCAGTCCCAACATCGGGGGGCCTCGGGTCTGGAGTTCCGACGTTACAAGGGTCTCGGGGAGATGACGGCAAGGCAACTCCGTGACACCACACTCGATCCGGCACAACGTGTCTTGCGTCAGGTCACCCTCGAGGATGCCGTCGTGGCGGCGAATCTCGTGTCGGCCCTGATGGAAGAGGGGAATGCCGAGCAGCGTCGACACTACCTTGCCAAGAACGCGCGCCAGATCGGTGACCTGGATGTCTAGCTGGGCGGGTCCGGGGCGTAGCGCCCGGTGGATTGTGGGCCGCCCACTCACGGGAGACTTGACCCCAGTTGACCGATCGACCCCGCCGTCGCCAAAGGGAACCCAGTGAGTGCCAACGACGGTGCCGGGACCATCAAGCTCGAAGAGTTCGGTGCGATCCTGGAAAAGGCCTTCGTCACGTATGGACTCTCGGTCGTTACTGATCGCGCCCTCCCCGACGCGCGCGATGGAATGAAACCGGTCCAACGACGCATTCTCTATTGCATGTTCGCGAATCGGTATACCGCGAACCGTCCAACAGTCAAGTCCGCCGAAGTCGTCGGGAAGGTCCTTGGTGACTACCACCCGCACAGTGATACCGCGGTGTACGACGCCGCCGTGCGGATGGCGCAAGAGTTTTCCCTCAGGTACCCACTCATCGAGGGCCAAGGCAACTTTGGATCGATCGATGATGACCCGGCTGCTGCCTACAGGTACACCGAAATGCGTCTCTCGGCGCTTGGCGAACTCATGTTGCGCGACATCGACCGAGAGACCGTTCCTCTGAAGCCTTCGTACAAGCAGGATCCGAAAGTTGTTGAACCCGAGTATCTGCCCGCTCGCATCCCGCCGGTTTGCAATCCGGCTAGTGGTATCGCGGTCGGCCTGGCGACAAATATCCCGCCACACAACTTGACAGAGGTCCTGAATGCCTGTCTCGCCATGTTCGACAACCGACAGATGGACGTTGCCGAACTGATGACCCATGTCCGTGGGCCTGACTTTCCATCCGGTGGCATTGTGATTGGCCAGGACGGCATTCGCGATTACCTCACCACCGGAAAGGGGCGCGTGGTCGTCCGTGGTGTCGTGAAGCTCGAGGAGAATGGTCGGCAGCGTTCACTTGTCATCAGTCAGTTGCCCCCGATCTCCAAGGCACGCCTCAAGGCAGGGATCGTCAAGGCCTTCAATGACCGGAGGTTGGATGGTCTCGTTCCCGACGTGCGTGATGAATCGGACACTGAAAAGGGCGTTCGCATCGTCCTTGACGTGAAGCGTGATGGCGATCCGGTTCAGATGCTGAATGCCCTGTACCGCTATACCGACCTCCAACTTGCGGTCTCGGTGCAGATGGTGTTTCTGTTCGGACAGCCGATGCTGCCGGCAAGGCAACCTCGGCAAGCGGGGATGGTGGAGCTGCTTGTCCACTACAACGACCACCAGGTAGACGTCCTGCGACGTCGCGCAACCCATGACCTCACCGGAGCGCAGGAACGCCTGCACGTGGTCCTTGGCCTGATCATCGGGGCCGCCAATGCACCGGAGATTGTGAGGATCTTTCAGGCCGCCGCTGACCGTGCCGAGGCCAAGACGCAGATAAGCGCGCGCTACAACCTCAGCGAAGTTCAAGCGGAAACCATTGCCGGCATGACACTCGCCCAGGTAACAAGGCTTGATGCGTCGCGGTTCGCGAATGAGCGACGCACGCTTGAGGAACGCATTGCCGAACTCGAGGCGCTTCTGGCCGATCCTGCGAGGCAGGTTGAGGCGGTCAAGTCGGAAATGCGTGAACTCATCGCCGCTCACGGCGATCCGCGAAGGACGGTCGTTGACCCAACCGCCGATGCGACGGTTGAAGTCAGCGAGGTTGCGCCAAGCATCGAGACCAAGCCAGTTACCATCGTCCTCACCGCCGATGGTCACCTCAAGACGGTGCCTCCCGATACCTTCAGGCGCTCAACAACTCGCGAATATCCGGTGATCTCTCTCGGCAGCGCCCGCACGGTGGATGCATTACTTCTCGTGACGGACACGGGCAAGGTGTGCGTCGTGCGTGTTCAGGACCTTCCTGAGGGGACACGTGCGTCGCGCGGAGAGCCGGTTCGGAAATACGTTCGGTTGGACCCAACCGACACGGTCATGCGCGCCCTGCCGGTGGAGACGTTCGACCATGGTGCCGACAACTTGCTGTCACTGGTCATTGTGACCCAGTCTGGACGGATCAAGCGGAGTGCGATCTCCGAATACCGTTCGCTTGGCCACACTGGAGTTGCGGATTTCCGCCTTTCATCCGGCGACCAGGTTGTGTCAGCTTTCCTGTCGTCAGGCTCGGATGACGTTGTTTTCGTGACGAGTGACGCAAGGGGACTGCGCATAGGGTGCACGGAGGTCCGGCCAACCGGACGCGCAACGCAGGGCGTCGCCGGGGTCGGACTTGCGTCTGGGGCACGGGTGATTGCGGCCGGTGCATGCCCGCCGTCGGGAACCGGGGGCGCTACCGCACTGTTCACCTTGTCTGTGACCGGGCACGGAAAGCGGACCGCTGTCGGAGAACTTCCGGCAAAGGGTCGCGGGACGGGAGGCGTGCTCGTAGCGCCAAACGGCACCACGCTCGCGGCGGCGAGTATCCATCCTCACGACGCGACCGTTCTCGTGCGGACGAGCGACGGCAGCGTGACCCGGATCACTCCCACACAGGTGCCGTTGCAGTTACGAACCGGCCGGGGCATCCCGTTGGTTTCGATCTCCACCGGCGACCCAGTCGTCGCCGTGCTTCCGATACCCGTTGGGGCGTGACTGCTAGCGAGCCATTCGCATGGCTTTTCCATGGTTATCCCGGCTATCGGCTGCCCGCATACCCGGATAGACTGCGCAATCTGGAATGTCGAGGAGAATGTTCATGCCCACGATCTCGATCATGTCCTACTCGTTCCGAGGGCTGCTTGGTTCTGGCCAGATGGATGTATTCGGATACCTGGAAACCTGCCGGTATCGGTACGGCCTCGCATCGGCTGACATTTGGAACCGTTTTCTGGTTTCGACAGATCCTGAATACTTGGCGAAAGTCAGGAATGCCCTCGACGAGCGAGGCATGTCGCTGGCGGACCTGTGCGTTGACCAGGCGCATGTCTGGGACGACGATCCCGAGGTGCGGGCGCGCAACGAGGCGAATGCCTGGGCGCACCTCCGCGCTGGTGCGCAACTTGGCGCTCGGTTTGTACGCATCGACGCCGGTTCGAGACGGGAGACATGGTCGGATGCCGAGTTTGACCATATTGTCGGGCGGTTCCGTGCCTACTCCCAGTACGCCTTCGACCACGGTTTCAGGATGGGCGCCGAGAACCACTGGGGACCCGAGAAAACATGGGCAAACTTGAAGGGCCTGTATGAGGCGGTTGACCACCCTGGGTTCGGGATTTCCTTGCATCTCGGTTCCTGGACAGGAACCGACGACGAACGGCACGGCGCCGATGCGGCTGTTGCGCCTTGGGTATGCCACACGCATTTTGACCAGAAGACATGCGAAGGGCCGCTTGCGTCGAAAGTGGCGATGCTACGTGCCTCTGGGTATGAGGGCGCTTGGAGCGTCGAGCACCACAGTGGGGAAGAAGAGTACGCCCGTGTTGCCGATCAGTTGAACCGATTGCGTGTCGCCCTCGCCTGACCGGGGTCACTGACAGTCGCGTCATGCGCCTATGGCTGGGTCAAGGCCTCCGATCGCATGGGGTACGCTGAACCTGTTTGAGAAGGGTCGGGCGCGGAAGTTCCGTGTGCTACGAGTTCGTCCGGATCGGTTTCGTGAGGAGGGCAGCGATGGGTCCCGTCTACGGTGCGATTGAGGGTGGTGGCACGAAGTTTGTCGTCGCCGTGGGAAATGGACCGGACAACATCATTGCCCGCGCGCGGATGGACACGCGCACTCCGGACCTGACAATCCCGGACTGCATCAGTTTCATCCGCAAGGCATCCGAGGGGCACGTCCTTCGCGCCATAGGCGTCGCCTGCTTTGGCCCGATCCAACTCGACACGGACGCTTCAGACTACGGGTCGGTCACGAATACCCCGAAGCCAGGATGGGCACACACGCCGATCGTTGGACCCCTTCAGGCAGCATTCGGCGTGCCCGTCGGGTTCGACACTGACGTCAATGGGGCTGCCCTTGGAGAGTGGCGTTGGGGGGCAGCCCAACAATGTGATCCTTGCGTCTACCTGACAGTCGGCACCGGCATCGGCGGGGGAGCGATCGTCAATGGGTTTCCCCTCCACGGACTGCTTCATCCCGAGATGGGACATATCCCAATACCGAGGCTCAGGTGGCCGAACGGCGACTTGGATGACTACACCGGCTTCTGCACCTACCACGGGGCGGGGTGTTTCGAGGGAATGGCCGCCGGACCGGCAATAAGCGGTCGGCTTGGGCAACTTGGTGAGACCATTCCCGATGACCATCCGATCTGGGAACTCGAGGCCGGATACCTCGCCGCGGGATTGGCATCCATCGTTCTCGCGCTTTCACCCCGTCGCATTGTCGTAGGTGGCGGCGTGATGCAGCGGAGCGATGTCCTCGAACGAACTCGTCGCCGTTTACGCGAGACCCTTGCAGGGTATGTGGCATCCCCACTGATCACAGGAGATCAGCAAGCGTATCTAGTGGCGCCGAAATACGGACAGGACGCGGGCCTTGTAGGTGCATTCGCGCTTGCCGAAGCAGCCCATGAGATGGCCACGAAATGATCACGATCCGACGGTCTGGAGATCGTGGTCACGCGGACTTCGGGTGGCTGGACAGCCGCCATACATTCTCATTCGGGCAATATGACGATCCTGCCCACCGGGGTTTCTCGGTCCTTCGCGTCATCAACCAGGATCGAGTGGCTCCTGGGCACGGGTTCCCGATGCACCCGCATCGTGACTTCGAGATCTTCTCCTACATCCTCAATGGGTCACTCTCGCATCAGGACACGACCGGCGCGCGGGCGACTGTACACCGTCACGACGTGCAACTCATTTCTGCCGGGACCGGCATGTCCCATAGCGAGGCAAATCCGTCGCTTACGGATGAGGTGCATTTCCTGCAAGTCTGGCTCCAGACCAATTGTCCGGGCCTCAAACCGGTCTATTCTCAGGCAACCTTCGGGCCAGACGCGAAGGCAGGGCGTCTCTGCCTGATCATGTCCCCGGACGGCGGATCCGGGTCACTCGCGTTTCGGCAGGACGCACGCATCTACGCGACCGTGCTGCGCGACCGCGAAAGCGTCGAGCACGACCTGAAGCCGGGCCGCGTGGCTTGGCTTCATGTCGCGTCGGGGTCACTTTCTGTCAATGATGTCTCCCTCATTCCGGGGGACGGAGCGTCATTCGTCGGCGAAACTTCGGTACGTCTAACTGGCACGGTGAGCGAAGCTGAGGCACTGCTGTTCGACCTGCCTGCCTGACGTCAATCCTTCGGCGCGACTGTGCGTTGGAGGGGCACTCGGTCGTTGTCATCCTCAGGAGGCCCGCACGGCCGAGGATCCTGGGCCATTCCCTGCGGAAAGATTGCCTTCCAGCGCGCATCCACCGCTTCTGCGGTTGATTTGAGCGGTCGAACCTCCTTCGGGTACCACGGCTTCATGCGGGCATCGATCCCGATCGGGGGTTCGTAGGAGAGGTGATGACGTTTCGCATTCGTCCGGGCCGCGTGAATGTCCGCGCCGGGAGCGAAGCGGGTGAACGTTGCCCACAGAAACTTCTGCGGGTCACGCGCGATTGAAACGTCGTCGGCGACCACAATGAGCGGCCATTCGGCAAAGGCTTGCGCCGAAACAAGTCTCGCGACCGCACCCGGCTCATCCTCGAAGGCCGGACCAGCAACCACGAGGCACCCAGCACAGAACACCTCAACGGCAGAAACACCGGCAGGAAGTGCCGACCCTTCGGGCAAGGCAAAGTTGCGACGGAGTTGCCGCTTCGCGGCTCCCGTGCCTAGCAACACACCCTTGCTGCCTCGGTTCATCGCACTCCCGGTGTAGTCAAGGGTGTCCATCGCAGTCTGATCAAAGATGAACAGATCTGTCGAGAAGTCCGCCCGGGCGAGGATGTGTTCCAACGTGCCGGGAAAGTCCTTGAGGTTCCGCGGAGTATCAGTGACGAGAAGGAACTTGGTAAGGGCCAACTGCCCCTCCCCAAGGATCCGGAACGCAGACCCCAACGCCTCGCGCGAGTAGCGTTCGTGCACGACAGCCGCTGCGAGTGAGTGGAAGCCGGTCTCTCCGTAACTCCAGATGTCACGCACTGAAGGCATGACAAGCGGGAACAGCGGGGAGAGTAGTTCCTGGAGATACTCCCCAATGAAATAGTCTTCCTGTCGGGGTTGCGCCACCACGGTTGCGGGGTAGATCGCGTCCCGACGGTGGTACATCCGGCGGACGTTGAACACCGGGAAATCATGTGCCATCGAGTAGTACCCGTAGTGGTCGCCGAATGGGCCTTCGCTGCGTCGGAGTGTGGGAGGAACCTCGCCGGCCAGGGCAAACTCGGCTTGGGACAAGAGCGGATACCCGCCGGCCGGGTCAGGTGTACGGCCGAGACGCTCGCCGATCAACAGGGAGGACAACAGGAGTTCTGGAAGGTTCTCCGGAAGCGGGGCGATTGCCCCCAGGATCATTGCGGGCGGACCGCCAAGGAAGACTGTTACCGGAAGGGGACGATTGTTCCTCTCGGCTGAAGCATGGTGGAACCCGCCGCCCTTTCCAATCTGCCAGTGCATCCCCGTCGTCTGCCGGTCAAAGACCTGCATCCGGTACATCCCGAGATTGTGTCCGTGACCGTCTGGTCCCGGGTGCTCGGTGTAGACGAGTGGCAATGTGACGAACGGACCACCATCGTCGGGAGAGAGTGTCAAGACTGGCAGCTGGGTCAGGTCTGGTGGTGACTGGACTGCATCAAGGATCGGGCCACTTGCGTCGCGGCGAAGGCCAACGCGCAACCCGGCGGCGACCAGGCCCCGGAACTCCCAAAGCTTGGCAGGCGTTGGAGGCAGGAGTTCGGTCGCAGCACGTGCAATCTGACGCATGAAATCCACTGGGCGACGCCCGAACGCCAGTTCGATGCGGCGCATGGTCCCGAAGAGATTGGTCACTACCGGAAATGCGCTCCCTTTTGGTGACCGGAACAGTAATGCCGGGCCTCCCGTTGCGATCACCCGCCGGTGGATCTCGGCGATCTCAAGATAGGGATCGACCGGTGCCGTGACTTCCACGATCTCTCCTTCGCGTCGTAAGAGATCGATCAGGTCGCGAAGATTCGTCAGGTTCATGATGTACCCAAGTATGACGAACGGCCGTACTGGTTTGGCCGATCAGGACGAACGTTTGGGCGCGGATAGACTGGGCCGGAAACGCATTTGTTCACGCGTTCCCGGGGAGAGATCTAAAAGTGACCGGAAGATCCGTTGAGGACGTGCTTGCACTCGAACCACTGCCCCAGAAGCTGATCGGTCAGGTTGCACTCGTGACGGGCGGTGCGCGCGGACTGGGACGTGCCTACTCACTCCGCCTGGCGCGCCTTGGGGCCGATGTTGTCGTCAATGACCTGGACCTTACTGCAAACCGGCGCTATGACGAACCATTGACACCGGGTTGCGAGACGGTCGTCGATGAAATCCGGGCACTGGATCGCCGGTCGATTGGCGTTGAGGCTGATGCGACCAACGAGGGACAGGTCCGTGCGATGGTCCGAAGGATTGAGGAAGAGTTCGGACGGCTCGATATCGTCATTTGCAACACCGGTGGCGCACTGGTTCCCGGTCCGAGTGTCGCCAGTGAGGTTCCAATCGACGACTTTCAGCGGATGATGGATCTGAACTTCACGAGTGCGGTGATCACTTGCCAGGCCGTTGCGCCAATGATGAAGAGGCAGGGTCGAGGCCGGATCGTTCTTGTCGGATCTCAGGCCGGACTGCGGTCCCAGGGCGCTGGAGGCGGAACGTCATACTCGGTCGCGAAGGCCGCCGTGCATCACTACACGCGGAAACTTGCATCTGACCTCGGGCGCTATGGGGTGAACGTAAACTGCATCGCGCCGGGGTGGATCCTCTCTTCTCGCGCCGTAGCAGGTGGGCGCAATGAACCCGAAACCCGTGACCGCCTCGTACAGGAGATTGCGCTGGGGCGGCTGGGGGATCCGGAGGATTGTGCAAAGGTTGTGGAGTTCCTTTGCACCGACCTTTCGGACTACGTCACTGGGCAGATCATCGCAATCTGCGGTGGCGTTTGCCTGTTCTAGGCAACGGACAGGGGCATGACGCTAAAAAAAGCCTCAAGGGGATCAACCCCTTTGAGGCTTTCAATCTTTCGTCAGTGAACCGCTTATGCGTTTGCGCGAACCGTTCCGGGGACGGACTGGTTGACCACTGGTGACTGGGCGGCTGCTTGCGCCAGGATCGGGGATACGTAAGCTCCGTCACCGTCACTGCGCGGGGCACCCGGAACACGTGAACCCCCAGAGGTTGCCGGGGCCGCCGGTCCAATGCTTACGGAAACTTCCGCCAACGTGCGCCCGGACCGCATCTGCCTGAGCAACACATCCGGTGCCACGCTTGGCTGGACAGCAAGTTCCGCAGTGGACGCACGTCCGCGTGTGACCGCCGTGTCGGACGCCCCGAGGCGAACTCGTGCGTAGGCTTCGATCCCCCGATTGCTAATGGACGCCGCCATCATTTCACCTGCTCCGTCGCGAGTGGTACGTCGCTCATCAGACAAAACCCACCCGCTCGCGATAATCATCGACACAACTTGGAAAAGCTGAAGGGGTCTGCCGAAACTCGCGAGCAAATTCAAGAGTTCGTCCGTCCGGCCCGGGATCAGTCGGTCAGTCCGATAGACGGGGCCATCACATCTCGCGATTCCGCAAGGATGGGACTCGTGCGGTTTAACCGAAAACTCGGCAATCATCCGTCGGGTTGACCGATGCCTCAACCACGTCGGCAATCCGTTCCGAGACATCTCTGAGGGGTTCCCGGCTGGGCACTTGGGTCGTCTACTTCCAGAACCCAGGTCTGCAATGGTGGATCAGGCGCGTGGCACGAAGGGCCGGCGTTCGGGTCAGTATCCGGACATGCCTTCCCCAGAGTAGCAGGGTTCGTTGTTCGATCTCATGGAGGCAGTCGACCGGGTTGTGTCTCTGAACGGACCGCGCAACCGCGGCATGAGCAATTGCTGGAAATGTACCGACGACACCGGGTGTCCACCACGACACCACCGGGGGCGTGGCCCATCCGTCTTGAACGCGTTCAGGGTCGATGCAGAGCGCGCGTCTGAGTGGCTGGATGGGGCGATCGGGCATAGAAGGCCGAGACGCACGAAATCGCGCATGATCGAAGCAAGGTGTTACTACCACGCCACATCCGTTCCTGGACCCAACTAACCACGGTTATGCGTGCAACCACGACGGCATGCCCTTAGCAAGGTTCGTGGCGATTGGGCCTCCACCGGACACGTGGGCCAACGGGATTTTCGGTGGGCCAACGGTATCGGGCAACCCGAGTACGAAACTCGTCTGGGGCACACAAGTGCAGGCTTGCGTCGGGCCGTCGGGATTTGGCGACACGCGATGTCCCTGCCAATCGACCGCTTGCACCTGCAAACGCGACGAAGGTTGAGGGATCACGGCGGATCACTCATCCGCGGACCTGCCTGTTCCGTTGGGCAGGCTAGCCCTTTTTCACCCTGTCGGTTGTCCATCAACCGGTGTGCAAGACCGTTGAGGACAATCGTCCGGGCCCCGATTTGAGTGCGGGACAGGCCCCGACCCATGGATGTTCGCCCGCCGATGGTAGCCTTCAGGAGTGACCGATGAGCGCTTCTGACAAGACTTTGGACGACATGGTTGAGGCCAGTGGTCCCGGAGAACTGGTGATCATTCTCGACCGAAGCGTGTGCATCGGCGCGGCGGACTGTGTGGGGGTGGCGCCCGCCGGCTTTGCCCTTGACGCGTCCGGGAAGGTGCAGTTCGTCAACCCGGATGTGGAAACCGAGGCGCGAATTTGGGCCGCGGCGCGCCGGTGCCCCACGGATGCCATTCTTCTCGAGGATCGCTCCGGTAAGCCACTCTACCCATAGCCGTACGGTTCGTTGCCAGTGACAATCGTCCCGTTGCGGGGCAGTCACCTAGCGGCGCCAAACGGACCACGGACAGTCAGAGGCGGAAAAAGTGACCACGACAGACCACGTGCGCGCTGTCTTTCTCGATGTCGGTGAAACCCTGCTTTACGCCCGCCCGACATGGGCACACGTGATCTCAGACGTTGCGGGCATCCATGGGGCAACGATCACGCCCGAGGCGCTTGTTGCGACCGAGCTTCGGATCGCACCTCTGATCGCATCACGCTTTCGAGATGGCGAGCGTCACACAACGTCCTTGGGGAAGTCGCAGGCGTTTTGGACGTGGCTGTACGCCGAGATGCTTGGGCACTGTGGCGTGTCCGAGCAGGCGATCCCAACGATCGCTCAAGCGTGTCACGCCCGCTTCAATGACTTCGACACATGGGTTCTATTCGAAGACGCACGTCCAATGCTGGAAGAGCTTGACCGGCGACGCAAGCAGGACGGGCTGATCGTCGGTGTCGTTTCCAACTGGGAGGAGTGGCTTGAACCACTCTTGCTCCATCGGGACTTGGCGCGCCACTTCGATTTCCTCGTGGTGTCGGGCGTCGTACAGGCCGAGAAACCCGACGAGGCAATCTTTGATGCGGCCCTCGCCCAAGCCGGAATGACACGGTCCCAATCAAACTTGGCGATGCACGTGGGCGATAGCTTGACCGCTGACGTGCACGGCGCTCGCGCGGTCGGGATCCGTCCGGTCCTTCTCGATCGAGCCGGGAGGTATTCGGCTGAACGGACCACTGGAACCCTCGCGATCCGGTCTCTAGCCGAACTCCCACAACTGATCGACGAGGCGCGGGGTTAGTGGCTCAGACGTTTTCCCAGCTTCCCGATGCTGCCGAACGATAGATGGCATGTGCTACCCGGAGTTCCTGAAGGGACTCCTCTGGGCCAGCCGCGAGTGGGGCACCATCCAGAATGGCATTGATGAAGTCCTGGTTTTCACCCACAAAACTCATCGCGTAGCCCCAATTGCCCTCGAGTGCGAGACCGGTGCGGTGCTTCCGGTTGTAGAGGCTGACCCCGCCCCCGGGGAAGCCTCCAATCACAATCTCACCATCCGTCCCGGTGATCCGCCACGATTCTTGCGGCCCGAGTGGCGTGTTCACCATCAGGCCGTCGTACGAGGCATACACACCCGATTCAAACTGCACCAGGGACCGCATGAGCGAGTCACCCTGCATCTCTTCCATGGGGTATCCGACGACACCGACTACACGGGTGATATTGCCGAACCACATCCGCATCGGCCGGACCCAGTGAGACCCGCCATCGATCGTGATCCCACCGCCGGTCCTTGCCTGCGAAAGTCGCCATGCCTGTCCCGTGAACCAATACGGGTTGTACTCGGAAACGAAGGCGGCGCGACCGGTTACCAGATCGCCAATCTCACCTTGCCGGATCAGGTCGAGCGCGGCGACGACTTCAGGCCAGTACTGTGCGTTCTCCGCGAGCATGAAGACCCGGCCACTGGCACGCGCTGCGTCCAGAATTCGGGCTGAGGCCTCAAGCGTCGGTGCCATCGGTTTCTCAAGCATCACGTGCTTGCCGGCGCTGAGGCATTTCAACGTGGTCGCTTCGTGCAGGTCATGAGGGAGCATGATGCTGATGGCGTCGAATGCATCAGCGGAGATCGCGTCATCAAGCGAGGCGAACGCGGTTCCGCCAGTTTCCTGAGCGTACGCAGAGGCCCGCGCCGGGTCGGCGTCTATGCACGCCGTGACCCGCACGCGCTGGACGTAGCCGTTGATGGCGTCAAGGTGATAGCGCGCAATCGCGCCACACCCCAGGAGAGCTAGCCGGACTTCTGTTGTCATGGTGGCACGATGGTAATCGGCGGCGGCGACCCGTGCGAGATAGTGCTTCCGAACTACTTCCGGAAAGAGATGCTTGGCGTTTCGGATGAGAACCGGAAGCCTTCGGTGTCATCGTCGAGCCAGTAGCGGACAAAGCCGGCCAATGTGGCAACTTCGTCTCGCGCGAGTGATGTCACCGGTGTGGCACTGGTCCCATTTGCATCCCACTCGGCTGCGCGATAGATCACGACATCTGCCATGTCTGCGTGAATTACCAGGGCTTCTCCAGTTGTCGAGCGGATAACCAGTTGGGTCGGGATGCCACCTTCTGGAATGATCGGCATCGGTTTTCTCCTGTGCCAAGTTGGCGCTGAGGCACGTTTCCTTCTCAGTCACTTGGCGATTGTCATGGCGGATCGACGTATGTGGCGGGTGTTCGCGGGCCATGCGTGTGTCTTTGCACGGTGAGGATACGGTGGTGGGTCGGTCAGTCAGCAGGGTCGGGTCAAGTGTGCAGGGGATTGTTTGCCGTTGCGTTCGCTGGGAGGTGGTTCATGGTGTGCATTTCAAGCCGTGGCGGTGGTGCGAAGGCGCACGGGGACGGATCCGGACGTGTCATCCCCGTCGGCGCGCGCCATCCAGGCCGTCCGGAGGCAGTGCCCGCCCGCTTGCCACTGATCGCGCTGCTTGGCGAGGACCGCGGAAGCCTGGCGTCCACGGACGGCCCGGACGCCTTGGGGCACACCATAGTGCTGCTATCATTGCTGCACATGTGGAAGAAGATCAACGCATGACGTGCGCGACGTGTGGTGGCGCCCTGGAGGCTGGCACACGCTTTTGCGGAGAGTGCGCGACGGCGGTCCCGGTCGCCACGCCTCCTCCGGCGATGCCACCGTCCCCACCCACGGCAACCGAAGTGCCACCCACCGCGACCCCTTCCGGACCCAGGCGCCTGGTCGTGGATGCGTCCGGGGGCGGGGATTACCAGACTATCGCCAAAGCGGTCCTGGGTGCCCGGGGAGGGGACACGATTGTCCTCCGGCCAGGCACCTACCGGGAATCGCTCGATATCAGCAGTGACGTGCGGATCGTGGGCGAGGGTGGACGGTCGGAGGTGATCGTGGAGG
>SXGU01454063.1_pt1 | contig 44453 bp, 27 predicted proteins | sample 3174531 | NCBI WGS metagenome assembly SXGU01 (sample SAMN11356863, study PRJNA531348) | freshwater metagenome | isolation source: freshwater sample F1-140 | place: China: Fuxian Lake, Yuxi | collected 2017-12-25 | reverse complement strand
GGATACGAGTGCCTGTGGAAAGGCTACGCGCAGTTTCGCGCCATGGTTCAAATCATCGGCCTGACCCGGAAGCGCGCCCGCAGCGCCGACGATTGATGCGCTACAGCCCCTTTTGTGGGGCAAGTGCAGCCCTAGCCCGTTCGTGTGATACCCCCGCATATCGAAAACAATCGCGCGTGTATCGCGGAATTGACCAAACATCGCGGCGACGTTCGACCCTTGGAGGCGCGTGAGATCGACGTATCCGATGTCTGGCCGAAGCAGGCGGACTGCGTCGCCCTTGTTCGGTGCGAGTAGGGTGGCTGCCCAGAGGTCACTCAGATATTCTGGCTTTCGGATCACCTCCATTTCGCGTTCGACACCGGCGAGATCGCGCAGCCTCAGACGCACACGCGATTCAGGCGCGCCTAACAGGAGACGTATTAGCACCCTCGCATCGCGGGCCTGCGGCGTCGACGCGGCGAAATACGGCGCGAGTTCATCATACCGCTCCCGCCATGATTTGTCGGCGATCGCCACAATTGCTTCGCCGACGGCAGCGTCGGACTCGCGGGGCAGCGTTGAACCCAGGATCTCGACGATTACGGGTGCGCCCTCGATCAATCTGACCCGAAAGGGCGGAGAAGCGCGGCCCATAAAGTTGGAGATAAGCTCACTGGTTACGTTAGCATGACCGTCATCGAGGCGCGCCAATAGACGCATCATTGCAAGATGGTAGTCCGTCTCCGTCGTCGCGCTCATCAGAGCCGGTAGCGTGGAACGGACCAACACGGTCCAATTAACGTCCATCAGATTTTTATAAGGGAAAAAATATTCTATGATTGACCACGCGTGGAAGGCGGCGAGCAGCCGATTCGGCAGCGGGGTGAGCGAGAGCGTCGCCGACGCAACCCTCCCAGTTTGTGGCGCTGACAGAATCCGTTTTGCGCGTGATGGTGGTGTGCGGTTTCGAACATCCGGCTCCGTAAGCCAGCGCCGCGCTTCGGCGAATGCCGCCGTTTCGTTGGAAACCACCGCATAAGGGACGCAAGCCGGTCCGCCGTCTGCGCCTACCAATGTTTCGAGCCGTGTCCGCACAATCAAATCATCAGCAAGCTTTCGATCACTATATCTTACCAGCCGATCTTCGTAAGCCTCGTAGTCGCGGCCGATCGCAATGATCGCGGCGGCTCCAGATTCCTGCAGCACCAGGGCAAACGGTGGAATCGGCCCGTTAACGATGAACGCACACGGAATGTTCTTTGCATTTGGCTTCGGTCGGAAATGATAACGAAGCAGGGAAGTAACGCCTGAAAAAGAGTACGCCCCCTGGTATCCGTTTTCCGAAACGAATCCACTGTGGAACTGAAAACGCGAGGCCGGACCCCATAGCTCGGTAGTCAGGAGGAGCGCGTCGAGGCCGGACTGTTCAAATAGCCGAGAGACATTCCGCACGCCAGTGAGGTCAAAAATCAAGGCTTTGGCTTGAGAAAGCTGCGGTTCAGCCGCTTTCAATTTCTCCACGACGCCCACATTATCCATCCCCACAGTGCCAAAATGCACGACGACCGCATCCGGCTGCACTTCAATCGCGAAAGAACTGACCGACGGTTTCGCCCGAGGCTTGGGGTTGTCCGAAAGGACTCGAGTAACAGGGTCGTCAAGTCGCTGCAGCAATGTCTCCACGGCGGCACGATACTCCTCGCCCGAGCGAGCGGACATGACCGCCGGCACGGTTTGGACAAACGCCTCGTTCCACGCAGCGCCCTGATATGCCAGATCGGGGTGGCTGTATTTCATAAAGCCCCAGAGCTGCCCAAACGCCATCAGGCGATCGGTCTGGATCGACGTGAGGGGCTCTTCGGCTCGAATGGTGGTTGCGGATGCGAAACAGAACGCGACGAGCGCAGTACACCGAAGCAGGGCACATCGTGCCGTAATGCAGAAGGCTTTCATGGCGGACGGGGTTTGGAGTAATCGCAGCTGGCAGCGGTTGCTGGAGTTGCACTCGGTCAACCGCCTTCGGCCACGCTGTCCGATGCGCGGAGGGATGCGAGAAAAACCCGGTTCGGGCGGCGACCTCGTGAGGCAGCCGGCCAGGGCCGTGGGGCTTGGGGTTGGCGGCGCGCGAATCTGAATTTCACCCGTTCAATCCAAGGTATTGGGCACAGCGGTGGTAAACTTGGACCAGCCGATCGCTCGTCGGCCGCGGGACAGCTGCAGGTGCGGGGAACTCCGGGGTGAGAAGGGCGGGGCGCATGGCCCCAGACTTTTCCTGGAGCGCGATCGGGCCGCGTCAGGTCTTCGACTTGGGTACGTAGCCGGCGGGCAGGGGATACTCGGGTGCGTAGCGGGCGGGTTCGCCTAGCCGCGGCACCTCCCAGCGGCCGCCCCAGGAGGGAGCCCAGGAGAGCGGAAGGGCGCGGCGCAGGCGAGCGAGCACCGGCGCCTGGGCGGGATCAGCGGCGAGGTTGGTGAACTCATGCGGGTCGCTCGCATGGTCGTAGAGTTCCTCGGTGCCGTCGTGGTAACGGATGAGTCGATACCGTTCGTCGCGCACGCTGCCGTTGCCCTTGCCGTAGGCGGTGAAGGACGGCCGCTCCCACGGTGCGGCCGGGTCGCGCAACAGCGGGGCGAAGCTGCGGCCGTCGAGCGAGTGCGCCGGAAGCTGCAAGCCGCAGAAGTCGGCGAGCGTCGGATAAAGGTCGACGAGGCTGACCGTGCGCGGGCTCGCGCCGGGGCGGACCCCGGGACCGCGCACGAACAGCGGCACGTGGGCGGAGAGTTCCCAAAGTGTGCCTTTTTCCCAGCGCTCCTTGGTGCCGCAGTGGAAGCCGTTGTCGGAAGTGACGATCACGAGGGTGTTGGCGGCGTGGGGGCTGCGCTCGAGGGCGGCGAGCACGCGGCCGATGTTCCAGTCGGCAAACGACGTGTTGGCGCAGTAGCCGAGGAGATCCTCCTTCCAGATCGCCTCGTCGACGCGGCCGTCGACCTGTACCCGCTTCAGGCCGTCCGTCAGGCGGCGGCCCTCGGGCGGGACATCGTCGAGATCGCCGGGCTTCCAGCCGGCGGGAAGGTCGAATCGGGTCTTTGAATACAGATCGAAGAAACGTTGCGGCGCGGTGTACGGGGTGTGCGGGCGCCAGAGTCCGTAGAACAGAAAGAAGGGCCGGGCCTGCGGGCGGCCGAGAAACTCGACGGCCTGATCGGCGTTCTCCACGTCGGGAAAATCACTGTCGGGGCCCGTCCAGGGCTGGACCCCGATGAATTGCGAGCCGCCGCGGCGGTGGGCGGCATCGGGAAACGGTCCGAAGCCGTTCTTGGCCTTGGCCTCGACATCGAACATCGCGTCGAGCCGCACGCGCGGCAGAGGGGAATGAAAGAGTTTGCCGCCCCCCCAGGTGGTGTAGCCGCGGGCCTTGAAGAACTCGGGCAGCGACTGGAGGCCCTGGTTGATCGAGCCGGGCAGCTCCCAGACGTCGGCGCCGTTGAGGTAGGCGCCGTTGGTGGACGGGTGCAGTCCACTGAGGAACGACGCGCGCGACGGACTGCAGACGGTGACGCTGCAGGTGGCGTTGACGAAGTTCAGCGATTGGGCGCGCAGGCGGTCCAGCGCGGGTGTCTGGAGCGCGGGGTAGTCGCGCCGTGAGAGCCAGCCGTTCATGTCGTCGAGGACGATGAGGACGACGTTGGGTTTTTCGGCCGCGGCGGCGGCGGAAACCCCGAGAAGGGCGGTGAGCCCGAAGAGCGAGGCGGAGAGAGTAGGGCGGATCATGCGGGGCGGCGGCGTTGAAGCGGGGTGGAGCGAGTTCAGGTCAGCGCAGCGGAATTGTCTGCGGAGTAAACTAACGTGAAGGCGTTGCCGGTGCCGAGGGGATTCGCGTCGGTGACCACGCGGTAGGGGTCGAGCGGCGTGTCGGCCACAGCATAGCAAAAGTGCTGGCCGGGAAAGCCGAGGCTCGGGTTGCTGCTGGAGAATCTTCCATTTGCAGTTCGCCGAACTTGGCTTTCGCCGCTTTGATGTTCCGACGTTGCCCTGATGAAACTCCACTACTTTCCCCGCCCGCCGCGACCAACCCGCTCTGCATCGGGCAGCTTCGCGCTTCGTTTCTCATTGGCGGCCTCTTGCACTCCGCTCTGCCCATGAACTCATTTCTCCAGCAAAAATTCGGTCTTTCGGGCAAAGTCGCCCTCGTCACCGGTTCCTCCCAAGGCCTCGGCAAAACCATGGCCCTCGCCCTCGCGCGCGCCGGAGCTGATGTGATCATCAATGGCCGTGACCCCGCCAAGCTCGTTCCCGTCGCCGCCGAAATTAACGCGCTCAACCTCGGCGTCCGCGCCCACGCCATCGCCGCGGACTTGGGCGACCGCGCCGCCGTCCAGCGGCTCATCGACGAAGCCGTCGCATGGCAGGGGCAGCTCGACATCCTTGTCAACAACGCCGGCATCATAAAGCGCACGCCCGCCGCCGACCACACCGACGCCGATTGGGATGCCGTCATGGACGTCAACCTCAACGGTGTGTTCACCGCCTGCCGGGCCGCCGGCCGGCACATGCTCGCCCGCGGCTCCGGCAAGATCATCAACATCGCGTCGCTACTCACGTTCTTCGGCGGCATCACGGTTCCCGGCTATGCCGCGAGCAAAGGCGCGGTCGGTCAGCTGACCAAAGCGCTCTCGAATGAATGGTCCTCGAAGGGCGTCAAGGTGAACGCCATCGCGCCCGGCTACATGCGCACCGACAATACCGCCGCGCTCCAAGCCGACGCCGTGCGTTCCCAGGAAATCTTGAGCCGCATTCCGGCGGGCCGATGGGGCGAGCCGAGCGACCTGGAGGGTGCGATTATCTTTTTGGCCTCACCTGCGAGCGACTACCTGAGTGGTCATGTGCTGACGGTCGATGGCGGCTGGTGTGGCCGTTGAGAAGTCTGGCTCGAGGCACGAGTCCGGCGACCGGAATCAAGAGTGGCCGTATTCGTTTTCGGTATTTATCCCGGATCGATCCCAACGCGGCAACCGTAACCGAAGGAATCGAACCGCTGGTCACTGAGAATACCGCCGGAAATTAACGCCCGCCTTCCCGCTTGGTGGCCTCTCTTTGCTCTCCGTGCTCTCTGTGACAAAAAAACGTCTCAGCCAGGATCGAGGTGGATCAATATTGGCACAGTTGTTCTGTGAGCTGACGGCGCGGGAGAAAACGTGAACGGGAAACGCCGCCGCAGCCGGTAGCGACGAGGTGGAACGTAAATTCGTCGCGAGGGTGCACCAGCGAAGCTCGTGCAATCGGACGTCGCAGATGTGGAATCGCAGTCGATTCCCTGCATTCAGGATCGGCATCAGCGTCAGCTCAACGTCCCGGCGGTTCGGTGGTGACGGCAATTTCGCCGCGAATAACTTTCGCGGCCAGACCAGTGAGGCGGAGGTAGTGGTCGGCCGGCAATCCCTCGTAGGTGAGAAAGCCCACCCCGGCGCCGACCGGCGGCTGGTTGGTGCACTTAAAGATCGCCGTGGCCTCGTCAACCTCGTCGAACATCGCGACGTAGAGCATGTCGGCGCCGGTCAGTCTCGCCGCTGCGACTTGCGACCAGAAGAACCGGCCCTGGAGTCGCGGGATTTGATCGAGGGGGGTGCCGGCTCCTTTGAGGTTGGACCAGCTGAAGCCCGGGAACGCGACTGGCAGGAGGTCGATCCCGCGTTCCCGGCACCAGAGCAGGTCCGGCTGCAACACGGTGGCGGCGTAGCTCGCCGCTTCCGCCGGCGTGCGATAGCGACCGACCGACCACGGCGAGATCACGTCGGCGAGTTGCAGCACCTCGAGCAGGGCGGGGTCGGGGATCGTGTCGCGGGTCAGCGTGCGCCAGAAGGTCGGCACGCCGAGCATGATCGCGAGACCGCCGCCGTCCGGATCGTCCTTGAGGAAGGCGAGGATCTTCCGCCAATCGTCGAGCGCGGGACGGGTGCTGTCGTCCAGGAAGCCGCAGCCCCAGAGGGCAAGGAGTGGCTTGCCGCGGTGGTGGAGATACGCGGCGTCGCGCGTGAGGGCGGTTTCGCGCACGAGTCTGCGCCAGTCGGCGATCAGGAAGTCGGCCTGGCCGGGCGCGAGGCCGCTCAGATCATACATCAGCGCATAGGTGCGACCGTGCACGCGCGCGCCCTCGCGGCAGTGCGCGAGGACGGTGTCGTTGTGCCGGAGTGAAGTCGCGTTGCGGAGCGAGTTGATGAACCGCTGCACAAAGACGCCGTCGATGCCGTGCTCGCGCATCCACTGGAAATGCCGCATCACGGTGGGCCGGAGATACGAGCTGAAAACCTCCGCGGGCCGTCCGTCGGCGTGGATGAAGTTGGTCGGGAAACGCTCGTTCGCGCCGTACTCCGTGAGATCCGGCCAGAGATCGACATTGACCTGGCCGGGGCCCGGCCGCCGACCGCCGGGGGCCCAGTGATTGTAACCGCGGTTCGCGCCGTCGCCCTCGCCGTTGAACCAGCCTTGGTAGCCGCACATGACCTTGCCGGTCAGGCTCGATGGACTGACGTTGGTCGACGTGGGTGCGGCCGGGGTGATGTCGTAGATTTCTACGACGGCGACGCCGCGGGTGTCGCCGACGCCACTCACCTGGATCGTGTAGTTCCCGGGTGCGAACTCCGCGATCAACGCGGCGTCGCGACTGCCGGCGGAAAAAGCAAACGCACCGTTTTGAGTGAAGGTGCTGCTCAAGGCCGGCGCGGCGAAGGCCAAGGGGCCGACGGGTGTGCCCCAGTTGTCGTTCGACGCGACGACAACGCCGGCTGCGCCGAACACCCGCATGGTTGGATCGGCGAGCGCGCCGACGACGCCGAGGCCACCGAGGGCCGGGCCGGCGGCCCGGACAAGCAGGCGGCGCGTGCCTGAACCGGGTGAAACGACGAGGCCTGGAATCAGGACATCGCCACCCACGCCAACCTGGGCGCGGGTGGAGAGATTGGCCAAGCGAGCCCCGCCGGTGCCAACCTTGTAAACCTCCACCAGGGCCACGCCGATGGTGTTGCCGACGCCGGAAACCTGCGCGGAGTAGGAACCAGGGGGGAAGCGCGCGATGAACGCAGCATCGCGGGAGCCCGGGGGGATGGCGAAGGCGCCCGTCGCCGTGAAATCCGCCGTGGTGACCGCTACGGCGGAGCCGACGGGAGTGCTCCAGTTGTCGTTTTCGCCAATCTTGGTGGCGTCGGAGAACACCTCGAGTTTGGGGTCGGCGAGGACGCCGGTGACGCCGAAGCCGGCCAGCGCGGGCCCGGTGGCCCGGATGAGCATCGTCTGGTCGCCGCCGGGGCCGACGTTGAAGCCGACGACGAGAATGTCCTGGCCGGTGCCGACCTGGGCGCGCGTTGAAAGATTGGATACACTCGGCGACTGCGCGAACGCGGCCAGCGCGGTGAGGGAGAAAGCAGCGACAACCCGCAGGAATTTCATGGCGGCAAACGGAATCTTGCAGCGGAACTTAGGCGTGGCGATGTCGAACGTCGGCGGTCCGGGATTTTATCAACCTGTCCCCATGATCTTGCCCCGGCCCGTGGGCACCCCATCCAACTTCCGGCTTGCCGGCCGCAGGCGGGTTGCGACTCCGGGCCGCGGGGGGATGGATGCAGTTCAGAATTCGAAGGTCGAACTCAGGACGTACTGGCGTTCGCCAGGGGCGCGGCGCTGCTGCATGAAGACGCTGCCGGCGTCGTTCACATCCGCTGACCACGGCATCGCGGTGCGGTCGTTCCAGAAATTCTGCACCCGCAGCTGGCCCGCCCAACGCACCTTCCGATTCGCCACCGTAAAGGTGCGGCTGTAGTCGAGCCACACGTCGCCGTTGGTCGAAGGCACGCCCATGATCGGGCGCGAGGGATCGAGGAGACCGAGCGGTGTGTTGACGGTCACCTTGCGGTAATAGCCGATGATCGGCGCGGCGCGCCACCGGAGGGCGGTGCCGACCGCGAGCCCCTTCAGGGTGGAGGCGCGGTCGAATTGATACCGCGTGATCAAATTAGTCTGCCACTCATACACGCGGGTCTGCTTCTGCCCGATGACGAGCTTGTCGTCGCTTGCCTCCGCCTGGATCTTCGGGATGAGGTCGCCCACCGTCGCGCCGTCCGACAGGCTGGCCAGCAGCGGAGTGGAGGCCTTGGCCTGCCAGACCGGGTAGTTCTCCGCGAGGTAGGCGAACACGGTCGCGCCGTGGTCCACCATGAAATTGATGTTGCGGCTCGCCGTGGCATAGAGGCGCAGGTTCTTCGTGGGATTGGCGACCAGCTCGATCTCGGTGCCGCGGGTCTTTTCGTCCTTCAGGTCGGTCCAGTTGACGACCAGATCGGGCCGTTTGCTGGAATCGATCACTTCCCAAATGGAATTGATCCAGGCGCCCTTCTTGCCCCGCAGGCTGCCGTCCAGAGTGTTCGTCTGGGATGTTTCAAAGTAAGTGACCGATCCCGAGAGGAGATTCCCCCAGTTGAACTTGAGCCCGGTGTCCAGCCCCTTGCCGGCCCGCGTCGGGATCAAGGCCTGGTTGATGGTGCGGGCCGACTGGTTGAAGCTCCGGTAATTGGTCGCCCGATTGTAGAACAGACCAAAGTTCTTGTGCACGTTGACGACGGCGCCGAAGAGGTAGGGCTGACCCACGAAGCGTTGTTCCGGCAGGCCCGCGCCGCCGCGCGCATCGGGCCAGATGCCGCGCGCGTCCTTGACGTAGTTGACCGAGGTGATGAGGAGCTCATCCCGGCGCAGACCGCCGGTGAGCGAGAGCAGTTCGTCGAACATCAGCGCGTTGGCGGCGAGGGCGTAGGAATTGGTGCGGTTAAAATTGTTGCGCGGCGTGCTGGCGGCGCGTTCCCAACTCGACGTGATGCCGTTGCCGCTGACCGGCGCGAATTCGCCGGCATAATACTGCTCCCGGCCCGGGAGCAAATACCACCGGCGCTGCACCAGGTTGACGCCGTTGCTGAGGTCCCGCTGTGTGCCGAGCGGAGTGAGATTGGTTTCCGCGTACTGCTCGAGGAACTGGTGGAGCGCCTCGTTGTTCCAGAGGCCGCCCAGGGAAAGCCGGCCGAGCCCGCGATTGAAGACCTTGATATGATTGAGGTTCTTTTCGTAGCTGATCGTCGCGCGCAGTTGGTCGACGTCGGTTGGGATGTGCTGCTCGGTCGGCCGGACATCGACGTAGGGTTGGCCGACGTGCGGGTTCGGCCGGCCGTCGGGCAGCTGGGCGTTGGGGTCCACCCGGATGGCGACGTTGTTGCCGTCCATTTCCCGGTTGAACCGGTAGCTGTGGTCGTGCCGGCCGGCGATTTCCAGGAAGAGGTTGGGCGCTAGACGCTGCTGGAAGATGATCGAGTAGTTGGCGTTGTCGTACTTCATCAGGTCGGCGTTGCCGACGATGTTGACATCGAGCGGGACGATCAGATTGGGGGAACCCATGCCGTAGCTGACCGTGCGGACGCGGGCGCCGCGCACGGACGGGCGCGCGCCGTAAGCCATCGCGCCCCAATTCATCACGCCCATGCCGGGGATGTTCACGAGGTAGCCGTTGGTGGTTTCAAACTCCCAGCCCGGGCCGGCCGCGGTGTTCTTGGCGATCTCCTTGATCGGTTTGCCGGCGCTGGCCCAGCCATTGTACCAGTCGTAGAACGCGAAAGGCCGGGCGATCTGCGCACTCTGGCGGTTCGACTCGGCGCTCACGTAGAGCACGGAATTCTTCGCGAGCTGATAGGTGAGGGTGCCGAAGATGGAATTACGCTTGTTGTAGGTCGGCTCAATGTTGCTCCGGCGATCGTCGTGGAGGACATCGACGCGCAGGCCCAGCTTCTGCGGCACCAGCACGTGGTTGGCATCGAGCGCGGTGCGGAAACTGCCGTAGGAGTCGACCCGCAGCTCCAGTTTGTGGAAAGTTCGCCGCAGGTCGGCCTTGTGGTTCGAGACATCGACGGTGCCGCCCGGGTTGCCGATGCCGAAGAGGATGGCATTCGGCCCGCGCGTGAAGGTCATGCGGTCGGTGTTGTAGGAGTCGATCGGGAATTGCGCCGTGAAGAAATTGGTCGAGAGCGAATCCGAGCGGTAGCCGCGCACAATGAACGGGCTACCGGTGCGGAGCCCGTTCGCGTTGCCGTCGCCCTCGTTGCTGCCGTACGAGAACGTGCTGGGGAGAAAGTCCACGACGTCATAAAAGCTCGTCGCGCCCATGTCGCGCAGCAGCTCGGAGGTGATGACCGACATCGACGAGGCGACGTTCTTGATGTCGGTGCGCAGGCGCGTGCCGGACAGCGTCTCCTTGGTGGCGTAGCCGTCATCGGTGCCGGCGGTGACGACAAAGGGGTTCAATTCGATCGCGGCCTCCGCCGCCGCGGCCGGCGGAGCCACATTTTGGGCCAGGGCGGCACCGGCGGAGGTCAGGAGCGTGAGGGCGAGGCGGTAGGGTTTCATGGTTGGAGTGGGTCGGTAGATTTGTCGGAGAGTGCGGGTTCGCGGGGTGGCCGCGGATAAGTTGACGGCATCATGAGGCATCTTCCAATCCGCGAACATCCCCCGTTCGGGGGATGGGCAGGGGTGCGAAGGGTCACTATGCTCCCGGCGATGCCATGCGGTGCTTCGCGCAAGAATGAGCTCGGAATGATAGGGGGCGAATGACGACGATGGGAGCCGTGCGCAAAACTCTGTCTTTTGGTGTTGGGTTGGCGGCGATCGGCCTTTCCGTCGGCGGGAAGACGCCGCTGGGCGCAGCTGAGGAGATGGCGCGTTATTCGGCTCGCCCGGCACTGACCGAGATCGTGCTGGCCGGCCGAGCCGTGGAGGTGGCACTGGACCCGAGGGGCGAGGCCGGTGGAGAAACCTCTTACCAGGGGCTCGCGTTGCGGTCGGGGGAATTTCCGCTGACGATCAGGATCGGCTCCGCCCCAACCGCCAAGCCACCGGTGGTGAGAATGCGCTCCCGTCTCGAAGGATGGCAGGACGGATGGCAGGATCATGAGGGCCAGATGTGGCTCGTGCTGCGTTTCCTCGACGGCAACAACCAGGCCGTCAGCAGTGCCGCGTTTATTCGCGAAGGTGAGAGCCCGGGCTGGGGCGGTCTGCCTCAAAATTCCCGGTTGCATCGGAGGGTCGACGAAGCCGTCGTGCCCGAACGTTCCAGCCGGGTCCAGCTCCTGCTGGTGTCCGGGGGCACGCCGCGCACGACGGGGTTCTGGGCGGTGCGCAAGCTGGGCATCTCGCTCCTGGTCGAGAGCAACGAGGCGGCGAGCGCCCCGCCGCTTTTTCTTCTCGATCCCCTGCGCGGATCGAACCTCGAGTCGCCGCAGGGGACGCCCGACGGCTGGCTGCGCGACGGCACCGGCCTCAGCACCCCGCGGCTGTTTTCTCACCCGACGGAAAGTGGCGGCGTGGAGCCGCTGCTCGCGCTCGTCGATGCCGATCCGACCAACACGGGCGGTTGGCTGCAGTCGGTGCGGACGGCATTGCCAGTCGCGCCGGGGCAGAGGCTGCGGGTGGAGTGCGAGGAGATGCACAGCATCGGGCGCGGGGGCGACGCGGAGGCGGCCTTTAGCACCCTGCCGGTGGGAAGTTTTGTTTTTCGGGCGTGGGCGACGGATGAACTCGGGCGTCCGACCGGTCCCTCGCTGCGGCTGCCGGTGGAGGTGCGGCCGGCATTCTACTCGACGACGTGGTTTCGGCTGCTGGGCGTGGGCGTGATCGCCGCAGGGATGCTCGGCGGGGTACGGTACTTCACCTGGCGAAGGATGCAGCGGCAGTTGCAGCGGCTGGAACAACGGCGCGCCGTCGAAGAGGAACGCACCCGCATGGCGCGCGACATCCACGACGAGATGGGTTCGCGTTTCACCCAGATCTCGCTGCTCGCCGGCCGGGCCTTGAAGTCGGCTCCGCCCGACGAGTCGGTGCGCGAACCGATCCGGAGCATCAACGGGGCCGTGAAAGAGCTCGCGAGTGCGCTGGAGGAGATCGTGTGGGCGGCCAACCCCTCGCACGATTCACTGGAGGGTTTCAGTAATTACCTCAGCCAGTATGTCGCCGCCGTGTTGCGCGACGCCGGGCTGCGTTGCCGGCTCGACATTCCCGCGCTGCTGCCCGTCCGCAGCCTCTCGAGCGGCACCCGGCACCGTCTGATGATGGCGGTCAAGGAGGCGCTGAACAACGCCCTGAAGCACGCCCGCGCTACTGAGGTGCGGGTGCAGCTTGAACTCGCCGGCCCACGCCTGCACGTGACGGTGACCGACAATGGCTGTGGCTTTGATCCGGCGACGGTGAAACACGGCAACGGCCTCGATCATCTGGCGCGCCGGATGGAAGAGGCCGGCGGCACCTGCGTCGTGGAAGCCGCGGCGGGCGGCGGAACGCGCGTGCACCTGGACGTGCCCCTGCCGGCGAGGGAGGGACCCGCATGAGAGCAGGGGTGGCGATTGTGGAAGATGACCGGGCGGTGCGGGAAAATCTCGCGACGCTGATCCGGACCGATGAGCGCTTGCGCCTGCTCGGTGCCTTCGCCTCGGCGGAGGAGGCGCTCCGCGAGATCCCCGGGCTCGCCCCGGACCTCGTGGTGATGGACATCAATCTGCCGCGCATGAACGGCATTGAATGTGTCGCCCGGCTCAAGCTGCAGTTGCCGCGACTGCTCGTGCTCATGCTCACGGTCTATGAGGACGACGACAGCATCTTTCGCGCGCTCAAGGCCGGGGCCAACGGCTACCTGGTAAAACGCGATGCCGCGGAAAAACTCCTGGAGGCCCTGCAGGAGGTGCAGCACGGTGGCGCCCCCATGTCGGCCCACATCGCCCGGCAAGTCGTGCAATTCTTCCACCGGAGCGAGGCGCCGGCCACCGAGGCCGAGCGGCCGTCTCCCCGCGAACGCGAAATACTCGACCTGCTCGTGCAGGGCCTGGTTCTGAAGGAAGTGGCGGATCAGCTCGGCATTGGCCTCGAAACCGTGCGCACGCACGTGAACCACATTTACCAGAAGCTGCATGTGCGCAGTCGCACCGAGGCGGTCGTAAAGTACCTGCGCCAGGGCCAGTAACCCGGCGCCCCGCACGGGCTCAGCCAGAAGATGGCAACTGGCACGCGCTGCCGGATACGCTCGCGGAAAAAACTTTTAACGTTTTCAGGCCTGACCCGAATGGCGCTTAAGTTTTTTCCGGGCGACGATAGCTGTTACGATGGCAATTCTCGCGGTCGACAGGGACTTTTGGCAAAGGAATGAGTGGCAGGGGAATGAAAGGTCGGCGGATTTATTCCTCTGCCACCGATTCCTTTGCCATCCCGCCCCAGCGCCCACCGCCGAAAGCGGACCCGCAACCTCCAGGGAAAGACCGTGAGCCTCGGCGTCTCCCGGGCGCAATCCGTGTCGCTCGCCGCAGCCATCGCCAACTCGCTCACGGTGCAGACCTTGCTCAGAGCGAAGCAGCAGGTAAGCCGCGGCATGCTCTTCACGACTCTGGCAGACACACAACGCCGCAAGCGCCTGCGGAAGAAAGTCCTCGGGATCACTTAAGCGCCATTCGGGTATCAGCAAGGCCGTGCGCGAAGGATTCCGCGGACTTTCCACCGGCCGGGAAATCGTTCGCCCGTTCCCGGAGCCGCGCGCGAAATTTCGCACGGCTGCTATTTTCCAGCCTTCTTTTTCTTCCGCTCCTTCGTGGGCGAGTCGGAGGATTTTTTGGGTCGCTTGCCGACGCCGTCCATCGGCTCCGCCATTTGATCGAGCCAGGTGTCGTAAAGCTTCGAGAGCTCGGCGACCTTGGCTGCGTTCTGCGGCGCGAGGTCGGTGGCCTCGGCGGGATCGTTGGCGAGGTTGAAGAGTTCGATTTTGGGTTGGCTGCGCTGCTGGACGAGTTTCCAGTCGCCGGAGCGGACCGCGAAACCGCCGGCGGCGCCGCCTTCGCTCCAATAAAACGTCTCGAGGTGCCGCGACGTTTTTCCCGTGAGGAGCGGCAGCAGGCTTTTCCCGTCGAGCGGTTTGGCGGCCGGCAACGTGGCGCCGGCGGCCTCCAGCGCGGTGGGCAGAATGTCGAGCGAACTGATCGGCGTGTCGAGGGTGCGACCGCCCTTGAAGGCCGCCGGCCACGACACGATGAACGGCGTGCGGATGCCGCCCTCGTAGTTTTGCTGCTTGGCGCCGCGCAGCGGGGTGTTGACCGCGCTCATCGCCTTGGAGCCGCCGTTGTCGGTGAGGAAGACGAGCAGGGTGTTTTCCCAAAGTCCTTCTTTCTTGAGTGTGTCCACGACGCGCCCCACGCCGAGGTCGAGATGATGCAGCATCGCCATCAAGATGGCGCGGGCCTCGGTGATTTCCGGGAACTGCTGCTTGAAGCGGGCGATGTCAGCGGCGGGAGCCTGCGCGGGGGCGTGGACGGCATTGTAGGCGAGATGAACGTAGAAGGGCCGCGCCTTGTGCTTTTGGATGAAGGCGACCGTCTCCTCGGTGAGCCGCGTGGTGAGGTAGCCCTCGTCCTTGATGGGTTTGCCGTTCCGATAGATTGGCGAGCCCTCGAGGTCGTCGAGCTTGAGGTAGTCGTGCCCGCCGCGGCCGAGGAAACCATACCACTCGTCGAAGCCGCGGCCGACGGGACTCTGCTCGACGGTGAGGCCGAGATGCCACTTGCCGAACGCGCCGCTGACGTAGCCGGCGGGTTTCAGGAATTTCGGGAAGATGGTTTCCGTCTGCGCGATGCCGCGCCCGCCTTCGCCGGCCGTGTAGACGCCCGCGCGCTGCTGGTAACGGCCGGTGAGCAGGCCGGCGCGCGTGGGCGAGCACACGTTGCCCGTGATGTAGCCCTGGGAAAACCACACGCCCTCGCGCGCCAGGGCGTCGAGATGCGGCGTGGAGACTTCCTTCGGGTGGTGCGGGTTGAAGCTGATGTCGGCGTAGCCCTGATCGTCGGTGAGGATAACGACGATATTGGGTGGGCGCGGCGAGGTCGCGGCCGGTGTCGCAACGACGGGAGATGCGCCGACGAGGAGGGCAATCACGAGGGCGAGGGTGAGGCGCGGGCGACGGAAAAACGGAGTCATGGAGTAGGTGGAGGCGGGCTTTCGGGCAGGGCGGAGGTAATGTTGCGAAGCAGGGCAGATTGGACAAGAATGTTGCGGTAGAAGAATCGACGGATTGACGAAGGCACGATGCAGCTCAGCGTCGCGGAAACAGTCCCCCCGCCCCGCCTCCCCGGACGTCCAGTGTTTCCGAAAGCCGACCCATGAAAATTTTGATCATCCTCTGCGGCCTGCTCCTCGCCAGCACCACCACGGCGCGTTCCTAATCCTACCGGTTTGTGAGTTCATGCACCGATTGCGTCTTGCGGCTGGGTTCGGAGGTGGCATGCCCCACCTACCTGCCGCACAAGGCGCGTCCTCGGGACCGGCAGCAGCAGCCGGGATTTATCTCCGGTGCCGCTCCACGCTCAGGCGCAGGGGGTGGCGGCGGAAGGTCTCTGACGGCTGCCGAATCAAGTTACTCGCTGACTCCGTCGCGGTTCCATCTGCCACCATTTCTCTTGGCGGCCCCAGGCTTCGGTCGTCTTCTAGAAGATTCCACCGACCACCCGCAGCCTGGCATGCGCCGGGTGCGGATGTCGAAGTGTGGACCGAGGTTCGCAGCTATCTGGCAGGAAACTTGGGATTGCGAAGTGAGCAACGGCGCTGAGACTTTCGGCATGGTTGAAATCAACGGCAGGTATCAGGGTGACTTGCATTGTTCCGCGCGACACGGTCCCTCGGGCAGCGTGCTTTCGACGGACGCACCCAAGGACAACCAGGGGCGGGGCGAGGCGTTTTCGCCCACCGATTTGGTGGCGACTGCGCTGGGTACCTGCATCGCGACAACCATGGCCATCGCCGCACGCAAACACGCCGTGGAACTGCGCGGGTTACGCTTTGAAGTGTCGAAAGAGATGTCTTCCGACACTCCGCGCCGCATCGCGCGGATTACGACGCAGATCTGGCTGCCGATTTCCGCCCAGCATCCCGCCGCCGCGGCGCTCGAGGGGGCGGCGCGGAACTGCCCGGTACATCACAGTCTCCATCCCGATATCGACAGGCCGCTGACCCTGCACTGGGCGGACCAGTAACGCCCGGACGTCGATCCCCAGCCCTCATTTTTCACACTTTCCGAGAAATGCTCCCGGCGCCTGACGACTTTTGGGCGGCGAGAGGTTGGAGGTCTGGGGCTAATGCGGGCTAAAATGTCATTTTGAAATGGTTTTCTGCCGCCTCAGGCGAGGGAGATTTTCCGCCGGACCGAGCCTCGTTCTGGGTATAGAATTTATCATGCAAAAATAATTTGAGACGGTGCACCGCCAGGCTCAAATCGGCGAACTTGATCTTAGCCGGTTCGGCCGCCTTGCCGGATTCCATGCGCTCGGAGGTGCGATGGAAGCGCTCGCCCAAGGCGCGGTGTTCGTCCGTGTCGCCCAACTCGCGCAGCAGCCGGCGAACCTTGTCCGCCCGTCGCCTGGTTTGTTTGACCAGCCGCAGGGCGGCGACGAACGTGATTCGGCCGGCCGTCGCGTCTTTGAACAACTGGCACTCGAAAGTGCGGCATTGCCACGGTCGCTCCGGGTACACCTGGCAGGTACGATCCGCGCACAAGGCCGAACAGGGCTGGGGAAAGCGAGCGACGGGCGTCTTGCCACGTGAAATGGAAACCGGCAGCCCGAGCGCTTTCAATTTTCCGGCATCATCGCCCCGCTCGAGTTTAACTAGATCGAAGAGCGTACCGTCGCAGCAAAGTCCGCAAGCGCGGCAGAGTTGTTCGCCTGATTTCACGGCCCCACCATCCGCCGGGAAGCCGACCGGAGGCAAGGCGGCGAAAGGGGTTCGCGCGAAATAGCGGAGATACACTCCAGTTGCGTCCGATCCCGGAGCCGCGCCGGCGGATATTCGGCGGTCAGTCGTGGCAGGCACGCTGCGAAGAGACGGATCTCCGGCCGCCCGCGGTCAAGGCCGAGGCGTGTCCCCTTAGCCGAGGTGCGTTTTACCTCTGAAAACGAATCCACTGAGAGGTGGAACCCGATGTCCTCATCGGGTTTTTGACCGTTCGGTCTCAAATCAGCCCGATGGGGGCCTTCGGGTTCCACCCTTCATTGAATAGTTGGCCAAGCCTACCGCCTCTCGGTCGCCGATCCCTTCTTGCGCGGCACGGGCAGGACGCCCTGCACGCACGTCGGGTGCCGGAATCGATCAACAGCCTGTCCCTTATACTGCCGGTTCGTTCGAATCCGGCGGCACGCTGGCACGAGAGCGGCTGAGGCGGACCCACCCGTCCCATGAAGATCCTCGCCGTTTCCGACCTGCATTTCAATCTGGGCCAGTTCGACTGGCTCAGCCAGCAGGCCGCGAACTACCCCTTGGTCATCATCGCCGGCGATCTGCTCGATATCGCAGGTCACCTCGACCTCGATTCGCAAATCATCGTCGTCGCAAAATACCTCCGGACCATCAGCGCCAAAACCCGCCTGATGGTCTGCTCCGGCAACCACGACGGCGACGAAAGGAACGAACAACAGGAGTACATCGCGCGCTGGCTGCAACGGGTGCGCGCCGAGGGCCTGGTGGTGGACGGCGCTACGTCGGTGGTCGGGGGGCTGACGGCATCCGTCTGTCCCTGGTGGGACGGTCCGGCCTCCCTCGAGGCCCTGCAACAGTTCCTGCGTCGAGAGGGAGCCCAGGCGCCCCAGACGTGGCTTTGGGTTCATCATGCGCCGCCGAATGGGTTCGGTGTAAGTTGGACCGGCAAGGAGCACGCCGGCGATGCGGCCCTGGTCACGCTCATCAACGAACTCCAACCCGACTATGTGTTCTCGGGGCACATCCACAATTCGCCCTTTCGGGCGGGGGGCGCCTGGGCCAACCAGATTGGAAAGACCTGGGTGTTCAACGCCGGCCGGCAACTCGGAGCCCCACCCGCCTACATCGAACTCGATCTCGCGGCCCGCTCCGCCCGCTGGGTCTCCCAGGCCGGGGTCGAGGAGATTTCGCTCAATGCCGGCTAATCTCCCGTCGACCGCCGGGGGATCGTGCGCGGTTGCTTGTGCATCAGCGAATCCAGCACTTCATCGATGATGCCCAGGTGGTCCGCCCGATCGTGGAACTGGTTCTTGATCTCGACCAGATAGTGGCCGAGCGAATCGAGCCGGCGCGCGAGGGTCACGGCGATGTGCAGCGCCACCTCCGGATGATCCCGGACAAACGTGGCGGGATTCGCGACATGCCGGAACGTGCACGGCGTGATTGTCTTCACTGTGGCCGTCGGCGTGGTGCCAAGCAGCCACGACATTTCGCCGAGGACCGACCCGGAATCAAAGACCTCGGCGATCAGGACCCCCTTTCTCAGCACCTCGACTTCGCCGTGTTCGAGAAAATAGATCCCCGCCAGCGCCTGGCCCTCCGCAATCACGATTTGACCCGCAGGTACGGACATCTGGGGCTGGGAGTGAAGGAAGGATAAAATCATTGGGAAAAGAGTGCGCTGCAACCAAAGCAGTTTTCAGGCCGTCCGACGGGAATTCTGCCAACGGCCGCCAGGCGGGAAATCCTCCCGCGTCCGGCCCACGCCGGGCGGGTCGAGGGCGGTGGGTGCGGGATGCAGAAAGACCGCAGCGGGCCGGCCTGCATTTCAGTCGCGCGAATGAGAATGCCCGCGCGCAAGCGGCAGGCCGCGGTTGCGAAATGACTGGCCTCCGGCTGGCGGTCCCACCATGCGCGTCCCATGCCAGCACTCCTTCATCGCGACCTCGGCGGCGCCGGCAAGCCACCGCTCGTGCTGCTGCACGGGATGCTGGGCTCCTCGCGCAACTGGCAGACGGCGGGGACTGATCTCGCGGCGCATTTTCACGTGCTCGCGCCCGACCTGCGGAATCACGGCCGCTCGCCGCACACGGAGACGATGAGCTACGCCGAGTTGATGGAGGACGTGCTGGGCTGGTTCGATGCGCTCGGCCTGCAAAGCCCGACCCTGATTGGGCACAGCATGGGTGGGAAAGCGGCGATGCTCCTGGCGTGCCGCCATCCGGGGCGGGTGGGGCGACTCGTGGTCGTCGATATCGCGCCGCGCGACTACCACTGGCCGGGGCACCGCGCGAGTTTCGCGGCCATGAACGAGCTGAATCTCGCCGACCTGCGTTCGCGGGCGGAAGCGGAAATGCGATTCGAAGCGCGGGTGCCCGCCTGGCCGCTGCGAAAATTCCTGGCGACCAATCTCGAGCGCTCGGCCGGTGGCGAATGGTCGTGGCAGATCAACCTCCCGGTGCTCACGCGGGCGTTGCCGGACCTGGAGCGAAACCCACTCGCGCCGGAAGATCGGTTCGCGGGAGCGGCGTGTTTCATCGCCGGGGAGAAATCCACCTATATTGAGCCGGGCGACCACGCGACGATTCGCGCACATTTTCCGGCGGCGGAGCTTCTCACGATTGCCGGTTCCGGGCACAACCCGCACCTGGAGGCGCGCCCGGCGTTTGTCGCGGCGGTGCGGCGGGCGCAACCCTAGCCAGAACGATGCTCTAAAGCGTGGGTCCGTCGCTTGCCGAACAAATCCTGTGGCTGCCTTTCGACTCCGCTCGGGGCCTTGAGCTTGTCGAAACGGCTTGCCGAAATGGCTTGAGACAGCTGCCGAAAAGGCGGCCTCCTGTCGCAAGGAAAAAAATTGGGGCGAGACCTCCCGCAGATTCAGAAAGACCGCAGATGGTCGGATTCCGGGGTCTTGAATCTGTGGTCTTTCTGAATCTGTGGGAGGTTCTGCCTTTCGGTCACCTTCGCGACGATTTTCGTGATGTGCGAATCGTTCTCTTTCTCGTTCTCTCAATCCGGCGAGAACGAGGAACGATTACGAGAAGGAGAACGATGGGATCCGCAGCTCGATTTGGTTGCGGCCCTGAGCCGCCGTGCGATGGAGGCGGGATTCCCACAAAAGCCGGGTTGCATTTCGCGAAACGCACCCGTGAGAATGCGATCCCACTCCGCGTTCCGTCACTTTCCCCATGCCCCTTACCACTTCGAGCAAGACCCAGCCCAGTTATGATGTGATTGTCGTCGGTTCCGGTGCCGCCGGCGGCCAGACCGCCTACACTTGCGCGATGAACGGCGCGAAAGTCCTGATGCTCGAGGCCGGCCGCAACTACGACCCGGTGAAGGAAACGCCGATGTTTCAAACCAACGGCCAGGCGCCGCTCCGCGGCGGCGGCACGCCGGACAAACCGTTTGGCTTTCACGACGCCACGATTGACGGTGGCTGGCAGGTGCCGGGCGAGCCGTATACCAGCGCCTCGGACGATCCGGCGCGGCAATTCTGGTGGTGGCGGGCGCGAATGCTCGGGGGACGCACGAACCACTGGGGCCGCATCTCGCTGCGCAACGGTCCCTACGATTTCAAGCCGCGCTCCCGCGACGGCCTCGGGCTTGACTGGCCCCTCCGCTACGAGGATGTCGCGCCGTATTACGACAAGGTGGAAATGCTCATCGGCGTCTACGGCGACAACCAGGGCATGGAGAACACCCCCGACTCACCGGCGGGCTGCCTGCAACCGCCGCCGATTATGCGCGCCGGCGAGCAGTTCACGCGGGCTCGCGCCAAAAAACTCGGCGTGCCGGTCGTCCCGATTCACCGCGCCGTGTTGAGCACGAAGCAAGATGCCGATGTGCTCCCGCAAAAACTCCACCCGAACAACCCCAAGGCCCAGCGCATCCTCGCCGACACGATGCGACAGCGGCAGGCGTGTTTTTGGGCGACACCCTGCGGTCGCGGATGCTCGATCAAGGCGAACTATCAGTCGACGACGGTGCATCTGCCGCCGGCGCTGGCGACCGGCGATCTCGACATCGTGCCCAACGCGATGGCCCGGGAGGTCACCACCGACGCGAACGGCAAAGCCACCGGCGTGATCTACCTCGATCGGACCACCGGCCAGGAGCATGTGGTGAAGGGCCGCGTGGTGGTGCTCGCGGCGAGTTCCGCCGAATCGGTGCGCATCATGCTCAACTCGAAGTCGGCGCGCTTTCCGCACGGCCTCGCGAACTCGAGCGGCCTCGTGGGCAAGTACATCATGGATACGGTGGGCGCCTCGCTCTCCGGCCAGATTCCGCTGCTGGAGAACCTGCCGCTGCACAACGAGGATGGGGCGGGGGGGAATCACGCCTATGTCCCGTGGTGGCTCTACCAGGAGCAACTCGCCGGCAAACTCGGCTTTGCCCGCGGCTACCACATCGAATTCAACAGCGGCCGCCAGATGCCGGGACTCGGGGTCACGAGCAGCATCGAGGAGCTGACGAACGGGAGCTACGGCCGCAAATTCAAGGAGGACGCGCGGCGGTATTATGGTTCGTTCATGGGCTTCGCGGGCCGCGGCGAGATGATCCCCAACGACGACTCGTTTTGCGATCTCGATCCAAAGATCAAAGACAAGTGGGGTATCCCGGTCCTGCGATTTCACTGGAAATGGTCCGAGCATGAAACGCGGCAGGCGGCGCACATGCAGAAAACTTTCGCCGAAATCATCGCGGCGATGGGCGGCAAGGTGCAGGCCAAGCCGGCGGCCGACGGCGCGCAGGCGATCTTCCCCGGCGGCAAGATCATCCATGAGGTCGGGGGCACCATCATGGGGGCCGACGCGAAGAAATCGGTCACCAACCAATGGTGCCAGACCTGGGACGTGAAAAATCTCTTCGTCACCGATGGCGGACCGTTTTGTTCCAACGCCGACAAAAACCCCACGCTCACCATCATGGCCCTGGCGTGGCGGGCGGGCGACTACATCCTCGGTGAACTCAAGAAAGGAAATCTTTAACATGACCCCGCCCGACTCCCCGATCTTGCCCCGGATGGATCGCCGCGCCGCGATCAAGTGGATCGCCGCCGCCGCGGCGTCCGCGACCTGCTACCAGCCGGGACTCACCGGCGCCCAGAGCCCGGCGGCCCGACCGGCGGCCGGCTACGGCACCGACCCGGATCTCGTCCGCACCTACAAACCGGGCGACGTCTGGCCGCTGACATTTTCGGAGGCGCAGCGTGCCACGGCCGCGGCCTTGTGCGACACCATCATCCCCGCCGACGCGAACGGCCCGAGCGCATCATCGCTAAAGGTGCCGGACTTCATCGACGAGTGGATCAGTGCGCCGTATCCGGGCCACGCGGACGACCGGAGCACGATTCTCGACGGGCTGGCCTGGCTCGACGCCGAGGCGCAAAAACGTTTTCAAAACGACTACGTCAATTTGGTGGCGCGGCAGAAGAATGCGATTTGCGACGACATCTGCCACGAGCCGAACGCCAAGGCGCCGTTGCGCGCGGCGGCGCGGTTCTTTGGCCGGTACCGGAATCTGACGGCGAGCGGCTACTACACCACGCCGGAGGGGATGAAGGACATCGGCTACGTGGGGAATGTCGCGCTGGAGAAATTCGCCGGTCCCCCGCCGGAGGTGCTGAAGCGGCTGGGCCTGGCGTAGCGTCATCCGCCCCCGAATTTCTTTTGTTCCATGGCTCAGCCAGAGATCACGGACAACGCTCGCGCCGGTTTTGACCCGGGGCCGGTTCTCTGCATCGTCGCACGATCCCATGGACCTGATTGAACTTTCCTGGCCGGCGGTGGCGGCGCTTCCGAAGGATACCCCGGTGGTGATTCCGATCGCCGCGGTGGAACAACACGGGCATCACCTGCCGGTCTTCACGGACAGTCTGTTGCTCGGGGAGGTCCTTCGTCGCGCCCGGGAACCGCTCGCCAGTCGCGTGCTCTTTGCCCCGCTCATGTGGCTGGGCAATTCGGATCATCACCTCGATTTCGCCGGCACCGTCTCGGCGGCACCACGCACCTACCTGGATCTGCTCAACGGGCTCGCGGAAAATTTCGTGCAGCATGGCTTTCGCCGGCTGGTGTTCGTCAACGGTCACGGGGGCAATGACGTGCCCGGCCGGCAGGCGGTGTTCGAGCTGCGCCAGCGTCATCGCCAGCGGGATGATCTGCTGTTGCTGCTGGCGACGTACTGGAGCCTGGGCGCCAAACCGTGGGAGTCGAACCCCGCGCTGCAACAACGCGCGATGGGCCACGCTTGCGAATGGGAAACCTCGATGATTCTCCGGCTCGCCCCGCAACTGGTCGGAAACTATCGGGCGGCCGCACCGGTTGAGCCGGGCATGCCGTTTTCGCCGGCGAGCCGTGGTTGGATCACGCGGGAACGCACCGCGGCGGGCCATATCGGGTCGCCGCACCTCGCCACGGCGGAAAAGGGCGAGCACTTGTTCAGCGTGTTTGCCGCGGATGTCGTTGGCTTCCTCGAGCGAGTCGTGCGCTGGGATGGTCGGTCGTGGAACGGCTGAATTCGTCGTGAATCCTGCCACTTCCGGCCAAAGCTCACGCGCTCCCTCCTGGAAGTGGACGGTGTGCGGGATGCTCTTGCTGGCGTCCGCCATCAACTACATGGACCGCCAGACGTTGGCGAACGCGTCGGTGCGGATCAGCCGGGAATTTGGTCTGAACCAGACGCAGTATGGAAACGTCGAGGCCGTCTTCGGCTTCGCCTTTGCCGCCGGTTCGCTGATTTTCGGGTGGCTGGCGGATCGGGTGTCGCTGCGTTGGCTCTACGCCGGCGTGCTGGCGCTGTGGTCCGTGGCGGGTTTGGTCACCGGTCTGGTCACGAGCTACGATGAACTGCTGCTGTGCCGGGCGCTGCTTGGTTTCTTCGAGGCGGGGCATTGGCCGTGTGCGATTTGCACCACGCGCCTGCTGCTGGACGAACGGCGGCGCTCGATGGGCAATGGTCTGCTGCAAAGCGGCGCGTCCTTGGGCGCCATCATCACCCCGCTCATCATGCAGGCGCTGATGACAACGGAATTGGGCAGCTGGCGGGTGCCGTTCATCGTGGTGGGTGGCGTGGGCCTGCTCTGGATCGTCCCGTGGTTTGTGCTGATCAAGGGCGACGATCTTCGTCGCCCGGTGGCCGGTCCCGGAGAACCGGCGCGCTCCGCCGGCGCCGGTTTTGCGGAGGTGATTTTCAGTCGACGCATGCTGGTGGTGTTCTTCGTCATCGCCTGCATCAACACCACCTGGCAGATCCTGCGGGCGTGGTTGCCGAAATTCCTGCAGGAGGGTCGCGGTTATTCGGAGACCCACGCGCTCACCTTCAACTCGGTCTGGTTCCTGGCCACGGATCTGGGCTGTCTGGGGGCTGGTGCGCTGGCGGTCTGGCTGGCGCGGCGACATCTCTCCGTCCATGCGGCCCGCGTGCTGGTGTTTGCCGGTTGTGCGGTGCTTTGCGCCGCGTGCGTGCTGGTGCCGTGGCTGGGCCGGGGCTGGCTCCTGCTGGCCGTCCTGTCGCTGGCCGGGGCGGGCGCCCTGGGCGTGTTTCCGCTCTACCATGCCTTCACGCAGGACCTCTCCGCGGAGCATCAGGGCAAGATTACGGGTGTGGCCGGCGTGGCGGCCTGGCTGGTCCCGGCGCAGATCCAAAAACTTTTCGGCGTGCTGGCTGACCGCACCGGTTCATTCGATCTCGGCCTCGCCCTGGCGGGCTTCCTGCCTTTCCTCGCGGTGGTTCCGCTTTGGTTGTTCTGGGAAAAAACAAAATCGTCCCCGCCATGAACCCACTTCTGTCTCGTCGATCGTTTCTCGTCACGGCGGCGGCCACGGCCGCCCTGGCCGGCCGGCCGCTGCGCGCCGCCGGGCGGCCCCGCAAAAAAATCGCGCTGATTTGCACCATGGTGCGCACGCTGTCGCACGCGCAACACTTCCTCGATCGTTTCACGCTCGGCTACACGTGGAACGGCGGCTGGCGCCGGCCGGAAGTGGATCTCGTCGCGCTCTACGTCGATCAGTTTCCCGAAAACGATCTGGCCCGCGCCACGGCGCAGCGCCACGGCGTGCCGATTTTCGCGACCATCGCGGAGGCCCTCACGCTCGGCACGGAGCGGCTGGCGGTGGATGGCGTGGTCATTATCGGCGAGCACGGCCGGTATCCCAAAAACGAAATGGGCCAGACGCTTTATCCCCGCCATCGGTTTTTCAAGGAGGTGGTGAAGGTATTTGAAACCAGCGCACGGAGTGTGCCGGTCTTTAACGACAAACATCTTTCGACGGACTGGCGCGAATGCGTCGAGATGGTGGAGGACTCCCGGCGGCTGCGTTTCCCCTTCCAGGCCGGCTCCTCCCTGCCAGTGACGCGCCGCCTCCCGGCGATTGACCTGCCGTACGGCACGCCGCTCGAAGAAAGCGTGTGCGCGTGCTACGGTGGCATGGACAGCTATGATTTCCACGGCCTCGAAGTCGCGCAATGCATGTCGGAGCGGCGCCAGGGCGGGGAAGTGGGCATCCGGCGCGTGCTCGCCCTGCGCGGGGCGGCGATGTGGGAGCACGCCGCCAAACGGGAGACCACGCAACGACTGCTGGTCGCGGCGCTGAACCGCAGCCATAATCTTCCGGTCAAGGACGGTTATCCCACTGCCGCCGTCACGTTCGGCTGGGCGCGCCGGACATTTCCCGAAGGTTGGGCGTACTTTATCGAGCATCGCGACGGCTTTCGCACGAACCTCTTCATGCTCTCCCCGCTCCGCGATATGAACTACGCGGGACTGAACAGTCGCACGGGCGAGATCATCTCCTGTCAGATGTATCTGCCGATGCCGGGCCATGGCTCGACCACGGCGGATTTCTTCAATCCCCAGGTGCGCCACCTCGAGCGGATGGTGGTTGAAAACCGCGCGCCATATCCGATCGAGCGCACGCTGCTGACCTCCGGCATGACGCTGGCGGGGGTGGAGTCGCTCCATCGCGGCCAGCCCGTCGAAACGCCGGAGATGGCCGTGCGCTACACGGCACCGGAGGAATCGCTGTTCTGGCGCGACTGAACTCGGAGGTTGCGCGGCGCCCAAAACACTTTGGATTGAAGGGCGTGAAGCTCCACGTGTTGCCCGCCGGGCCCATTCAGACCAATGCCTATCTGCTGTGTGCGCCCGAGCGGGGCGAGGCGGTGCTGATCGATGCCCCGGGCGATATCTGGGAGGAAGTTGCACCCATCTTGCAGTCGGCGAAGTGCCGCTTGCTTGAACTGTGGCTCACCCACGGTCACTGGGATCACACCCAGGGTGGCGCGGAGGTCGTGCGCCAAAGCGGGGCGAAGGTCCGCGCGCACGCCGCCGATCGCGTGCTGATCGAGACGCCGGCCATCATGGAGCGATTCATGGGCGAGCGCCTCGGGCTGGAACCACTGCACGTCGACCATTGGGTGACTCCCGGCGAAACCCTGAATCTCCTCGGCACGACGGTCGAGGTGCGGCACGTGCCAGGGCATTGTCCGGGGAATGTGTTGTTCTATTTTTCCGCACTGCAGGCCGCGTTTGTGGGCGATGCGCTCTTCAACGGCAACGTCGGGCGGACGGACCTGCCCGGGGGCGACCCGGCCCAGTTGGCGCGCAGCATCCGGGAACAGATCTACACGTTGCCCCTGGAGACGGTGGTGTTTCCCGGTCACGGCGAGAAAACCACGGTCGCGGCCGAGCGCGCGGGGAATCCTTATGTCAGCGGATAACAGCGAGCAGCAGAAATTCATGCGGCGCGCGCTCGATTTGGCGCGCAGCGTCTGGGGCACCACGCACCCAAATCCGATGGTGGGCGCGTTGATTGTGGAGGACGGTGTGGTCGTCGCCGAGGGTGCGACGGCGCCCGACGGCGGTCCGCACGCGGAGCGGCTGGCCCTCCTCGCGCGCGGCAAGGTGCCGCGACCGGGGGCGACGTGCTATGTCACGCTCGAACCCTGCTCGACGCCCGGACGCACCGGAGCCTGCACCGACGCGATTATCGCCGCCGGCATCAAGCACGTGGTGGTGGGGGCGACCGACCCGAATCCCGCGCATGCCGGACGCGGCTTCGAGGTCCTGCGCGCGGCGGGCGTGGAAGTAATCACCGGTGTGCTCGAGCGCGAATGCACCGACCTCAATCTGATCTTCAACCACTGGATTACGCGGGGCGGCCCGTTGATTGCGGCGAAAGTGGCGTCGACGCTCGATGGCAAGATTGCATGCCGCACCGGCGAATCGCGCTGGATCACCAATGAGGCCGCGCGCGCCGACGTGCACCGCTGGCGACGGTTGTTTCCGGGGATTGGCGTCGGCGCCCTCACGGTGCTCAAAGACAACCCGCGGCTGACGTCGCGTTGCGCGGGCGAGGCGGAGTGGAGCCCGTGGCGTTTCGTGTTCGACGGCCTGTTGCGCACGGTCGTCGACAAGAACCTGCCGGCAATTTTCACCGATGAATTTCGCGAGCGCACGATTGTCGTGACGACGCCGCATGGCGGGCTCGGATATGTCCGCAAGCTACGCGAGATCGGCATCAAGGTGTGGATTTTCGAGTCGGCGACGCAGCGGGTGCCCTTTGTGGATTTTAGGAAAAAGTGCGCGGAGGAACGGGTCGCGGGAGTTTTTGTCGAGGGTGGGGCTCAGCTCATCAGCGAACTGATTCGTGCCCGGCAGCTCGACTACCTTTTCGCCTACCATGCGCCGGTGTTGCTTGCCGATGACAAGGCGAAATCGATCCTGAACGGGCTGCGGCCGGAGCGGCTGGAGCATGCGGTGCGGCTGAGCGACGTCCGCCACGAATTGTTTGACGGGGATGTGTTGATGCGCGGGACGGTGCGGTATCCCGAGAAACTGCTGATCGACGAATCCGCCTTCGGCGCGCGGTGAGTCCGCCCGGCCTTTTCCCCATGCCTCCCTTATCCCAGCTGGCCGGCTCCGTGCACCGGGTGCGGCTCCGAGTTGACTCCGGTCACTGTGCGCCCGACGGATCGGCGTTTGCCCAACCGCCGCCACGCTGCGGTTGCTCTGGGCGCTTGGGCAAGCGCCCCTCCTTGACCGGGCATTCTGACTCGCGGCGTCAACTCGGAGCTGCCCGGCCCGCCGCCCGGCTGAAGCGCCTCGGCCTGGCGGCGCTGTTTTTTTCGGCCGCCTGGGCGCCCGACCCGCTCCGCGCCGCGGTGGACCAATACCCGCCCCATCCGGACTCCGTCGCGCAACCCGGGGTGCCGCGAGGGGAGCTGCTGAAGTGGCAGTTTTCCGCCTCGAAGATTTTTCCGGGGACGACGCGCGAGGTCACGGTGTACGTGCCGAAACAATACGACCCGGCCCGGCCGGCCGGTGTTTATGTGAACCAGGATCGCGTGCAGTGGGATGCGCCGATCGTGTTCGACAACCTGATCGCGCGCGGGGAATTGCCCGTGATCATCGGGGTGTTTGTCACTCCCGGCGTGGTCAAGGCGCCGGGCGCGGCCACCGCCCTCGAGCGCTTCAACCGCAGTTACGAATACGACGGGCTGGGGGAGGCCTACGCGCGTTTTATCCTCGAGGAACTGCTACCGTTCGTTGAAACCAAGTCGACGGATGATGGCCGGGCGATCCGGCTCTCGCCGTCCGGCAACGACCGGGCGATCGGCGGCTCGAGCAGCGGGGCGATCGCGGCGTGGACCGCGGCCTGGGAGCGGCCGGACGCCTTCACGCGGGTCTTCAGCGCGGTTGGCACCTATGTCGGATTGCGGGGCGGAGATCGTTACCCGACGTTGATCCGCAAGTACGAGCCGAAGCCGATCCGGGTGTTTCTCCAGGACGGATCCAACGACAACAATATTTACGGCGGCGACTGGTGGATGGCGAATCAGTCGATGCAGCGGGCGCTGGAGTTTTCCGGCTACGACGTGAAGCACGTGTGGGGCGAGGGCGGGCACAACGGCCGGCACGCGACCGCGCTCTTTCCCGAGGCGATCCGCTGGCTCTGGAGAGACTGGCCCAGGCCGGTGGGCGCCGTTGGCCCCACGCGCAACGCCGTGCTCGCGGCGCTGCTGATCCCCGGGCAGGATTGGCAGCTGGTGGGCGAGGGCTATCGCCTGACCGAGGGCGCCGCGCCCAACGCCCGGGGCGAGGTGTTCTTCACCGATATTCCCAATTCCAGGGCCTACAAGATTGCGCTCGATGGCGCGGTCAGCCTCGTGCGCGAGAACACGAACCGTGCAAACGGGCAGGCCTTTGGACCCGACGGGCGGCTCTATGTCGTGGCCACGGGAACGCAGCAGGTGCTCGCGCTTGCCGCCGACGGTACGTCGTCGATCATCGCGGACGGCATCGGTGGCAACGACGTGGTCGTCGCCCACAACGGAAGCGTCTACGTGACCAATCCGCCGGCGGGCAACAGCAATGAGCCGAGCAAGGTGTGGCTGATTGCGCCGGACGGGCGGAAGCAGATCGTCGACACGGGCGTCCGCTACGCCAACGGCCTCACGCTCTCGCCGGACCAGACGCTGCTCTATGTGGCCGACTACCGTTCGCACTGGGTGTACAGTTATCAGATTCAGGCCGACGGCACGCTGACGCACAAGCAGCGCTATTTCCATCTGCACGAACCGGACGGCGAAGACATGAGTTTTGCCGATGGCATCAAGGTCGATCGCAACGGCCTGGTGTACGTGGCCACGCGGCTCGGCATCCAGATTTGCGATCAGGCGGGGAGGGTGAATGCGATTCTGCCGACCCCGAATGGACGGATCACCAACCTGTGTTTTGGCGGTGAGAAATTCGACATTCTTTACGCCACCTGTGCCGAAAAAGTCTACCGGCGAAAACTCAACGCCGTCGGGGCGCACGCCTGGGACGCGCCCCACAAACCGGCGGCGCCACGGCTGTAGGCGAATCCGCGAGGTCGCTTCCCAAGGCGACCGCCGGGGTGGCGGATCTACTTTGCCAGCGCCGCGGCCGCCGCGTGCTGGAACGAGCGGCGGACCTCGCTCGCGTCGCTGTTTGGGAAATTCGAGCGCTGCACCATCAGCACGTAGGCGACGCCCTTCACCGGATCGATCCACGCCTGCGTGCCCCAGGCGCCCCCGTGGCCGAAAGTCCCCGGCGAGAGCATCGCGGCGAGCCCCTCGTGCGGCGACCGCAGCACGCAGGTGCCGATGCCCCAACCGTAATTTTTCCCGCGCTGGCCGAAAGTGCTGGTTTGAAAAAAGCCGGTCGGCAACTCACCGGTGTGTACCGCGGAGAGCACCTTGACGGCCTCGGCACTGAGAATGCGCTGACCGCCAAACGAGCCGCCGCCGAGCAGCATCTGGCAGAAGCGCGCGTAGTCTTGGGCCGTCGAGAAGAGTCCGCCGTTGCCCTGCGGAGGTCGGTCGCGGCCGCCGAATTCCGCCCGCGGCGGCACGGGTTCGAGCGCACCGGTCTCCTTGTTTTTCGCATAGGCGGTGACCAGGCGGGCGCGCTGTGCCGCCGTTGGATAGAATGTCGTGTTCTGCATCCGAAGCGGCTCGAAGAGGCGTTTTTGGAGAAACGCATCGAAGGACATGCCGCTTACGACCTCCACGATGCGGCCGGCGACGTTGATGCCGGATTGCGTGTACTTCCATTTCTCCCCTGGCGCGTATTGCATTTTGGCCGCCAGCCAGACCGGCACGAGTTCCGCGAGCGTCGTGGCGGCGTGCGCCGCCGGGCCGGTCGCCTCGCCGAGACCCGAAGTGTGGGTGAGGATTTGGGTGATGGTGAGGTTTGCCTCCTCACCCGACGGGGTTTTCAGGCCGGCAAACTCCGGAATGAATTTCGCGACCGGATCGGTGACATGGAGCTTGCCCTCGTCCTGCAGCATCATGATCGCGACGCCCGTGATCGGCTTGGTCATCGACGCAATCCAGAACAGGGTGTCGGGCGTCATGGCGCGCTTCGTGGCGACGTCGGCGTAGCCGCTGTTTTCGCGATGGAGCGTCCGGTCCTTGGTGACGACGACGGTGACGGCGCCGGCGATCTCGTTCTTGGCGATCATCTCCTGCATGGCGGCACCAACTCCGGGGAACTGCGGCGTGGCGGCCAGGCCTGAACTGACGAAGGCGAGGAAGAGGAGAAGATGGGGCGGTTTCATGTCGAAGGTGAAGGTAGTGGCGATTTGAAACCGAGGCAGGGTGGATCGTCAAGTGACGTGGCAGACCGGTGGTCGGCAGATTGAATCCAGGAGGAGACAAGCTTTACGCCGCGAATCTCAGGGCGCGTCGAAAAGGTCTTTCGGAGGGCGCCGCTTCGTCGGCGCCGCGAGCCGATTCCACGGCGGCGACGAAGCGCCGCCCTCCGAAAAAATGAGTCTTGTGACCTTTCCCGACGCCCTTTCCGAAATCTTGCGCGGAGAAAAGCCACCCGTCCCGATAGCTCTCCAGAGCGGTTGCAGACAAGAGAGGTTGATTTTATTCAGTCCCTTGGCTCGCCTACGCTTACCTCGTTAGATCCGCATCCCCGTAACCCACCACCATGAAGCTCCATCACATCCCTCTCATTTCGCTGCTGGCCGTCGGGACAATGGTCGCGGCCGACGGGGAAGGCCCGGCCTTCTTCCGCAACCCGACCATCAGCAGCACCCGGATCGTTTTCGAATATGGCGGTGATTTGTGGCAGGTGCCGCGCACGGGCGGAGCGGCGGTGCGACTGACCGCCGGTCCCGGCGAGGAGACGAACCCGATCTTTTCACCCGATGGCTCGATGGTGGCCTTCTCCGGAAGGTATGAGGGTAACGTGGATGTGTACGTGGTGCCGGCCTCCGGCGGCGTGCCGAAACGCCTGACCTGGCACCCGGAATCCGATCAAACCAAAGGCTGGACCCCGGATGGCCGACGGGTGCTTTTTGCCTCCGGGCGATCGGCGGCTCCGTCGCGTTACCAGGAGTTGTTTACGATTGGACTCGCCGGCGGCGCGGAAGAGCGTCTGCCGCTGCCGATTGGCTACGAGGGCGCGTACTCGCCAGATGGGAAACAGCTCGCCTACGTCCCCATGCGACGGGCGTTTACCGTCTGGAAGCGATACCGGGGTGGCACGACGACGCCCGTGTGGATTGCGGACCTCGCGACCTCGAAGGTCGAAAAAGTACCGCGCGACAACTCGAATGACTTCAATCCGATGTGGGCCGGCGGGAAAGTCTGGTTTCTGTCGGACCGCGAGGGTCCGGTGACGCTCTTCAGCTACGACCCCCGCACGAAAAAGGTGGCGCGTGCCGTGGAGAACAAGGGCATGGATTTCAAGTCGGCCTCGGCCAGTCAGGATGCGATCGTGGTGGAGCAGTTTGGCAGTCTGCACGTGTACGACTTGAGATCGGGCAGGTTCGCACCGGTCAACGTGAGCGTGTCGGGCGATCTCCAGGAAGTGCGCGAGCGGTTCGTGAAGGTCGGGTCGCGGCTGCGGAATCCGGCGATTTCACCGAATGGGGCGCGGGCGGTTTTCGAGGCGCGGGGTGAGATCATCACGGTGCCCGAGGAGAAGGGCGATCCCCGCAACCTGACCAACACGCCGGGTGTGATGGAGCGCGATCCGAGCTGGTCGCCCGACGGGAAGAGCATCGCCTTTTTCTCCGACGCCTCGGGCGAGTACGCGTTGCATGTCGTAGCGCAGGACGGCAGGGGCGAGCCGAAGAAAATCTCGCTGGGCGACCAGCCGAGCCTCTACCAGACTCCACGCTGGTCACCCGACAGCAGGAAAATCGCCTTCGTGGATGTGCACCTGGCGCTTTGGTATGTGGACTTGGACAGTGGCGTGCCGGTAAAAGTGGCGAACGACCGCTATTACGGCCGGCTCGGAAACCTGGCGGCGGCCTGGTCGCCGGATTCGAAGTGGCTGAGCTACGTCACGCGGCTGCGCAATTACCTCGGAACAATTCAGGTGTACTCGCTGGCCGGCGGAACATCGACGCAGGTGACCGACGGCATGAGCGACGCCCGCGATCCAGTCTGGGACAAGGGCGGCAAGCACCTCTATTTTACGGCGTCGACGGATTCCGGGTCGTCGCTGCAGCCGGACATTCATGCGCTCGCCCGGGCGAGGACAGGCAGCGTCTACCTGATCGTGTTGAGCAAGGACGAGCCATCGCCGCTGGCGCCTGAAAGCGACGAGGAAAAACCGGCCGGGGAGAAAAAAGCGGACGAAAAAAAACCCGAGGTTACGAAAACCGAAGCGTCGGAAGCGGAAGGTGCGAAACCCGCCGGCAAGGAAAAGAAACCGCCGGATGTGAAGATCGATTTCGATAACATCCTGCAGCGGGTGCTGGCCCTGCCGATGCCGGCGCGACAGTACGTGGGCCTGCAGGCGGGCAAGGCCGGGACGCTGCTGGCACTCGAAGCGCCGCCCTCCGTTCCGGGTACTCCGGCTGGCGGAGTGACCGTGCACCGCTTTGACCTGAAACAGCGGCGCGCGGATGCGCCGCTGAGCGGTATGAGCTTTTTCCGCATGGCGGAAAACGGCGAGAAGATGCTGTACAGCCAAGGCCAGGGCGAAGCGGTGAAGTGGTTGATCGGGTCGCTGAAGCCCCTGCCGCCGCGGGATGCCCCGGCGCCCGCGATGCCACCGTCGGGATCCGGCGGGGCGAAGACGCTGAAGACCTCCGATCTCGAGGTGAAAATCAACCCGCGCGAAGAATGGCCGCAGATGTACCGGGAGGTCTGGCGCATCCAGCGCGAGATGTTTTACGACCCCGGACTGCACGGGGTAGACGCGGCAGCGGCGATGCAAAAATACGAGAAACACCTGGCCGGGCTCTCCTCGCGAGGTGACCTGAACTACCTCTTTCAGGAAATGATGGGCGAACTGAGCGTGGGCCACCTGAGTGCCGGCGGCGGCGAACAGCCCGAAGTGAAGACGGTGCAAACCGGGCTGCTCGGGGCGGACTATGAAGTCGCGGACGGCAGGTATCGTTTCAAGCGGATCTACAACGGCGAGAATTGGAACCCGACGACGCTGGCGCCGCTCACCCAGCCGGGCGTAAATGTCGCCGGCGGGGATTATCTGCTGGCGGTGGATGGGAGGAATGTCGCGGCGGGCGACAACCTCTTCAGCTTTTTCGAGGCGAAGGCCGGCAAGCAGGTGACGCTGCGGGTCGGAGCGAATTCCAGTGGCGATGGGGCGCGGGACGTACTGGTGGTGCCGGTGTCGTCGGAGTCGGGCTTGCGCACGCTGGCCTGGGTCGAGGACAACCGCCGCAAGGTGGACCGGGCGACGAACGGCCGCGTGGCGTACATCTACATGCCGGACACCTCGACGGGTGGCTACACGAACTTCAACCGCTATTTCTTCGCGCAGGTGGAGAAGGACGGCGCAATCATCGACGAGCGGTTCAACGCCGGCGGTGCGCTGGCGACGGATATCACGGAGATGCTGATGCGAAAACCCCTGAGCCGTGTGGCGACGCGCGACGGCGAGGATGAACTCCAACCCCAAGGGGCAATTTACGGCCCAAAGGTCATGGTGACAAACGAATTTGCCGGATCCGGCGGAGACGCGATGCCCTGGTATTTTCGGCGGGCCGGGGTCGGCCAGCTGGTGGGCAAGCGCACGTGGGGTGGATTGGTCGGGCGCGCCGGCGCGCCAGCGCTGATGGACGGTGGATTCGTGTTGTCGCCAAGTTCGGCGGTCTGGGATCCTTCGTCGTCGAAGTGGATTGCCGAAAACGTGGGGGTGGAACCCGACGTCGAGGTGGAACACGACCCCGCAGCTGTGCGGCAGGGACAGGATCCACAACTCGACAAGGCGATCGAGATCGTCATGGCGGAACTGGCCAAAAACCCCAAGGTGGAACCGAAACGGCCCGACTTTCCGAATTATCAACAGCCGGGAGGCCCGCCCACGCCAAACACCGCCAACGCGGTGCGACGATAGCTCGAAGATTCGCAACCCGGCACGGAGCCCGCAACGAAGGGAGGGCGGTTTCCCCACCGCCCAAATACGGTCGGCCGACGGTTCTTCTGCGGTTCGGCAACCGCCGTTCCTGGGCGAACGCTCAAAAACATCCGAAGGATGGGGCTGGCTCTCCGATCCGGAACGACGAGGCTCCGTCGTGGAGCGGGTACATTCCCGCGGGCAGGGTCTCAAACTTCCAAATTTCGGGCCCGCCGGTTTTCCATTGCGGGGCGGAGCCGCCCCCCTTCAATCGACCGTTTCCATCCTGCATGTATCTCAAGGCGCTCAAGCTGCACGGCTTTAAAAGCTTCGCGGATTCCACCACCCTGCAATTCGAACCCGGCGTCACGGCCGTCGTCGGTCCGAATGGCTGCGGCAAATCGAACATCGCGGATGCGATCCGCTGGGTGCTGGGCGAGCAAAGCGCCAAGGCCCTGCGCGGCGGCAAGATGCAGGACGTAATTTTTGAAGGCGCCGACACGCGCAAGGCGGCGCAGATCTGCGAAGTGTCGCTCCTGCTGACGGACTGCGAGAAGCAGCTGGGCAGCGAGTTTCACGAGATCGAAATCATGCGGCGGGTGCATCGCGACGGGCAGAGCGAGTACTCGTTCAACGGCCAGCTCTGCCGGTTGAAGGACATCCAGAAACTTTTCATGGACACCGGCGTGGGCCGGACGAGTTACTCCATCATGGCGCAGGGTCAGATTGATCAAATCCTGTCGTCCAAACCGGAGGAGCGCCGCGCGGTCTTCGAGGAGGCGGCGGGCATCACGAAGTACAAGTCGCAACGGCGGGAGGCGATGCAGAAGCTGGCGTTGACGGATCAAAATCTCGCGCGCGTGGCGGATGTCATCGGCGAGGTGGCGCGGCAGATCGGGAGCCTGCGCCGCCAGGCCTCGAAGGCGATGCGCTACAAGCGAATCAACCACCGTCTGCGTCACCTCGCGCTGGCGTGGAGCGGTTATCACCACGGGCAGCTCGCCGCGACGCTGGCCGAGCTGGAAGCGAAAGTCGGCACGTTGCGGGCGGCTGCGGATGAACGGCGGGTGAGTTTCGAGGGTCAGGAGGCCGCGTTGGCCGAAAGTCGCGCGCAGCGCAACCGGCTCAACCAGCGGGTGCAGGACGCGCAGCAGGCGGTGTACGACGTCCGCTCGCAAAAGGAGGCGGCGGAGAACGCCGCGAACCTTGCCCAAATCAAGCGCAGCGGGCTCGAGGATCGTCTCGCCTCGTCACGCAGCAATCTTGGCGAAGTTGAGATGCAGCTCCGCGAGGTCTCGGCGCAGGTGGACACGGGGGCGCAGGACAAGCAGCTGCAACTCGAGTTGCTGGGCGGCAGCGATGCGGTGTTCCAGCAACGCAACCGCGAGCAGGCCATCGTCGAGGGCGAATTGAGCCGGCTCGAACAGGACCTCAATCAGGCGAAGTTTCACCTGTTGCAGCTGGAGAGCACCGTGGCGCGCCTGCGGACCGACTGCTCGGGGTACGAGGTCGATCAGAAAACCAGTGTGCACAAGCACGACTCGCTCGCGCAGGAACTCGAGGGCGTGCGGCAGCAGCAGGCGGCCGCCGCCCAGCTCGCGGCGGAGACCGACGCACGCTGCGAGGAAGCGGCGGCGGAAAAATCCCGGGCCAACAGCGACACGCAGGCTGCGCAACAGACCCTCACCGGTCTCACGGGGGAATTTCGCGAGGCTCAGCGGAAGCTTCAGGAAATCGACCGGCATCTCGCCCAGCGCACGGCGCGACTGCGGCTGCTCCAGCAACTGCAAGAGCGATGGGAGGGCTTCGGGGAAGGGGCCAAGGCCATTCTCCAGGGGCGGCTCGACGCGGCGCTCGCGGGCGCGAAGATCACGCCCATCACCTACGGGCTCGCCGTGCAGCCCGAGTTCGGCAAAGCGGTGGAGGCCATTTTGGGCGCCGCGGCCGAGGCCATCAGCGTGAGTGATTTGGCGACGGCGAAACGAATCCTCGCCCAGCTCGAAGCGGAACAGATCGGCTCGGCGGTGCTGCGCGTGACGGAATTTGGCCTGCGGACCGAGGGCGCATTCGAACTGCCGGCCGGGCTGGTGCCGGCGGCCCAGGCGGTCGGGGACACCGATCCGGCGCATCCGGCGCTGGGCGTGCTGCGGGAATCCTACATCGCCGACGACCTCGGGGCGTTTCTCGAATTTTGGAAGGCCAACCCGGCATTTCCCTTTCTGGCGGTGGCGAGCCGCAAGGGCGATCTGGTGGACCGGCGCGGGCTGATTTACGGTGGACACCACAGCAGCAAGCGCGCGGCGCACAGCATCGTGCAGCGCGAGATCGACCTGCGCGAAACGGCGAAGTTGCTGGCCGACGACCAAAAGGCGCACGACGAACAGAAAGCCATCATTGATGGGCTCACGGCGCGACTCGCCGAGGCGGAGCTGACGATCGAGCAGTGCCGCGCGACCGTGCTCACGGCCACCCAGAATCTCGCGTCGGTGCAGGCGGAGCAGCGCAGCGCGCAGCGCAATGTGGCGGACATCGCCGGCCGGCTTGCGCGGATGGAGGGTGAGCTCGCCGCCCTTGAGCATGCGCGTAACGAGGCGCATGCGCGTTGGGAAAAAGCGCAGGTGGGTCTCACCGTGGCCGATACCGCCGCCGGAGCGCAGCGCGAAAAAATCCGCCAGCTCGAAACCCGCATCGTCGAGGTGCGCACCGACCGCGATGTGAAACGTGAAACCCTGGGCCAGGCCCGTCTCGAACTGGCCGAACGCCGCCAGAAGGTTGAAGTGATCGACCGCGGCCTGGGCGAGATGGAGCGTCGCCGGCAGCAGTTGAGCGAATTGCTCGTGCAGCGGCAGACGGAGATCGAGGCGTGGACCGAGCAGACGGTCGAACTCGAACGTGAGTCGGTCGGCCAGCGCTCGCGGGCGGCGCAGCTCGCGGAGACGTTCGGGGTGACCCAGGAGCAGGTCGAAAAGGTGCGCGTCGAACTGGTCGACGTGGAGCGGGGCATCAACGGGCTGGAATCAGCCCAGCACGCTGTGCGCGAGGAGTCGGAGTCGGCGCACGAGGAACTCAGTGCCCATGAGGTGAAACTGGCCGAGACCCGCCAGCGTGCGCAGTTTCTCGCGGAGGACATCCTGCGGGAGTTTCAAACCGCGGTTTCGATGATCGACTGGAAACAGCAGATCTGGCACTCCGACGACGAGCCCGAGGGAATCAAGCCGCTCGACCTGGATGACGATGACGACGAGACTGGCGCCGTGGGGCTCGCCGCCGCCGCCGCGCTGCCGGAGTCGGTGTCCGAACCGCGGCCCGATGCCGCCGCCACCCCGGCTCTCGCACCGAAACGCCGCCGGAAGAAGAAAGAAAAGGGTGAAGCCACGGCCGAGGACCTGCAGGCCCTGGAGTCCACCGATTGGGTGGCGCTGAAGGCGGAGGTTGAGGCGTTGCGCCAGCGGCTCAACAGCATGGGGGCGGTGAACCTTGTCGCAATCGAGGAATACGCGGAGCTGAAGCAGCGCCACGATTTTCTGGCCGCCCAGGTGAACGATCTGACCACGGCGAAGGCCGGGCTGATCAAGGCGATTGATGAGATCAACCAGACCTCGCTGCAGCAGTTTCAGGTGACGTTTGAGCAAATCCGCAAGAACTTCGAATACACCTTCCAGACCCTGTTCGGCGGCGGTCGCGCGCATCTGGATCTGATCCAGGCCGAGGATATCCTCGAGAGCGGCATTGAGATCGTGGCGCAGCCGCCCGGCACCAAACTCAAAGGCATCACGCTGCTGTCCGGCGGCCAAAAAACCCTCACGGCGGTCGCGTTGCTTTTCGCGCTCTACATGGTGAAGCCGTCGCCGTTCTGTCTGCTCGACGAACTCGACGCGCCCCTCGATGAATCGAACATCGGGCGCTTTACGGATCTGTTGAAGAAATTCGTGAACGAGTCGCAGTTCATCATCATCACCCACAACAAGCGCACGGTCTCGGCGGCGCAGGCCATCTATGGGGTCACCATGGAGGAGCGCGGCGTGTCGAAGACCGTTTCGATGCGGTTCAACCAGGAACGCGGTGAGCCCGAATCGCACGCGCCGAATCTGGCGGAGTCCGTTCGCGGAGCCCGGGCGACCGTCGAGGCGACGGCGCCGGTGAACGTTCCGCCGTCGGTTTGATGCCAGGCCGGCCCGTCAAGTTCATCTGGGGTGCTTCAGAGGTCATCCGCGGCCGGTGGATTCTCGGCCTCATTGGCTTTTATGAACGTCGGAAGGGGGGGCTGGAAGGTGGCATTGCGATCAGCGTGCGCGGCGTGCTGGCCTGGAGTTGCGTGATGGCGGTGGTGGGGTGGGTGGCGCTGGCGACGGCGGGTTTCTGGATTTGGCAGCGCAACCCGTATACTCTGCTCACCTATTCCGACGCGCTGTGTTATCCATTCCGACGGGCCGCGATTACGGGAAAGCAGGGACAGGCCTTCAACGCGCAGGGATTGGACCTGTGGCGCGCCCAGAAGTGGCAGGAGTCGGGCAATCTCCTGCAGCTCGGTCTGGCGCGGTTTCCCGGCGATGATCGCGCCCGTCTCACGCTGGCGAAATATTACCAGCTGACGAATCAACGGTCGTTGGCGGTGCAGACCCTGACCGAGGTGCTGGCGGACGACTATCCGGGACGGGCGTATCTGGAACTTTTGTTCAACCTGAGCAGTTTGGGAGAGGATTTTGAGGGGATCGCGGAGATTTGTGCCCGATTCTTGCCCGCGGTGAGGCGTGATGGTTTCACGGCAGATTACCGTTGGTTGGTCGACCAGCGCTATGCGGCGTTGTCTGCCGCGGAACGGCCCGCGGAGGCGCTCGCTCTCGTTCTGGCGGAGGCGGAAAATGACGACGACATCCGGGTGGAGCGCCGGGTCATGTCGTTACTGGCCCTGAATCGCGAGGTGGAGGCGATCGGGGTGCTGGCGGAGTGGCGGCGCCGGCCTGGGGCGGACTTGAAGGTTGTTTCCCGACTGGAGGTGCGCGTCTTTCGCGAAGTCGGGCGGTATGACGAGATGGAACGCTCGCTGGCCGAATTGCGCGAGCGCTGCGTGGCCGAGCCCGCGCCGCTCGTTCAGGCGGTCGTGCAGCAGGCCCTGGCCGGGCGGGAGGCCGCGGCGAGCGCGGCGCTGGCCGACTTTATTTTTCGTTTCGGCGGGTTCGTCGAAAACCTGCTGTTGGTGGCCGCGCCGCTCGCCGAGACTGGCAACCTTCCACTGCTGGAGCAATGTGTTCAGGCAGCGCGCGCGCGCGGGTACCCTTTGACGCGATTCCAAATTCTGCTGATGCAGACTCACCTGGGTCGTGGCGAATGGGACGCCGCGGGACGGGTTCTCGACGCGCTACCGCCCGTGGTGGGCCCGGGGATGGCGGCGACGACGAAGGAGCGGGAGTGGTGGCACCTCGTGATCGAGGCCGCCCGCAGCCCGGCCGAAAACCCATCACGCGCACTGGTGGAGTTCTTGCGCGGGGGACCCTGGCCGGTGCAGGTTTACCGTTTGACCGTGACGGCGATGTTGCGCGCCGGGCGGGTTGAGGCGGCTCGTGACGTGCTTGATCGGGCGGTCCCAGCGTTTCCCGCGAGCAAATGGCTGCAGGCCACGGCCGCCGAGGTGAAGTTGCGGTTGATGGCGCGCGCACCTGCGCTGCCGGCGGAGTCGGGAGAGGCCGCCGCCCGGGTCGCGGCGGAGACCGTTTTCGCCCAGCGGCTCGAGTACTTGCTGCGGATGAAGAATTGGGCGGAATCGGCGCGGCACATCGCCCAAAGCCAGGCCCTGCGTCCGGCGCCGGCCTGGCTCGAGAGCTGCGAGCCATTGATTTTACTGGCGCAGGTGCGAATGGCGCAGGCGCAGGAGGATTTCGCGGGAATGACCGGGGCGGCGCGTCTGTTTCTCAACGGTGAGATGGTGCGCTCCCGGGAACTGCTCGAAGTGGCACGGGAGTTTTTTGCGGCCGGCGACGGGCCGGGAGCGATCGCGCTGGCCCGTGAGATTGGGTGGAAGACGCCCGACTACGCGCCGGCGGGACGTGCGCTGCGAGAGTGGAGCCCGACGGAGATGGAGCGCGCGGCCAAGCCGGAACTGGGCGGAACCGAAAACCTGCTGGCCCGACTGCGCGCGGGTCAGCGGGAAGGGGACGCGCCCGGGTTGCGGGCGACGGCGCGCCTGCTCCTGACCGGCGATCAGGCTCGGGCCGAGGTGGTGCTGGCCCTGGCGCGCGAATGGTCGGTCACCGGAGACAAAGCCTCGGCGGAGCTCTTGGTGGGGGAAATTTTACGCCGGCACGAGGACTTCCCGCCGGCCCGCCGGTTGCAGCGCGAGCTTAACCCGGCCGGGGCGGGGAAGCGATAGGCTACAGGATCAGATCCGGCGGCACGTTGGAGAGCGCCTCCTCGATCGTGGTGAGGCCCATTTTCACCTTGAGCATCGAGTCCTGGTGCAGGGTCTTCATGCCGTTCTTCATCGCGATGCGCTTGAGTTCGGCGACCTCCACCTCCTTGTTGATGCCCTCGGTCAGCCCCTCGCTGTTCGTCATCAATTCGTGGATACCGACGCGGCCCTTGTAGCCGGTGCCGCTGCACGTCGGGCAGCCCTGCGGGTTGGCCTTGAAGGCCTGCCCCGTCCAGCCGTCGAGCGCCTTGGCCATGATGCTCTTCTCCCGGTCAGCCGGCTCGTAGGGCATCTTGCAGTTCTTGCAGACGCGGCGGAGCAGGCGCTGGGCGCAGACGCAGACGAGCGAGGCGGAAATGTTGAACGGTTCGATGCCCATCTCCCCCATGCGCGAAACCGTGGAGGGGGCGTCGTTGGTGTGCAGCGTCGACACGAGCAAATGGCCGGTGAGCGCCGCCTCGCAGGCGATCTGCGCGGTTTCCTTGTCGCGAATTTCGCCGACGAGGATGATGTCGGGGTCCATGCGGAGGTAGCAACGCAGCGCCCGCTCAAACGTGAGGCCGATCGCGCGGCTCATCTGCATCTGGTTGATGCCGGCGAGCGTGTATTCGATGGGGTCCTCCGCCGTCTGAATGTTGACGTCCGGTGTGTTCACTTCGCCCAGGGCGGAGTAGAGGGTCATCGACTTGCCCGAGCCGGTGGGGCCGCAATGCAGAATCATGCCATACGGCATGCGGATGCATTCGCGGTAGCGGGCGAGATTCTCCTCCGAGAAGCCCAGCGCCGGCAGCGGCAGCGTGCTCTTCGTCTTGTCGAGAATACGCATGACGACCTTCTCGCCATGGTTCATCGGGCCCGTCGCCACGCGCAGATCGATGTCGATGTTCTTCTTCGTGTACTTCTTGAACACGATGCGTCCGTCCTGCGGCAACCGGCGCTCGGAGATGTCCAGATTGCACATGATCTTCAGGCGCGTGACCATCGAGTTGGCGACCTGCTTGGGGAGCCGGAGTTTTTCCTGGCACAGACCGTCGATCCGGTAGCGCACGACCAGATCTTTTTCCATCGGCTCGATGTGGATATCCGACGCGCCGGACACATACGCATCCTCGATGATCCGGTTGGTGAGCTGGACGATCGGCGCGGATTCCTCGTTCTCGAGGTCGGCGGCGCTGACCGCGCCGGTGGGGCCATCGGCGCTGTAGACGCTGCTGATGACGTCCGCGACCGCCCCGATGTCGACCTCGTCGGCCGTCGCCGGTCCGGCCTTGGAGTCCTTGAAAAACTTTTTCAGCATCGCCTCGAACAGGGTGGCGGAGACGACGCTCACCTCTTCGATCGCCATCTCCGTCGCCTGGGAAAACGCCTCGCGTTTCGCGTAGTCGAGGGGGTTGGTCATCAGCACGGCGACCGAGTTCGGGCTCATCCGCTTATGCGGGAAGATGCCTTCGCGACGGATGATCGCATCGCCGGTGACCTCGATCAGCTTGTCGTCGATCTCGATCTCTTCGATTTTGGTGACGAGCGGGAGATCGGTGAGTTTCGAGACGAAGCGTGCGGTGTCCTCCGCGTTCGGCACAAACTTCGGATCCACCATGCGGTGGATGAGGGTCGCGGAATATTCCGCGACTTCCTTCAGCAGCGTGAGGTCCTTTTCGGTGAATTCGCCGTCAGTGCCGGCGGCGAGTTCCTTGTTCAGCACCTGGATGGCCCCCAGGGTGATGGTGCTCTTCAGCGCGACGGTGAGCATCGAACGCACCTCAAAGCCCGTGGTCTGCGTCATCGACGCCATGAACGGCGCCTGGCTCTCCGAGTTGCGGAAAAACACCGGCTCGCCCGATTCGACAACCTTGCCGACGATGCCCTTGCCGATTGGAACCTTCAGGGTGAGCAGCTTGGCGGCGGTTTCGGCAAATTTCTTTTCCTTCGCCGCGTCACCCGCCCAGAGCGTCGGCGAATAATAGACCTGCTTGAAGACAATGTCGTTTCCCTCCACGAGATAAAACGTCATCGACTGCGCCTGCAATGCCTCGACGACCTTGGCCGCCGTCAGTTGGATCACCGAGGTCACATCCTCCCGGCTCGGAGCCGGTTTCGAGATTACCTTGATGAGCAGTGACCGGCGAAGAGTGCCGGCAATGGATGAGGTGGCCATGGAGAAAATCAACAGCGTGGGGTCGGCTGCGGGATTGTCAAAGCCGGTCCGACGTGCCGCAATGGGAACACTACTCCCGGGCCTCGTGGTGACCAGCCATGATGCTGAGAGCCAAATCACATGCTGCGCCGGTTGCTGAGTCTATTTCGGCGGGATCAGGAGCCGGACGCCGGGGCGTACGGCGAGCGGCTGGCGGCCGACTGGCTGAAACGGGAGCGCGGTTTTGCCCTTGTCGCCCGCAACTGGCGGAGCCCACGCGACCGCCGCGATGAACTCGACCTCGTCTGCCGGGATCGAGAGGTGCTGGTGTTTGTCGAGGTGAAGGCCCGGGCGGCCGATGCCCGGGTGTCAGGCTTCCACGCGGTGGACCGGCGCAAAAAGCGCGTGCTGCGCCGGGTCATAACCGACTATCTGGCCAGATTGACGGAGAAGCCCCGGACGATTCGCTTTGATGTGGTCGAGATTTCCCTGTCCGGCGGACCGGGGACGCCGCCGGAAATCCGGCACTATGAGAACGTGCCGTTGTTTTCGAAGTATTTTCGTGCGTAACGCCCGCCATTTCCCTTGCCGCCCGCCAGTTCCGGCCGGACAACAGCCCTGATCATGGCCGATTCTCCGCGTCATCCCTTCCTGCACGGGCTCAGCAAGCATCGCGGCGCACCACCGACCGTGGTGGTCATCTTTGGCGCCTCCGGTGATCTCACCGCGCGCAAGCTGCTCCCGGCGGTCTACAACCTCAGTCACGACAACCTGCTGCCGGCCGATTTTTTCCTGGTGGGCTACGGTCGCAAGCCGATCCCGGACGATGAATTTCGCACCCTCGCCGCCGGGGCGATCAAGGAATTTTCGCGGCGGGAGCCCGACCCGGGAGTTTGGGACCGGGTGGCGGCGCACACGAGTTACGTCGCGGGCGGTTACGACGACCGGGCGGCGTTCAATCGCCTGGCCGCCCACCTGGACGACCTCGAGCGCAAGCTCGGGCGGGACCTGCAGCGCCTGTTCTACATTTCGACCCCGCCCTCGGTGTTTGCGCCGATCATCCTGAATCTGGGCGCCAGCGGGCTCGCGGCCCGGCACGCGGGCACCCCGCAGCATTCCAAGGTGATCATCGAGAAACCCTTCGGCAAGGATCTGGCGTCGGCCCGCGAGCTGAATGCCACGCTCCGCTCCGTCCTGGCCGAACACCAGGTGTATCGGATTGACCACTACCTGGGCAAGGAAACCGTTCAGAACCTCTTGGTTTTCCGCTACGGCAACT
>SXGU01071497.1_pt1 | contig 44535 bp, 37 predicted proteins | sample 3174531 | NCBI WGS metagenome assembly SXGU01 (sample SAMN11356863, study PRJNA531348) | freshwater metagenome | isolation source: freshwater sample F1-140 | place: China: Fuxian Lake, Yuxi | collected 2017-12-25 | reverse complement strand
GGCGACGTCGGTGGCCACCAGCACATCAACTTTGTTGTTCCGGAACGCGCGCAGGGCCTGTTCCCGGGCACCCTGTCCCAGGTCACCGTGGATCGCCGCGGCAGCGAATCCGCGCTCCACCAATTCTTCGGCCACCTTGGCGGCGGTGCGTTTGGTTTTGGTGAAGATGATCGTCCGGCCGCGGCCCCGGGCCTGCAGGATCCGGGCGACCACTTCGATCTTGTCCATGCTGTGCGCACGGTAGACCAATTGCCGGATGTCCCGTTTGGTCAGGCCTTCGTCATCCGGATCGGCGGCCCGGATGTGCGTCGGCTGAGTCATGTAGCGCCGGGCCATGGCGACGATCGGACCGGGCATCGTGGCGGAGAACAGCATGGTCTGGCGTACCGGGGGAGTCGCTGCCATCAAAGTCTCGACGTCGGGCAGGAAGCCCAGGTCGAGCATTTCGTCGGCCTCGTCCAGCACCACCATGCGTACGTTCTTTAAATTCAGGTGCCGCTGTTTGAACAGGTCGATCAACCGGCCCGGAGTGCCGACGACCACTTCGACGCCCTTGGTCAGGGATTCGATCTGCGGCTCGAAGGCGCGGCCGCCGTAGATCGTGGTGATTCGGGCGCCGCGTTTGCGCGCCGCGGTCTGCAGGTCGTTGGCCACCTGGACCGCGAGCTCCCGGGTGGGCACCACGATCAGGGCCTGCGGTGCACCGGGCGCTGCCAAGGCTTCGTAGCCTTCGTCTTTCGGGGCGACGACGCGCTGCAGCACCGGTACGCCGAAGCCGAGCGTCTTGCCGGTTCCGGTCTTCGCCTGGCCGATGATGTCATGGCCGCCCAAAGCCACCGGCAGGGTCATCGACTGGATCGGGAACGGATGGACGATCCCGGCGTCGGCCAAGGCCTCGACGATATCCGCTCGGACGTTGAAGTCGGCGAAGGTCTCGGTGACCTCCTTGTGCGGCTCTTCAGTGCTGGTCAACGAAGCTTCGACGGTCAATTCGTCGTCGGAGCCTTCGGCATGCAAATGGTGTTGGTTGTCGATAGTCAAGAGCTAGAACTTCCTTTAAGGTGCCAGCCCAGGCTCGACGTCGGCCACTTCGGAAGCGGTGGACGGAGCCGTTGCGGGAGGCACAGCCAGCGGAAGCCGATCGCAGATTCGCGCGCGGTACCGATCTATTCGGTGCCACAGGATTGGCCGCCACGATTGCTGGGGCGGCCGGAAAAAGTCATTGCAGGAACGACCGGGCATCCTTTTATACCGCTCCAGTCTATCCGATGGATGCCCAAAGCCAGCTTTTTGGCCCGGGCCACGCCGGTCAGCCGCCGATTCCACCGAATCCGCTGAACCAGGAAGAAACCGTATTGGCCCAGCCGGTCACCGTGGAGACGATGGCGCTGATGCTGCTCAGCACGGAATCAACGGTGCTCGAGACCCAGCTCCAGACGGAGCCGAACCAGTTGAAGATCCCTTGAATGTCCATGGAAAAAGTATACATCAAAATATGCAAATATATAAATATAAGCCGATTCGACCGGACGGACTGACCGTCGGTTAGCCTGCCGCCACGGTAAACCGGACGGTCCTGGTGGCGATGTCCGCAGTGAGCAGTCGGACGCGGAGCGTGCTTCCCGGCTCCAAATCGCCTTCGCAGGGTGCCGAAACCGCCGGTTCGGCCAATTGCACGGTGGAAAATTGCGTGCTGGGGCGCGGTACGCCTTTGCCTGGTTCGGCTTTGTTGTCGGTTTTGCGGGCACCGGCCAGCACCACGGCGTCGAATTCTTCGCCGATCCGGCTGCTCAGCACTGCCGCTTCGACCGTGTCCAGCGCCGCCCGGTCCACCCGTCCGGCCAACTGATCCGAGGCGGCCATGAGTTTCGGCAGATCCGGCAGCGCCGCGCGGGCCCAATCAGGCACCTCGGCGCCATTGCTGAGCGCGGCGCAGATGGTCAACACGAAGCGGTCCACCAGGCGACGCAGCGGTGCGGTGGTGTGCGCATAGGGCGCGGCCACGGCGGCCTGGCTGGTCTGTTCCGGGACCGCGCCGTCGAAAGGGGTGTATCCGGCGCCGCGGAACAGCGCAGTGGCCGCGTGCAGCAGCGCGAGTTGTCGGGGCTCGGCCGGGTCCAAGGAACGCAGGAATTCGCCATAGGCCAAATCGCGCGGCCACGGTTTGCCCAGCGCTGCGGCTTGTCTGCGGAAGCGGTCGACCGCGGCCGGATCCGGGGCCGGCATGGTCCGCAGGATGCCGATCTTCCCTTCCAGCATGATCTGCGCCGCAGCCATCCCGGTGGCGAGCGAGATCTGCGCGTTCCAATCCTCGATCGGCAGATTGGGCCGGAAGACCAGCTGATAGACGCCGGCTTCGTGGACGACCTCCTGTTGCGGGGAGTTCAGGCTCGCGCCACCGCGGCGGCGTTCCAGCTCGATCCGTTTCAGCCCGATTTCCTTGAGCAATTCCAGCGTCGGCAGGTATTCGGATTGGGTGCCGGCGTCGAGTTCGTCCTGGGCCTGTGCGTAACCGAGCTTGGCCACGGAGGCGACCTGCGCTCTGGCCACCGTGGCGCCGACCGTACTGCCCGCCGAGTCCAGCGCCAGTTGCCAGACGAACGCGCTGCGGGTTTTTCCGGCGAGCAGGCTCGCCGCATCCTCGCTGAGCTGCTTCGGATGCAGCGGGGTGATCCGGTCCGGGGCGTAGATGGTCTGGCCGCGCTTGCGGGTCTCCGCGTCCAGGGCGCCGCCGGGCGGCACGAACCCGGGCACGTCGGCGATCGCGTAGTAGACCCGGTAACCCTGGCCTTCGCGGACCAGATGCATCGCCTGATCCAGATCCATCGAAGCCGGCGGATCGATGGTGATGAACGGCAACCCGGTCAGATCCGAGTCCGGAAGCCGGTGCTCGGCGATCGATCGTTCGAGTTCCGCGCTCACCTCCGGGCTGAAGCCGGCAGGCAGCTCGAATTCGGTCTGCAAAGCCGCCAGGGCTTCGTGCAGGGGCCGGTCATTGTCGGGCACGACGATCTGCGAATGAGGCACAAGCCCAGCCTAATGCCTTGGTCGGACAGTCCGGCCGAGGTGATCTAGTCTTGCAGACATGACGGATCGCTTTGTCCTGGACCTGCTCGGCGTGATGGCTTATGGCGAGCTCTCGGCCTTCGAACGGCTGTCCTCGGACGCCAGGTTTTCACCGAGCCTGCGCGATCGCGCGGTCCTGGGCCGGATGGCGGTCACCGAGTTCGGGAACTTCGAATTGGTCGCCGAGCGGTTGTCCGGCCTGGGCCAGGACGTGGAAGCCGCGATGCTGCCCTTTCAACCCTCCATCGACGCTTTCCACGAACGGACCAGACCGGCGGATTGGTACGAATCGATCATGAAGGCCTATGTGATCGATACGATTTCGGCTGATTTCTACCGTTCAGTCAGTCAATTCCTGGACCCGGCGACAGCGCAATTGGTCCAGCAGATCCAGGATTCCGCGCCGACGTCGGACGGTTTGCAGGAACGCTTGCGGCAAATGCTCGACGACGACCCGCGGCTGGCCTCGCGTCTGGCGCTCTGGGGCCGCCGCTTGGTCGGCGAGGCGTTGAGCCAAGCGCAGCGGGTCAGCATCGAGGGTGCGGCGCTGCCGGGCGCCGATGCGTTCCGAGCCGAGCTGATGGCCGCACTGACCCGGAACCACTCGCTGCGGATGAGCCAACTGGGTTTGACCGCCTGAGCCTGCCGGTCGGGCTGCCAGTCCGCACCGCCGGCCCGCACCCAGGTTGCCGGCAGGTAGGGTTTTGGCATGGGGATTTTCTTGATCATGACCGGTATTGCGCTGCTGTGCTGGGGCATTTTCCTGGTCAGTCTGAAGCGGGAGCCCCGCCGCTTGCGCAACGGGATCTACCTCTCTGCGGCGCTCGGCTTCAGCTACCTCGCGGTGGTGGCCGTGCCGGATCTGCCGGCCGGGGTCCGGCAACTGTTGACCGTGGGCTTGGTTTTCGTCCTGGTTCCGTTGTCCGCGGTGTTCTTGTGCGGGTTCCTGATCCTCAATGGCGTCGTGATGCTGCGCCGGGAGGGCCGCAGCCCGGGCAACCTGCTGTCCCTGTTCGCCGGCTTGGCGATCCTCGGCGTCGGCATGGTGCTTGTCCTGATGGTCTCAGTGCAGTCGGAATCCGCCGTGACGCAGAATGCTTTGTTCGCTTTCGGAACCGCGGTGGTGCTGATCGCCGGTTACCTGGGCTACCTCCTGTGCAGTTTTTTGATTTACGCCCTGGTTTATTCGAAGTTGCCCTACCGCGGCGATCCGGATTACGTGATCGTCCTCGGCTCGGGCCTGATCGGTGCCCGGGTTCCGCCGTTGTTGGCGAGCCGGCTGATCAAAGCCCGGGAAATCCACGACCAGTCGACGGCGGCGGGCGTATCCTGCCGGATCATCGTCACCGGTGGGCAAGGCGCCGACGAGGCACGCTCCGAGGCTTCCGCAATGGCCGAGTACCTGATCGACGGCGGCGTTCCGGCCGATGCAGTGCTGATCGAGGACCAGGCGCGCAACACCGAGGAAAATCTGCGATTTTCCGCGAGGCTCATGGCACCGGCCGCTTCGGAGCGCAGCTCGATCGTGGTGACGAACAACTTTCATGTCTTCCGGGACGCGCTGCTTGCGCGTCGGATCGGCATGGACACCCAAGCGGTCGGTTCCGGCACCGCCGGCTATTTCCTGCCGAGCGCGATCCTGCGTGAATTCGCGGGTCTGCTGGCGATGTACAAATGGCTGCACGCGTCGTTGCTGGCTTTGGGTTTGGCAATGATCCTGGCCGCGATGCTCTACTCGTTCCAGTAACCGCAGGCAGGCGACGGGAGTTACGGCTCAAGCGATGGCAGCGCGGCTTTGAGCCGTTGTGCCGCCGCTTCCGGGTCGTCGGCTTCGGTGATCGCCCGGACCACGACCACCCGTCGAGCCCCGGCCGCCACCACCTCGCCGATGTTGTCCAGGCCGATGCCGCCGATCGCGAACCAGGGTTTCCGAGTGTCCAATCCGGCGGCGAACCGGACCAGGTCCAGTCCGACGGCGGCGCGCCCGGGTTTGGTCGGCGTCGCCCAAACCGGCCCGACGCAGAAATAGTCGATGCCCGCCTCGAGCGCTGCGGCGGCTGCCTGTTCCGGGGAATGGCTGGACAGCCCCGCGGAAACGTCGGGCAGCAGCAAACGCATGCCCGGGACCGGAAGGTCCTTCTGGCCGATATGGAAAACCGGAGCCCGGCTCAGCAACGCGATGTCCGCCCGGTCATTGACCGCCCATGATTTCCCGTGCCGTTCGGCGACCGAGCGCAGGGTCTCGAGCAGCTCGAGTTCTTCGGCGGCTTCGAGGTCCTTGTCCCGCAGCTGGATGATGTCCACGCCGCCGCGGAACGCCGCATCGAGGAACTGCCCGAAGTCGCCTTGCCGTTTCCGGGCATCGGTGCACAAGTACAACTGGGCAGTCTGCAAATTTTTCACGGCGCTAAGCCTACTCCCCAGGCCCACCCGGGTCCTCCCAGGCCCTCCCAGGCCCTCCCAGGTCCACTCAGAGATCCTTGGCCGAGCCACGCTCCGCAGTTTCTGCCCGGGTTGCTGATTGGCCGGGCTGGGGCGGGGTTACCGGTTGCGTCAGCGATCAGGATTAGACTGGAGCCACCGCGGGAGCCCATCGTCTGCAACGGGCTGAGAGGGCGTAGCTGACCACTATGCCGACCGTCACGATACCTGAACCGGATCATGCCGGCGTAGGGAAGGGAAGATTTTCATGCAGCAGTACGACGTCGCAGTGATCGGCGGCGGCATCGTGGGTTTGGGCATTGCCTGGCAGGTGCAACGCAGCGGCCGGAAGGTGCTGTTGATCGATCCGGAACCGGCGGGCGGAGCGACCTATGCCGCAGCAGGCATGCTCGCCCCGGTGACCGAATTCCACTACCAGGAACAAGCCTTGCAGGAGCTGATGCTGGCGGCCTGGCGGTTATGGCCGGAATTCGTCGGCTCGCTCCCAGGCGACGTCGGCTACCGACGTTCCGGGACCGTCCTGCTGGGCGCGGATCCGGCTGACCGGGCGCTTCTGGCGGATTTGGTCGCCGCGCAATCCTTGGCCGGGCTCCCGGTGCAGAGCTTGGATTCGACCGCGCTCGGCGAACTGGAGCCGATGCTCAGTCCGCAATTGCGGGTGTCCGGGTACTTCGCGCAGGCCGACCACCAGGTGGATCCCCGGCGTTTGGCTGCGGTCCTGCTGGCCGGTTTGGAAGTGCGCCGGGTCGGTGCAACGGCGGTCCGGCCGGGAATCGTCGATCTCGACGATGGCGGGCAGATCCGGGCCGCCGAGGTGATCGTGACCAACGGCCTGGCCGCCCGCAGCCTGCCCGGCGTGCCCGTCGATCTGCCGTTGCGCGCGGTGTACGGGGACATCTTGCGGCTGGAGGTCCCGGAGCAACTGCAACCCCTGCTGCGGCATACCCTGCGGGCCGTGGTCCGGGGCAACCCGGTCTACCTCATCCCGCGTCCCGACGGCAGCGTGGTGATCGGGGCGACGCAGCGTGAAGACGGTCGCCCGGGTGCCTCCGCCGGCGGGGTCTACCAGCTGTTGCGGGATGCCCAGACGGTGCTGCCCGCAGTCGCCGAACTTACCCTTTCCGAGGTCACCGCCCGGGCCCGGCCCGGCACCCCGGACAATGCCCCGTTGCTGGGCCGGGTGGCCGAAGGGCTGATCATTGCCACCGGGTTTTACCGGCACGGTGTGTTGCTGACCCCGATCGCCGCCGAGATCTGCTGCGAATTGCTCGCTGGGCGTGCCGATCCGCGGTGGGCGCAGTTCGCTCCGGGCAGATTTGCCGCGGCACCATCAGACCGAACCCAGGAGATCCGATGACCATCACACTCAACGGCGAACCGTGCCCGCTCGATGCGGCGAAAACGGTTTCCGCCCTGGTCGCTGCGCAGACCGGACGCGAATTGCTGCCCAGCGGCCAGCCGGCCGACGGCGGACGGCTGGGTGTCGCCGTCGTCCGCAATGCCGAAGTGGTGCCGCGCTCGCAATGGGGCGGCACCGGGTTGGAACCCGGCGACGAGGTCGAAATCGTCACCGCAGTACAAGGAGGATGAACCGTGGCCGATGAACTTCTGATCGACGGGGTCGCTTTGCAGTCGCGGCTCATCATGGGCACCGGCGGTGCACCGAGTCTGAGCGGGCTGGGCGAGGCGCTCCTGGCGTCCGGAACCGAGCTGACCACGGTGGCCATGCGCCGGTACAGCCCGGGCCAGGACGGTTCGCTTTTCGATCTGCTGCTGCAGCACTCGATCCGGGTGCTGCCCAATACCGCGGGCTGCTTCACCGCCCGGGAGGCGGTGCTGACCGCGGAGCTGGCCCGGGAAGCGCTGGAGACTAACTGGATCAAGCTCGAAGTGATCGCGGACGAAGACACTTTGCTGCCGGATGCGCCGGGACTGCTCGAAGCCACCGGGCAATTGGTGCAGCGCGGCTTCACGGTGTTCGCCTACAGCAACGACGATCCGGTATTGGCCTTGCGTTTGGAACAGCTGGGCGCGTCTGCGGTGATGCCTTTGGGCGCCCCGATCGGCACCGGCTTGGGGATCTTGAATCCGCACAACATCGAACTGATCAATGCCCGGGCTTCAGTCCCGGTGGTCTTGGACGCCGGAATCGGCACCGCCTCGGACGCAGCGCTGGCGATGGAATTGGGCTGCGACGCGGTGCTCCTGGCCACCGCAGTCACCCGGGCGCAGAACCCGGTGCGGATGGCCCAGGCGTTCAAGCACGCGGTGCGGGCCGGGCGGCTCGCCGCGACGGCCGGGCGGATTCCGCGACGGCAACACGCGCAGGCCTCTTCCGCGATGGCCGGCCGGGCAGACCTTTAGCGGCGTACTGGTAGACGGCGTACTGGTAGACGGCGTACTGGGGCTCGCCCGCCAAATGACCGGGCCGGGCCAGCTGGATTCCAGCTGGCCCGGCCCGGTTCTGCTTCGGTCGGCTCCGGTTCAGCCGTGCTTGAGGATCGCGGTGAGCTGAGCGGTGTCCTGGTGCTTCCGGCTGCGGCCGAGCAACCAGGTGACGGCAACGGCCGCGGCCGCGCCGATCAGCAACGAGGCGATCCACGGCACCCAGGTCCAGCCCGGAAGATATCCCAAGGTGGCCGAGATGGTGATGATCCAGGTCAGCATGGCAGCGACGACGGCGGCCGCCGGAGGCAGGATCGCGCCGTACTTGTCGTGGTTCCGGTCCACTGCCCAGGCGATGATGCCCAGACCCGTGGAGATCAGCGCGATGACAACCAAATCGACCATTTAGAGCGCCCCGAATCCGACCCGTCGGGACTCTTCGGCGCCGAGTTCCACGTAGCCGATCGAGCCGCCGGGGACAATCACGGTGCGCCCTTTGTCGTCCGCGAGGCGGAGCTCGGTGCTGTTCTTGATCGCCTCCGAGACCAACGCCGCAACGGCGTCAGCATCCTGGTTGGACTCGAGCACGATTTCCCGGCCCACATTCTGAATTCCGATCTTGACTTCCACCGCGGATGCTCCTTCTGGGGTTGTTGCTACAGCTTGGATTCTTGCTCGGATCCCAGCTTAGTTCTCTTCTGGATTGGTTTCCTTGGGGAATCGGCTGATTCCGCGCCAAGCTAAACGATAAATCAGCTCGACCGCGACCTCCAGCTCGATTTCGCTGTCGTTTTCCAACCAGTAACGGGCGCTGACATGCGACATGCCGGCCAGCGCGCGGCCCAGCAGGGTGGCTTCCGGCGCGGGAAGCGAGGTGTCGTGCGTGATGATGCCGGCGATCGCATCCGCATACGTCGCACTGAAAATCTCGATTTTCGCGGCGACCTCCGGATCGTTGATCAAATCGTTCTCGAAGATCAGCCGATGCGCCTGGTCGTCTTTGGAAATGAACTCGAAGTAGGCCTTGATCGTGGCTTGCACCCGGTACTTGTTGTCATTGGTCGAGGCCAGGGCAGCGAGCATGCGGGCAGTCAGTTCGGCGATCTGCTGATCCAGCAGGGCCAAGTAGAGGTCCCGCTTGGACGGGAAGTGCTGGTAGAGCACGGGCTTGGACACTTGCGCGGTTTCCGCGATCTCATCCATGGCGGCCCCGTGGTATCCGTTTGCGACGAAAACCTCCTGGGCAGCCGAAAGCAATTGGGCGCGGCGTTCGTCCCGAGGCAGCCGGGCAGGCCGCGTGCGGGTTTCCTCAGTCATGGCTTCTCCTTAACATGCTTGGTACAGCTTACTGGGGGGTAACTTGGCTGCAGCGTAGATTTGGAACATGTTTTCTGCAGCCGAATTGGTAAGCCCTGCGCCGGAACTCACGGCCGAAGAAATGGAGCGGTATTCCCGGCATCTGCTGCTCACCGAAGTCGGTGTGCTGGGCCAGCGCCGGCTCAAGAACGCCAAAGTCCTGGTGATCGGCGCGGGTGGTCTGGGCTCGCCGGTGATTTCCTATTTGGCCGCGGCCGGCGTGGGCCGGATCGCGATTGTCGACGACGACGCGGTGGACGTCTCCAACTTGCAACGGCAGGTGCTGCACAGTACCGGGTCGGTCGGCGCGCCGAAAGTATCCTCTGCCGCCGCTGCGGTGGCCGCATTGAATCCGCTGGTCGACGTGGAGCCCCTGGAACTGCGATTGGATGCTTCGAACGCCCTGGAACTGTTTGGCCGGTTCGATCTGGTGTTGGACGGCTCGGACAATTTCGCCACCCGGTACCTGGTCTCCGACGCCTGCGAAATCCTGGCGAAACCGCTGGTCTGGGGATCGATCCTGCGGTTCGACGGTCAGGTTTCGGTGTTCTGGGCCGGGCATGGGCCGACCTATCGGGACATCTTCCCCGAACCGCCCGCTGCGGAGACTGTGCCGGCTTGCTCCGAGGCCGGGGTCTTCGGGATGCTCTGCGGTGTGATCGGTTCGGTGATGGCGGCCGAGGCGGTCAAACTGATCACCGGAGTCGGCAAACCGCTGCTCGGCCGGCTGCAGATCCATGATGCCTTGGCCGGCTCGTGGCGGACCATTGCGGTCGCAGCGGATCCGGAACGCGAACCGGTCACCGGATTGATCGACTATGCGGAATTCTGCGGCGTTGCCGCACCGGCCCCGGTGGCGGTGGAACTGGCTTCTTTGCCGGCCGGCAGCTTTGCGCTGATCGATGTCCGATCACCGTCGGAAACCGTGTTGGGCACGGTGCCGGGTGCGATCCTGCTGCCCAAAGCCGAGCTCGATGCCGGCAATTTCGGCGCGCTTCCGGCCGGGACCGACCTGGTCTTGTTCTGCCGGACCGGGCTGCGTTCCGCTGCCGCGGCTCTGGCCCTGCGGGCGGCCGGCTTCGATCGCGCGTTCAGCGTGGCCGGGGGATTGGAGCCCTGATCCTGGCGGTTGTCCCGGCAGTGGCGGGCACAAGTGGCGGACTCGGTACCGATGAGATGCTCCGAGGCGCCGACGAACCTATCGAGTCCGTCAGGTCTGCCCGGCACTCCGGTACCCCGGGCTAGGCGCTCTGGTCGTGGTCCACCGGGCAGGTCGGCTGGGTAGCGGACTCGGCGGATTCCACCGCCGCCGGCATCTGCGGTTCCACGGCTTCGATCTCGATGCCGTACAGCGCCTGCAGCGCCGCGATGTATTCGCCTTGCTGGCCTGCTGCGGCCAGTTCTTTGGCGCGGACCGTGGGCCCGTGCAACAGCTGCTTGACCATCCGCCGCAAAGCGAATTCCACTTCTTCGGCGGCCGCGGTGCAGCCGTGCTGTGCCCGGACCCGTTCCATTTCCGCGTCGAGCACCGCCATGGTGTGTTTGCGCAAGGCAACAATCGCCGTGTCCACACTGCGTGCCGCGATTGAAAGCTCGAAGTCGGCTGCGGCTTGGGACACGATCACTTGGGCTTGCAGCAGAGCGGATTCCTGTTCCGACGGCGCGGCCAGCCGGACGGTTTCCAGGGTGAGCAGCTCCACCCCGGGAAGTTCGGCGACAGCCGGATCGAAATCCCGGCTCAGCGCCAGGTCGATCACGGAGAGCGGGCTGCCGGAGACCCCGGAACGATCCCGGATGGTGCCCAATTCGGCGGCCGCGATCCGGTGGTCGGAGCCGCTGCAGCCGATCACCAGATCGGCGTCGCCGAGGGCCTCGGCCAGGGATTCCGCGGCGTGCGCGCCGCGGGCTGCGGCGAATTCCGCGGCCCGGCCGGAGGCGGAGAACACGGTGACATCGGTGACGCCGCGCTCATGCAGCAGCGCCACGGTCACTCCGGCGTACGCGCCGGTGCCGTAGACCACGGCTTTGCGGGCGGCCCAATCAAGGGCTGACGAATCTGCGGCCAGATCAAGGGCTACCGAGACGATGGACCGTCCCTGGCTGCCCAAGGCGGTTTGCGAACCGACGTCCTTGGCGGCCCGGGAAGCAGTCTGGAACAACCGGACCAACGGGCCGGGCACCGCGAAATTGGTTTGCGCATCGCTGAGCGCACGGCGGACTTGGCCGGCGATTTCCCGCTCGCCAACGACGGCGGAGTCCAGGCCGGAGGCGACGGAGAACAAGTGTTCGGCCACGGCGGAGCCGGTGAGCAGCTTGAAAGCCGAATCGACCAGGGGAGAGGGCAAACCGGAAACGGTAGCCAGTTCGGCGACGAACCGGTCTTTGGCGAGCTGCGGGTCTTCCGCCGCCGAGTAGATTTCAAAGCGGTTGCAGGTGGCCAGAACGACTGCGGAATTGGAGACGGCTGAAGAGCCGACGCTCAGACGGGCGACGGTTTCCAAATCGATGTCGGCGTGTGTCGCGACCAGAGAAAAGAGAACCACAGCGATCTCATCCTACGATTTCGGCCGCTTGTAGAATAGGAAGGCTTGCCTCACCACAAAATTGACAGGTTGTCGTCATCCTGGCCGTAAATCCACAGGCAGAATCGAAGATATGACGCTGAATTCCAGCCACCCGCTCAAGGACGGACGCACCGCCGATGCGCCGTTGATCGCCGCCTACCGGGGCCGCACGCCAAGCCGCCGCCCGGTCTGGTTCATGCGCCAGGCCGGCCGCTCGCTGCCGGAGTACCGCAAGCTCCGCGAAGGCATATCGATGCTCGATTCCTGCCTGCAGCCGGAACTGGCCAGCGAGATCACGCTTCAGCCGGTGCGCCGCCATGACGTCGATGCCGCGATCTTCTTCTCCGACATCGTGATCCCGCTGAAGCTGGCCGGCGTCGGCGTCGACATCGTGCCCGGCGTCGGACCGGTGCTGGAGCAGCCGATCCGCACGCTCGAGGACGTGCGTGCGCTGCCCACGCTGACCGAAGCTTCGCTGCAGCCGATCCGGGACGCCGTGGCACTCACCGTGGAGCAACTGGGCAGTACCCCGTTGATCGGGTTCGCCGGCGCGCCGTTCACGTTGGCCGCCTACATGGTCGAAGGCAAGCCGTCCCGGGACCACCTGGGCCCGCGGACCATGATGCACGCCGCGCCGGAAACCTGGCGGGCCTTGGCGGAATGGGCTGCCGAAGCCTCCGGACTGTTCCTCCGGGCGCAGCTCGAGGCCGGAGCGAGCGCCGGGCAGCTCTTCGACTCCTGGGCCGGCTCACTGGGTTTGGCCGACTACCAGGCGCATGTGGCGCCGGCGAGCAGACTCGCGCTGGACAAGGTCCGCGACCTCGGCGCGCCGCTGATCCACTTCGGCACCGGCACCTCGGAGTTGTTGGTCGCGATGCGCGAAGTCGGCGTGGACGTGGTGGGGGTCGACTACCGGCTCCCGCTGGACGAGGCCAACCGCCGGCTCGGCGGCACGACCCCGTTGCAGGGCAATATCGATCCGGCGCTGCTGCCCGCGCCCTGGCCGGTGCTCGAAGCGCACGTCCGGGAGGTGCTGCGGCGGGGTGACTCGGCACCGTCGCATGTGGTGAATCTGGGCCACGGGGTGCCGCCGGAGACCGATCCGTCGGTGCTGAGCCGTATCGTGGAATTAGTGCATTCCGTCGAGCCGGTGCGCACGGCCGGCCAGCACGACTAGACCAGAACGTATCAGCACAGAGAAGAGCCCAAGCCATGACAGACGGATCCGGTTCCGAGAAGAGCAGTCCGGCGCCGCGCCCTGCGGCTGCCGTCGTGGGCGGCGGGATGGCAGGACTGGTGGCCGCACGCGAGCTGGCGCACGCCGGCTGCAGCGTGACCTTGCTGGAGTCGAGTGCGGAGATCGGCGGCCCGGTGGCGGCCCACGAAGTCGGCGGCCTGGTGCTCGACGCCGGGGCGGAGAGCTATGCGAAGCGCAGCAATGCGCTCGAAGATCTGGCGGCCCAATTGGGACTTGCCGAGCAGCTGGTGGACCCGAATCCGGTCGGTGCCTGGTTGGAATACGCGGATGGCCGCGGCGAGGCGAAAGCCGCCCAGCTGCCCAGCCACGGGGTGCTGGGCATCCCCGGCGATCTGGACGATCCCGAGCTGCGGGAAATCCTGGGCCGGACCGGATTGCTCCGGGCGAAGTTGGACGGGAACCTGCCCCGCGGCGTCGGCGCCAAATCACGGAGTCTGGCTGATTTGGTCCGCTCCAGAATGGGTCAGACCGTGCTGGACCGTTTGGTCAGCCCGGTGGTCGGCGGGGTGTATTCGACCAGCGCCGCGGACCTCGATCCCGAGGCCGCGGTCCCCGGTTTGCTCGCCGCGATGCGCGAGCACGGTTCGTTGTCCGCCGCGGTGGCAGCGATCCGGGGCAGCTCGGGGCGCGCCAAAGCCGGCTCGGCGGTCGGTGGACTGCGCGGTGGCATGTTCCAGATCGCGCAAGCGCTGCGGACCGAACTCGAAGAACTGGGGGTCGAGATCAAGCGGGAGAGCCCGGTGGGTTCGATCCGGCGTACCGGTACTGCCTGGCACCTGAGCATTCCCGGAGCGGAGCTGGAGGTGGACCGGGTGGTCGTCGCCACCGAAGCCGCGAGCGCGGTCGATTTGCTGCGCGGGATCGTTCCGGAGGCCGAGTCGTTCGAGGCCGCGCTGGGGGACAAGCTCCGCGGCACGGCCTTGACCCTGCTGACCATCGTGGTGGATTTGCCGGAGCTGGACGCCGCGCCGCGCGGCACCGGTGTGCTGGTCTCGGAGCAGGTCAAAGAAGTCGCGGCGAAAGCGCTGACCCATGCCACGGTGAAATGGCCCTGGCTGGCGGATGAAGAGGGCCCGGGCACGCACGTGCTGCGGCTCTCCTACCGGGAGGGCACCGAAGCGGATTTGCCGCAAGCCCTGTCCGATGCCAGCGCACTGCTGGGCCAACAGGTTCGGGAAGAGGACGTCCTGGATTGGGATCGGGTGGTCTGGACCACCTCGGTTCCGGCCGCCGGAATCGGCCAGAAGGCCCGGATCGAAGCCTTCCGGGACGCCGTGCAGGGCATCGACGGCCTTGCTGTGGTGGGTGCCTGGCTGGCCGGCAACGGCCTGGTCTCGGTGATCTCGGACGCCCGGGCGCAAGCCCAGCGTCTGGCTTGAATTCCATAACTTCTACGCCTTGTAGAATAATTTCATTTCGACATTAATGCCGGTGAGGAGCAGACTGTTAGCTATGAGCGACACTTTGGCAGAATCTGTCAGTAAAACTGAAGGCCTGGACCCTTCGCAGACCCCGTTCACGCTGTGGACCGTGGTCAAGCGGATCGGGAAGGCCACCGTGGGCAACGGCAAGCTCGGCGCGTTCGACGAGTTGACCGGGCAGCTGGCCCAGCGCGGGATCACCCTGCGCGGCGCCTACGACGTTTCCGCGATGCGCAACGACGCCGATGTGATGCTGTGGTTGGTCGGGCCGAGCGCGGAGGGCCTGCAGCAGGCAATCCGCGACATCAGGCGCACCGAGCTGTTCGCGAATACCGAGATCACCTGGTCCGCGATGGGTGTGCACCGGGAAGCGGAGTTCGCGAAAAGCCACATCCCCACCTACATGCGGGCCGGCATCGAGCCCAAGCAATGGGTCTGCGTCTACCCGTTCGTGCGTTCTTACGAGTGGTACATCCTGCCGGACGAAGAGCGCGGGCGGATGTTGCGCGAACACGGCATGATGGGGCGCGAATTCCCGGGTGTGCTGGCGAATACGGTGTCCTCGTTCGCCCTGGGCGATTGGGAGTGGCTGCTCGGCCTGGAAGCCGACGACGTACTGGAATTGGTCGATCTGATGCGTCACCTGCGCGCCACCGACGCCCGGATGCACGTCCGCGAAGAAGTGCCGTTCTACACCGGGCGGCGGATCAACGCCGCTGAGATCGCCGAGGTGCTCCAGTGACCCGCAACCTGACCGCCCAGAACCCGATCACCGAGCGCGGGCGCATGGCGCCCAAAGAATACGATGCGATTTTGCTGGCGTCGTTCGGCGGGCCGGAAGGGCAGGACGACGTGATCCTGTTCCTGCGCAACGTCACCCGGGGCCGGGGCATCCCGGACGAGCGGCTCGAAGAAGTGTCGCACCACTACCGTGCGTTCGGCGGAATCAGTCCGATCAACGAACAGAACCGAGCGCTGAAGGCCGCTTTGGAAGCGGAGCTCGCCGCCCGGGGAATCGAGTTGCCGGTGCTCTGGGGGAACCGCAACTGGGATCCGTACATCCCGCAGGTGCTCCAGGACGCTTACGACGCCGGCCACCGCCGGATCCTGACCGTCACCACGAGCGCTTACTCCTGTTATTCCTCCTGCCGCCAGTACCGGGAAGACCTGGGCATGGCCCTGGTCGAATCCGGTTTGGACGGAAAGCTCGAGGTGGACAAAATCCGGCAGTACTTCGACCACCCGGGGTTCGTGGAGCCGTTCATCGAAGGCACCGCGGCCGGACTCGCGAAGGTCCGAGCAGCGGTCGGCGAGGCCGGCAAGGTGCACATCCTGTTCGCCACCCATTCGATTCCGACCCGGGATGCCGACGCCGCCGGCGCCTCCGTCGACGAGCCGCGCGAATTCGATGAGGGCTCCGCCTACGTGGCGCAGCACCTCGCCGCCGCCGCGGCGGTGGTCGAACGGGTCGATCCGGCGGCCGACTGGTCCTTGGTGTACCAGTCCCGCTCCGGTGCCCCGCATGTGCCCTGGTTGGAGCCGGATATCAGCGACGCGATGGAAGAGCTGGCCGAAAACGGCGTGCGTGGCGTGGTCGTGGTTCCGCTCGGTTTCGTCAGCGACCATATGGAGGTCGTCTGGGATTTGGACACCGAAGCCAAAGAGACCGCGGAACGGTTGGAGCTGGCCTTCGACCGGGTCCCGACTCCCGGAACACACCAGAAATTCGTAGCCGGCCTGGTTGACCTGGTCTGCGAACGCACGGTGGCCAACAACATTGCGGACCGGCCGGCGATGACCGGTCTGGGGCCTTGGTACGACGTCTGCCGCCCGGGCTGCTGCGCCAATTTCCGTGGTGAGAAACCGACCATCGCGGGTGCGGACACCAGAGTCGGATCGGTGGCTGCGGCCAGTGCCTGAAACCTTCACGTTGGGCACCCGCGGATCGACGCTGGCCCGGACGCAGTCCCAGCAGGTGGCCGATCAATTGATCGCGATCGGCGGCTTCGACGTCGAGTTGGTGCAGATCCGGACCGACGGCGATGTGCTGACCGGTCCGCTGTCCCAGATGGGCGGCACCGGGGTCTTCGTGACCGCGCTGCGGGAGGCGTTGCTGCGCGGCGAGATCGATTTCGCGGTGCATTCGCTCAAGGATCTGCCGACGGCGCCGGCTCCCGGACTGTTGCTGGCCGCGGTCCCGGCGCGTGCCGAAGTCCGGGATGCCTTGTGCGCCCGCTCGCATCGGACCCTGGCCGAGCTGGCCCCCGGAGCCAAGATCGGCACCGGTTCGCCGCGTCGGGCGGCCCAACTGCGGGCTGCGCGCTCCGACCTCGAGGTCGTGGACATCCGGGGCAATGTCGACACCCGGTTGGCCCGGTTGGAGAACGACCTGGATGCCGTGGTGCTCGCGGCGGCCGGTCTGGCCAGAATCGGCCGTTCGTCCGCGGTCTCGGAGCTTTTCGAGGATTCGGTGATGTTGCCGGCGCCAGGCCAGGGCGCCTTGGCGGTGGAGATCGCGGCCACCGCTCCGGAACCGCTCAAGGCAGCCTTGGCGGCGCTCGACGACCCGGACAGCCGGCTCGCGGTCACCGCGGAACGGGCGCTCCTGGCGCGGCTTGAGGCCGGTTGCAGCGCCCCGGTGGGAGCCTTGGCGCAGCGCCGGGGCAGCCTGCTCCGGCTGGAGGCCTGCGTAGCCTCGGCCGACGGCACCCGGGTGATCCGCGGGGCCAAAGCCACCGATGCGTTCACCGAGGTGGCGGCGACGTTGCTGGGCATCGAGTTGGCCGAGGAACTGCTCGCCGACGGCGCTGCAGAATTGATCTGATCCCGTTGCCCGGTGGAACGCAGCTGCGCGGCATGTCGGTTCTGGTGACTCGGAGTCCGGACCGTTCCGGAGCCCTGGTCGGCGCACTCGAGGAGGCCGGGGCGGACGCCCTGCTGTTGCCGCTGATCGACTTCGAAGCGGTGGACTTCCAGGTCGGAGCTTTGGCCCGGGGAGACTACGCCTGGTTGGTGGTCTCGTCGATCACCACGGTGCGGGCGTTGAAGGCGGCCGCTGCCGCACGCGGAACCAGTCTGGCCGAACTGGTCCCCAACCGGACCAGAGTGGCCACGATCGGGCCCTCGTCGCGAAAGGTTCTGGAAGCCGAAGGCCTGCAGGTCGATCTGGCCCCGGAGGACCGGCAATCGGCGGCCGGACTGATCGAGATTCTGCCGCAGTTCGGCGGCGCCGCGGTCTGGCTGCCGCAATCGGACATTGCGGCACCGACGTTGGCCGAGGCGCTCCGCGCCGCGGGCGCAACCGTGACGGTATGCACCGCCTACCGCACCGTCGACTACCCGGCGGACCGGCGGCTGAGCACTGAACTCGCCGTCGGGCTGCCCGAGCCGGCGGCTCCGGTGCTCAGCCTGGCCCAAGCCCGGGAGCGGATCGCACAGGGGAGCCTGCACGCCGTCGTGGCCGCTTCGCCCAGCGCCGCGAGCCGGATCGCAACGGCCCTGGCACCCTTGGGCGCGGTGAAGTTCATTGCGATCGGGGAGCCGACCGCGGAACAAGCCGCCCGGGATGGAATCGTGGTGGCGGCGACGGCCGCGCAACCCACGCCGGAAGGAATCGTGCGGGCATTGATCGATGTCCGCGGAAACAGCAGTGCCCACGGAAGGACCACATCATGAGTTTTCCCGCGCAACGGCCGCGCCGCCTGCGGAGCACCCCGGCGATGCGCCGCCTCGTCGCGGAGCACCGGGTGCACCGCTCCGATCTGATTCTGCCGCTCTTCGTGAAAGAGGTGCTCAACGAACCGCAGCCGATCGCTTCGATGCCCGGGGTGGTGCAGCACAGTTCGGACTCGCTGCGCCGGGCGGCAGCGGATGCCGCGGCTGCCGGGCTCGGCGGCGTGATGCTGTTCGGCATCCCGGCCCGAAGGGATCCGCGCGGCAGCGGCTCAGTCGACGAAAACGGCATTTTGAACCGGTCGATCCGTGAGGTCCGCGCCGAAGTCGGCGACGAACTCGTGGTGATGAGCGATCTGTGCCTGGACGAATTCACCGACCACGGGCACTGCGGAGTCCTGGACGGGCAGGGCCGGGTGGACAATGACGCCACGTTGGAGATCTACGCCGAGATGGCGGTCGCCCAGGCCGGTGCGGGGGCACACCTGTTGGGTCCTTCCGGGATGATGGACGGCCAGGTCGCGGTGGTCCGGCAGGCGTTGGACGAGGCCGGATTCCAGGATGCCGGGGTGCTCGCCTATGCCGCGAAATACGCTTCGGCGTTCTACGGGCCGTTCCGCGACGCCGTCGATTCGGCGTTGCAGGGCGACCGCCGGACCTATCAGATGGACAGCGCCAACCGTCGTGAGGCTTTGCTGGAGGTGGAACTCGACCTCCAAGAAGGTGCGGATATGGTGATGGTCAAGCCGGCGATGAGCTATTTGGACATTCTGGCCGACGTCGCCGAGATCTCTCCGGTGCCGGTCGCGGCCTATCAGATTTCCGGCGAGTACGCGATGATCGAAGCGGCGGCAGCGAACGGTTGGATCGATCGCCGGGCCGCGATCGAAGAATCGGTGCTGAGCATCAAGCGTGCCGGAGCGGATTCGATTTTGACCTACTGGGCGATGGAACTGGCGCAATGGCAGGAGCAGCGATGACGACCGACCCGACCGCACCGGTACCCGCGGACCAGATCCTGCTGGGCTTGAACACCTTCGGCGACATCGGCTTGGAGGCCGATGGCAGTGCGGTGGAGCCGGCCAAGGTCTTGCGGCAGATGCTCGAACAGGTGGAACTGGCGGACGCGCTCGGCTTGCACGCCTTCGGCGTCGGCGAACACCATCGTCGGGATTTCGCGGTCTCGGCCCCGGAAGTGTTCTTGGCCGCGGCAGCGGCCCGGACCAGCCAGATCCGGCTGGGCTCCGCCGTGACGGTTTTGAGTTCAGACGATCCGATCCGGGTTTTCCAGCGCTTCTCGACCGTGGACGCCTTGTCCAACGGACGTGCCGAAGTGATGTTGGGCCGGGGGTCCTTCATCGAGTCCTTCCCGCTCTTCGGCCTGGACCTGGACGATTACGAGATGCTCTTCGAGGAAAAACTCGAGCTCTTCGACCTGGCGCGTTCGCAGAAGCCGATGCATTGGGAAGGCCGTAGCCGGCCCGGGATCAGCGGGTTGCGGGCCTATCCGCCGTTGGAACACCATTTGCTTCCCGCCTGGATCGGAGTCGGCGGCACGCCGGAATCCGTGCTGCGGTGCGCGCAGTACGGTTACCCGATCATTTTCGCGATCATCGGCGGTCGGCCGAGTGCCTTCGCACCCCTGGTGGAGCTGTACCGCGAGGCAATGGCCAAGTACCAGCACCCGATGCGGCAGATCGCCACGCACTCGCCCGGGCACCTGGCGGAGACCGATGAGCAGGCCCGTGAGGAACTCTTCCCGCATTGGATCATCAGCCGGAACAAAATCGGCGCCGAGCGTGGTTGGGGTCCGGGCAGCCGGGAGGACTTCGACGCGATGTGCGGGCCGGAAGGCGCCTTGTACGTGGGCTCCCCGGAAACCGTCGCGCAGAAAATCGTGCTGCTGAAAAAGAACCTCGGGGTCGACCGATTCGATCTGAAATACAGCAATGGCAGCCTGCCGCACGCCTCGATGATGCAGTCCATCGAGCTCTTCGGCAGCGCGGTCAAACCACGGGTCGCCGAATTGCTCGCCGGCTGAGCCGCCCCGAACCCAGGAGAAAACCATGACTTCATCGCAGGAACTTTTCGACCATGCCCGCGGACTGATGCCCGGCGGAGTGAACTCCCCGGTGCGCGCCTTCGGCTCGGTCGGCGGCACTCCGCGCTTCATCACCTCGGCGCAGGGCGCCTATCTGCACGATGCCGACGGCCGCGAGTACGTGGACCTGGTGTGTTCTTGGGGGCCGGCGTTGCTCGGCCACGCCCATCCCGGGGTTTTGTCCGCGGTGCATGCCGCGGTGGACCGAGGGCTGTCGTTCGGCGCATCGACTCCGGCCGAGGCCGAGTTGGCAGAATTGGTGCTGGGCCGGGTGGCCGCCGTCGAGCGGTTGCGGATGGTTTCCACCGGCACCGAGGCGACGATGACCGCGGTGCGTTTGGCCCGGGGCTTCACCGGCCGCGAGCTGATCGTGAAATTCGCCGGCTGCTACCACGGCCATGTGGACAGCCTGCTGGCCGCGGCCGGCTCCGGCCTGGCGACGCTCGCGATGCCCGGTTCGGCCGGGGTTACCGGGGCCACGGCCGCCGAGACGCTGGTTTTGCCGTACAACGACCTCGCCGCGGTACGTGAGGCATTCGAGGTGCACGGCAGCCGGATCGCCGCGGTGATCACCGAAGCCGCGCCGGCGAACATGGGCGTGGTGCAACCGCTGCCGGGATTCAACGCCGGGCTGGCGCAAATCACCCGGGAGCACGGGGCCTTGCTGATCCTGGACGAAGTGCTGACCGGTTTCCGGGTCGGCCCGGGCGGTTACTGGGGCTTGACCGGGGCAAGCGAAGGCTGGACGCCGGATCTGCTGACTTTCGGCAAAGTGATCGGCGGCGGGCTGCCGACTGCGGCCCTCGGCGGCCGGGCCGAGGTGATGGAGTACTTGGCGCCGTTGGGGCCGGTTTACCAAGCCGGCACCCTGAGCGGGAATCCGGTGGCAATGGCGGCCGGAGTCGCCACCCTGAACGCGGCGACCGCCGAGGTGTACGCGCACGTCGATGCGCGGTCGCTGGAGCTTTCGGCCGCGCTCTCCCGGGCGCTGGACGCCGAAGGGGTGCAGCATTCGATCCAACGGGCCGGAAACCTGTTCTCCGTGGCGTTCGGGGTCTCCGAAGTGCAGAACTACGCCGATGCGCAAGCCCAGGACGTTTTCCGCTATGCGCCGTTCTTCCACTCGATGCTCGACTCCGGCGTGTACCTGCCGCCGTCGGTCTTCGAAGCCTGGTTCCTGTCCGCCGCCCATGACGATGCCGCAATGAACCGGATCTTCGAAGCCTTGCCGGCCGCGTCGAAAGCTGCGGCTGCAGCCACCGCCACGGCGTAAACGCACCGAGGGGCCACGTCTGCAGGTTAAAAGTCCGTCATAACCTGCAGACGTGGCCCCTCGGTGCGCGAACTGGTTCGCGTTGTTGCCGGGTTTAGAACGCCGGAGTCACATCGCCGTTGGGCCAGGTGTCTTCGATGTATTTCTTGACCTCGGGGGAGTGCAGCAGCTCTTCGAGCTTGGCGATCCGGACGTCGCCCTTGGAGTCGGTGCGCCAAGCGAGGAAGTTCGCGTACGGATTGTCCTGGACCGATTCCACGGCAAGCGCGTTCTTGGTGGACAAACCGGCGGCGAGGATGAAGTTGCCGTTGATCAGGGCCAAATCGACCGAAGGGTCCTTGAGGTCGTTGACCAGGAGTTCCGGCTGGTTTTCCGAGAACACCAGCTTCTTGGGGTTCTGCGCATCGGTGAGCGTCAACGACGTCGACTTGTCATCGATGTCCTTGAGCAGCCCGGCAACCTGGAGTACTTTCAGCGCGCGCACCTGGTTGGACGGATCCGAGGTGATGGCGATCTTGCCGCCGTCCGGGATATCCGAGATCGCCTTGTGCTTCTGCGAGAACGCGGCGTAAGGCTCGATGTGCACGCCGGCGCCGTGCTCGAATTTGTAGCCTTTGGTCTGCACCTGGTCGTTGAACCAGGGCAGGTGCTGGTAGAAATTCGCGTCCAGGGAACCATCGCTCAGCGCGGTATTGGGCGTCTGGTAGTCCTCGATCTCTTTGATCTCCAGCTTCAGGCCCGCGGCTGGCGCCAGGTTCTGGTTGACGAATTCCAGGATCTTGGCGTGCGGGGTGGGGCTTGCGCCGACTTTCAAGGTCACCGGATTATTGGGATCGAGCGCCGCAGTGCTTGCCGCCGGAGTGGCGGATCCGCCACCGCACGCGGTCAAGGCGATCGCGGCCACAATCCCGGTTACTGCAAGTGCGAGTTTCTTGCGCATGTGATGCTTCCTTTTCATTTTTCTGTTTCGGCCAAGGGAAATCTAACGGTGGTCTACCCGGCGGGCGATGAAGTCGCCGATCACTTGGATCAGGATCACCAGGACCACGATCAGCACCAGGACCACGAGCATCACGTTGGGCATGAAGCGCTGGAAGCCGAAGTTGTAGGCCAATTTGCCCAAGCCTCCGCCGCCGACCAGGCCCGCCATCGCGGAGTAGCCCACGAGCGTCACCGTGGTGGTGGTGATCGCAGCCACGATTCCGGGCAGCGCCTCGCGCAACAGCACTTTGGACACCACTTGGAAGTTCGTCGAGCCCATCACCAGGGCGGCATCGATCTTGCCGTGCGACACATCGCGGAGCGCGGTTTCGACCAGACGGGCGAAGAACGGGATGGTGCCGATGGAGAGCGAAACCGAGGCGGCCACCGGCCCGAGCGAAGTGCCGGTGAGGAACCGGGCCAAGGGGATGAGCGAAACCATCAGGATCGCGAACGGGATCGAGCGGGTGATGTTGACGATCACATCGGAGAGGATCCGGTGGAAAATCGGCAGTGGCCGCAGCCCGCCCGGGGCACTGACGTGCAGCACCACGCCGAGCAGCAGCCCGACGACGACGGTCACCACCGCGGAGATCCCGACCATGGTCAGGGTTTCCACGGTGGCCTCCGGCAGGGCCTTCTGGATCACCGGGTCGTTGAACAGGTCGGCGAAGAAGTCGCTCATTCGAAGACCTCCCCGGTATCGCTGCCGGGCCGGGCGACCGAAGCGCCCGCCTCCTCCAGATACTGCACTACCGCGGCCACGTCAGTGCCTTCGGCCAGGCCGATCCGGAGCCGGCCGAACTGCTGGCCGCCGATCGGCTCGATGCTGCCGGAAAGCACGTTGACATCGATGTCGAAGTGCCGGGCCAGGCTGGAGAGCACCGGAGTGTGCACGGTTTCCGTGCTGAACATGATGTCCAGCACGGTCTGCCCTGGGGCCTCGGCCACGGCGGGCAGCGGCAGCAGCGCTTGGGCCAGCCGGCTTTCGGCGTGCTCGGAGATCTCTTTCAGGGAACCGTGTTCGGCGATCCTGCCGGCTTCGAGCAGCGACACCGAGTCGCAGACCCGCTTCACGACGTTCATTTCGTGGGTGATGATCAGCACGGTCAACTGCAACCGGACGGTGAGTTCCTTGATCAGATCGAGGATTTCATCCGTGGTGCCTGGGTCCAACGCCGAGGTGGGCTCGTCGCAGAGCAGCACATCGGGATCGGCGGCGAGCGCGCGGGCGATGCCGACGCGTTGCCGTTGCCCACCGGAAAGCTGGGCCGGATAAGCGTTTTCGAATCCGGCCAACCCGACCAGGCCCAAGAGCCGGCCGACCGACTCGTCGATCTGCGCTTTCGGGGTTCCGACCAGTTCGAGCGGATGGGCGACGTTTCCGCCCGCGGTCCGCGAATCGAGCAGATTCGCGTGTTGGAAGACCATGCCCACTTTTCGCCGGGCCTGCCGGATTTCTTTGTTGCCCACTGAACTGAGTTCGACGCCGTTGATCTCGACGCTGCCGGAGGTCGGCCGGTCGAGCAGGGTCAGGCAGCGGACCAGCGTCGACTTCCCGGCTCCGGAGTGCCCGATGATGCCGTGCACTGCGCCTTTGGGCACGGACAGCGAAACCCCGTCCAGGGCGACGATTTCTCGTTTGCCCTGCCGGTAGACCTTGCGCAGTTCGGAAATGGTGATCATGAAACCTCAAGTGTTGGCTGGACCGCCCGGGCAGCGCGGCAGCGCTCTGCGGGTAGGCGAACTTAAGTATTCCATGACGGAATGCATCACATGTTCATCGAACTTATTGCGTCACATTTTGGAAATTGTCGAATGATATTCCGATTCCATGCTTCATAGCTGATTCACAGCTGGCGATTCCGGACAGCACGGAAATAATCGCAAGCCGGCTTGTGGAATTCCTCCGCGTTCCTGCCGTGTGAGTTTGCCCCTATGCCGGCATCCGATGCGCAACGTCCGGGCAACCCCGGAGGCTCGGGTCCAAGCCGTCCGGACTGCCGACGGCTGGATCACCGACGGGCTGGATCACCGACCGGCTGGATCGGCGGGCGTCCGAATCACCGGCCGACTGGCCAGCGCCCGTCGACCACGGCATCGGGATTGCTCCGGCGCAGGTATTCCTGGAAGCTCGCGGCTTGTTCCGCTGCCCAACGCACCTGCAATCCGTGCAGCGTCCGGGCCGGGATCCGGAGCTCGGAAAACTTTCCGGCCAGGGCTTCGGCGAGCCGGATCGTGGCGAGTGCATCGGCAGCCGAGGTGTGCGCAGCCAGCAAAGGCACCCCGTAGTGTTCGCAGGTGGCGACCAGGGTGCGTTTGCCGCGGCGGAAACGGTCCATCTGCTTGTCCAGCACGAACGGATCGAGCACCGGCCTCGGCTCCGGCGCGCTGATGCCGTGGCGGGCGGATTCCGCAGCGAGCACGGTGAAATCATAGGGGGCGTTGAAGGCGAGCACCGGAATGCCCTGTTCGAAGTACCCGGACAGGATTCCGACCAGCTGCCGCACCACCTGTTCCGCCGGGGCGCCTTCCGCGCGGGCCCGTTCCGTGCTGATGCCGTGGATTTGGGCGGCGGCGTCCGGGATTTCGATTCCGGGATCGGCCAACCACTCGTGCTCGGCAAGCGTGCCGCCGCCGGCATCGACCAGAACCACCGAGGCACTGACCAGCCGGGCCTGCAGCGGATCCCGTCCGGTGGTTTCCACATCGAAGGCGGCGCGTGGGCCGGCCAACCATGAAACTGCGTCCGGCCCGGGAGGAACATCCAACGATGAGGTCATGCTCCTACGCTATCCCGCCGCACCGACAGTTCCGCACCGGTCCGGAACCGGGTGCAGGCGTGCCGGTGCCGGCCGGCGGCTTCCGATTCGTTAAGCTGAGTGGCATGCGCAAGGACTACATCGACGCGGTGCTGCAACTCACCGGGCTGATCCCGCCGGGAAGGGTGCTGGCCTACGGCGATGTGGCCGAAATGATCAACGACGGCGGTCCGCGCCAAGTAGGCAGTGTGATGTCCCACTACGGCGACCAGGTCCCGTGGTGGCGGGTGCTCCGGGCCAGCGGACACCCCGCCGAGGGGCACGGCGAACGGGCCTTGGCCCATTACCGCGCCGAAGCGACTCCGTTGCGCGGGAAAACCACCGGGGAGGATGCCTCCTGGCGGGTCGACATCCAGCGCGCGCGCTGGCAGCCGGACGAGCAGGGTTGGCAGGAGATCGACCGGATCGCGGACAGTTTGGCGCCGCGGGAGCAGAAAATGTCCGAACCGGATGATCTGATGGAGTCTTGAACTCGCATCCCGGCGCCAAGCAGCAGCCCATCGCGGCGACCGCCGCCGGCCCGGCGCTGCGTCTCGTGCCACCGGCGGGCGGCAATTCGGCCGCCCTTGAATTGAGTCCGGACCAGGCCGCCGTCGTCGGCCTGCGCCAGGGCACCGGACCGCTGCTCATCTGGGGTGCTCCAGGGGTGGGGAAGTCCAGCGTGCTGGTGGAAGCAGCGGTCCGCCGGATCGAGCAGGACGGCGTCGATCCGGCCCAGGTGTTGTTGCTGACGCCGAGCCGGATCTCCGCAGCGCGGCTGCGGGACGCGCTCAGCGCGCGGTTGAACCGCACCGTGAGCACTTCGCCGGCCCGCAGCTGGGCCTCCTACGCCTTCGACGTCCTGCGCCGGGCACAGGCCGAAGGGGTGCTGCCCAAAACCGGTCGTGGACCGAAGCTGATCAGTGGTCCGGAACAGGATTTGTTCATCCGGGAACTCTTGGAAGGCCATGCCTTGGGCTTCTCCGCCGGTCCGCAGTGGCCCCTCGAAATGCAGGAGGCGCTCGGTACCAGGGGGTTCCGGCAGGAAGTCCGATTGCTCTTCGACCGGATGGTGGACAACGGGCTTCTGCCGGCAGACCTGGAACGGTTGGCAGTGCAGAACCAGCGGCCCGAGTGGCAAGCCGCGGCACGGCTCTTCGCCGAGTACCGCGACCTGATCGAATTGAAGAATCCCGGTTGTTACGACCCGGCCGGCATCCTGCGCGCGGTGAGCGATGTGTTCGATGCGCATCCGGAGTGGCTGCAGCAAGAGCGGGACCGGCACCGGCTGATCCTGGTCGATGACCTGCAGGAAACCGGTCGTGCCGCACACGGGGTGCTGCGCCGGATCGGGGCTGGCCGGGATCTGCTCATGACGGCCTGCCCCGACGTGGTGGTCCAGGGCTTCCGCGGCGCCCGTCCGGACCTGGTCGGTGCGCTCCGGGACGAACTCGCCGCGGCCGAAGCCGTGCTGGACCGGTCGCACCGGCTCAGCCCGCCGCTGGCCCAGGCGTGGCGCCGGGTGGCCGATCGGATCGCGCAGAGCCGGGGCGGCCACAAGGCCCGGGGCCTGGTGTTCCCGGCCGGAGCGGCTGAGCTAGCCGGAGCGGCGGAACCGGCGGCTGCGGAACCGGCGGTCAGCTCAATCGTCGTGGGCTCCGACGTGCAACAAAGGCGCTTCATCGCCGAGCGGATCATGCACTTCCAGATCGACCGGCAGCGGCCATTGAGCCAGATCGCGGTGATCGTGCGCACCGGCAGCCAGCTTGCCGCAGTAGGCCGTTACTTGGCATCGCACGGCATCCCGGTGCGGATCCCGGCCGCGGAAACGCCGGTGCGCGATGAACCCGCGGTCCGGCCGCTGCTGCTGGCGTTCCGGCTGGCCCTGCGCCCGGAGCTGCTCGACGCCGATGCGGCAGTCGAGCTGCTGAGCTCCCGGATCGGTGGGCTCAGCTCGGTGCAGCTGCGGCGGATCCGCAAGCTGTTGCGCGCCGAAGAGCTCTCGGCGGGCGGCGGACGCAGCAGCGACGAGCTGCTGGTCGAAGCCTTCCAACGCCCTGCGCAATTGGCCGCTTTGGGCGTGGACGGGCGCGCCGCGGCCCGGGTCAGCAGCGTGCTACAGGCGGGCGTCCGCGCGCTCGCCGAGCCCGGGGCGGATCCGCAGACCGTACTCTGGGCGCTCTGGGAAGCCACCGGGCTCAGCGCGGAATGGGCCGCTGCGGCGGTGCGGGAAGGCAGCACCGGCTCGCGGGCCGATCGCGATCTGGATGCCATGATGGCGCTGTTCCAAGCTGCGGAACGTTATGTCGAACAGTCTCCGGCTGCGAGCCCGGAGGCATTCTTGGACTATCTGCTGGACCAGGAATTGCCGATGGACACGCTCGCCGCCCGGGCCGGGAATGCGGAAGCGGTCGAAGTGATGACGCCGGCCAGTGCGGCCGGCCGGCAATGGCCGGTGGTCATCGTGGCCGGCCTGCAGGAAGGCGTCTGGCCCAACAACCGGCTGCGCGGCGAACTCCTGGGCAGCCAATACCTGGTCGAGGTTCTGGAGCTGGGCTCCGCGGCCGCCCAGCGGCTGACCGCCGCGCAACGGATGCGGGACATCAGATACGACGAACTGCGAAGCTTCAGCACCGCGATTTCCCGGGCCAGCGAGCGGCTGATCTGCGTCGGCGTATCCTCCGAAGACGAACAGCCTTCCGGTTTCCTCGATCTGGTCGATCCCTTGCCGCCGGAAGCCGAAGGCGCAGTTCGGCCGTTGACCGAAGTCCGTCGGCCCAAGAACTTGCGGTCCCTGGTCGCGGAATTGCGGCAGACCAATGAAGCCCGGCCGATGGGCATACCCGGCAGCGCAACGCCCGACGAAGCCGCTACGGTTTTGGCCGAGCTGTCCCGGCACCGGGTTCCCGGTGCCGATCCGGAGAGCTGGTGGGGGCTGGCCGCGTTGAGTTCCACCGACCCGGTGCTGCCGCCCGAGGCTGTGGTCCCGGTTTCGCCCTCCCGGATCGAAGCAGTCCACGACTCCCCGTTGTCCTGGTTCCTGCAAGCGGCCGGCGGGGAAGCCCAACAGGACCTGGCCCGGAGCCTGGGCACCTTGATCCATGGCATTGCGCAGGATTTGCCGGACGGCAAGGCCGAGGATCTATTGGCTGCTTTGGACGACCGTTGGCCGGCTTTGGGGTTGCCGGAGAATTGGCACAGCGATGCGCAGCGGCGGCGGGCGGAACGGATGCTGCTCAAACTCGCCGGCTACCTGCGGCTGATGTCCGCGGAGGGCCGCCGGCTGATCGGCGTGGAACAGGGCTTCGGCGTCGAAGTGCGCGGCGATCGGATCGCCGCGCTGAAAGGCATTGTGGACCGGCTCGAAGTCGATGCGCAGAACCGTTTGCTGGTGGTCGACCTCAAGACCGGGAAGCACAAGCCCACGGCGGCGGAACTGGAGCGCCACCCGCAGCTGGGCGCCTACCAGGTCGCGGCCGAACACGGGGCGTTCGCCGGACTCACCGAACAGCAGGGCCTTGCCGGAGCAACCGAAGTCGCCGGGGCCGCGTTGGTGCAATTGGGCGACGGCACGCAGAAGCACGATCCGCAGTTCCAAGCTGCCGTGGATCCGGCGGATGACTGGGCCACGCCCTTGGTCCGTGAAGCCGCGGTCCTGATGTCGGCCGCCGAATTCGTCGCAGTGCACGATCCTTCGGCGACCGGCCGCCGGCCCTGCCCGTTGCCCGACGTCTGCCCGCTGTGCCGGGGCAAGCAGGTGACCGAATGAATCCGTTGCAGCCGGAGCCCGCGACGGTCCGCCGGCCCACCGACGAGCAGTTGAACATCATCGAGGCCCCACTGGAGCCGATGCTGGTGATCGCCGGCGCCGGATCCGGCAAGACCACCACGATGGCGGACCGGGTGGTGCATCTGGTGGCGCAGGGCCTGGCCCGGCCGGAAGACATCCTCGGGGTGACTTTCACCCGTAAAGCCGCGGGCGAGCTGGCCGCCAAAGTGCGCTCCCAACTGCGTCAGCTGGCGCTTTCGGCACCGGAACTGGTGGAATCCCTGGGTCCGGAAGCCCTCGGCCCGGAAGCCTTGGAGCCGGTGATCGCCACTTATCATTCCTACGCGAACTCGATCGTGGCCGACTACGGACTGCGGATCGGAGTGGAACGGGACGCCACGGTATTGGGCCAGGCCCAGTGCTGGCAGTTGGCGAGTCAGGTGGTGGAAGGCTACGACGGCGATCTGAGCGGCTATTCCGGCAGCGTCAGCACCTTGGTGCAGGCGGTGGTCTCGCTCTCCGCGGAATGTTCCGAACACTTGCGGGACCCGGCCGAGGTGGAATCCTGGCTGGCCTCGCTGGCCAGCGGGTTCGAGTCGCTGCCCTTGGTTTCCGGGAAGGGCCGTGGCCCGACCGCCAAGGCGGTGGAACTGGGGCACCGGTTGGCCACCCGGGCCCGGGTGGCGGACCTGGTGCGGCGTTACCAACAGGCGAAGGCGCAGCGCAATGCCTTGGACTACGGCGATCTGGTGGCCTTGGCGGCCAAATTGGCGCAACGGGTTCCGGCGGTCGCCGAACAGGAGCGGCAGAAGCACCCGATAGTCCTGTTGGACGAATTCCAGGACACGTCGCACGCCCAACTGACCCTCTTCGCGTCGTTGTTCGGCGGCGGGCATCCGGTGACCGCCGTGGGCGATCCGCACCAGTCGATTTACGGTTTCCGCGGGGCTTCGGCCGGGCAGCTGTTCCGCTTCCCGGAGATCTTCCGGCGCGCCGACGGCCGCCCGGCAGCCACCGCGGCGTTGACCATTGCCTGGCGGAACTCGCTCGCAGTCCTGGATGCCGCCAATGTGATGTCCCGGGAACTCAACCGGAGCGCGCAGCAACAGCACGCCGATTCGCCGGTGCCGTTGTCCGAACTGCGGCCCCGACCCGATGCGCCGGCCGGAGAAGTAGCCTTGGCCCGGTTCGGAACCGAAGCAGACGAGGCAGCAGCCATCGCGGAGGACATCCTGGACCGGCGGCGCCGGCAGGCACGCCTGGTGGAGCGGGAGCAGGCAACCGAGTGGGACCGGGCAGCCGGGCCGGAACAGCGCAGCATCGCCGTGCTCTGCCGCCGTCGCGCGCAGTTCGGGGCCTTGCAGGAAGCTTTCGACGCACGCGGCCTGGACTACGAAATCGTGGGACTCAGCGGGTTGCTGGCCACGCCCGAGGTGATCGATCTGGTCTCCAGCTTGCGGGTCCTGGTCGATCCGAGCCGTTCGGATGCCTTGATGCGCTTGCTCAGCGGAGCCCGATGGCGGATCGGGGCCAAGGACCTGATGGCCCTGGCCGACTGGTCCCGGTATCTCGCGGCCAATGCCAAGCACGCCCGGAACGGCGGAACCGGCCCGAATGGCGAGCCGCGCGGCAGCGCAGCTCCCGCAGCGGCCGACGACGCCGAATCGGCCAGCCTGGTCGAGGCCCTGGACGCCTTGGACGCGGACTTCTGGCCGCAATCTGCCCGTGAACTCAGCCCGATCGGACGGGCCCGGATGCTGGCGCTCCGCGACGAGCTCCGGGGGCTGCGCCGTTTTGTCGGCGATGATCTGCTCAGCCTGATCGGCGAAGTGGAGCGGACCATCCTGCTGGATATCGAGCTCGCAGCGAAGCCCGGCCTGCCCTACCACCGGGCGCGGCACCATCTGGACGCCTTCCAAGACGCGGCGGCAGCGTTCCTGCAGAGCGCCGAACGGGTCGATGTCGCCGCTCTCCTGGCCTGGCTCGGCACCGCGGAGGAGGAGGAAAACGGTTTGGAGATGCAGGCCGTGGAACCGGTGCCCGGTGCGGTGCAACTGCTCACCGTCCATGCGGCCAAGGGACTGGAATGGGACGAAGTCTACGTTCCCGGGCTCGCGGCGAAAAGCTTCCCGAGTGATCGCGCCGAGCACTGGGGGAGCGGCAACCGGGCCTTGCCCTGGCCGCTGCGCGGCGACCAGGCGGACCTCCCGGTGTGGGAGCTCGGCGGCAGCGACCAGAAGAGCTGGCTCGAGGCGCTCGCCGACTTCGGCGACCAGGTCAAAGCGCACGCGCAGGAGGAGGAGCGGCGGCTGGCGTATGTCGCGTATACCCGGGCCCGGAACTATTTGGCGGTCAGCACCTCGAAATTCGCCGGTACCGCGGTCAAAGCCAAGGAAGTGTCGCCGTTTTTGGCCGAACTGGTGGCATCTGCCGACTCCGCCGACTCCCGGATCCAGGTTTCGCACTGGCCCGACGATTCGGAGCTGCCCGAAGAGAATCCGCAGCGCGCCGAGCTGATCCGTGCGCAGTGGCCCTACGATCCGTTGACCGGGCCTGAGCTGGAAACCCCGGCCGGGATCACGCCGCCGCGGGGCAACCGCAGGCTGAGCCTGACCGCGGCCGCCGGCCGGGTGGGCGCCGCTGCGGAACGGCTTGCCGCGCTGCACCAGGCCGGCACAGTGCCGGAACTCACCGAGCTGAGCCCGCGCTGGGGGACCGAGGCCCGGCGGCTGCTCGAACGGCGGGCCAGCGGCGGCCAGGCCGTCGAGGTCGAACTGCCGGCACACATTTCGGCCTCGACTTTGGTCGAGTTGCAAACCGACCCGCAAGCGGTGATCCAGCGGATCCGGCGTCCGGTACCCCGCAAACCGGGGATTTCCGCACGCAAAGGCACTGCGTTCCACTCCTGGGTGGAAGAACATTTCGGCCGGGCAGGCCAATTGGACCTGGGCGAATTCCCGGGTTCGGCCGATGACTTCATCGAAGACGCCTACCAGTTGGACGACTTGAAACGGAATTTCGAGGCTTCCGAATGGGCGGACCGGGTGCCGGAGCATATCGAAGTCCCAATTGAAACCCGGGTCGCCGAAGTGGTGGTGCGCGGCCGGATCGATGCGGTTTTCCGGACCACGGACGGCGATTGGGAACTGGTCGATTGGAAGACCGGGCGCTTGCCCCGGGGCAAGGAACTGCGGGACCGCACGGTCCAGTTGGCGCTCTACCGGTTGGCCTGGGCCCGGCTGCACGGCGTCCCGGTGGAACGGGTCAGTGCGGCGTTCTACTATGTGGCGCAGAACCACACCGAACGGGTGGCCGATTTGGCCGGTCCGGCGGAACTCGAAGCAATCGTCACCTCGGCATACGCCCCGGAACTGCCCGGTCCCGGCCTGCCCGGCTGACCGGATCGTCGAACCGGACGAAGTTCGACCAAATGATGCTCAACCGGACGAAGTCACTTTGATCGGCCGGTCGACCGGCTCAGGCGGTGTGCGAGACGGTTTTCAGCGCCGTGGTCTCGGTATTGTCCGGATGCCCGGAATCGGCGGAATCGGCCGAACCCGTCGCCGCAGCATCGGACGGCTCATCCGGGATCGTTTCCACGGCAACTTTGGGTTCCGATCCGGGAACCTGTGCGGTACCGGGATCTTCCGCTTCGCCGGCATCTCCGGCCGAATCGGAGGTCGGCGTCGGATCGGCCACGCTGCCGATGGTCACGGCCGGGGTCGAGACCGGAACCACCGGGGCTTCGATACTGATCGGCTGCCCGCCGTGTTCGGCGATGTCCTGCTCCAAAGTGTGCAGCATGTCCTCGGCCTCGGCGATCATCGCCGGGTCGCCGGCCGCGACGCCGCGGACCAGCCACTGGGCCAAGGCGAATTCCGCGGAAAGCGCGGCCCGGCGGAGCAGATGCCGGTCCAGGGCCCCGGTGCGCGCCGCCGAATAGCTCTCCTGGACGGAATCGGCGAAGCTCTGGTCCGCCATCGCGATCAACCAGGCGAAGTCGTCAGCGGGATCGCCGATGCGCAAATCCGTCCAGCCGGTGATCGCGGTGAGCCGCCCGTCGTCGAACAAGATGTTGTCTTCGTGCATATCGCCGTGCACCACGCAAGGGTTGAACCGCCACAGGGCGATGTCCTCCAAAGCGTGTTCCCAACGGCGCAACAAGGCGGCCGGGATCTTCCCGGTGGTTGCGGCCTGGTCCAGTTCGTTGAGCCGGCGTTGCCGGAATTCATTCGCGGTGTACGACGGCAGGTCCGCCTGCTGCACCAAACCGACCGGCAAATCGTGCACCGCGGCCATGGCCGCGCCGACTTCTTTGGCGGTGGCGGTGCCACCACTGGCCAGAGCGTCCAAACCGGTGACCCGACCGGCCATATGCGAGTACACGAACGTGGTGAGCTCACCGATCCGCACGGTGCCGGCGACCGTCGGCAGCAGGAAGGGCAACTCGGCGCGGATCGCCGGGGTGAAGGCCCGCAGTACCAGCAGCTCGGTCTCCAGCCGGGTGCTGGCCTCGACATGCTTGGGTGCGCGGACCCGCCAGCGTTTGCGATCGCCGTCGATCAGCAGTGCCGAGTCGAAGTCCACGGCGTCGTCGGGTTCGTAGCTGGCCGCGACCGGGCTCAGGCCGGGAACGGCAGCGCTGGCGATGGCAGCGAGTTCGATAGGTGTACGTCTCACCTTTCCACCGTAAGGCTGCCCGGCGGGATCGGGGCTAGTTGCGGCGGCGAGTCGCGGGAACCGGCCAAATCACAGCGCACCTTCGGGAAGCCCGGAATGTGAATTGTCCGAGCTAGTCAGTACGGTAGGACTATGACCGGAATGGACGCATTGCCCTGGCAGCTCGCGGCGATCGACCGGGGCAGCGAACGCCGTCTGCAAACGGGATTCCTGGACTCGCTCGTGAACTCGCCGAACACCAAGTATTTGGCCGTCCGGGACGGCAAAACCCTGGTCCGGGACCGGCAGATCGTGTTCTTGCGGGATGGCCTTCCGGCACCGGCGGCAGGGCCGGTGGTGTATTTGGGCCGCACCGAGGACGGCACCGAGCTGCTTGCGGTGGAGCTGGTCCACGACGATCCGGCTGATGACGACCTGGCCGACGAGCGGCTGCCCGGCGCCGAGCCGGGCCCGGGCGAATCCGCGCGTTGGTTGGGATTCCGCAGCATCGGAATGGAACTGCCGCAAGCCCAGGCCCAGTACTTCATCGAAGCGCTGGCGATTCTGAACTGGCACCGGGTGCACCGGCATTGTCCGCGCTGCGGAACCGCCACCACAGTCGAAGCTTCCGGCTGGGTCCGCCGTTGCCCGGCGGACAACTCCGAGCACTATCCGCGCACTGACCCGGCGATCAGCGTCGCGGTGCTCGGTGCGGACGATCGGCTGCTGCTGGGCAATGGGGCCACCTGGGAGCCGAATCGGTTCTCCACGCTGGCCGGGTTCGTGGAGCCGGGCGAATCGCTCGAACAGGCGGTGGTCCGGGAGATCCGCGAAGAGGTCGGCGTTCGGATCCACCGGGTGTCCTATGCGGGCTCCCAGGCTTGGCCGTTCCCGGCTTCGCTGATGGTCGGTTACACCGCCTGGACCGAGGATGCCGAAGCCACGCCCGACGGCGCCGAGGTGGCCCGGGCGCGCTGGTTCAGCCGGGCGGAGCTCCAAGCAGCGGTGCTCAGCGGCGAGGTCATCATCTCGCACCGGATGTCCATTGCCCGGGCGCTGATCGAAGATTGGTATGGCGGTTTGATCGAGGAGCCGACGAGTCGGGCAGATGTCTGAAAGTTTGGAAGAACGGGTCCTGACCGGGCTCGATGAGGAACAACGCACGGTAGCGACCACGTTGACCGGCCCCTTGTGCGTGCTCGCCGGTGCCGGTACCGGCAAAACCCGGGCGATCACGCATCGGATCGCGTACGGGGTGCTGGGCGGCAGCTACAACCCGCAACGGCTGCTGGCCGTGACGTTCACCGCCCGGGCAGCTGCCGAAATGCGCACCCGGTTGCGGGATCTGGGCGTGGGCAGCGTCCAAGCCCGGACTTTCCATGCTGCGGCGCTGCGGCAACTGCAGTTTTTCTGGCCGCAAGCGATCGGCGGAGCGCTTCCGGCCTTGCTGGACCACAAAGCGGCACTGATCGCGGAATCCGCCCGTCGGCTGCGACTGAGCACCGACCGGGCTGCGGTCCGGGATCTGGCCGCGGAGATCGAATGGGCCAAGGTTTCCATGTTCACCCCGGACAGCTACCCCCAGCACGCCGCGGAACGTGGAACGCCCGGCGGTTTCGACACCACGACGATGGCCCGGATCTTCCGGTCCTACGAAGATCTCAAGACCGACCGCAATCTGATCGACTTCGAAGACGTGCTGCTGCTCACCGTGGGGATCCTGCAGGACGACCAACGGGTGGCGGCGACCGTACGCGAGCAGTACCGGCATTTCGTGGTTGACGAGTACCAGGCCGTTTCGCCGCTGCAGCAGCGGCTTTTGGAGCTCTGGCTCGGCGAACGGGAAGAGCTCTGCGTGGTCGGCGATTCCAGCCAGACGATCTATTCGTTCACCGGCGCGAATTCCAAACATCTTTTGGAATTCGGCAAGCGCTTTCCCAAGGCCCAAGTGGTGAAGCTGGTCCGGGACTACCGTTCGACGCCGCAGGTGGTCCAGCTGGCCAACTCGTTGCTCGCCGCGCGCCGGCCTTCCGGCCGGGCCGCGGACGCCGCTTGGGCGCAGCCGCTGCAGCTTCTGGCCCAGCGCCCGGCCGGCCCGGAGCCGGCGTTCTTGGAAAGCAGCGACGACGAGGCGGAAGCCGCTGCGGTCGCTGCGCGGATCAAGAGCCTGGTCGATTCCGGCACTCCGGCGGCGCAAATCGCAGTGCTGTTCCGGACCAACGGCCAGTCGGAAGCGTACGAACAGGCGCTTTCGGCGGCCGGCGTCGGCTACCAATTGCGCGGCGGCGAACGGTTTTTCGCCCGGAAGGAAGTGCGTGACGCGATCTTGTCGCTGCGCGCGGCGTCCCGGGCGGATGGAACCCACGACCAGGAAGCCGCCCCGGGGCTGTCCCAGCAGGTCCGTGATGTGTTGGGCAGCCTGGGCTACACGGACGATCCGCCAGCCAGCAGCGGAGCAGTCCGCGAGCGTTGGGAGTCGTTGTCCGCCTTGGTTTCCCTGGCCGACGAGCTGGTGCGGTCGCGCAAGCCGGTGGCCGAAGGCCCGGACTTCGGCCTGGTCGATTTCGTCGCCGAATTGCAAGAGCGTTCGCAAGCCCAGCATGCACCGACGGTGCAGGGCGTCACTTTGGCCTCGCTGCACTCAGCGAAGGGTTTGGAGTGGGATGCGGTGTTCCTGGTCGGGCTCAGCGAGGGACTGATGCCGATCAGCTTCGCCGACACGGCCGAAGGCGTCGACGAGGAGCGGCGGTTGCTCTATGTGGGGATTACCCGGGCCCGGGAGTTCCTGCATCTGAGCTGGTCGCTGTCCCGCACGCCAGGTGGACGCGCGCACCGGAAACCGTCGCGGTTCTTGGACGGCCTGCGCCCGGGCAGTACGGCGGCCGCACCGCGGAGCGGAAGCCTTCGGAGCGCAGCCAAGCTTTCGCGCAAACCTCTGGCCACCTGCCGGGTCTGCGGCAATGCCCTGGCCAATGGCGCGGAGCGGAAGATCGGCCGGTGCGGGAATTGCCCGGCCAGTTACGACGAACAGACCTTCGAGGCTTTGCGCAATTGGCGTCTGGAGGAGGCCCGGACGGCGCAGATCCCGGCGTTCATGATCTTCACCGATGCGACGTTGGTGGCGATTGCCGAAGCGAAACCCGGGTCCTTGGCCGAACTCGCCCAAGTCGCCGGGATCGGACCGTCGAAACTCGAACGGTACGGCGCCGCCGTCCTGAACCTCCTGCCGGCTCCATGAAAGCCGGGTTCCGGGACGAGCCGACTGATCTGAGCACCGCGGACGGGCTGCCGGTGGTGGTCCGGCGTTCGGCCCGGCGCCGCCGCACAGTGAGTGCGTTTTGGGAGGACGGCAAAGCCGTGGTGGCGATTCCGGCCAGCTTCACCCGGCGGCAGGAGCGCGAATGGGTGCGCACCATGATTCAGCGCTTGGAATCCTCGAGGCGGAAGTCGGCGCCGAAACGGCGCAACGACGACGCGCTGATGAACCACGCCCGGGAGCTTTCCACCCGGTATTTGCAGGGCCGGGCGGTGCCGGAATCAGTCCGATGGGTGGGCAACCAGAATTCGCGCTGGGGTTCGGCCACCCCGGCGGAAAAGAGCATCAGGCTCTCGGACAAGCTGCAAGGCATGCCGGAGTGGGTGGTGGACTACGTCTTGCTGCACGAGCTCGCGCACTTGGTGGTGGCGGGCCACGGACCGCAATTCTGGGCGTTGCTCACGGCTTATCCCAGGACCGAAGAAGCGAAGGCGTTTCTGGCCGGGGTGAGCTTCGCGCTGGGCCGCGGCATGGCGGACGACCAGCCGGACGCCGGATCCCTGGCCGAAACAGAAGCCTGATCGGCGGTTCGGCGCTGCGGTTGCCCAGGAGGGGGTCAGGCCACCGGACTTTGCGCCGTCCGGCCTGGCTTCTCGGCGAGGAGATAAGCCTGTGGGGTCTTCTCCCAGGCTTCGGCTTGCCGGAGCACGCTGGCGCGCAGACCGAAACCCGCCGAAACGAGCAGCTGTTCGATTTCGTCCGGAGGCAACCGGTAGGCGTCGAGGGCGACGTCGTGGCCGTAAGCATGCGTGATCCGGCGTTTCTCCTGCCCGGCCTGGAATGCGAGCAAGAGTTGCCCGCCCGGGCGCAGCACCCGGAAGAACTGTGCGAAGACACGGGGCAGTTCCGCGGGCGGCAGATGGATGATCGAATACCAAGCCAGTACTCCGGCCAACGAGGCCTCCGGCAGGGGCAGATCCAGCATCGAACCTTGCTGGAAGCGGATCCCTGGATGATCCCGACGGGCCGCCTTGAGCATTTCCGAGGAAAGGTCAATGCCGGTCACGGTCAGGCCCAGACTGCGCAAATGGCCGGCGATCCGGCCCGGCCCGCAGCCGACGTCGGCCACTTCGGCGCCGGTGAACTGGGCTGCGGCTTCCGCGAAGGCGGCCAGCAACGCGCGGTCGAGCGGCTTGCCGGCCAGCTCGTCACGCAGCAGCGCCGCGTAGTCCTCGGCAACCAGGTCGTAGGCGGCCGCGGTCTCGCGCAGATGCCCGGGCATCGGCTCGGTCATTCCTTGGGCGTGCTGGGGTCCTCCGGGTGCTCGCCGTCGTTCGCTGCGGCTTCCGGACTTCCCGGTGCAGCGCCGTCGTCCGAGCCGGCTCCGGGTTGCGGTTCGTAACCGCCGGTGAGCAGCTTCGCCAAGGCCTCGTCCACGGCTGAATCCGAAGCCTCGGCCATTTCCCGGCGTTCGCTGAATCCGGTGGGGTCGTCCAAGTCTTCCGCGGTCGGCAGCAAGTCCGGGTGTTTCCAGATCGCATCGCGTCCGGCGACCCCGCGCTGTTCCTTCAACGCGGCCCAGAGGGTCGCGGCTTCCCGAAGCCGGCGCGGTCGCAGCTCCAGCCCGACCAAGGAGCCGAAGGCGTGCTCCGCGGGACCACCCGTGGCCCGGCGGCGTCGTACGGTTTCCCGCAGCGCCGCAGCGGAAGGCAACTGGGCCGCCGCTTCGAAACTGAGTTCGTCCACCCAACCCTCGACCAAGGCGAGCGCGGTTTCCAGTTTGCTGAGCGCGGCGTCTTGGGCAGGGGTGCGTTGCGGCATGAAAACGCCTTGCGAGAGGGCTTCGCGGATCCGTTCCGGATCCGAGGGGTCGAGGTCGCGGGCCAACTCCTCGATCCGCGAGGTGTCGATGTGGATGCCCCGGGCATAGGCTTCGATTGCGCCGAGCAAATGCCCGCGGAGCCAGGGGACCTGCACGAAGAGCCGGGCGTGCGCGGCTTCGCGCAGGGCCAGGAAAAGCCGCACTTCGGCTTCCGGGACTTCGATCCCTTCGCCGAAAGCCGCGACGTTGGCCGGCAGCAGCGCCATTTGCAGATCGGCCAACGGAACGCCGATATCGGTGGAGGAGACCACTTCGCGGGCCAAGGCCCCGACGGCCTGGCCGAGCTGCATCCCGAACAATGCGCCGCCCATGTTCTGCAACATCGAGGAAGCGCCGCCCATCATGGACTTCATCTCTTCCGGCATCTGTTCCTGCAAGGTGGTGGAGAGGGCCAGTGCGATGCTGTTCGCGACCGGTTCGGTGAGCCGTTTCCAGGTGCCCAGAGTCTCCTCGACCCATTCCGCCCGGGACCACGCCCTGCCGATCAGGCCGGTGCTGGGCAACTCGGTGACCGGGTCCAACCACAGTTCCGCCAATCGCAGTGCTTCGTCGACTTCGCGCGATTGTGCCGGGGTAACCGAAGGATCGCCGCCGGCCGCCGCCTGGCGTGCATTGTCGTGAGCGAGCTGCCAATTCACCGGACCCTCGGTGGGGGAGTTCATCATGGTTTGGAACTGCGCGAACATCTGTTGCAGCGCGTTCGGGTCCGAGGGCAGGCCAGCGGCTTTCGCCAGCTCGGCCGGGTCGATGCCTTCCAAGCCCTTGCCGCCCATCAAACTGGCCAAGATCTCCTGCAGGGGGTCGCGCGGCGTCTCGTCATCGTTGTTGGCTGGTTCGTTGCTCATCGCGCATCCTCGACTGTCCCGCCCGTCGAGGCCTCCGCCTATCCGGCGTCCGGCCCGTCCGAGCTGTTCTGGCTGTTCATGCCAAGGTACCGCCGTCCGGGGTGACTTGTCTGCGTCCGGCGCGCTCCGTTCGCTCTAGGCCGAGCAAGGCGCAGTGCCCGCACAGCCGAAGCGCGTAGGCTAGAGCTTTGATACCCAGTAGCATGTCGCCCGCTCAGACGGGTGTGATGACCGTCGAGGAGTCGATTTGAGCCAGGCGCATAGCGGAGAGCCGGTGCCGGAGAACCCCCGCCCCGCGTCAGGCTTCGGCCAGACCGGCTTCAGACAGCCCGGCTTCGACCAGACCGGCTTCGGTTACCCGCCGCCGGTCCGCCGTCCACGTGATGGCCGGGCAGTGGCGATGGCGGTCTCCGGAGTCGTCGCTTTGCTGCTGGCTTTGGCCGCGATCATCCTGCCTGCGCCCTATGTGGTGGAATCGCCGGGTCCCACGCTGAACACCCTGGGCAGCGACAAAGACACCAAGATCATCAGTATCACCGGACGGCAGAGCTACCCGGCGAACGGCCAGCTGGACATGGTCACGGTGTACGTCAACGGCGGGCCGCAGAGCTCGGTCAACCTGTTCGAGGCCTACCGCTCCTGGATGGATCCGAAACAAGCGGTCTACCCGGTGGAGCTGGTCTATCCGGCTTCGGCGACCAAAGACCAGATCACCAGCCAGAATGCCGCCGACATGACCAATTCCCAGGATGCCGCACGCGCCGCGGCGCTGGGCCTGCTGGGCATCGATTACCAACAGGAGCTGCTCGTCGGTTCGGTCCCGGAGGGGTCGGCGTCGACCGGCAAGTTGCAGGCCAATGACCGCTTGCAGAGCATCGACGGCAAACCGATCACCGCGCTTTCGGTGGTGCAGGAAGTGTTGGCAGCCGGGCAGGGCGCACCGGTGACCATTGGAGTGCTCCGGGACGGCGTGGCCCAGGACGTGGTGGTCACTCCGGCGAAAGCCGACGACGGCCGGTTCCTCCTGGGGGTATTGCTGAAATACTCCTATGTCTTCCCGTTCGACATCAAGATCAGCCTGGAGAATGTCGGCGGCCCCAGCGCCGGGATGATGTTCGCTTTGGGCATCATCGACACGCTGACCCCGGGGGATCTGACCGGCGGAAAGCATTTTGCCGGAACCGGGACCATCGACGCCGCCGGCAATGTGGGCCCGATCGGCGGGATCGTGCAGAAGATGTACGGGGCCCGCTCCGCCGGTGCCACGGTTTTCCTGGCCCCGGCCGCCAACTGCAATGAGGTCGTCGGCAAGGTTCCGGACGGCCTGCAGGTGGTCCGGGTGGCCACGCTCAAAGAGGCGTACGACGCCGTCAAGACGATCGCCAGCGGACAAGACAGTTCCGCTTTGCCAACCTGTACCGCACGCTGACCGCAAGGAGAGCTGGAGAAATTGGAACTGCGCAACGCCGTCGTTCGTGGGCTATTAGGGGAACTCTGTGCTTCGGCCTTGAATGCCCCGACAAATCGCTTAGCGATCGAACAAGCATCAGCAACTGAACGAGCAACCGAGGACAGAGGATCACTGTGACATCCGGCCAAAGCACATCGACACCACGGCGCCGCCGCGGCGCACTGCTGCCCACCCTGATCATCCTGGTATTGGCGGTGATCGCGTTCGTCTTCTTCGCCAATGTCTACACCGAAGTCCTGTGGTTCAGCCAGCTGGGCTTCGACGGCGTCTTCTGGCGGCAGAACATCGCCAAGGGTTCCATTTTCATTGCCGCCTTCCTTTTGATGGCCGCAGTGGTCTACCTGTCGATCCAGCTCGCCTACCGGGCCCGCCCGGTGTACGCGCCGGAGAACCCGGTGCAGGAGAACTTGAACCGCTACCAGGCGCAGTTGGAGCCGGTCCGCAAGGTCGTGATGATCGGCGTCCCGCTGGTCTTCGGCCTGTTCGCCGGTGCCGCTGCGCTGGGCCAGTGGCAGAAAGTGATGCTCTTCATCTTCCAATCCCCGTTCGGGCAGAATGACCCGCAGTTCGGCATGGACATCGCCTTCTACACCAATACCCTGCCGTTCCTGGGCTTCCTTTCCGGTTTGCTGATTTCGGTAGTGCTGATCTCCGGCATCGCGGCGTTGTTGACGCACTACCTTTACGGGGCGATCCGGCTGCAGGAACGCGGGCTTTTCACCTCCCGCGCAGCCCAGATCCAGCTTTCGATCATGGCCGGGATCTTCCTGATCCTGCTCGGCGCGAATTTCTGGCTGGACCGGTTCTCCACCTTGCAGAACAACACCGGTTTGCGGTCCGGTGCGATGTACACCGATATCAACGCGGTGATCCCGACCAAGGCGATCCTGGCGATCGCCGCCGGGATCGTGGCGATCCTCTTCATCGTCGCCGCAGTGATCGGCCGCTGGCGGTTGCCGGTGATCGGTACCGCGATGCTGATCATCACCGGCATCGTGGCCGGCGGAATCTACCCCTGGGCGGTGCAGCAATTCCAGGTGAAGCCCTCCGAAGCGACGGTCGAAACGCAGTACATCCAGCGCAACATCGACATGACCAGATCCGCCTACGGCATCAACGACGTCGAAGTGATCCCGTACAAGGCGACCACCACGGCGGCGCCGGGCGCGCTGCGGCAAGATGCCACGACCACGGCCAACATCCGGTTGCTGGACCCGAACCTGATGTCGCAGACCTTCGCCCAGCTCGAGCAGTACCGGCCGTACTACGGCTTCCAGAAGACGCTCAATGTGGACCGCTACATGGTGGACGGCAAAATCCAGGACACCGTGATCGCGTTGCGCGAGCTGAACCCGGCGGGCATCCCGGCGGCGCAGCAGAGCTGGTACAACCAGAAGCTGGTCTACACGCACGGTTACGGCGTGGTCGCCGCCTACGGCAACACCGCCACCGCCGACGGCAAACCGGTGTTCATGCAGTCGGGCGTGCCGACCACCGGCAAGCTCGGCGACGATTCCAGTTACCAGCCGCGGATCTACTTCGGCCAGAACACGACCGACTATTCGATCGTCGGAGCGCCGCAGGGCGCCCCCTCGGTGGAACTCGACCGCCCGCAGGGCGGCGACACCGCCTCTGATTCGAAGAACACCTTCAATGGCAACGGCGGCCCGGACGTCGGCAACTGGTTCAACAAGTTGGCGTATTCGATCAAGTTCCAGTCCACCGATCTGCTGCTCTCCAGCGGCGTGAACGAGAAATCGCAGATCCTCTACGACCGGACCCCGGTGCAGCGGGTGCAGAAGGTGGCCCCGTACCTGACCATCGACGGCAACCCGTACCCGGCGATCATCGACGGCAAGGTCAAATGGATCGTGGACGGATACACGACGTCCAGCGCGTACCCGTACTCGCAACAGCAGCCGCTGGATTCGGCGACCACGGATTCTTTGACCACCCGGTCCGGGACCAGCGCGCTCTCCGGCTCGATCAACTACATCCGGAACTCGGTCAAGGCCACGGTCGATGCCTACGACGGTTCGGTGAACCTGTACGCCTGGGACGACAAGGACCCGATCCTGAAGGCCTGGCAGAACATCTTCCCGAGCACGGTCAAGCCGATCTCGGAGATGTCCGGGGATCTGCTCAGCCACATCCGTTACCCGGAAGACCTGTTCAAGGTCCAGCGCGAGCTGCTCGGCCGGTACCACGTGACCAACGCCGCCGAGTTCTACAACAACACGGATGCCTGGAGCGTGCCGAACGATCCGACTGCCGGCGACAACACCAAGCAGCCGCCGTACTACATGTCGTTGCAGATGCCCGGCCAGTCCGCGCCGGCTTTCTCGCTGACCTCCAACTTCATTCCGCAATCGGTGCAGGGCACTGATTCGCGCAACGTGCTCTACGGCTATTTGGCCGCTGATGCCGATGCCGGGTCTACCGACGGGGTGAAAGCGGATTCCTACGGCAAGTTGCGGCTGCTTTCGCTGCCTACGGACACCTTGGTCCCGGGCCCGGGGCAGGTCTACAACCGCTTCGTTTCCGATCCGACCATCTCCAACGCCTTGAACATCCTGAAGCTGGGCCAGTCGACGCTGAAGAACGGCAACTTGCTGACCCTGCCGGTGGGCGGTGGTTTGCTCTATGTGCAGCCGGTCTACGTGCAGTCGTCCACGGGTGAATCCAGCTACCCCACGCTGCAGCGGGTCCTGGTGGCGTTCGGCGACAAGATCGCCTTCGCACCGACGCTCGATGCGGCACTGGACCAGCTCTTCGGCGGCGACTCCGGAGCCAGCGCCGGGGACAAGGACAAGGCCACGACGACGGCGCCGCCCGGCTCGACCGGGGAGACCGGCACCGGCGAGAACCCGGATGCCAAGGCCGCCCTGAACAAGGCCCTGCAGGATGCCAATCAGGCGCTCAAGGACGGCCAGGACGCGCTGAGCAAGAGCGACTTCGCCGCTTATGGCGTAGCGCAGAAGAAGCTCAACGACGCGATTGCGGCGGCTTTGGCAGCGGAAGGCAAGCTGGGCGCCAGCGCGGCGCCGGCGCCTGCTCCGTCGTCGAGCCCGACGCCGTCGGGGCAGTCCTCGGGTGCGCCGACTGCCGGGAGCTCGGAAGTCTCCGATTCGGCATCGGCTCCGCCGACGCCGTAATCCGCTGAGCAACAACCCCGGTTGGTCGGGGCAGGGGCCGGTTTCCCTCGTGGAAGCCGGCCCCTTTTTGCCCGATTCCCGGATCGAATTCGACCGCAGCCCCCGGCGAATCGGCTCGATTTGGATCCTGGGAGGCGAGCGGGTAATGTTGATCTAGCGCCGCGGGGTGGAGCAGTTC
>SXGU01076516.1_pt1 | contig 44564 bp, 43 predicted proteins | sample 3174531 | NCBI WGS metagenome assembly SXGU01 (sample SAMN11356863, study PRJNA531348) | freshwater metagenome | isolation source: freshwater sample F1-140 | place: China: Fuxian Lake, Yuxi | collected 2017-12-25 | reverse complement strand
TCCGCTGCGGCTTTCTCGGGTTGCTCCACATGGAAATCATCCAGGAGCGCATCCGCCGCGAGCACGACGTCGAGATCATCTCGACGTACCCGAGTGTCATCTACCACGTCATCAAGCACGGCGGGGAAAAAATTACCGTCGACAACCCGGTCAATCTGCCGGACCCCGGCACGATCCTCGAAATCCGCGAGCCGACGATTCGCGCATCGATCATCATCCCAAACGATTCGATGGGCGACATTCTCGCCTTGATCATGGAAAAGCGCGGCGTGAGCGAACACACCGACACGCTCGACGCGAATCGCGTGATGATGCATTGCGTGCTGCCGCTCAACGAAATCCTCGTCGATTTCAACGACCGGCTGAAGAGCGTCACGCACGGCTACGGCTCGATGGATTACGAACTGGGCGACTACCTTACCGCCGATCTCGTAAAGATGGACATCATGATCAACGGCGATCCGGTGGACGCGTTCGCCTGCATCGTCCACCGCGAGAAGGCGGAGGGCAAGGGCCGCCACCTGTGCGAGAAACTCGCCGAGATCATCCCTCCCCAGATGTTCAAGGTCGCAATCCAGGCGGCCATCGGCGGGAAAATCATCGCCCGCGACAACGTGCGTGAGATGCGTAAGGACGTGACCGCGAAATGCTATGGCGGTGACATCAGCCGGAAACGCAAACTCCTCGACAAGCAGAAAGAGGGCAAAAAGAAGATGAAACAAATCGGCAAGGTTTCAATCCCACCGGATGCGTTCATCAAGGTCCTGCAAAACAACTAATCCCGCCACCTTCGCGAACCATGTTTGGTTTTTTCGCCTCCCCAGAGAAAAAAATGCGCGAGAACGCGGGCAACTGGCTCGAACTCGCCGGGAAAGTCTACCACTACCGCCGCGATGTGCTTTCCGCGGCGCTCATCACCGAACTGCAGGGCAAGACCTCCGGACTGCAGGCGCTGGTGAAAGAACGGGCCGGAGCCGAGAAATTGAAGCTGGGAATTGAGCACCTCGAAGAGGTTCTTCGTCGGACGGGTGGGGCGATCTACCCGAAGTCTGCCCTGGTGGAGAACGTCGAATTCTTTTTGGTCGCGGCCATCGTGATTCTCGGCATACGCACGTACTTTGTTCAGCCCTTCAAGATTCCCACGAACTCGATGTGGCCAACTTACAATGGAATGACGCCGGAGGCGTTTCCGCAGCGCGCCGACGAGCCGGGTTACCTGATGAACGCCGTTCGGTTCGTGGCGTTCGGAGCGCACCCCAAGCGCGTGGAAGCGCCCGCGGACGGCGAAGTCATGATTCCCGTCAGCAGCGGTGGTTCGCGTATCGCGGTGCCGTATCGCGAGGTTCCGGGTCGCAACTGGCTGGTTTTCCCTGCCACCTTCAAGGAATACACCCTTTTGGTGGGAGATCGGACGGTGACTCTGAAAGTACCGCAGGATTTCGATTTCGAATGGGCGGTCCGCGACTGTTTTTTTCCGAACAAGACACCGTCCCACGAACCTGGCGGGGTTGACCTCGCTCGGGTGCTGGCCCGGCAGCCGGAGGCTCCGTCCGTCGACGGTGGGCGGGTGCGCTTGCTGCGCACGGGCAAACAGGTGAAGCGCGGCGAGCGGGTCATGGCGTTCGATATCGTGACTGGCGATCAGCTGTTTGTTGACCGTATGAGCTACCATTTTGTGCGGCCCCAGGTCGGCAGTGGATTTGTGTTTCGGACCGGCAATATCGAAGGGATCGCGCGGGTTTACGGGGATCAGTACTACATCAAGCGTCTGGTGGGTGTCCCGGGCGATACTTTGGAAATCAAGGGATTCACGCTGTTCCGCAACGGCGCGCCGATCACGGGGTCGGAAGCCTTTGACGGAAATGGTAAACGTGACGGCAACTACGTCGGCTATCGGTACGAGGGTTTGCTGGCGGCTGGTGCCCAATTGCCGATCCGGGCTAACGAGTATTTTGCGATGGGAGACAATTCCGCGAACAGCGCGGACGGTCGATATTGGGGTACGGTTCCGGCCAAGGACGTGGTTGGCCGTCCCATCTTCGTCTATTACCCGTTTACACGCCACTGGGGCCCTGCCCGCTAGGCAAATGCTGGGTTGGGAGCGCACAATTAAGGTTATGTTAAGTTGAAACAACGCGCCCGCCTCCCACATCTGAACCACGGCGATCCGTTCTGGCGCGGGAGCGAAACTGTCGTTCGCTCCTCGCCGCACAGTAATCTTAACAGCCGTCTGCCGTAATAGCGGGAGCGAGCGGATGGAGACGACCGTAGAGGCAACCCGCTGATCCCTACTCCGCGCGGATGCCCGGGTTCCCCGGTCTCCCGGTTACTTGAAGAAATTGAGCGCGGTCGTCGTCAGCAGCGCGTTGGCGAAGTCGATCAAGAACGCGCCGACGATGGGCACGATCAGAAACGCCCGCGGCGCGGGCCCAAAGCGACGGGAGATCACACGCATCGTCGCCAGTGCGTTGGATGTCGCGCCAAGTCCGAAACCGATCAAGCCGGCGCTCATCACGGCCGCCTCGTAGTCCCGCCCCATCACCCGAAACACCAGCCAATAAGCGAGCGCCGCGATCCAGATCACTTGAATGGTGAGAATGGCGAGCATGGGCAGGGCCGCGTGGGCGAGCTGCGAGAGTTGCAGGTCCATCATCACGACAGCGAGCAGCCACATGAGCGCGACCGAGCCGATGGCATCGGTGCGATCCGTCCGCAGCCTCGCCCGTCCGGCGAAGTCGTGCGTGTTGCGCACCAGCGCGGCGACAATCATCGAGCCCATGTAAACCGGGAAAGTGACGCCGGTCGACTGGATGAAGGCGCTCACAAAGGCGCCGAGTTTCATGCAGACGAACAGCACCGCCAGATGCAGCAACGTGCTCCGCCCGGAGCGGGCCAGGTCGCGCACCTCGCTGAGGAAGCCACCCTCCGATTCTGCGGCCCGCTCGACGGCGCCATCCGGTTGGGACGCAACTGAATTGAGGCGTAGATTTCGCTCGATCAGCCTGCCGCCCACGATGCCCGCCACAAAGCCGCCGGCGATCACGCCGAAGGCGGCGGCGGCGATGCCGACGGTGGCTGCGCCGGCGAGCCCGGCCTTCTCGAATTCCGGGGCAAACCCGGCAGCCGTTCCAAAACCGCCCATGAGGGAAACGTTGCTGGTCATGATGCCCAGCAGCGGATTTTGTCCGAGCGCCAGGGCAGTCGCCGCGCCGCCGACGGCTTGGAGCAGCGCGATCCCGGCGGCGAGTGCCAGGTACACGAGGAGCGGCAGTCCGCCTTGTTTCGCAACTCGCCAGCTCGCATTCAATCCGATGCAGGTGAAAAACAGAATGAGCAGCGGTCGCTCGACGTCCGTCGCCCGCGGCGCCGTAAAACTCCACTGGGGCAGCACGGACCAGAGCCAGTACGGATTGGCCGTGTTGCCCTGCAGCGCCGCGGCGCCGGGCAGGGTCTCGCCACAAATCAGGAGGGCGAAAGCGACGATCAGCCCTCCGACGATCGGAGCCGGCACGTTTGAACGTCGGAGCCATCCAACGCGAGCCGTCAACACTTCGCCGAAGAGCACGATTGGCAGCGCGAGAAATAGCAGGAAGAACGGACCGATCGAAACCGTCGCCGCGCTGGCTTGAGCGAAAAATTGCATGGGTGGGAGAAAGACGCCGGTGCGTTTCCCCGCAGGCGTGGTGCTTCCGCAGTTTTTCGACGAACAAAGTGCTGTCAACGATTGATGCCGCCACCGTCAGTTGGGACGAGCCGCTTTGATGTCTTCCACCCGGTGTCGAAACGGGTCATCCTCGCCTCAGCCCATGAACTCAATCTTCTTCGAACTCGCGCTCATCTTTTCCCTGTTGATCGCCAACGGTGTCTTTTCGATGGCGGAGATAGCCATCGTCTCCGCGCGCAAGGCCACGCTCCGTCAGCTCGCCGACGACGGGGACGCCCGGGCGCGTCTCGCGCTCGAGCTGGCGGAGTCCCCCAACTGCTTTCTCGCCACCGTGCAAATCGGCATCACCGTCGTCGCGGTTTTGGCCGCGGCGTTCAGCGGCGCTTCGCTCTCCACCAAGCTCGCACCGTCGCTGCGGGAATACGCCGTTCTGGCGCCCTACGCCGACCAAATCGCGTTCGGGCTCGTGGTTGTCGTCCTCACCTACTTCACCCTGGTCATTGGCGAACTCGTACCCAAGCGCATCGGTCTCGGCAATCCCGAGGGTGTCGCCAGAATCCTCGCCGGACCGATGCACCGGCTCGCGCGCACCGGGGCTCCGCTCGTGTTCCTGCTTGGGCGCTCCACTGACGCATTGCTCAAGCTCCTCCGCGTCACCCCGCGGGCGGAGGTCAAGGTATCGGAGGACGAGGTGCGCTTGCTTGTACGGGAAGGCGTGCGCGCGGGCGTATTCCATCCGCAGGAGCCGGCCATGATTGAGAGCGTGATGGCATTCGATCGCATGCCGGTTCGCGAACTGATCTCTGCTCGTCCCCGAGTCGCTATCCACCACCGCGTTGCTGGAAAGATTCAAGACGACCGGCAAGCATCGCGCGCTGGTGACGGACGAGTACGGCGCCATCACGGGCCTGGTTTCCCCGCATGACGTCATGGAGGCCATTGTCGGGAAGTTGTCCTCGCCTAGCGATCGTCTCAAGCCGAAGGCGGTGCGCCGCGACCACGGCTCCTGGCTGGTGGATGGCATGCTGGAGGCGGCGGAATTCGAACGGGTGGTGGTCGACTTCCCGCTGCATGCTGCTCGGGAGCGCGACTACCAGACGTTTGCCGGTTTCATTGTCAAACACCTCGGCCACGTACCGGCGGAAGGTGAATCGTTTCACCACCACGGTTATCTCGTCGAGGTCATCGATCTCGATGGCCACCGCGTGGACAAGGTGCTTCTCCCGCCGCTCAAAAACCTGCCCCCGGTCGCCGCTCGTTCCGAAAATTCCTGAAGCTGCCGAACCGTCCTGGGCTTGGCGCAAAAAATGCGAGTGCCCCGGTGATTCCTTTGACAATCCTATCACTTGAACTGCCATCTAACGGCCTGACCGGCCCGTTATCGGGCATCTCCACAACCGCCCATCCGCGTGAATCCGACCGTGTTCACGCCTACAAAAAGCCACTCTCCTTCCGCACCAATGTCCACCGCCGAGAAGCCCCTTTTCAACTGGCTCGATCACCGCGCCGCTGGCGTTCTCGCCCATCCCACGTCTCTGCCCGGCGCCTTTGGCGTCGGTGCCTTCGACGATTCCGCCGACGCCCTTTTCTCGTTCATGGCCGCCGCCGGCTTTCGCTACTGGCAGTTGTGTCCCCTTGGCCCAACCGGCTACGGCGACTCCCCGTATCAGTGTTTCTCCTCCTACGCGGGAAATCCGTACCTCATCGACCCCGCCGCTCTCGTTTCCCAAGGTCTGCTCACGGAATCCGCAGTGGCCCCGTTGCGGCAACTGAACCGCGACCGCGTGGATTTCGGCGCGCTCTATCAGCTCAAGCTGCCGTTGCTGTTTTCCGCCCACGCCGCCTGGCGGCGCGCAGCGCCCCGCCCCCAGCCATACGGTGATTTTGATGCCTTCCGGAAGCGGCACGCCGCCTGGCTCGAAAGCTACGCTTACTTCTCCGCCTTGAAGGACCATTATCAGGGTCGCCCTTGGTGGGAATGGCCCGCCGTCACGCGTTCATTCGACTCGGCGCGGAAATCCCCTTGGCGCAAAAAACTGGCGCTGCAAATCGAGAGCTACGAGTTCCTGCAATATCTCTTCTTTGGGCAATGGACGCAGGTGCGGGCCCGCGCCCGGCGCCATGGCATCTCGATCATCGGCGACACGCCGATTTTCACGGCGGCTGACAGCGCCGACGTGTGGGCCAGCCCCCGGTTGTTTCAGCTGGACCCCCAGACGCTGCGCCCCACCGCGGTGGCCGGCGTGCCCCCGGATTATTTCACCGCCGACGGCCAACTCTGGGGCAATCCGCTCTACGACTGGCCGGCGCATGCGGCGGACGGCTATGCGTGGTGGTTGTCGCGACTGCGCGCCAGCTTCGAGTTCTGCGACGTGGTGCGCATCGACCACTTCCGGGGCTTCGAGGCGTATTGGGCCGTGCCCGCCGGCGCGCCCAACGCCCGCAACGGCCGTTGGGCCACCGGGCCGGGACTGGATTTCTTTCGCGCCGTCGCCGCCGGCCTGCCCGGCGCCAAGCTCATCGCCGAGGATCTCGGGTTGCTCACGCCCGAGACAGTCGCGCTCCGCGAGGCCACCGGTCTGCCCGGCATGGCAGTGCTGCAATTCGCCTTTGGCGGCGGCTCCGACAACCTCTACCTGCCGCACAACCAGCGGGCCAACAGCGTCGTGTATCCTGGAACCCATGACAACGACACGACCCGCGGCTGGTATGCCACCGTCGATCCCAAGACCCGCGACCACGTGCGCCGCTACTTCCGGATCGGGGGCGAGGAAATCGCCTGGGACTTTCTCCGCGCCGCCTATGCGGCGGTCGCCAATCTCGCCGTCATTCCGCTGCAGGACCTGCTGGACCTCGGCTCCGAGGCCCGGTTCAACACCCCCGGCTCGGCCCAGGGCAACTGGTCCTGGCGCTTTCGCGAGGAGCAGCTGCGCGCGCTGGCGGAGAACTCCGCTCCCTACCTGCGCGATTTGGCCGCCCTCTACCGCCGCGACGCTGCCGTCACAGCCGGGTGAGAAAGTCGCGGATCAGCGGCACCACTTCCTCGCGGGCATCATCGAGCACGTAGTGTCCGGCATCGGCGATCCGGTGGACGTCCGCCTGCGGCAGAAGCGCCCGCCAGCGCTGGAGAAAGTGATCGTTGAAACAGAAATCGCACCCACCCCACACGATGAGCGCCGCGCGATCCTGGAACTGGGCGAGGCCGGACTCGACCTCCCGAAGCGTCGCCCAACTCGGATGGTCCTTCCGCATCGGAATGTCCCGCACAAATGCGCTCACCGCCACGCGATGGGCCCAGCAGTCATACGGCCAGAGGTAGCCGCGTTTCTCGTCGGCGCTGAGCGCGCGGCGATTCATCGCCATCCACGTCGCCGGCCACGCAAAGCCATTCGCGCCGCGCACCAGCCACGCGCCGACCACCGGCGCTTTGCAGATCGCGATCCGCGCGGGCAGATGTTCGGAGGTGAAGGCGGCGGTGTTCATGAGCGCCATTTTCCCGATCAACCCCGGGTGGCGGACCGCAAATCCGCCGCCGATCGCCCCACCCCAGTCATGCACCACGAGGTGCACGCGCTTGAGCCCGAGGGAATGGACGAGCGCCGCGACATCCGCGATCCGCGTCGCGAGCGAGTACTCATAATCCGCCGGTTTTTCCGACGCTCCCATCCCCACGTGATCCGGCGCGATGCAACGCAGCGTCGGGGCCAGCGCCCGCACCAGATGCCGGTAGTAATACGACCACGTCGGATTGCCGTGGAGCAGCAAGACCGCCTCGTCCGCGCGCGGACCCTCGTCCAGATAACTCATCCGCGCGGCCCGCGGCGTCGCGAAGGACTTTGGCGCGAACGGGTATTCGGGCGCCAGCCACGCTGGTAGTTGGATCCCGGTTACCATTCCAGCGCGAGCATCAGGCAGTTCAGCCCGCTGCCGATGCCCAGCAGTCCCACCCGATTTCCCTCCCGGACGGCGCCCGCTTCGACGGCGGCCGCGAGCGTGGCGGGCAGAGCCACGGATCCGGTGTTCCCCAGTGTTTCAAAAGTTGAAAAATCCCGCGCGAGATCGAGGCCGAGCGTCTCGTAAAGCTTGCGCCGGTGCACGCTGCCGACCTGGTGGCAGATGAAGCGATCGAACGCCCCACCCTGCTCGGCCGAAAATTCCGTCCACGTTTCCCGCGCGAGCGTGACCCCGGCCAGCAGCAATTGCTCCGAGTCCGTCTGCATCGCGAGCGACTCGGTGCCATGGGTGTCGCCCTGGCAGAGTTCGCTGTGCTGCGTCGCCGCGCGCGCCACGCCGCCGAGCAGCCGGTGCGCCCGACCCTGCACCTGCGAGCGGTGGCACACGATCGCCCCAACCGCGCCGGAACCGATGGTGAGGTTGGCAAAATAGGGTTTAATCTCGTTCCGCGTGAGCGGACGTTCCACCAGCGTGCGCAAGGTCTGCTCGACCAGCGGCCGCCCGTTCTCACCGCAGACGACCATGGCACAACGAATCTGGCCCGCCTCGATCAGACCCGCCGCGATGGTCAGCGCATTGAGAAAGCCGAGGCACGCATTCGACACATCAAAAATCTGGGTAGTCGCCGGCAGCCCGATCTTGCGATGGGCAAAGGACGCCGTGGCCGGCTCGAGCATGTCGCGGCTCACGGCCGCGTGGATGAACAGTTCGACGGCCCCGACGCGTACCCCTGATTTCGCCAGCACCGCGCGTCCCGCCGCCGCGCTCGCATCCGACGGCCGCGTTCCCTCCGGCCACATTCGCCGTTCGCGAATCCCCGTCATCAACTCCAGCCGGCCGGCGGGCAACCTCAGGCGATCGTAAAGCGGACGCAGCCGTTCCTCGATCTCCGCCGAGGTCCAGATCTCATCCGGGAGCGCGACCGCCAGCGACTCGAGACAGACGTTTTGAAATTTCATCCGGCGTCTAGCGCTCCGTCCGCATCGCGAGCCGGATGATTTCCTGATCAAAATAATTCGAGCCCAGTCCGGCATCGACGACAACCGTGGTTCCGTTGATTCCGCTGCTGCGCTCGCTCAACAGGAAGGCGACCGTGTTGGCCACCTCCTGCGTCTCGAGGTTTCTTTTCCGGAAGGTGAGCTTTTCCGCGTACAGGTAGCTTTCGACGTAGCCGGGAATGCCGGCGGAAGCGCTCGTCTTCAGCGGTCCCGCCCCGACGGCATTGAACCGCACCGCGCTGTCAGCACTGAACGACTTGGCCAGGAACCGCACACTTGATTCCAACGCCGCCTTGATCGGCCCCATGTAACCGTAGTTGTCGGGCGTCACGAGCAGGGACGAAATGCCGATGGTCACCACGGATGCGTGGGGCGCGAGTTGCGCCTTGAAGGCCCGCGCGATCTCCACGAGTGAAAACGCCGAAACCGCCGCGGCCTGGAGGAAGTCGGTCCGGTTGGTCTCATGAAACGGTTTGAACCCACCGCTGTAGTTCGCAAACGCGATGGCATGCACGATTCCGTGGAGCGACGTCTGGCCCGCCGTGGCGATCGCCCCGGCCAACCGTGTCGCTTCACCCTCCTTTTCGACGTCACAGACGAAGATCTTCCGGCCCGCGAGCACGGTCTCAAGGGATTTTCTGCGCACCTCCGAACGCACGCTGTAGAGCACGGTCGCACCCTGCTCTTCCAGCGTCTTGGCCACAAACCACGCCACGCTTTTGCGGTTGGCGACGCCAAAGACGAGGAAGGTCTTCCCGGTGAATTGAAGGAAATCAGGCATTGGAGTGTTTGCAGACCCAAACTCGTTGTGCACCGGTTAAATCTACAAAAAGTCCCGTCGTCATGTCGTAGATGGACCCGTCGTCATGTAGTCCGTGGCCACGTTGCCGGGTGTTCTCAGGCGACGCCTTGGGCCGCGACTCCTCCGGCGGGCGTTTTCCAGGCGACGGAAAAATTGACGTTCAGCACGCGGGTTCCGTCGGTTTTCTTCGCGTGCCCGCTCAACATCGTAAAGCCGCCCATCGCGTCCACCTGTTTCACTTCGATTTCAATCGTGTCGCCCGGATAAACCGGACTGCGAAACCGCACATCGCTGATCTTCGCAATCAGGGGCACGCCCTCTCCCGGCTTGGCGCCCGCCGCGCGAGCCTTCAACGCCATGAAACAGGCGGCCGTCTGAAAGACCGACTCGCACAGGAGAACGCCGGGCGTGATGGGCGCCCCGGGATAGTGCCCTTGGTAAAAATCCTCCTCGGCCCGCCAGGTGCGCCGGGCGACGAGACTCTCCGGCGTCGAGCTGAGAATCTCGTCGACGAACAGGAAGGGCGGACGGTGCGGAATGAGGTCGGTGACTTGGCTCATAAATCAGGCGGCGGATGGAGCGGCACGCTTTTGCGCGAAGAGCGCCTTGTCGATCCTGTTCGCGACAATCACACCATAATTAATCGTGCCGAGCCAGCCGGACATGATGATGCCCACCGACCCCGCGTGAAACAATCCGGGCAGTTGCTCCGGCAGATCCATCGACACCTTGAGCCCTTCGAACTTCGTGCCAAACGAGGTGCCGCTGAAATGCTTCGTGTACCGCTCGATGGTCCGGGGCGTCGCCGCCTCCATCCAGTCGATCCGGGCGCGAACTCCGGGGATATATTTCTCCAGGGCGGTGATCGATTCGTCGATCAGGCGTTGCTTCTCGCGCTCATACTCCTCGTCCGAAAGCCGCGCCCAGTCGCAGTACTGGCCGTTGAGCGACACCACCACCGTAGACCGGTCGGAGCCCGGCCGCGTCTCGGGATAGTAGACGGAAAACGTCCGGCTCGTCGTCCGAAACGACGTCAATTCCTCGCTGCTGAAATGCGGATTCTCGGACGTGAAGACGAGGTCGCCGATATGCGGAATGCTCTCCCCTTTCCGGATGCCCAGGTACACCTGGCATGAACTCGAATTGATCCGCACCGCGTTGGCCGCCGAGACATACTCCGGAGAAAAGTTCTCCTGACCCGCGAGCCGGAAGATCGTGTTCTTGAGGTTCGCGTTGGAGAGCACCGCCTTCGCGCGGATGACGCGCCCGTTGCCGGCGACGATGCCGCACGCCACTTTCCGGCCCTGCTGCTCCTCCACCAGAATCCGATCGACGAGCACCTTCTTGCGCAACTCCACTCCGTTGCGTCGCAGCTCGTCGGCCATTTTTGCGATCAGCAAATCGGACCCGCCCCGAAACGTATAGACGCCGGCGCCCATGAAATTGGAAAAGACGATCCCGTACGTGATCGCCGGGTCATCGAGCGTGGAGCCGTTGGCGTAGGCGATCGGTTCCATCAGCAGGCGCTTCACGTCGTCCCGGCCCGGGAAAAAGCGCTCGAGCATCTCGCCGGTTGTTTCCGGGTTGTTATCGTAGAAATTCATCGCCCGGAGGTAGTCGTAGAATTTCTCCACGTGCGCGCGGTCGAGGTGGAATTTCTCGACCAGCACCCGCGTGTAGTCCTCGCGCGTGAACGTCGTCCAGACATCCATCTGCGGGTTCACAAACCGGATGTCCTTCAAGGGCACGATCGCGTCGGCGATTTCCCTCGTCCAGTATTTGCGGCACGATTTGATCATGCCGATGGGAAAGCCGTGGAGCGAAATGTCGAAAATATGGCCGCCCTTGCGCGTGAACCACGTGGCCAGCCCGCCAAACTGGTAATGGTGTTCGAGCAGCAGCACGCGGTGGCCGGCCTTCGCGAGCACGTTGGCGCCCGTGAGGCCGCCCAAGCCACTGCCGATGACGATCACATCATATTCGTCGGCGACACCTTTGAGCCAGTCGTAAGCCATGAACGGATCACGGTGGGCACTCCCCCGCCGATTGCCAACTCAGACTTTATCGCGGCAGGTTGAAGTTCATCTTGTCATAGAGCACCTGGAATCGGGGATCGGCGCGCAAATTATCCAGCTGCTTGGCCACCGTGAGATAGAGCATCAAGTAGCTGCGTTCCTGGTAGCGCTTCTCGAGTTGCTCGAAGGCCTGATCGCGCTCGTTCAGCGCGGCATCGATGACCGCGAACTCATCGGGCGAAACATAGCGCGTTTGGCGCAACTGCTCCAATTTTCGAAGCAGCTCCCGGGCATGGGCTCGTCCCTCCGCAGTGCCTGATCCGGGGGCCGCCATGCCGGACCAGGAAATAATGATGGGAGCCGATTCGTGCCTGCCCGCCGTAGGTCTGGCGGAGGCGGGTCCATTGCACACTCAGAAACGATGCGCACAAAATTCTTTGGGTAAGCCAACCTGGGGAACGAAGGCCCGAGGTCCTTCCTTTTTTTGCCCAAAGGATTGGTGGTTTGGTCCCAAGCCCCAACCAAGCCGAACGATTGGGTCTCTGCGGTGTAAACAGATTGGGGGTTGAGGTTGGTTGCGGCCCTGAGCCGCGGCGCGATTTATGTGGGCTAAATCTCGTAACCGAGCCCCATCGGTTCCCAGCGGGTCGCGATGACGCCTTTCCGACCGAACTCATCGAACCACGCCTGCACGCGACGACCGACGGCGCCGGTTTCGATGCGATGGGTAAATTCATTTGTCTGCGGACTGTAGGTATAATCCGCCGCCCACTCGCGGTGCTGGCCGGCGAGCGCGGCGATCGCGTCGACGATCAGTCGCGCCTCGGCGTCGGTCGTCGTCGGGTGGAGCGAAAGGCGGACCCAGCCGGGCTTGTCGGTTTTGTCGCCGGCGTCGATGCGGTCGGTGATTGACTTGGATTTTTCGCGCGAGACGTGCAGCAGGTGATGTCCGTACGTTCCGGCGCACGAGCAGCCGCCGCGGACCTGGATGCCGTAGCGGTCGTTGAGCAGGCGGACGGCGAGGTTGTAATGCAGGTCGTCGATGTAGAAAGACAGGATGCCGAGGCGGTCGCGATGCTGGTCGGCGAGCAGATGCAGACCGGGAATCGCCGCGAGCCGGTCCCACATGAGGTCAAGAAGCTCGTGCTCGCGGCGGAGAATATTTTCCACGCCCATCGCTTCCTTGAGGCGCACACAGAGGGCGATGCGGATGGCCTGCGTAAAGCCGGGCGTGCCACCGTCCTCGCGGGCCTCGATGTCGTCGAAATATTTGTGCCCGCCCCACGGATTGGTCCAGTCGACGGTGCCGCCGCCGGGGTTGTCCGGAACGCGGTTGTGATAGAGTTTCTTGTTGAACACGAGCACGCCGCTCGTGCCCGGGCCGCCGAGAAACTTGTGCGGTGAGAAATAGATCGCATCGAGATACTCGTCGGGCCGCGTCGCCGGGTGCATGTCGATCGGGATGTAGGGCGCGCTCGCCGCGAAGTCCACGAAACACACCCCGCCGGCCCGGTGCAGGAGGCCGGCGATCGCGTGGTACGGGGTGAGGATGCCGGTGACATTGGAACAGCTCGTGACGGCGGCGATCTTAACCGGGCGGTCGCGGTAGTGCACCAGCAACGCCGCGAGATGCGCGAGGTCGACAAGACCGTCGGGATCGGAATTGATCACGCGAACCTCGGCGACGGACTCAATCCACGACGTCTGGTTCGAGTGATGCTCCATGTGCGTGATAAACACGATGGGACGCTCGGCCTCCGGCACGCGGACCTGGTCCCGGAATTTTTCATGCACGCGCAGGCCGAGGATGCGTTGAAACTTGTTCGCGACCGCCGTCATGCCGGAGCCGTAGCAGATGATGGCGTCGGCGGCGGAGGCGTGGACGTGTTCCTTGATGACCTGGAGAGCCTTGTGGTAGGCGTGCGTCATCGTGGTGCCGGTGATCGAGGTCTCGGTGTGCGTGTTGCCCACGAAGGGCGCGATTTCCTCGCTCATCATCTTCTCAATCGGGCCAAACATGCGCCCGCTCGCGGTCCAGTCGGCATAGACGATGCGCTGCCGGCCGAATGGGGACTCAAAGTCCTGGTCAATCCCGCTGATGTTGGCGCGAAACGGGGCGAAATACGATTCGAGGTTCATGGGTGGGCGAGAACAATGGGCCGCGAGGATTTGCCACGGCTTCGGCGTTGGCAAGAACCCTCCCGGAACCCTCAACCGCCTTTTTGGAGGATGTGGTAGTTCGCCATCGAAATCCCGCTGAGCATCGCGCCGACAATGCCCAGAAAACCCTGGTCGGTACCGCACAAATAGAGATTCGCCAGAGCCGTGCGCCCCTGGCGGTTCTTGCTGGCGGCACCGTAGATGGCGCCCGCCAAGTGCCCCGTGAAACGAGTGATCGTTCGCGGAGTGAACATATCCGTCGTCACCACGGCGCGGGCGAAGCGTTCTGGCGACGGCAGCGGCGGGAGAAACCGCTGCGCACTGCGTTGCACTTCGGCGAACCAGTGTCGCTTCCCGGCCAGGTATTCGTCCTCCGGGAAGGCGGCCCAGCGATCGTAGTTGGCCAGGCAGGTCACCCGTACGATGCCCTCGGCCAGCGTGCCCTCGGCGCCGTAGTTGAAATTATTGGGCAGGCAGATCACCCCGCTCCGGGGATCGACGGCGGCGGTTGGACGCGCGTAGTCGAAACGGGCGCTGTCGTTGAAAAAGATGATCGTGTCGCTGCCCCAGCCCAGATCGGCGGGTTGACAGTCGAGGATGGAAATCGTCTCGACGAACGACAGCCGGCCGGGCGGGGTGCCACGGGTCGGCGCGGCGCCCGACGGTTCGATTAGCCGCTCGGTCTCCGGCGCGCCGGCGGAGGAAATAATGTGGTCCGCGGTGATTTCGCTTCCGTCGTCGAGTACCACGGCACCCGCGCGACCGTCCCGGGCGACAATGCTTTTCACCCCGCACTTCATCCGGCGTTCCCCACCGGCGGCCCGGTATTTTTCCAGCAGCACCCGCAGGACGAGGCGCACGCCCTCGAAGGGGCGGGCGAAGCCCTCGAGGAACAGGGCCTTGAACATGATCACGAACTGTCCGAACTCCATGTCGTGTTCCGTCGCGCTGCCATAGTACATGAGCGGACAGAACAGCATGTCTGCCAGCAGGGGGTCGGTGATGTGCTGGCGGACGACCTCGCGCGCCGAGAGGATCTTGGCGTCGAGGGCGACATCGTTGAACTCCCGCACGGCGGCGAGCAGACGGCGGAAACCGTCGATCTGCGCCGGGAAGGCGGCGGCGATTTCGCTCTCGAGCACAACAAAATCGTTTGTGAAGCGGAGTGATGTTTCACCGCGAGCCCCGAAGGCCACCCGCGACTGTTTTTGCTCGCAGAGCGCAAACTCGTCGCGGTCGATGCGCAATTGCCGGAGCAATTTTGTGAGCGGCGTGCCCTTCACGCCCGGCCGAACAAAGTTGGTCATCGCGTGGAGGCCGACATCGAACTTCCGGCCGGCGATGCTGTAAAAACTATTGAGCCCGCCGACGGCGTTGTGGCGCTCGAAAATGCAGACGCTCCGGCCGAAATGGGCCAGCCGGATGCCGGCGGCGAGGCCCGCCATGCCCGCGCCGATGATCACGACGTCGTAGTGGGAACGGGAGTTCATGGGTTAGGCCGTCCCGCAGTCCGAGAGCGTGACCGAGGGGATTGGGAAATCTTGAAATCGGGCATCGGCATCCGAAATTCCGGAATTTCAAACCGTCGAAATCATGGTCGCAGCAAAGCGGGACCGGCCTCTGCCGGAACGATTCACATCCCGGCAGAGTGGTCGCCGATCGAGGGGCATCCCGATCGGATTTCCGGGCTGATTATCCCCGGCCCGGTTTCGCACGGCGCGGCGGCATCAACCCTTGGCGGGGAGCGCGTTGAACTTCGGCGTCAGGTACTCCGCACAGCTGTCCAACGAGGCGAGTTGCAGGTAGTCCGCCTCCGGCACCTCGATGCTGTGGCGCTTGCGGAGTTCCATGACGATGTCGAGAAAGTCCATGCTATCGAGCTGCAGCTGGTCGCGCAGGCGAACGTCGGGTTTGACGTTGGTCAAATCTTCATCGGGTGCGATGTCCGCGATGATCTCGAGCACCGCCTGCTTGCATTCTTCTTTGGTCATGGTCAGTTGCGGCGAATTAGGGGACAAACCGGCGAACAATCAACGTGGAATTTATCCCCAGCATGCCGAACGAATTATTCAGGATCGTATCCACCCGGGCGGCCGGGCGCGGTTGATTGAGCACCAGGCCCGGCAGGGCGCAAAGCGGATCGAGGTGGTCGACGTTGATTGTGGGGTGCACAACGAGATCGTCGAACGACGGAAGGTTGCCCGCCAGTTCGAGGGCGCCCGCCGCCCCCATCGCATGTCCGATGAAGCTCTTCGTGTTGTTGATGTTCGTCTCGGGGCAGCCTGCGCCAAACACCGCCCGGATGGCCTCGCATTCCTGGATGTCCCCCAGCGGCGTGGCGGTGGCGTGGGTGTTGACGATGTGGATATCCTGCGGCGCCAGGCCTGCGCGGTGCAGCGCCGCCCGGACGCATTCGGCCTGTCGCACGGGATTGGGCAGCACGTAGTCGCTGGCGTCGCTATTGACGTGATAACCGGCAATCTCCGCGTAGATTCTGGCGCCCCGAGCCTGGGCGTCCTCGAGCCGCTCAAGCGTGTAAAGGCAGCCGCCCTCGGCGATGACGATGCCGTTGCGGGCCAGGTCAAACGGCCGCGACGCCTTGCCGGGCTCCGCATGAGTGGCGAGCGCGTTTTGCGACTTGAAGCCCGCGAAAATGCCGAAGGTGTGAATGCTCTCGCTCACACCGCCGCAGATGGCGAAGTCCACCTCACCGAGGCGCAGCATCTGAGTGGCGTGGACCAAGCCCATGTTGCCGGCCGCACAGGCGGCGCCAATCGTGTAGGCGGGACCGGTGATGCCGAGATTGAGCGAGGTTTCACCGGCGGGGTTGTTCGCGACCGTGCGCGGGTTGTGGTAGTGCGACCAGAATTTCGTGTCGTAGTTGAACTTCGAGATATTGAAAATTTCGTTCTCAGTCTCGACGTTGCCGTGCTCGGTGCAGCCGATGTAAATTCCGACGCGATCCTTGGCCATGGCCTCGAAGTTCACCTTGCTGTCGGCCAGCGCCTCGCGGGCGCAGTAGATGGAAATGCTGCCGGCCCGCGTGCCGACGCGAATTTCCTTCTTCTTTTGGTACTTCAGCGGATCGAAATGGCAAACGCCGGCCAGCTGCGGGCCCATGTAGCGGATTTCGATGCGCTCAATGCCAGCGACCCCGTTCAGCAGATTTTGCCGGAATTCGGGCAGGGAATTGCCGTTCGGGGCAGCCAGACCGACTCCAGTGATGACGACGCGCGCGTGCTTCATTCAGGTGTAAACGGAAATCGCTAGCCATCAACCCGTGGAAAGCAATACAACGCTCGCTTCCATGAACGTACTTGTCGTCGGAGGAGCCGGTTACATTGGCAGCCATTGCGTCCGCCAGCTGCTGGCCGCCGGTCATCGCCCGGTCGTGCTCGACAACCTGGTTTATGGCCATCGCGCCGCGATTCCGGCCGGGATCACGCTCCACGAAGGCAATCTCGGCGACGAGGCCTTCGTCGGTGCGGTCCTGCGGCAGGAGAAAATCGACGTCGTGATGCACTTCGCCGCCTATTGTTACGTCGGGGAGTCGGTCACCGCGCCGCTCAAATACTACTTCAACAACGTGGTCGCGACGCTGCACCTGCTAAACGCGATGGTCGACGCCGGGGTGAAGAAGTTCGTTTTTTCGTCCACGTGCGCGACCTTTGGGGTGCCCGCGACCCTGCCGATTCACGAAAATCTACCCCAGGCCCCCATCAACCCTTACGGCCAGACCAAACTCGACATCGAGCAGGCGCTCAAGGCCCTCGCCCACGCGAACGGCCTCAGCTTTGCCGTGTTTCGCTACTTCAACGCCGCCGGAGCCTCCGAGGATGGTGCGATCGGCGAAGATCATTCGCCGGAAACCCACCTCATCCCGGTCGCCATCGACGTCGCTGTCGGCAAGCGGCCGCGGCTCCAGCTGTTCGGCACCGACTACCCTACTCCCGACGGCACGTGCCTGCGCGACTATGTCCACGTCGACGATCTCAGCCGGGCGCACATCGCCGCCTTTGACCGGCTGAATGCTCCGGGGGCGCAGCTGTTCTACAATCTTGGCACCGGAAAACCCACGTCGAATCGCGCAGTGATCCGCGCGATCGAAAAAGCCACCGGAAGGCCCATCACCCTGCTCGAAAGCCCGCGCCGGCCGGGCGATCCGCCCGCGCTGTTTGCCGACTCGACGAAGGCCCAGCGCGAACTCGGCTGGCAGGTGCGCTTCCCCGACATCGATTCCATCGTGGCAACCGCCTGGAAGTGGCATTCGTCGCACCCGAACGGCTTCGGCGATCGCTGAGTCGTGTCTCTTCAGCCGATGTGCATTTTTTCCCGGAAAACGAAACCACTGAAAGGTGGAACCCGATGTCCTCATCGGGTTTTGAGCCGCCCGCTCTCAAATCAGCTCGTTGGGGACAACGGGCTCCACCGCGCATTGCCTCGTTTCAGCTGAGCCTCAACGTGCCCGCTCTCGCCTCATTTCGTTCGCACCATCGGGTCATCGCGATGATTCACGTCGGCGCGCTGCCTGGTACGCCCGCCAGCTCGCGCCCTTTGCGGGAACTCGAGACGCAGGCCGTCCGCGAGGCAAAGATCTACCGCGAGGCCGGGGTCGACGGCGTGATGCTGGAAAACATGCACGATACGCCTTACGTCCGCGGCCGCGCCGGCCCGGAAATCGTGGCGGCGATGACGGTCGTGGCGCGTGCGGTCAAGGAGTCGATCCAGCTCCCGTGTGGCGTCCAGATCCTCGCTGCGGCCAATCTCGAGGCCGTCGCGGTGGCGCACGCCGCGGGGCTCGACTTCGTGCGCGCCGAGGGTTTCGCCTTCGCCCACGTCGCCGACGAGGGCTTGATTCAATCCTCTGCCGCCGAGTTGCTGCGCTTCCGACGCGCCATTGGGGCGAAGCACGTCCAGATCTGGGCCGACGTGAAAAAGAAACACAGCTCGCACGCCATCACCGCGGACGTCGACATTGGTGCGACGGCGCATGCCGTCGAGTTCATGCGGGGTGACGCGGTGATTGTCACTGGCGCCGTGACGGGTGACGCGCCGCGCGCCGATGATGTTCGGACGGTGAAGGCCGCCACCCGGCTGCCGGTGCTGCTCGGTTCGGGTGTGACCGCCGCCAACGTCGCGGCCTTTCTGGCCGAGGCCGACGGCGTCATCGTTGGATCGGAATTCAAGCGCGGCGGCCACTGGTCGGGCGCGGTGGACGCACGACGCGTTGAGCGGTTTATGCGGGCCGTGATCGCCGCGCGGTAGTTTCGGCTTGGAAATGCGACGTCAGGCTAACGTATCCAGAGCCCGTCGCGGATCCAGCCGCTGAACTCAGGCGCACAGGTCGTGCCGAACGGATTTTCCCCGATTCGCTCCGCTCCCCAGGGCCAGCAACTCCGGGGAGCGTTCCTTGTCGAGGTACAGGTGACCCTTGACCCAGCTGCGGACGAGGAACTGGTGGTAGTCGAGATCGCCCGAGTCCTCAAAACCGTTATTGATTCTTACAATCCAGTGGTAAAACCACAGAACCAGCGCCATGGCCCCCGCCACGCAGAGCCACTCCAGCCAGCGTCTCATGGATGGCCCGAGGCGTCTTCTGGCATTGTGGTTCGTGCGGGCTTCGGGGACGCGCGCAGAAATTCCCGATCACTCCGGGAATTGCGAACACTTGCACATTCCCGCGTGCCGGAGGGGCGCTTGCCAAGCGCCCGCCGCACTCCAGCCTTGATCGCATGCGCCAGCCACCCCTCCACCGACCCGCGCGATTCTCTTTAGCGACGCTGGTCCTCGCCTGCACGTTCATTTCGGGGGCCGCCGCGCAATCCCTCCGCGTGATGTCCTACAACATCCACCACGGCGAGGGCCTCGATGGGAAACTCGACCTTGCCCGCATCGCCCAAGTCATCATCGACGCGAAGGCCGACATTGTCGCGCTGCAGGAGGTCGATCGCGGCGTGGAGCGGACCCAGCGACGCGACCTGCCGGCCGAATTGGCGAAGCTTACCGGCCTGACCGTTCAGTTCGACCGAAACATCCCGCATCAGGGCGGCGAGTATGGCAATGCGGTCCTCACAAAATTTCCGATTAAACGCGCCAGAAACACGCACCTGAAGATGATCGGCCCGGGCGAACAACGCGGCGTGCAGCAGCTCGTCCTTGAGGTTCACGGCCGCAAGGTCTTGTTCCTGAACACGCATTTCGACAGTCGCCGCGAGCATGCGGAACGTGAGAGCAGCGCGAGCGAGTTGCGGCAAACTGTGGCCGCCGCCGGCAAGATTCCCGTGATCGCCTGCGGCGATTTCAACGCCAGCCCCAACAGCGTCGCCATCGGCCGGATGAGGGAATTTTTGACCGACGCCTGGACGGTCGTGGGCCAGGGCGCTGGTTTCACCGTGCCGGTCAAGAAAGCCACGCGGCGGATCGACTACATCTGGGTTTCGCCAACGACGATTGAGCCGAGAAAAATGGAGATCCCCTACTCCGAAGCGTCCGACCATCTGCCCATCGTTGCAGAGTTGCGGTTGAAATAGCTGGAGCCGGCCCGAGCGGATATCACGCGAAGGGAGGACTCCACCCACCGCCTGGCCACTCCGAGGCAAACCTCGGGTGCGGTTCAGACCCTTCCGTCTTTTCCTCCGCCCCCGGCCATCGACAAGCCGGAAAAAAAGATCATCACCCCAAGCCAGCCAACCCCACCACCCACGAGCCCAATTGCACGGTTGCCTGCTCTCCACGCCTCAATCCCCTCCGCGGAGGGGACATAAGTGGTGGACCCTAGCGGGTTCGAACCGCTGACCTCCTCAATGCCATTGAGGCGCTCTACCAACTGAGCTAAGAGCCCGATCGCACTTGCGAGCGTGAGCAAAATCAAAGTTCTCCCTGCGAAAGCAAGGACTTTTTCAGCCTTCGTCCCGCTCCCGCATCGTGAAGACAAATTCAATGCTCTCGCTCGGTCGGTCCTTCGGGCGCGACGGCATGCGAACCCGCCCGATGGCGTCGAGCACCGCCCGATCGAATTCCCGGCTTCCCGACGTGCGCGTAACCCGGGCACTGGTCAGCGCCCCATCAGCGTTGCTGCGCACCTCGATCGTAACTTTCAGCGAATCGCTCAGGCCCGGCGGGGGTTCGAACTTCTCGCGCAAGCGCAGTTTGAACATGGAATAATACGCTGCGAGCACGTCGTCGTTGTCGCTCTGCAACGCCTTCCCGCCCGCCCCGCCGACCGTGTTGTTCACCGAGCCACCCACCACCCCCTTGGCGATCCCCTCGCCGTCGATCGCTGGCACCTTCGCGGAGGCGACTTTCGTGGCGGTCTTGTTCTTCTGCGCCCGGTCGAATTCCTCCTTGGTCATCCGTTTCTTTTCGTCGGCGAGCCGTTTTGCCTCCGCTTCGCGCTCCCTTCTCAGCTGCAGCTTCGCTTTGGCATCTCCGCGCACAATGTCGTACTGGATCTTCTTCTTGAAGTTGGGAATCGACTGATCGGCCGGCTGGGTAGACTTGCTGGCGGGGGCCACTGACGGCGGCACGGGTGGCGGCGGCACCGGCACAACGGGCGCCCGCTCGGGTGCCACCGGTGTCGGGATGGGTGTCGCCGGCAGGTTGAGTTTGATGCCACCTTCCCGGCCGAGCGCCGGGGCTTCCTTCGCACCGTAGTTGTCGCCTTCACCGGCGACGAGTTCGAGAATCTTCGTGGGCGTCCGCTCCTTCTGGCTGGTCACGAAACTCAACAGCAGCGCGACGAGGATGGCCGTGCCGTGGAGCACGGTGGAAAGCAGGAATGCGCTGGGCGACGTGGAAGTCATCGAGGACAAGATCGTCGAGATTGCGCCAGGAAATTACCCCCGCTTCCCTCAGGGATCAATTTGCGAATCGATGGTGAACCGCGTCAGCCCCGCGCGCTGCACCTCGGAGAAAAGCTCCGCCACCCGTTGGTACCTGATCTCCGCATCGCCCCGGATGCGAATGACGGGCGGTTTTGCCTCGGCCGCATAGGCCCGGAGGCGGCTGCGCAACTCGGGGAGCGTCACCGGCGTGGTGCGGTTGTCGACATAGTATCCCCGCCCGTCGACCGAGACCGCGACGAAACGCTCCTCCTTGTTGGCCTTGCTCTGCGGAATCGCCGCCACGGTCGGCAGGTTCACCGGAATCGTCTGCTCCTGCTGAATCAACGGCGTCGCAATCATGAAGATCACCAGGAGAATGAATCCCAAGTCGATCAGATTGGTGACATTCAAGTCCGCAATCGGATGCGCGCTGCGGTGACGTCGAAAATTCCTGGCCATGGCGTGAACGGCCTCAGCTCGACTCGAGTTCGATCCGGTCCGCCAAAGAACTGGCGAAGTTCTCGAGTTCGGTGATCATGCGACGGGTGTTGCCGAGGAGGTGATTGTACCCGAACACCGACGGAATCGCCACGACGAGACCGGCAATTGTGGCCAGCATGGCGCCGGAGACCCCGGGCGCGAGCTGTTGGATGCCCGCCGTCTGCTGCATCGCGATCGCACTGAACGCCTCCATGATCCCCCAGACGGTTCCCAGCAGTCCGATGAAGGGGGCGCCGGAAACGATTGAGGCGAGGAAAATCATGTTCGACTCGTACCGCAGCGTCTGCCGGGCGATCGCCCGCTGGATCGCATTCTCCGCATGCTCCAGCCGGGCGCGCGGATTGTGGGTGCCGCGCTCCTTGCCGATCGCCTCGGCGCGCCAGTAGCTTTCGATCGCGTCCGCCAGCAGGTCGGCGTAGGGAATCGAGCGCTTGTCGCGAAACGACTCCGGCAGCCTGAGGAGCGCGCTCTGGTCCCGGAGATGAGCCTCGAACGAGTAATTCAGCACGCGCAGCCGCTTCAATTCGAAATGCTTTCCGAACATCACGGTCCAGGCGATCAGGCTGAAGACGCCGAGGCCGAGGACGATCACCTTGTCGATGGTCCCACAGCGCTCGAAAATTTCGATGATGTTGGTCGCCAGCACGGGCGGGGCGGAAAACGGCACAAACATGGTTGGAAACGCAAGAGTTGGAGGCTTTGGGCGGCACCTTCAACGGAAAAGCCCGTGAAGTTGCATCCGCGCCCCAAAAAACGCCCCCGTCATTCATGCGCGAATGTGATTGCCGCCGGGCGCTGGCGATTTTTGCTCGGCCGTTCATCTTCCTTCCCATGTTCCGCCAACGCACCCTCCAGCAACTCGGCCCCCGTCGCGACGGCATCAGCGCTTGCCGCGCCCTTGTCGGTCTCGACGGCTTCGTTGACACCATCGTGACGCCCGTCGGGCTGCGCCGCGGGGCCGGCGACGACTTTACCCCGATCGCGACGCTCACCGAATTCGGCAACCGTGTCGTCGCGGCGGGCGGCAAGAGCACGAACATTGAGCTCTATCCGCGCATCGACAAACTCGGGGGCAACGGCCCCATCATGGCCAACGCGCTGCTGGCCTCCGGCGTGCGGGTCACCTACATCGGCGCCCTCGGCACGCCGGCCGTGCATCCGGTCTTTGCCGACATGGCCGCCCGGGCCCGCACGATCTCGCTGTGCGATGCGGCGCACACGACGGCGGTGGAATGCGAGGACGGCAAACTCATGCTCGGCATCATGCGCAGCCTCGACGAAGTGACCTACGATCGCATTTGCGCGGTGATGGGCGAGGCCGCGTTTCACGCCGAAATTGCCGGGGCCGGCCTAATCTCGTTCGTCAACTGGACGATGATCCCGAACATGACGGCGATCTTCAACGCCGTCGTGGAAAAAGTCCTGCCCAAGCTTCCCGCGTCCTCCGGCCGCATCTTCTTCTTCGATCTGGCGGATCCGGAAAAACGCTCGGCGGACGATTTGCGCGCAGCCCTCGCCGCCATCGCGCGGTTCCAGGCCTTCGGCAGCGTGACGCTCGGTCTCAATCTGAAGGAAGCGCAGCAGGTCGCGCCGGCGCTTGGCCTCGCCGCTCCCGCGTCCGACGAAACGACCTTGCGCGCGGCAGCCGCGGCGATTCGCGCGAAGCTCTCCGTCGGAACAGTCGTGATTCACCCGCGCGAATCCGCCGCCTGCGCCACCGCGGCCGGCACCGCCTGGGTTCCCGGTCCCTACACGTCGAAGCCGCTCATCACCACTGGAGCCGGCGATCACTTTAATGCCGGGTTTACCACCGGGCAATTGCTGCGGCTCGATCCCGAGGCGTGCCTCACGGTCGGCGTCTCCACCAGCGGCCACTATGTGCGGACCGGCGAAAGTCCCTCGCTTGCCGCCATTGAATCGTTCCTCGCCAACTGGGGATAAACTCATCATTCTCGCTGAAATGCCTCTCAAACAGAAATCATCCGGCCGGCTCATCTCGTTCGAGGGTTCCGAAGGCTCCGGCAAATCCACGCAAATTGCGCGACTGGCGGCCCACTTTCAGAAGTCCCAGCGCGACGTCGTCACGGTCCGCGAGCCCGGCGGCACCGAGATCGGTGAGCAAATCCGCAATATCATCGTGCACAATTCCAAGGGCGACGAGATGTGCGCCGAGACGGAGTTGCTGCTGTTTGCCGCAGCTCGCGCCCAGCTGGTGCGCGAAGTCATGGTCCCCGCCCTGCTGCGGGGTGCCATCGTGCTGAGCGATCGTTTTCTCGACTCATCGACGGTCTATCAGGGCATCGGGCGGAATCTCGCCGCCGACCCCGTGAATCAAATCAACCGTTTTGCGGTGGGCAATGTGATGCCGGACCTAACCGTTGTGATCGACGTGCCGGAAGAGGTCAGCCTGGCGCGTTTGAAACAACGCGCGTCCGACTTGCCCGACCGCATGGAGCGCGAAAACGTCGGCTTCTATCGCAAGGTGCGCGAAGGCTACCTCGTGCTCGCCAAGGGCATGCCGGAGCGGTTCATCGTGATCGACGGCACCAAGAGCGAAGATGCGATTGAGAAGAAGATCTGGACCGAGATTCAGACCCGGCTCAAGTAGCCCGGGCGCGCCGATCCGACTGTTGCCATGACCGTTGCCGCCCCGTGGCCCGCTGCGCTGGCCGGCACGCCGGCCATCGCCGTCATCGAACAGGCCATCACCCGCCAACGCCTGTCGCACAGCCTGCTGCTGCACGGGGACGACCTTGAGACCCTCGTCGCGATCGCGCACGGCATTGCGGACCGCCTGCTCAACGCCAAGGGAGCGGCGGCCTGCTTCCCGCCTGACCAACATCCCGATTGTTTTTTGCTGCGCCCGGCCGGCAAGATGCGGCAGGTCTCCGCCGACGCCACGCGGGAGCTCATCGGCAAATTGCAGGTTTCCCCGGCGGTCGCCCCGCGCAAGGTCGCCATTCTCCATGAAGTCGACCGGATGAACCAAACGGCGGCGAATATCTTCCTCAAAACGCTCGAGGAGCCACCCGCCCACACCACCCTGCTGCTCCTAACGACGCGCCCCTACTCCCTGCTGCCAACGATTCGCAGCCGCGTCCTGCATTTTCGGTTTCCCTCCGCCGGCACGCCCATCGCCGCCGACGGTTGGTCCGCTTGGCTCGACGATTACCGGGCGTGGCTCGGGCGCCTCACGGAGGGCGTGGGTGCGGATAAAAAGCTCGTCGCCGACCACATTTTCACCCTGTACGGTCTCGTGGCGCGCTTTGGCACGGTGCTCGATTTCGCCACGGCCGAGATTTGGAAACAGCAGAAGGAACGATTGCCGGTCGAACTCAAGGAGGAGGAGCAGGTGGCGATTGAGACCGGCATCGCGAACGGCCTGCGCGCGCGCCTCCTGGTCGAAATCGAACAGGCGACGCGCACGTTCGCCCTGCCCCGCCTCACGGCCGGAGACGAGCCCACCCGCCGCGCCCTCGTCGCGGCCATCGAAAAACTCGAGCACGCCGTTGGCTTGCTGCGCGTGAACCTGAACGAATCAGCGGCGCTGGAGTCCTTCCTCCTCTCGTCATTGCGAATTTGGACGAAGCGATAATCCGCCAGTCACCGGTCACCGGTTGCACGAAGAACCCGGAAACCACAGTGGAAACGCGGAGAGCGCGGAGGAGAAAACCCACCCTCCGTGTCTGTGGTGAATCTCCTCGGGCGGACAAACATTTGGACAAAAACATGCGGGGCAAAAAATCAGATCTGAGTAGCCGCGTCTCCTCCTTATCGCGAAACAATCTTCCCGGAATTCCTCCCACAGATTCAGAAAGACCGCAGATGTTCGGATGCCGGGGTTTGAATCTGTGGTCTTTCTGAATCTGTGGGAGATCTCTGGCTTGGTATCTCCGAACTCCGTGCCCTCTGCCTGCCTGCCGTAGGCTCGGCGCGGGCAGGTTCCACCTCCTGCCCGGCTCGGTGTTCAACTCTGAATCGTTTCCCCTCCGCCTTCTCCCCGGAACAGACGATGTCAGAAAAATAGGGTCAGAAACATCTCCAAACCCCGTCACTGGAAACTTTTCTGCCCCCATTTTTCTGACCTGGGCCTTCGGCGGGGTTGGTTGCAGCACCAATCCCCCGCCATCGCTCCGTATCCGTGTCCATCCGTAGTTGAACTGAGTTTTTCAGGTTGAAGGGCGTTTGTTTGGCAGGGTGAGAATGGCGGCTTGCCAGCGGGCACACGGAACGACCATTTTGGCGGTTTTTCCATGCCAACACTCAAGTTTGCCGTCCTTGCTGGAGACTACATCGGGCCCGAAGTAATGGCTGAGGCGCTGCGCGTGCTCGAACACGTCGCGCGGCAGGAAACCCTCACGCTCGCCTACACCAAGGCCGATGTCGGTGGGGCCGGGATCGATAACCATGGCAAGGCCCTCCCCGACTCCACCGTCGCACTCTGCGAGCAGTCCGATGCCATCCTCTTCGGCTCGGTGGGCGGCCCGAAGTGGGAAAAACTTCCGCCCAAGGAACAGCCCGAACGCGCCGCGCTCCTCCCTATCCGCAAGCACTTCACGCTGTTCGCGAACATTCGCCCCGGTCTCCTCTACCGCGAGCTCACCGACGCCTCGCCGCTGAAAACCGAGCGCATCCCCAACGGCATCGACATCGTTTGCATCCGGGAACTGACCGGCGGAGTCTACTTCGGCCAACCCAAGATCACGACGACCCTGCCCGATGGCGATATCCAGGCCATCGATACGATGGTCTACAAGCAGTCGGAAATCGAACGCATCCTCCAGGTCGCCATCACAACCGCCCGGGCGCGGAAAAAGAAACTCTGCTCCGTCGACAAGGCGAACGTCCTTGAGACCTCCGTCCTCTGGCGGAAGACCGTCACGGAGTATTGCGCCAAGCACGCGCCCGACCTGGCGCTCACGCACAGGTACGTCGACAACGCCGCGATGCAGCTCGCGCGCGACCCGAACCAATTCGACGTGTTCGTGACCGAGAACATGTTCGGCGATATTCTTTCCGATGAGATGGCCGTCATCTGCGGGTCGCTGGGCATGCTGTCGTCGGCCTCGCTTGGCGCCGGGAAAAATTCCCTCGGTCTTCCCTTCGGGCTTTACGAGCCGGCGGGCGGCACCGCCCCGGACATCGCGGGCAAGGGCATCGCGAATCCCTGCGCCCAAATCCTTTCCGTCGCCCTGATGCTGCGTTTCAGTTTCGGGCTTGAGGCCCTCGCCACGCGCATCGAAGCGGCGGTGCGCCAGGCCGTCACCAGCGGCACCCGCACCGGCGACATCGCGTTTGGCAAACCGGCGGTCGGCACCAAGGCGATGACCGACGCCATCCTCGCGAACCTCTGAACCACCGCTCCGCCTTTTCGCGGGCACCGACATTCGTTTTCGCGTCTACCCGACCTGAACCTCCTTTCCGCCATGACCTCCGCCGAGATCCGCCAGTCCTTCCTCGATTTCTTCGCCCGCCAGGGCCACACGATCGTGCCTTCGGCCTCGTTGCTGCCGGACTCGCCCGGTCTGCTCTTCACCAACGCGGGCATGAACCAGTTCGTCCCCATCTTCCTCGGCGATCGCGCGCCGGATGTGACGAAGTGGGCGGGAGTGCGGCCGGGCAAGGACACGCGGGCCGCCGATACGCAGAAGTGCATTCGCGCCGGAGGAAAACACAACGACCTCGAAGACGTCGGCTTCGATACCTACCACCACACGATGTTCGAGATGCTGGGGAACTGGTCCTTCGGCGACTACTTCAAGCGTGACTCGATCACGTGGGGCTGGGAGCTGATCACGAAAATCTGGGGCATACCAGCCAAGCGCCTTTTCGCCACGGTCTATTCACCCGACCAGTCGAAAAATGATCCGTCGGAGTTCGATCAGGAGGCCTACGACATTTGGGCCGCGATTTTCCGCCACGAGGGCCTCGACCCCGCCGTCCACATCGTCAACGGCAACAAGAAGGATAATTTTTGGATGATGGGCGACACCGGCCCGTGCGGCCCGTGCTCGGAAATCCACTTCAACCTGCTCCCGGACGACGACGAGGCCGCCGGCCGGAAGCTCGTCAATGCGAGCAGCCCCCGCTGCATTGAAATTTGGAATCACGTTTTCATCCAGTTCAACGCGAACGCCGACGGCACGTTTTCGCCGCTGGCCGCGAAGCACGTCGATACCGGCATGGGCTTCGAACGCGTCGCGGGGATTTACGCGACGACGGGTGGATTCAAGAGCTTCACGGCCGAGCCTTCGAACTACGAGGCCGACGTCTTCGCCCCGCTCTTCGCGCGCATCACCGTCCTCTCGGGCAAGGTCTACGGTCGCACGGTCCCGACGAAGCGCGAAGGTCTGACGGAGCAGGAAAACACCGACGTCGCGTTTCGGGTGCTCGCCGACCACGCGCGCTGCGTGTCGTGCGCCATTGCCGACGGAATTCTGCCCGGCAACGAGGGGCGCAATTACGTTATCCGGCGAATCCTGCGCCGCGGCATCCTCTACGGCAAGAAGCTCGGTTTGCCGGTCGGATTTTTTGAGCAGCTCGTCGCGCCCGTCGTGGAGTCACTCGGCGCAGTTTTCCCCGAACTGAAGCAACAGCAGGACATGATTCAGCGGGTGATCCATGGGGAGGAGGAGAGTTTTGGTCGGACACTGGATCGTGGACTCCAAATCTTCAACGAGGCCGTAAGGTTCACCACGACGAGCGACATGAGCGGCGTTGCGAGTGGTGGCGGCGAGCTCGCAGTGGTCGGAGAATTTCCGGCAACGACAGCTTTCGTACTCGATTCGAGAACGGGTGAGAAGCTGCTTGCGGGACCACTGGCATTCCGTCTCTACGACACCTACGGTTTCCCTCTGGACATGACCCAATTGCTGGCGACGGAGCGCGGGCTCACCGTCGACACCGGCGGCTTCGAAGCCGAAATGCAAAAGCAACGTGAGCGCGGACGCGCGGCACAAAAAAAAGAACTCATCGTCGCGGCGACGGAGGGCGGCGCGATCGCTGATCTTCAACCCACGAAATTCCTCGGCTATGATCGGCTCACGGCTGACGCCACGCTCATCGACGTCGTCCGGAGCGATAAAGACACCTTCCTCGTTTTCGACCAAACGCCGTTCTATGCCGAGATGGGCGGGCAGGCCGGCGACCACGGCGCGGCCAAAATCGCCGGCCAGAATTTTGCGATTCTCGATACGATCAAGGACAAGTCCGGCCGCCACCTCCACCGCGTCGCGGACGGCGCGAATCTCAAATCTCAAATCTCAGATCTCAAATCGTCCGCGGCCGAACTGGCCGTGGACCTCGTCACGCGCCGCGCCATCTCCCGCCATCACAGTGCGGCGCACTTGATTCATTGGGCGCTGCGCAAGGTCGTGGGCGCTCACGTCCGCCAGGCCGGCACGTCGAAAACCAAGGAGCGACTCCGCTTTGACTTCTCGCATTTCGAGCAACTCAAGCCGGAGCAACTCCGCGAAATCGAATATCTCGTGAACGAACGCGTCATCGACAACGCCAAGGTCGAGACCTACGAGACCGAGTTCGACAAGAAACCGGAGGGCACCCTCGCCTTCTTCGGCGACAAGTACGGAAAGATTGTCCGGGTCGTCGACCTGGGCGGCTACAGCCGTGAACTCTGCGGCGGCACTCATGTCACCACGACCGGCGAAATCGGCCTGATCAAGATCGTCGCCGAGATGGCCATCGCCGCCGGCACGCGCCGCATCGAGGCCGTGGCCGGCTCCTCCGCCTACGATTTCATGGCCACGCGCGAAGCGGCGCTCGCGGCCGTCAACGCCCGGCTCAATGCCGGCGCCCACGACGTCGCCCAGAAACTGGATTCGCTTCTCGCCTACCAAAAGGAACTCGAAAAGAAGCTCAAGGCGTACGAACAGAAGGCGTCCGCCGGGCTCGCGGACGAGCTCACGGCCAAGGCTGTGACCCGCGACGGTCTCAAATTCGTTTCGGCCGTCGTCAGGGTGGAGACGCCCGAGGCGCTCCGTTCGCTCGGCTCCCAGGTCCTCGCCAAGCTGGGCGAAGGCGTCGTGCAGTTGGGCGCGGCCCTCGGGGACAAAGCGAGCGTCGTGGCGTTTTGTTCGCCGGCGGCAATCCAGGCCGGGTGGCAAGCCGGCAAACTCGTCGCCGAGCTCTCCCAGAAAATCGGCGGCAAGGGCGGGGGCAAACCCGACTTCGCCATGGGCGGCGGCAAGGATCCCTCCAAGCTCGCCGCGGCACTCGGCACCTAGCCCTGCGCCTGGCCAGCGATTCCGTTTCGGCAAATCCGCCTGCCGCCCCGCCGGAGCGGCGGTTTCCCAACCGCCGAAGTACGAGCGGCGACCCGCTTTCAGGCGGTTGGAAACCGCCCCTCCGTCGATCCGTCCTCTGCGAACTGCATTTGCCCGGGCGGATGACGCGGCCTTGCCGAGTCCACCCGGTTGGGTCACGTTAACGGAGTATGTCCCCGGTCACCGTCGCTCCTCCGTCGCTCTGCGTTCTGCTCGCCTTCAACGCCAGCAACCAACTCGCCGTGCGGCGTCTCGGCGCGAAACTAGGACTGGCCTTTTCGGGCAGCGATCTCGCGATGGCGACGACCCGGCTCGAAACCGCGTTCCACACCCACACGCCGCCGGCGGAGTATTTCACCTCTGTCGCCGGCGGGCGCTCCTACCGCGTGTTCTTCACCCAAGTCGCCGGCCTCGCCACCGACCCGGAGGTCGTCTTCGCCGCGCTTGACGCGTTGAGTTCGCAACCGGCGGCGCTGGCGCCCTCCCTCGCGGGACTGCTCCGCGACCTCGAACCGCACGTGGTGGAGATCCCGTATCTTCACCTGGGGGAAAACGATTTTATCTACAAGTTTCGACCGCCCCAGGAGCGAAATACGATGATCTACGCGCAGGATGCCGCCGCCGGCGCCCTTTACCAATCGCAGTTGTGCGCCGCGATCAAGGTCCTCGCCCGCCAGCACGAACGGACCGCGACGGCGCCCGTGACACTTGATTTTGGCGCCGTGCGTTATGTGGTCCCCAGCCACTTCGGATTCTGTCTGGGAGTCAAAAACGCGATCGAGCGCGCCTACGAAACCCTCGCGGAGAACCCCGGACGTCGCGTATTCATGCTCTCAGAGTTGATTCACAATCCATTCGTGAACGAGGATCTCCTCCGGCGCGGGTTGCGTTATCTGCAGACCGACAAAGGCGAGCCCTACTCGGAAGACGGTCGGACGGTTTCGGCAACCGCCCCCACCCCGGCATCTCCGCTACGGCAACTCTGGGACACGCTGACCCCGGAAGATATCGTCATCATCCCGGCGTTTGGCGCGACTGACGAAGACAAGCGCCGGCTGGTGAAAAAGGGCATCGCCGTGTTTCACTACGACGCCACGTGTATGCTGGTGGAAAAGGTCTGGAAGGCCGCACGGGCCTACGGCCGCGAGGGGCTCACGGTCGTGATCCATGGCAAGCACGAGCATGAGGAGACCAAGGCAACGTTTTCCAACACCCGCCGCTTCGCCCCGGCGGTAATTGTGCGCAATCTGGCCGAAGCGCGATCCCTGGGCGAAATCGTTGTGAGCGATGATCCGAACCGCCAGGCGCGATTTCGCGAGAAGTTCACCGGCCGCCATACGCCGGGATTCAACGTCGATCAGCACCTGCAGCGACTGGCGGTCGTCAACCAGACGACGCTGCTCATGAACGAGACGCTGGAAATCATCGAGCACCTGCGGGGCGTGTTCCGCGCCCGGTTTGGGGACGATACCCGGGTGGGCGGAGGCGGCCGGCGCGACACGCTGTGCTACGCCACCCAGGTGAACCAGGACGCCCTGACCCGGGCGCTGGACGATCCGCTCGACGCCGCCTTCGTGATTGGCGGCAAAAATTCATCCAACACCTACCAGCTCTTCCGGCTGTGCGAAGAACGACTCGGACCGAGGGCATTCTTTATTCAGTCGGAAGCCAGCATCGTGTCGCGGGAGCAGGTGGAGCACTACGTGTACGATGGATCGGGTCTCGGGCACACGGAGCTTCGTCCGCTCTGGCAGGCGGAGTCACCGGCTCCGCGACGAGTGCTCGTGACCGGCGGGGCCAGTTGTCCCGATGGGATTATCCAGCAGGTAATTTCCCGCATCAACTCGTTCCACCCGGCCGATCGACTCCGCGGAATCGAGACGGTGCTGCGCGATCTTGAGACGTAAGCTGCTCAGCAGTGTGTTCGTCCAACAACCCGATGAGGCCATCGGGTTCCACCCCTCTCCGGCTTCTTTTCGTGGTTTCTCGTCTGCCTGGATCCGGTTTAGAATCGAATCGAAAGCCCGGCGCGGTAACCGCTCTGGTTTCCGAGGTCGATTTTCGTCGCGTAGTTCGAGTTCGCCGTGACCACGTTCTGGTCGTAGCTACCCGCCGACTGGAACACCGCCCCGGCGTAAAACCCGGTGCGTTCGGTGAGATCGAACTGAACCGTCGCATCGGCATAATAGCCAGGCAGCAGCTTGTAGGCGGCATTTGAATTTGTATCTGAAATCTCCGCGCCTGTCGCCGGCTCAAACGTCTGAGTTACGCTGTAATTGGTTCCGGAAAAAACCATCGCCGCACCCAAACTGACGCTGGCGCGCAGTCGCGTGGTGAAAGGCACCCAGACGGTGGGCCCGGCGCGAAATGTGAAATAGGAGCCTTTTACTTTCCACCGGTTGGTTACGCTGGTGTCATTCGTCTCCGTGGAGGTCGTCCGAGCGGCGGGCTCGTTGGCCAGTAGTACCGACGTGTCGACTGAGATTGTCTGACCGACACCGTCGATGCCGAGGACGGAGTTGCCACCGGCGTCGACCGCGTTTTCAGCGGCGGTGCTGGGCGAGGAATACGGCGCGTCTGGGGGAGTCCGGCCATACAGCGAGTAGAAATCAGTCAGCGTGCTGAGGATAGCCCGAACCGAGCCCTTGGTGTTGGCGGCGACGTCATTGACCGACATGCCGGCCGTGAGATTCCACGCGAAACGCGAACCGCGGAGCTTGCCCATGTCGCGCGAGACCGCGAGGTCCATCCCGGCGGAGGACGCCGGCTTCTTCTCCCGCACTGAAGTATCAATCACCTCGGCGGAATAACTGTTGAACCGCACGAAACCCAGCGTGGCCAGCTGGCTGGAGTTGGCATAGTTCCAGGTGTTGGTCCGGCCATCGGGTGCGACCGGATCGAAACTTGCGGAGTTGCTCTGCGGGTCGATCACCGGGTTTCCGCTGGAATCGAGGCGGGCGACGACCCGGGCATCAGGCGATACTCGCCCGTCGTGGTAGGAGCGAAGGAGATTTGCACCCAGGGCGGCACCCGGGTCCTCCGGCGCGAGGAGCTTCCCCTTGCCGGAGAAACTCGTCTTGGCTCCGCCGATATAGCGGAAGCCAAACGTGACCACACTCTTGGGTTCGTAGATGTACTCGTCGAGATTGCTGAAATCGGGGATCTCGACCGGCGGAGCCCGGCGCTCTTCCTCCTGGGCGAAGCTCACAGCACACGTGGAAGCGAGAGCGAGAAGAACGAGAAGAAGGTGTTTCATGCGAAAGGTGGGAGCCACGCTTGGACGGGATCGCGGCCGAATTGTTGCATCAAAGTGCACGGAGCGGGAGACGGCCGTCAACGCGAGAGTTCAAAGTATGCAAAATGGGGTCCCCGTATCTTCGTTCTGGCGTCCGTCCTCCGTCTGCTGTGCCCTTATGCCTCATCCCTCAATTGCCGTGCCCGCCGAGCCCACCACACCGCTCCTCACCGCCAGTCAGCGAAGTATAATTGGGACCGCCCTTACCCTGCTCGCCTTTCTGGGTTCGCTGGCGCTGCTCATCCTCGCGGTTGTCGTGATGGGCCGCCTGTTGGTGTATTTTTCAGGGGTCCTCTGGCCCGTGGCCGTTGCCGGCGTACTGGCGCTGATCCTCCGTCCGGTGGTGCGTTTGATTGAGGGCCGCTTGCAGGGACGCCGCCTGACGGCGGTGATTCTCCTTTACGGGGTGTTCGTGCTGCTGGTCGGAAGTGCCGTCATCCTGATCGCTCCACCATTGGTCACGCAGGTTGTCGATTTTGTCGCCTATCTGCCGATACTGTGGGAGCGGGCCGGGCACTTTATCCACGAAAACTACCCCCAGTGGATCGCGCTCGCAAAAAAGCAATTGACCAATCCCACCGTGCGAAATCTCGCCGATGGCCTCGCCAGCGAAAGCAAACTTCTGTTCACCGCGGCCGCCCCCTCGCTGCGGGCGGCCTTCGGAGGAGTTTTCAACTTGTTCGCGTTCCTGACAAATCTCGCCGTCGTCCCCGTCTATCTTTTCTTTTTCCTGCTGGCCCGGGGCGAACCCACGAGCAGCCTTGGCGGGCATCTCCCCTTCCTCAAGCCCGCGGTGCGCGACGATGTGGTCTTTCTCGCCCGGGAGTTCGTGGCCATCGTCGAGTCGTTTTTCCGCGGACAGCTGCTGATCGGACTTTGCATGGGTGTGCTGCTCGCCCTCGGCTACACGATCATCGGGCTGAAATTCGGGCTGTTTGTCGGCCTCGCCCTGGGCGTGCTCAACATAGTCCCGTATCTCGGCACGATTCTCGGCCTGCTGGTGGCCCTGCCCCTGGCGTTTTTCCAGCCGGGCGGTGGCTGGCCATTGCTCGGCCTCGTCCTCCTCGTGAACGCCATCGTGCAATGCGCCGAGAGCTGGGTGCTGACACCGAAAATCATGGGCCAGCAAACCGGATTGCATCCGGCGGCGATCACCTTCGCGGTGTTTTTCTGGGGAACTGCATTTGGTGGTGTCCTCGGCATGTTGCTCGCCGTCCCGCTGACGGCCTTCTTTGTTACGGCCTGGCGTCTCGCAAAACGGAAATATTTCACCGCCGGGAATGCCTGAACGCCTTCCGCCGCCCGACGCCTGCGCCAATTGCGGCGCCCACCTTCCCCGCTCAGCTCGCGCTTGTCCGGAATGCGGCGCTGACGAACGCACCGGCTGGCGGATGGATTCTATTTACGACGGGCTGGATCTGCCGGACGAGGCCTGGCGCGACGACCAGGAGGAATCATTTGACCCTGCCCCGCCGCAAGGGCCCTCCCTGCGCCTCAACGGGGTCGCGTGGTACTGGTGGTGCGTCGGCACGCTGTTGGCGGTCGCGCTGGTCGCGGGCACGTTGGGCCTGGGCTGATTGCTCCCATGGCGTGGCAAGTGGAATACCGCAAAGGTGTCCGGCTGCCTCAGCTCGGCTGGTGGCTCGACGCCCAAGCCCGCACCGAACGCTCCTTCATCACGCACGCGCATTCCGACCACATCGCCCGGCACAAGGAAGTTATCTGCACGCCGGCGACCGCGCGTTTTTTGGACGCACGCCTACCGGGCCGTCGGGTGGTGACGGAGCTTCCGTTCGGCCGGGTGCATGGGCTGGAGTTTGGCGTCAACGCGACGCTTCATCCCGCGGGACACATTCTGGGTTCGAGCCAGGTTCTGCTCGAATCGGCGGAGCACGGTTCGCTCCTCTACACCGGCGATTTCAAGCTGCGGCCCAGCCTGGCGGCGGAGACCTGTGCGACCCCACGGGCCGATGTGCTCATCATGGAAACAACCTTTGGCCTGCCGAGGTATGTGTTTCCTCCCGACGCCGAAGTCATCGCGCAACTGGTTGCGTTTTGCCTGAAGGCGATCGCGGAAGGGTCCACCCCGGTGCTGCTCTGCTACAGCTTGGGCAAATCACAGGAAGTCCTGCGCGCGATCTCCGGAGCCCAGCTTCCGGTGATGCTGCACGCCGACACCCTGCGACTCACGCGGATTTATGAACGCCTCGGGGTCGTCTTCCCTCCCCATCGCGAATTCGACGCCCGCGAACTCGCCGGCCATGTCGTCATCTGCCCACCGCATGCCCAGGGACTCCTGAGCCGCATCCCGGCCGCCCGCACGGCCGCGATCACCGGGTGGGCGATCGACTCCGGTGCCATCTACCGACTGCGCTGTCACGCGGCGTTTCCCTTGTCGGACCACGCGGACTTTAGCGACCTGCTCCGCTTCGTCGAACTGGTCCGGCCCAAGCGCGTGTTCACCCTGCATGGCTTTGCCCGCGAATTTGCCTCGACCCTGCGGGCCCGGGGGCTCGACGCGCTTGCGCTCGGTCACGCGAACCAACTCGACCTGTGGTTGCCCACCTGAAGGGCCGAACCGGACCTTTCTCGTGGCCATGGCGTCCTGCGAAAAAACCAGAAGTAGAGTTTGAAGCCATGCACGAATTGGGCACCTTGGTCGCGGTGACAGTTTACCCTCGCTCCTTTCGTCAGCGTCGATTGCCTCCTTGCCGGCCGGCGGCATCCAGCACTGGGAGGCTTTTTTTCCTGGCTCGATGACTGCCCGTGCGATGATTCTGCTGATGGCCGGAACCGCCTTGGGCCCGCCCGGCAAGGCCAACCCGCCGTTGCGGGACGGCGAGCGCCTCACCTATCGCGTCTCGTGGGCCATCGTGCCGGGAGCGGGCGAAATCAAGGTTTCCGCCCACCAACAGACATCCGCTGGCGGACCGCAACTCGTGGTCACCGCCCTGACCAGCACCCGAAGGATCGCGCGCATGTTGCTGCCCTTCGACGCCGAGGCGAATTCGACCTTTGATCTCAAGACCGGCCGCCTGGTCTCGCTGCAGGAAAACAGCAACCAGCGCGGGAAGATCAGCGAACACCGCGTGACCTTTGACTACGACACCCGACAGGCCAGTTACGTTGGCGGCAAAGCGCCCGGCGAAACTCGACAACTGACCATCCCCGAAGGCGACCCCACCGATTTGATCATGGGCTTGCTGCAAACGCGGAGCTGGAATCTCAAGATCGGCGAAAAACAGGACGCGTTGGTCCTCTTCAACACTGATTTCTACGAGCTGACGATTTACCACGCGGGGACCGAGGAGGTGCGCACCCCGCTGGGCAAGTTCCAGACGATCGTCCTGCAACCTCGCATGGAAAAGACGGCCCCGAAAGGCATGTTCAAACGCGGCAGCACTGTGCGCGTCTGGATCTCCCAGGACGAACGCCGGCTGCCCGTGAAATTCGAGGTCGAATTCAAGATCGGCACCGGCACCGCCACACTCGAAGCGTATGAGGGTCCGGCGCTTTCGCCGCCGCCGCCGCATGCGAAAGATTCTCGTCCTTAGAGGCGGCGCCCTCGGCGATTTCATCGTCACGCTGCCGGCGCTGGCGTTGCTGCGAGCCCGTTGGCCGACGGCACAAATCGAATGGGTGGGAAATGCCGCCGCCGCCGCGCTGGCCCGCCGGGAAGGGTTGATCGACCGCGTGCATTCACAGCATGAAGCGCGGTGGAGCGCCGTGTACGGCGATGCGACGCTGCCCGCGGATCTGGCCACGTGGTTCGGTGAGTTTGAACTTGTCATAAATTACTGGCCCGATCCGGACGGCGAACTGCGGCGGCGTTTTCCTCCACGATCCGGGCAGACTTTTCTGTCGGCCGCCGCGCTGCCGGATCGAGCCCCGGCCGCGGCGCACTACTGCGAACCGCTCGCCCAACTCGGTCTGGAAACACGCGAGTATTGCCATCGTTTCGCAGACCGTGGAAAGGAACCGGGCGACGCCCTGCGGCCCATCGTCGTTCACCCCGGCAGCGGTTCGCCGCGCAAGAACTGGCCGCAGGATCGCTGGCTCGAACTGATCGCGCGGCTGCCGGCCCCGGTTTCAGTCGTGCTCGGCGAAGCCGAAATCAACCACTGGGCGAAAGTCGACCTGCCGGGAATCTCGCGACTGGAAAATCTGCCGCTCGACGAACTCAGTGATCGCTTGTCGGCCTGCCGGTTTTTCGTCGGACACGACTCTGGCGTCAGTCATCTCGCTGCCGCCTGCGGCGCACCCTGCCTGCTGCTGTTCGGACCGACCAACCCCGCGATGTGGGCGCCCCCGGCGCCTCATGTCCGGGTGATCCGGCGCGACGACGATCTCCGCTCGATTTCACTCGACGAAGTGCTGCGGTCGTTGGATCCATCGCTCCGAGGTTGAGCGTGAATCTCCACGGCTTGGACGCCCAAACTGGCCCGGCGTAATCAACTCCCACGCGGGGCGCCGCCACCACCGCGTGTCGCGGCACGCGCACGCCCCGATCCTCGATCCAAAGGCCGGCCGACGCATCGCAGGCCGACGTGCGGTTCACGCTGCGGTTGATCGTCAGGCTCCGCGTCACGCGGCCCGGACCGATCGCACCTTCGATTCCGCGGATCAGCACCGCCGCCGGCCAGTCGCGCGGGCCAACCACAAGGTTGAGCATTTCATGAATGCCATAGCAGAGATAGACGTACCAAACACCGCCTGCGGCATACATCACCTCCGTGCGCCCCGTCCGGCCGACGCGCGCGTGACAGGCGAGGTCCTTTTCCCCGTCGTACGCCTCGGTTTCGACGATGAGGCGCGCCGCGACGCGTCCATCGGCGAAACGGCGCACGAGATGCTTGCCCAGCAGCCAGCGGGCGAGCGCAACCGTTTTCTTCGCTTGCAGCGTTTTCGCTTCAACCCTCGATCTCATCCGAATGTATTTCTATCACCGATGAACTGCTGCCGCGCCGTGCCCACCGCAAGGATACTTTGGAATGCCGCTCCCGCCATCTTGGGGTCTTGCGGAGCAAGAACCTCGTGAACGCCACCGCCACGCGCGCCACCGCGCAGCAGCACAAGGTCGATCTCCTCCGCTCCCTCCGGCTCTGCACGGCGGAGGGCATCATGGCGATGCCGATTGTGACGATGTCGCTCCCGGTGAACGTATTCATGACGGCGCTGCTGGCCAAGGCCTACGTGCTCCCGATGACGACCATCGGCCTCATCAGCGCCCTGCCGTTCGTGGGGAATTTCATCCAGATTTTCTTCGCGCCGATCCTCGCCAAGTGGCGGCCGCCGAAGACGGTCTGTGTCACGGCCGCCACGCTCCATCTCATGGCGTGGGCGGCGCTGGGCGTATTGCTCTCGTGGATTCCGCGCGACGATCCGACGGCGGCCGGCCATTGGCTGATCGCGTGGTTTCTCGTCACGAGTTGTTTTGGGGCGGTGGCCGGCGTGTCGTGGAACGCCTGGATTCAGGAATGGGTGCCATATCGCCTCCGAGGGAAATATTTTGGCCGTCGCAACGCCACGCTGCAGATCTCGACGCTGACCTTTCTACTCGTCACTGGCTGGGCGCTGGCGCGGTGGAACTATGCGATCCCCGTTTTCCAGTTCCTCATCGTCGGCGCGGTGGTGATGCGGGTGTTTTCCCTGCGCTGGCAATGGAGCATTCCGGCCCGGCCGCGGCAACAGGTCGTCGCCCCGGCCATTTCGATCCGCGAGCAAATTGGCGTCGTCCTCCGCGCCCGGTCCCTCCTCATTTTCATCGCGTTCGGCGCGGTGTGGTCGTTCGCCGCGAATTGTTTCGGCCCGTTTTACCACGTCTTCATGTTCGATCAGCTCGGCCTGTCCGCCTGGGATGTGGGACTGATGGCGACGCTGGCACAGCTCAGCGGTGCGCTTTCGCTGCCGGCGTGGGGCCATCTGCTCGACCGCTTTGGCAACAAGTCAGTGATGACGTTTTCGCTCATCCTCTGGCAGGGCCAGAGTTTTCTCTGGTGCCTTCTGACACCGGATAACCGGAACATTCTTTATGCGATGTGGATTTGGGGTGGCGCGACCAGCGCCGGATTCATCCTCGGGCAATTCACGATCCTGCTTCGGCTGATTCCGCTGGAGGCCAAGAATCTCGCGATCGGGATCAACCTCGCCACCACGTCGCTCGTCGCCGCCATCGCGCCGATCACGGGCGGAGCGGTGCTGACCTGGGCATTGGCGCGTTGGAGCGATGCTCTCGCCGTCCACCATGTGTGCTTTCTGCTCCAGCCGGTGCTCGCACTGCTCGGGTGCACCCTCCTCTTGCGCGTGCCGGAGCCGCGGGCGAGTTCGCTCACAATGGTGTTTGGCGCGATGCGAAACATCCGTACGCTCAGCGGCGTGTTCGGCCTCAGCTTCCTCGTCAACTATGTCTTCTACCGCGCTCAAAAGGATGACCGCTGATTCACCGCATGTTTTCACCCTCACGGGAAACCTCCTCGCCGAACGCACGCAGGTGTTCGACCGCTGGACGGCGGGCGCCACCCAGCGGGCCACGTCGGAGTCGTTCCAAGTTGGAGGCAAGGGGATCAACGTCGCCAAGATGCTCACGCGGCTCGGCGCGCCCAACACCGCGCTCTGCTTCATCGGGGGGCCGACCGGCGCCGAGTGCGAGGCCTGGCTCCGCTCCCGCAAGTTTTCCCTGCGGACGTTTGCCACGACGACGCCGACCCGCACCGGCTTGGTCGTCCGCGCGGCCGGGCAGTCTGAAACGACGTTTCTCGGCCTCGATGCCACGCCGGATCCCGCGGCGATTCGCGCCTGCGCCGAGGCGCTCCGCCAGGTTCCCACCGGTTCCGTTCTGGCGGTTTGTGGCAGCATCCCGGGCTGGGAGTCGTCCGCCTTCGACGTGCTGCGTGACGCGTTTCATCGCTGGCCCGAGCGCGGCCCGCTCGTCGTCGACACCTACGGCCCGCCACTGACGTGGCTGGCGAATGAAGCCGCCGCGCTCGTCCGCATCAATCGCACCGAGTTGCTGTCGCTCTTCCCGCAATCATCCAACGTCTCGACGGGCGAACTCCTGCGTCTGGCCCGCGAAAAATTCCGGGCTCTCCGCTGGGCGGTGAGCGATGGCGCCGGACCACTGTGGTTCATGGCCGAACACCACAATCCGGAAACAATTCCGACCCCGGTGGTGCGCCAGGTTTCCGCCACTGGCTCGGGGGACGTCATGCTCGCCGGTGCTCTCCATGCTCGCTTCAATCTTGGTCTGAGTTGGCGCGATGCCGTCGGGTGGTCGCTGCCTTATGCCGCCGCCAACGCGGCGCACGCGGAAATCGCCGAGTTTCCCGAGCCGGTGACGGCCGGTTGACCGCGACTTTGCGGCGACGTGAAAATCTGCCGCGTTTCGCGCGAAATAATCCTTGCCTTAACTTTCTCGAAACAGCTTAGTCCCCGGTTTTATTCATGAAAGCGACCATCAAAACCCAAGGCCAGCAGTTCACTGTGACTGAGGGAGACATTCTCATCGTCAACCGCTATCCCGGCACCGAAAAGGGCTCCACTATCGAGATTAAGGACGTTTTGGCGGCCGGCGAAGGCGAATCCTACAAGGTGGGCAAGCCCACCCTTTCGGGCGCCTCGGTGTCGGCCACCATTCTCGAGAACAAACGCGGTGACAAGGTCATCGTTTTTAAGAAGAAGAAGCGCAAGGGCATGGAGCGGAAACGCGGCCATCGCCAGGAACTTTCTGTCATCAAGATCAATTCGATTAACGCTTAAGGAGACATCACGCCATGGCGCACAAGAAAGGTCAGGGAACATCCAGCAACGGTCGCGAGAGTCACTCGAAGCGATTGGGCGTTAAGCTCTTTGGCGGCCAGTCCGTCATCGCTGGCAACATCATCGTCCGTCAGCGCGGCACCAAGCTGCACCCGGGAAAGAACGTCGGTCTCGGCCGCGATTTCACCCTGTTTGCGCTGACGGATGGCATCGTGAAATTCGACAGGGTGCACCGCAAGGTCGCCGTTGTAACCGCCTGAACTGGGCGCCCCAGCCAATTTGCCAAGGCCGGTCTTTGACCGGCCTTTTTTGTGCCCAGTTTAGGCGGATCTCGTGCCGCTGGACGCCAGCCGCCCGGCATGCGCGTCCAGCGGCCTCGCTCCCGACCCCGGGGCTTGCCGGAAATCGTTCGCGCGCTCAATGTCCCCCCCCGATGCCCGACCGCCTCGCCGAACTTCGTCGTCAGCGTGCCCTGCTCACGGAACACCTCGCATGGCTCGACGGTGAAATCGCCACCGCCGCCGATCGATCCGGCGAACCTCCGGCCCCAGCGGCCGCGCCGGCGCCGGGCCCGGTCCCAACTCCGCCCGCCCCAATTCCCGGGGCCGGACCACCCGCGTCGCCTGAGGTTGAGGCGATCATCGACCGCTACCGCTCGTCCCCCGGTGCGGTGCAGCGCGACCTGCGCCGAGGTTGCTTTCTGTATCTCGCCGCCGCCGTCGTGCTGACCGCACTCGGCGTCACCGCACTGTACTTCATGATCAGTTCGCGCTGAGCCGTACGCTTTCAAATTGGCTCGTTGGGGACTACGGGCTCCACCTCGCGGAATCGTTCCGCTCAAGGCCGCGCTGGCTGCGTCGCAAGCTCCGGCGCCGCTCAGCCGACCCCTGGATAACTGCCGAGCCACTTCACCAGCGGACAAAATTTCTTCAGCTCGGCAAGCGCCTGTTTCATGCCGGGGTCCTCATAGTGCCCCGTCACATCGAGGAAAAAGTAATAGTCCCACGGCCGCTTCTTGCTCGGCCGGGACTCAATCTTCGAGAGGTTGATTCCGCGCTCGGCGAGCGGCATCAGCATTTTTAACAACGCGCCGGAATGTGACGCCGCCTCGTCGCCCAGCGAAACCACAAGGCTGGTGAGATCTTTGCCCTCACCCACCGGGCCGGAGGCCTTCCGGCCGAGCACGAAGAACCGCGTCGTGTTGTCGGCCTTGTCCTGAATGTTGCGCTCCACAATTGGCACCCCGTAGTGCTCGGCCGCGAGTTCTCCCGCCACCGCCGCGGCGCCCGGCTCGATTTTGGCCACTTGCACCGCCCGCGACGTGCTCGGTGCGTCGACGAGCTGCGCATGCGGCAGATGCCGCTGCAACCAGTGCCGGCACTGCGCCAGCGCCTGATCCTTCGAGTACACGCGGACGATGTTTTCCAGGGAAGAATTGGAGATGAGCGCGTGGTTTATCTCGAGGTAGATCTGCGCCACAATCTTGAGGTCGCTCTCGACGAAACTGTCGAGGGCCTCGCGCACGGAGCCTTCGGTGGAATTCTCGATCGGAATCACCGCGTAGTCGGTCTCGCCTTTTTCGACCGCGGTGAAGATGTCGCTGACCGTCCCCATCGCATGATAGTCCACGCTGGCGCCAAACTTCTTCAGCGCCGCGGCGTGCGTGTTGCTCGCCTCGGGGCCGAGATAGGCGATGAGCAACGGTTTCTCGAGGGCGATCGCCGCCGACATGATCTCGCGGTAGATCGCCTGCAAGGCCTCGTTCTTGATCGGACCCGTATTTTGGCTGGAGATTTTGCGCAGCACCGCGTCTTCGCGTTCCGCCACGTAAATCTGGCCTCCGGCATCGCGTTTCACCCGGCCAATTTCAGCCGCCAGCGCGAGCCGCTGATTCAGCAATTCGACGAGCTTCCGGTCGAGCTGGTCGATCTTCTCGCGAATGGGTTCGAGTTGCATGTCAGGAGGGCTCCGCCGGGACGGCTGGCGGTTCCGCCGGGACCGGACGCTCCAGCGTCAGCGGTGGAAACCCGGCCTCGAGCGGCAACTGTTCGTCGGAGAGGCCCATGTCCGTGTCGGTGGGCGCATGGGCGTTTGAAGAGTTTTTCAACCACTCGTCGATCTGGCGCGAAGACAGTACATCCGATGCCGGCAGCTCATCGAGCGACTTCACCCCGACAAATTCCAGGAAATGATCCGTCGTCCCGTACTGGATGGGTCGGCCCGGAGTGTCTGCGCGCCCCACGATGTAAATGAGATCACGTTCCAGCAGGCGGTTGATTCCGGCTTCCGCCGACACGCCACGGATGGTCTCGATCTCTCCCCGCGTAACCGGCTGGCGATACGCGACGACGGCCAGCGTTTCAATCGACGACTGGCTCAACTTCACGGGCGGCGGTTCCTGGCGCAGGATTCGCACCCAGCGCGCAAATCTCGGCTGGGTCACCAGCCGGTAGCCCGCGTTGCCCTCGATCAGCAGCAGGCCCTCGTCCGCCGCGCGCAACTCCAACGCGATTTGATCCATCGCCTCGCGAATCTGCGTGATCGTGATCAGCGAGGGCACGTCCGCATAGAGCTCCGGATCCTGTGCCGGAGTCTCGACAAAGACCTCGGCAACCTCTTCCGCCAGCGGGGGCATCCCGTCCGCCTCGGAACCCACCGGTCCCGGCACGCCTTCTCCGCCTGCTCCCGGCGGTTCGCCCTCGCCCGCCGTGGTCGCGACCAGGGGCAGCAGCGTGGCCTGTTCGTGAAAACGGAGGAAGGCCGCCTGGATGTCCTTGATCGCGAGCGGTTGGCTCGACGACAGCAGCAACGCCTTCAGCACTTTCGTAAGATTGAATGCCATGCGGATAAAATCGGGTCGAGTCATGCGATGCGCTGCGGGCACATGCAACCCGATTTTGGGATCTGCCGAAGATGTTGGTTCCGCACTTGCCGAGCCCCGCCCGGCTTGGTTCGCTGCCGGCTCTTTTACTCTCACTTTCACTCACCTTCTCATGAGCGCTTCCAAACCCGATCCTCTTCGTCCTCATTCGTCCGTCATCACCGACGGCCCCAGCCGCGCCGGCGCCCGCTCCATGCTTCGCCCCGTCGGCTTCACCGACGAAGACTTCAAGAAACCCATCGTCGGCATCGCGTCCACCTGGAGCATGGTCACGCCCTGCAACATGCACATTGACCAGCTCGCCCGCGAAGCCGAGTCGGGGGCCAACGCCGCCGGCGGCAAGGCCATCATCTTCGGCACGATCACCGTCTCCGACGGCATCAGCATGGGCACGCCCGGCATGCGCTATTCGCTCGTCTCCCGCGAAGTCATCG
>SXGU01134265.1_pt1 | contig 44598 bp, 34 predicted proteins | sample 3174531 | NCBI WGS metagenome assembly SXGU01 (sample SAMN11356863, study PRJNA531348) | freshwater metagenome | isolation source: freshwater sample F1-140 | place: China: Fuxian Lake, Yuxi | collected 2017-12-25 | reverse complement strand
CGGCGGCGGCGGCGGTGGCGGCTACGGTGGAGGTGGCGGCGGCTACGGCGGCGGCCGTGGCGGCAGCGGCGGCGGTGGTCGCTACTAAGCAACAGATAATTGCCGGGGGCTGACGCTCACGGCGACCGACTTCTCTCGCGCCGCACGGGTCGTGTAGTCCACGACCTACTGCTGGGCGGGGGTCACCGACGGGACCAAGGAGATAGATTCTTCTTCGCCTGGCGGAACGACACCCGCGTCGCGAGGGTTAGCTCAACCGGAAGCCCCGGCTCTCCGCCTCAACAGCGAAGCGAGAGCCGGGGCTTTCTTTTTCCCCTCACGCCGGTTACGCTCTCCTCACGTCTCCTCCTCCCCCGGAATCAACATGTTAAAACGTATCGCGTTGCTCGCGTCGGTCGGTGTCGCGTTCGCCGTCGTCGTCTACGCCGGGGCCGACAAGAAGGACGAACCGAAGCAACTGCCCATCCCGGAGATGAAGTTCAACGATGTGAAGGAGATCGCGCCCGGCGTGTTCTTCCGCTACTCGTCCATCTCCGCCAACGACAAGAAGATTCCGTTCGGCGGGAGCAATCACACCTGGATTGTCTTCAAGGATTATGTCGTCGTGATCGATGCGAACTTCCCAAAGGAAGCTGCCGATGTGATCGCGGACATCAAGAAGACAACCAAGAAGCCGATCAAGTACGTCCTCGACACGCACCACCACGGCGACCACGCCTACGGCAACACCATCTGGGCGAAGGAGGGCGCGCAGATCGTCGCGCACAAGAACGCCGCTCGTATGCTGAAGGTGAACGGCCCGAAACAGTGGGAAGACGCCGCTAAGGACCGCAAAGACATCAAGGACAACGTACTCAAGCAGGTGGATATTTCCTTTGATGACAAATACGAACTGAAGGACGACACGCAGCACGTGGTGTTCATGCACTTCGGGCACAGCCACACGGCTGGCGACGCGAGCGCGTATCTGCCGAAGCACAAGATCCTTTGCACCGGTGACGCGTGCGTGAACGGCGCGTTCAACTACATGGGGCACGCCAACTCCGCGAACTGGATCAAGTGTCTCGACGCGATGGACAAGTTGGAGATCGACCTCGTCTGCCCCGGTCACGGGAAGATTTCGCGCAAGGATCTGTTCGCGCTGGAGAAGCGTTACTTTGGCGAACTCCGCGCGGCGGTTCAGAAAGGCATCGACGCCAAGAAGACGGTGGAGGACATCACGAAGGGCTTGGACTTCCCGTGGTACAAGGAGTGGACCGGCGTGAATGTGGCCGAGACCGACATGAACAAGGACAACGTGAAACACGTGTACAACGAACTGATGGGCAAGATCGACCACGACCGCATCGGCCTTGGCGACTGGCCCGTCGGTGTCGCCGGGCGCTAATGTAGCCGTTTGCGGTTTCTGCGTAGTGGGGTTCGCGTGGGTCGATGTTTGCTCCGAACTCTCCCGATTCCCGCTACTGAACACGATGGAATTCGTGGCACGCACCGCGCTGCGATACCCGGAGTGCAACCTGTTGGGTGTGTACTAGCGGCAGTGGGACAGGCTTCGAGCCTGTCCTACTTTGGTTCGCGGCCCATCGTCGTGAGCAGCAACCTCATGTCGAGTCCCGTTTCGGCCTTCAACCGACCGGTCTTGTCGGTCTCGATGTCGTTGGGGTGGTGCGTGCAGATCAGCGGCACCCCGCGATACTCGTGAACTTTGCCGCGCAGTTCCGCCAGCGTCGCTTTCTGTCCGCTCAGCAACTTCGATACGAACTCGCCCATCGCGAATAGGTGTTTTGGCTTCACCAGATCGAACTGACGGCGGAAGAAGTCGCGACAGTTGGCGCACTCGGCCATGGTGGGCACGCGGTTATTCGGAGGACGGCACTTGATGGCGTTGAACAGGTAGACGCGATCACGTGTGAACCCGCACGCGCCGATGATGCGGCCGAGCACTTGCCCACCGGTGCCGACGAACGGTTCGCCCTGTGCGTCTTCGCCCGAACCGGGCGCGTCCCCGACGAACGCCACCTCCGCGTCGAGCGGCCCAGTCCCGAACACCGTCTGCAAGCGGGTGGCGAACAACTCGCTGCACTTGTCGCACGCGGCGACTTCGGTGCGCAGCACTTCGAGTTCGCGCAGGCGCGTCTCGAAGCGATCCTCTTGCGGCGCCGGTGCTTCGACGGGCGTCGCAATCGGCGTAGCCGCGACGCGCAGCGGAGCGTGTACGATAGCCGCGCCGCGCGGCACGAACAGCACCCCAGTGGCGGCGAGCGATTCGAGGTGCGCTCGCACCTGCTGAACGAGATCGATTGTGTCGTCGGGCACGCGACCACGCCTTTGGTTTTGCCCTCTCCCCTTGCGGGAGAGGGTCGCCGCGCTTCGCGGCGGGGTGAGGGGTGAGGCTTCACGGCGCGGGGAGTTTGCCCCTCACCCGGTCGGCGAGGCGCCGACCACCATCTCCCGCAAGGGGAGAGGGGCAAAGACAAACCTCTCACGCGTTGCCCAACAGTACCTGAAGCACCCACTTGCAATCAATGTCGGGGTCACCGGTGCGGCACGAGCCGAGTAGGTCCGCGCGAATTACGCCGGCGCGCCGATCAGTTCCTTCAGTTTCGGCATCCCGATACGCGTGCAGTAGTCGCCGAAGAGTTCGCCCTTAGTGCGCTCCGTCGCGAACGCCGCGAACACCTTCGACAACTTCGGCACGAGTTGGTCGAACGGCACGCTGTCCTGAATCTCGGTGTTCAGCCGGCGGCCGTAGCTGTCGCCGCCGATGTACAGCGTGTACTTCGTGCCGCCGCGACCCACAATCCCGACCTCACTCTGGTACGGGCGCGCGCACCCGTTCGGGCAACCGGTCATCCGCACGCTGATCGGCTCGTCGGCCAAACCCACTTCCTTCAGCGCCACTTCCAGTTGATCGACCAGCGCCGGCAGCGCGCGCTCGCTTTCGGTGAGCGCGAGCGGGCACGTCGGCACTGCGGGGCACGCCATGCTCAGTCGCTGTACCTGCGACAGCGTTTCGGGCCGCGGAACGCCGTACTCGCTCAGCATCGAATCGACGCCCGCGCGTTCGTCCATCGACAGCCCGCACAGCATGATATCCTGCTGCGTGGTGAGGCGCACTTCGCACTTGTACTTCGCCACGATCGCGCGAAGACCACTGCGAAGCCGCAAGTGGCTTTCGTCTTTGATGCGACCATTTTCGACTGAGAGGCCCAAGAAGAACTTCCCGCCCCCCATGCTTTGCCAGCCGTGGTGCAGATCGAGACCCGTGATCGCGACCTCGCGCACGGACCGCGCCGGGTGCGGGAAGTAGTCGCGGTAGAACACTTCGCGGAACTTCTCCAAGCCCCAATCCTTCATCACGTATTTCAGACGCGCCCGCTTGCGGTTGGTGCGGTCGCCGTGATCGCGGAACAACTTGATGGTGCCTTCCGACGCGGCCAGCACTTCGCTGGGGTCGATGAACCCGACCGGTTGCGCGAGCAGCGGGTAGGTGTCGGGGTTCGAGTTCGTCTGACCCTGCCCGCCACCCGCGAACAGGTTGTAGCCGATCAGATTGCCCTTCTCGCTAATCGCCTGGAAGCCGAGGCACTGCGCGAGGATGTCGGTGCAGTTGTCGTGCGGTAACGAGAACGCCACCTTGAACTTTCGCGGCAGGTACGTTTTCCCGTAGATCGGTTCCTCTGCGCCTGCGTCATCGCCGAACTTCACCGGTTCGCCATTGAGCCAGATTTCGTGATACGCCTGCTTTCCAGCTTTCGGTGCGAGATGCGCCGCGACCGCTTCGCAGTCGCGCATCATCTGGGCGCGGGTCGGGTCGGGTAGGGGCGCCGGGCACGTCAGCACGTTGCGGTTCACGTCGCCGCACCCGCCCAGCGTGGTGACCAGCGATGTGTTGATCGCGGCTATCGTCGCTTTGAGGTTGCCCTTCAGCACGCCATGGAACTGGAAGCTCTGACGTGTCGTGATGCGGAGTGTGCCGTTCGCGTACTGGCCCGCGATGTGATCCATCGCGAGGTACTGGTCCGCGGTCAACTTCCCGCCGGGCAACTTCAAGCGGATCATGAACATGTACGCCTTGCCCACACCGGTCTTACCGCGGGTCTTGCGGGCGTCGCGGTCTTCCTGCTCGTAGCTCCCGTGGAACTTGATGAGGCTCTTGTTCGCGTCGCTGAGGTGGTCGAGCGTGGGGTCCGCGATCTCCTCCGCGAGCGTGCCGCGAAGGTAGCGACCCTCTTCCTTGTGGCCTTCAACGGGAGACAACTTCGGTGCGGTTTCGTCGGACATCTCGTACCTGTGCCTTGGTTGCGCGAGCGTGTACCGTTCGTTTTACTTCTCAGCGGCCAATTCGGAAGCCCACTTTAGCCGCGAACATTCATCCGCGAAGTAACGGATTCGTGCAATGAACATTTCAACGCTCATCCGGGCAAGTTCGATAAGTTGGGCAACCGGTTCCGGCTGCCGCGCCTGGGGCGCGCCCAATCGCGCCTTCTGCCCAAACACCCATGAACCGTCCTGTCGCTCCGAACCGATGTGGGGGATGCTTCACTGATAGCTTCCGATGTTCGGGGATTATTCACCGTGACACTCCAGTCCGCTTCACCGAAACCAAATGGCCCGCTGACGCTCGGTTTCCTCGCGGTGCTGCAAGACCAAACCGGCTGGCTCGGCGGGTATCTGGTCACCAACGGCTGGGGCCGCCCGCTTGAGTTCCGCCTCACGACCGCCGTGCAACCGAACCGCGTCCAGAGCGCCCTCTACGGTTCCACTTTGACGGAGTACCTTCATGCCGACGTGATCGGAAAGACGCTGGTGGAGAAGACTGGCACGAAACCCGATCTAATCGTTACAGACTCACCGTCGGCGTTGGCGATGCGGGCGCGAATCGAAATTCCGGTGGTCGCGATTTCCACGCCGGGCATCACAGTAACGGACGCGATCATGTTCGCGCACGCTCGCTCGCCGGGCGGGTTGCTGCTGTCGGCACGGTTCGAGTCTGATCGCGATGCGGTAGTGGCGCTACTGGCTGGTGTGGATTCGGCGGTCGATCTGGCGGAACCGTTCGCGCGCATTCGCGAAGCCGTGGGCGAAGCCCGCAAGATGGGAGTGACTAACCGTGCTGCGGCTTGATGTGGAAGCGGAAGAGGCGATTCCCACGGCTCTCGCTTTGGGGAACGAGTTGTTCGTGGTGTTACCTCCCCTCCCTGAAGGGAAGGGGGAGACCGACATCGAGACTTCGCTTGCGCTTGACGTACCGCTCAACTCTTTCTCCTCCTCTGTTCAGGGTGGGGGCTGGGGGGTAGGTGTCTTCGACCTACCGAAGCTCGATCACCCACTCGAACCGAATGTGCGTGAAACGCGGTTGCTCACCGAAACGCCGTGGGTACGATCGCTCGGTCGGCTGGAACTGAGCGTGACCACCGAGGGGTGGAAGTTCCCCGCGCCGCCCGCAGAGTACAACCCGCCTCCGCGACCCGCGACCGAGCCGACGGTCGTCCGCCACTCCGTGAATCTCCCCGCACCCGTGCTGCCGGATCATCAGGAGAGCGCGAAGCCGCGCATCCGCCCAAAGCCGACCGTGGATACGGTTCTCTTCAAGGATCGCCTCCTCTATCTCCTGCAACCGCCGCTCGACGGGCTGTTCGACGGGAAACAGCTCGAAGTACCGTTCGAGCCGTATCCGTACCAGCTTGAAGGCATCGCGTTCCTCATGCCCAGGCACCACGCTCTGCTCGCGGACGAAATGGGCCTGGGCAAAACCGCGCAGGCGATTCTCACGTTGCGGCTGCTGTTCCACTCGGGCGAGATCAAACAGGCGCTGGTGGTGTGCCCGAAGCCGCTCATGCACAACTGGGCACGCGAACTGAAGATGTGGGCGCCGGATATCCCCTTCGAGACATTTGAAGGAGACCCGGACCAGCGCCGCAGCACGTGGTTCGTTTCCAACTGCCCGCTGAAGCTCATCAACTACGAAACGCTCACGCGAGACTGCGACCTCGCCTCGGACAAGCGTGTCTACTTCGACGCGGTGGTGCTGGACGAAGCCCAACGCATCAAGAACAAGGACTCGAAGACGGCCCACGCGGTGCGCTCACTAAACCGCGCGCGCAGTTGGGCGCTCACGGGCACGCCCATCGAGAACCACGCCGATGATCTCATCAACCTCTTCGAGTTCATCGACCCGGGCCGCCTCCCGGCGGACACCCCGCCGCGGCGCATTCAGCAGTTGACCAAAGACTGCATCCTTCGCCGCACGAAGGACGACGTGCTCACGGACATGCCGCCGAAGGTGATGCGTGACCTCGAAGTGGAACTCACGGCGGCGCAGCGAGTCGCGTACGCACGTGCCGAGGATGACGGCGTCGTTCACCTGAACGAACTCGGCGACACCGTCACCATTCAGCACGTGTTCCAGCTCGTCATGCGGTTGAAGCAGATTTGCAACTTTGACCCCGCGACCGGTGAGAGCGCGAAACTCGTGCAGCTTCTTTCCGACATGGAAGAGGTCGCGGAGAGCGGGCGGAAGGCGATCATCTTTTCGCAGTGGGTGGAACCGCTCGAAGTGCTCGCGAAGGCACTATCGAAGTACGGCGCGTTGCAGTACCACGGGCGCATTCCGCAGAACCAACGGACACCGATACTAGACCGGTTCAAAGCCGATCCGGACGCGCACGTGCTGCTTATGAGCTACGGCACCGGCAGCGTGGGGTTGAACCTACAGTTCACGAACTACGTGTTCCTGTTCGACCGCTGGTGGAACCCCGCGGTGGAAGATCAGGCGATCAACCGCGCACACCGGATCGGCCAGAAGCACCCGGTCACGGTTACGCGATTTCTCTCCGAGGGAACCATCGAGCAGCGGATCGCAGAGATTCTGGAGGCCAAGCGGAAGGTGTTCAACGACCTGCTCGCGCAAGCCGACAAGCCCGCGACGATGGGCCTGAGCGAGGAAGACATCTTCGGGTTGTTTGACATCGAGGCACGGCCCAAACGACAGTAGGCGAACCCCGACCTCGTGGTCGGGGTTCGCCTACTTATCGCGCAAGAACTTCTCCAACTCCGCGAGCTTGTCGGTATTCAGAAAGTCCACATCGGCCGCGAGCAGTTCCTTCCACACTTCCACTTTCTCTGGTGTGGCCCAGAACCGCACCTTGCGTCCCTGCTTGTGTGCCTTCGCGACTAACTCGCGGAGCTTCTTCCGCTCGTCGTCCGGCATCGCGCCGGTGCCGTCCCATTCGAACTGCGTCTTCCATGAATCGCTGATCCACGGCACGAGTGAAGACGACTTGTCGCCGTCGAGGTCCGACGGCCGGCCGTCGATCGCGGCGTATCGCGTCTTCTGGTCCGCGATGTCCTTCACGGCGCGGTTGCCGCTGATGACAACGGTCACAGCTTTCGCTTCGGTTTTGCCGTCACGCGTTACCGTGAGCAGGTCCGCGTAGTTCTCCAGCACCTTCGCGAGCGCCGCGTAGGTGGCCTTCGCGTCGGACTTGATGTCGATCATGAGGAAAAAGGCCGGGCCTTTCGGGTAAACCTTCCCTCCGTTGGTTTTCGCACGTTCGCGAAGAGGGTCGAGGTAGAGCGATTCGAGCGTGCGGTCCTTCTTCAGCGAGAGCGGCGTGTGCCCGACGAGTAGGTTTCCGTTCGAGAGCCAGATGTCGGCTTCCACACTGCAAAAGCCGTGATCGATCGCGTCGAGAAGGGGCCGGGTGTGTTCGTAATCGTTGTGCGCGTGCGCTCGCGTTAGCGGCGTGATTGCCTTCTTCGGCGGTTCTTCGGCCACGGCGAACGGTGTCGTCGCGAAGCACACCGCAATGACGGCTATCAAACTTTGGTAGGGCATCAGCAATCTCCTCAAGGGGGCGCGGTTCACGCCCGCCGGCCCTACAATCCTATCACCCGACGTACCACGAGACACGCCATGTCCGCGCATCCCCCTAACCATCTCGCGAACGAGACGAGCCTCTATCTGAAGCAGCACGCGAACAACCCGGTGGACTGGTATCCGTGGGGCCCCGAGGCGCTCGCACGCGCAAAGGAACTGGATCGCCCCATCTTCCTGTCGGTCGGTTACAGTGCGTGCCACTGGTGTCACGTGATGGAGCACGAAAGCTTCGAGGACGAAGCCACTGCGGCGCTGATGAACGCGCACTTCGTCTGCATCAAGGTGGACCGTGAAGAGCGCCCGGACATCGACACGATTTACATGAACGCGCTCCAGATGCTGACCCGCGAAGGAGGCGGGTGGCCGCTGAGCGTGTTCCTCGCTCCGGACCTGACGCCGTTCTTCGCGGGCACGTACTACCCGCCGGACGACCGGTACGCGGCGCACGGCCGACCGAGCTTCAAACAACTGCTCGCAGGGATTCGCAACGCGTGGCAGACGCAACGCGACCGCATCACCGAGATCGGGCAGAACGTCATCGTGGACTTGCAACGGATGGGCGCCATTGCCGCGAGTGACATCGCGGTGTCACCGGAGCTTCTGACGGGCGCGCTGGCCGCGCTGCGCCGCGGGTATGACTCGCGATTCGGCGGGTTCGGCACCGCGCCGAAGTTCCCGCACGCGCTCGAACTGCGCCTCCTGTTGCGCCTTGGCGAACGCTTCGACGACCCCGTTGCGCTGGACATGGTGAAGCACACGCTCACGTCGATGGCCCGCGGCGGCATTTACGATCAGATCGGCGGCGGATTCGCGCGGTACAGCGTGGACGCAAAGTGGCTCGTCCCGCATTTCGAGAAGATGCTCTACGACAACGCGCTGCTCACAAGCGCGTATGTCGAGGCGTACCAGAAGACCCACGATCCGTACTTCAAGCAGATCGCGCGCGACACGCTCGAATACGTTCACAACGAGATGACTGCGGAGAACGGCGCCTTCTTCTCTACCCAGGATGCCGACAGCGAAGGCGAAGAGGGCAAGTTCTACGTCTGGAGCACGGACGGACTGCGCGAAGCGCTTGGCACGGAAGACGCGGAGTACGCGTGCAAGGTGTGGGGTATCACGCGGCAGGGGAATTTCGAGGGGCACAACATCCTGTTCCGTTCCTTGTCGGATGCGGACGAAGCGAAGTCACACGGCATGACGCTCACGGACTTCCAGTCGAAACTGATGACCGTGAGCCGGACGCTGTATCAAGCGCGCTCGAAGCGAGTGTGGCCGGGGCGCGACGAGAAGATTCTGACCGCGTGGAATGGGCTGATGATCGCCGCGTTCGCACGCGCGGGCGCGGCGTTCGGGAACTCCTCGTACCTGCACTACGCCGCGAGCGCCGCGAACTTCGTTCTGAACACCATGCGTACCGCCGACGGGCGACTCTTCCGCACCACGGGTGTCGGTCAGACGCCGAAGCTCACTGGCTACCTCGAAGACTACGCGATCCTCGCGGATGCACTCATCACGCTGTACGAAGCGACGCTCAACTTCGACGCCGGTGGAACTCCCGCAGCGCGGTGGTTGCGCGCCGCGGTCGAGTTGTGTGAAGTCATGCTGAAACACTTCGCGGATAAAAACGGACCGGGGTTCTTCTTCACCGCGGACGACCACGAGCAACTCATCGCGCGCACGAAGGACTTGCACGACGGTTCGACGCCGAGCGGCAACGCGATGGCCGTGACCGCGCTGTTGCGGCTCGCGGCGCTCACCGGGCGGCACGACTTTGCGGAGTCGGCCGCGCGCGCGCTGCGCGGCTACCGCGAGACGATGGCCGAACACCCGGCCGCCAGCGGGCAAATGCTGATCGCGCTCAACTTCTACCTGGGACCGATTCAGCAGATTGCGGTGTTGGGACCGGCGAACGACGAGGACACGCGGCGCGCGATTGCGGCCGTGCGGAGCGGCTTCAACCCGCTCCGCGTGATAGCGTTCCACGACCCCGCGACCGGCGTGCCGCCCGCGGAATTGGCCCCGCTGTTCGCGGGGAAGGAAGCCGTGGGTTCAGTGACAGTGTACGCGTGCGAGAACTTCGCCTGCCAGACACCGCGCGTCGGCGTCGAAGCGATTGAGGTGCAGTTCTTGCAGTAAGAACTGTATTGGTGGGCACTCGCCGCGGCCGGCGTCAGGTGTGGCGCTGTCGCGGTGGCAAGTGGACCGAAAAGAAGGGCGTCGGGGGTGCTTACCAGAGGACGCGAACGGCGACGTATGAGAGATGCTGACAGTTCCCGACACGAACAAGTTGGCGCTGTTCGTCGTGAACGGTAAGGAAACGAGGGAAGTGCCGTTCGTGCTGGAAGAACCGGTGAGTTTCACGACCGTGCCGAAGGGCGTGGAGTGCGTGGTTGTACTGCCTCGAACCGGACGCGAAGCTCGTGCTGCGCCGGCGATCGCTGTCTGAACCCGCGTTCGGCTACACTCCCGTTGTCATCGACGACAAGGGGCCGTCTGTTCGGTGTTGTTCGTGGTACTCTGAAGCAAGTGAGTTGAGGCATGCCCGATAACGGTCTGCCTCAACCCACGCTCCTCGACCTGTGGTTGCGACTATGCCTCCTTTCGATTACCTGACGCGGCGCGCTTTCCTCTCCACCACGGGCGTCGGCCTCGGTTCGATTGCGCTTGATGCACTCCTCACACGCGACCTCAGCGCTGCGGAGAAATATCGCGGCCTGCCCAACATTCCGCACCACCTTCCGAAAGCGAAACGCGTCATCTTCCTCTACATGTCCGGCGGGCCGAGTCACCTCGAAACGTTCGACTACAAGCCCGGCCTCGACAAACTCGACGGGCAGCCGATGCCGGAGTCGTTCACGAAGGGGCAACCGATCGCGCAACTGCAAGGCGCGAAACTGAAGGTGCAAGGGCACCTCACGAAGTTCAAACAACACGGCAAGAGCGGGCAGCAGATCAGCGATTTCCTGCCGTATCACGCGAAGTTCGCGGACGACATCGCCATCGTGCGCTCGATGGTGACGGACCAGATCAACCACGACCCAGCTCACACGGTGATGAACACCGGCACCGCGATCAGCGGGCGACCGAGCATCGGCAGTTGGGTGAATTATGGTCTGGGGAGCGAATCCGAAGACCTGCCCGGTTTTGTTGTGATGACCAGTTTCGCCGGGCGCAACCCGCAACCAATTTCGCAACGGATGTGGGGCAACGGGTTCCTGCCGGGGCGATTCCAGGGCGTCGAGTTCAACAGCACCGGCGACCCGGTGTACTACTTGCGCAACCCCAAAGGGGTGTCCGAGGCGCAACAACGCAACCTCGTGGACGCCGTTGGCGAACTCGACCGACATCGCAACGCCACCGTGAAGAACCCGGAAGTGGAAACACGCGTCGCGGCGTATGAGATGGCGTTCAAGATGCAGTCGAGCGTCCCGAACTTGATGGACATCTCGAAGGAGCCGAAGGACGTGTTGGAGCTATATGGCGCGACCCCAGGGGACGGGTCGTTCGCGTCGAACTGCCTGATGGCGCGGCGGCTCGCGGAGCGCGGCACGCGGTTCATCCAACTCTACCACCGCGACTGGGACCACCACGGCGATCTGGTGAAGTACATGGGCATCTGCTGCGGTGCGACCGACCGCGCGACGTGGGCGCTGTTAACCGACCTGAAGAAGCGCGACATGCTGAAGGACACGCTCATTATCTGGGGCGGTGAGTTCGGCCGCACGCCGATGTTCCAGGGGAAGGGCGGTCCCGGTCGCGACCACCACATGAAGGGCTTCTCGATGTGGCTCGCGGGCGGCGGCATCAAGGGCGGGATCGGTTACGGTGCTACCGACGAACTTGGCTACGCGTCGGTCGAGAATGTGGTCCACGTCCGCGACCTGCACGCGACCGTGTTGCACTTGCTCGGCATCGACCACGAGAAGTTCAGCGTGAAGTACCATGGTCTCGACATGAAGCTCACCGGCGTGGAGCCTTCGCGCGTGGTGAAGGACATCCTGGCGTGACCCGCACAACGCGGTTCGAGTTCTCCACGCCTCCGGCACGCGGGTGCGGTTACGATACGTTACCGATCGCCTCGTGCAGGCACGCGAACACCGCGTCCGCGTCGATCTCCGCGAGCGAACTTGCGCGCGAACACACGTCCATCAGGATGCGGTCCTGCACGCGTCCGCGTTCGAGCGCTTCGAGGTACGGGACGCGGTGGAACGACACCATCGCGTACTTCGAGACGAACTGCCCGGGGAATCGCTCTTCGAGTTTGTGTTCGAGTTGCCGCTTCCGCGCGAATCGCGGGTCGCCGGACGTGTCACGCATCTCCACGAAATTGTCCAGCGCGAGTTGCGCGATCGCATCCGTGTTCGGCTTCCGTGCTTCAAAGAACCGTGGGAACACCTCGTCCCAGTTCGCCGCGTGCTGGTCGAAGAGGTTCAGCAACACCTCGCAGTCCTCGAACGCGCAGTTCATTCCCTGGCCGAAGAATGGGACGATCGCGTGTGCCGCGTCACCGAGTAGAAGTGCGCGGCCGTCGAAATGCCACGGCGAACAGCGCACGGTCACGAGGCCGCCGGTCGGGTTGCGGAAGAATTCGTCTTCGAGGTTGGGGAGTAGCGGCAGCGCATCAGGAAATGTCCGGGCAAAAAAGCCGCTCGCGGCTTCGCGAGTGGAAAGCTGATCGAAGCCCGGCGTGCCCACGTGTGGCAAGAACAGCGTACACGTAAAGGAGCGATCTAAATTGGGCAGCGCGATCATCATGAACCCGCCGCGCGGCCAGATGTGCAGCGCGTTCGGTTCGATCCTCAATGAGCCGTCGGCCGCGGGCGGAATCGTGAGTTCCTTGTAGCCGTGCTCGAGATACGCCTGCGAGTAGTTCATCCGTGATGAGTGCATCATCGCATCACGCACCGCGGACGCGGCACCGTCGGTGCCGATCACGCAAGACACCTCTGTGGTGAACTCGTTCGTGGTTGCTTCGTCGTAGACGGTGAGAGCGCCGGCACGGGGGTTGTAGTGAGTGCAGCGGTGTTGGAAATGAACGGTCGCGTTCGCCTCGCGCGAGAGCGCGTCCAGAAGATGAGCGTTCAGACCGCGCCGGCTGACGGAGTGAATCACCTCGTCCGGCTTGCGGCCGTAAGGAATGAGCGAACATGGTCCGCTGACAGGATGGATGTAGCGGCCGCGCATCGGAATCGCCCGCGCCAGCACTTCCGAATCGAGACCGACGAGCGAGAGCGCGTGAATCCCGCGAGCGGAGAGCGCGAGGTTGATCGACCGGCCTTCTTCGATCTGGTCGGCGCGCTGGTCCGCGCGGCGTTCGTACACGGTGACCTTCACGCCCCGGCGGGCGAGCATCAGCGCGAGCAGCGCACCGGACAACCCGCCGCCGACCAGTGTTACTTCGCACACGACAACACCTCCGCGACTCGCACAACATCGGCAAACTGGTTGTACAGCGGCACCGGAGCCAAGCGGATCACGTCTGGTTCGCGCCAGTCGCAGATCACGCCGTTCGCGACGAGCGACGCGAACGCTGACTTCGCGTCGCGCTTCACGCGAACGGACAACTGACACCCGCGCCGTGCCGGTTCACTCGGCGTGATGATTTCGACCCACTCCGGGAACAGCTCTCGCAGCGCGTGTTCGAGGAACCCCGTGAGGGCTTCGCTCTTCGCGCGAAGGCGGTCCATTCCGGATTCCGCGAACAGTTCGAGCGCCGGCAACAACGCCGCGAGCGAGAACAGCGGCGGGTTGCTCAGTTGCCAACCCTCCGCGCCGGGGATTGGCTCAAACTCCGGTCCCATCCCGAACCGACTGTGTTTGTCGTGCCCCCACCAACCGGCCATTCGCGGAAGCGGTTCGCGGGCGAGGCCGTGATGCTCGTGAACGAAGCACCCGGCGACGCACCCCGGCCCGCCGTTGAGGTACTTGTAGTGGCACCACACGGCGAAGTCGGCGTTCCAGTCGTGCAGCGCGAGCGGCACGTTGCCGGCCGCATGCGCGAGATCGAACCCCGCGACGATCCCGTGCCGGTGCGCTGATTCCGTGATGGCCGCGATGTCGATCAACTCCCCGGTGTAGTAGTTCACGCCGTCCATCAGCACGAGTGCCAGTTCGCCAGCGTGTTGTTCGATCAACTCAACAACGTCCTCGGTGCGGAGCACTCGCGAAGCCGCAAGCGGCTTGGCAGTCACGATCGCTTCGTCAGGGGAATAGCCGCGTAGGGCGATTTGCGAAGCGATCGCATACCGATCCGAGGGGAACGCCGTGTGCCCGACGAGTACCTTGAACCGCCGCGAGTTCGGTCGGTAGAAACTCGTGAGCATCAGGTGAAGGTTTACTGTGAGCGTGTTCATCGCGACGACTTCGTACGGCTTCGCGCCGACGATCTGTGCGAGGTGTGTCGCGAACAGTTCGTGAAACGACACCCACGGCCGCTCGTGCTTGAAGTGCCCTTCGACGCCGAGGTTCTCCCACGCGACCAACTCTTGCCCAACGGTCGCGCGAGCGGCTTTCGGTGCGAGGCCAAGCGAGTTGCCGCACAGGTATGCGACCTCCGTGCCGTCGGTGTGGCGTGGGATGCAGAACCGGTCGCGGAACTGTGTGAGGGGGTCATTCCGGTCGAGTTCGGCCGCGTGTTCGCGGAGTTCATCGAGCGTCATTCGTCCTCGTCCAGAAAGAACAGGATCGGGCGAGACGGAACCGCGTCGGAGACGATGTGCGGAAGCTGAATCGTGAGCATATAGCGCCCGGTCGGCACGTCGTCGGGAACGTAGATCATCTCCGTCACCGTGCGCTGGCGTGCGCCTTCGCTCGGCAACTCTTTCGAGCCGGGCGGCATGTCCCAGAACACGCGATGCGCCGCGAGTCGTCCGTCATCATACAGAGGGTCGAGCGACGGCAGATCGACCAACAGGTGTTGAATCCCCTTGGCGCGGATTACTGCCATCGCTTCGGGTGCGAAGTATGGCGTGGTGGCATTTTCCCACCGCCGCGTGGCTTTGTCGCCGGAATTCGGCAGCGTGCGTACGACGAGCGCATCGAGGAACTCTGCCGGAATGCGGGCTGTGGCGCGTTCGATTGCATCGGCGCGAATCTCGCGGCCTTCGGGTGTCACCGAGATGACCGAACACGACAAGAGCAGTGGGAGTTGCACCGCAGTAATTGGAAACCGCTCGGTGGTGATGTGTCCGACGCTCTCGGTGTGCGTTCCGTGGCAGTGTGGGACGACGTGGATGACCTCGCAGTTGCACGAACCGCCTTGCCGCGTGTCGAGCGTGAAGCCGTCGCCGGAATACGGGCGAGCGGTTGCAGGCGGAACGCCGTAGGCGTTCGGCTGCGGCCCGTGTGGGTCGAGCGGAATCGAGATGTCGGCGGAGTTCCCGCGAGGGATGTGTAGGTACATGGTGTTGTCATTGGTTCGCCACTTGCGGCGTCGCGGTACTCCAACACACGCGAGGCCGCAAGCGGCGCTTATTCCAGTTGTTCCGGTGCCACACCGAGCCACGAACACGCGGTGCGGAAGAACAGGTCTTCTTGGGTTTCGCGTGGCAGGTTCATGGAGCGGATGAGCGCGCCGGGTTCCGCCTCGCCGAGCGGGAACGGGTAGTCGGTGCCGAGCGTGACGCGGTCCGAACCCATCACGTCGATCAGGTATTGCAGCGCGCGAGCGTCGTGGACGAGCGAATCGACGACGATGCGGCGCAGGTACTCACGCGGGTTCACCTGGTTGTGGATCGCGCACAAATCCGGGCGACAGCGGAAGCCCTGTTCGATGCGGCCGACGGTTGCGGGGAACGACCCGCCACCGTGCGCGAACGCGATCCGTAGCTTCGGGAGCCGCTCCAGAACACCGCCGAAGATCAGCGACACGATCGCGCGTGTCGTCTCCGCTGGCATCCCGACCAACCACGGCATCCAGTATTGGTTCAGTTCGTTGTTGCCGAACATCTCCCACGGGTGAACGAACACCGCGGCGCCGATCTCTTCCGCGCGCTGGAATACCGGGAACAATTCCGCCGCGTTCAGATTCGTCTGGTTGACGTTCGACCCGATCTGCACGCCGCGAAAGCCGAGCTCGTTCACACAGCGGTCTAACTCGCGCACTGCGCGTTCTGGGTCTTGTAATGGGAGCGTGCCCAGACCAATAAACCGCTTGGGGTACTTCCGCACGGTCTCCGCGATGTCGTCGTTGAGGAACCGCGAGACCTCGTAGCCGTGTTCCGGCTTCGCCCAGTAGCTGAACATCACCGGCACGGTCGAGAGCACTTGCAGGCGAACGCCACACGCTTCGCATTCCTCGATCCGCTTCTCGGCGCTCCAGCAGTTCATCTCGACTTCGCGGAAGGACTTGTCGTGGATCATCATGTGCGCGCAACCGGGGGCGTGGTGCGCGAGTTCGACGAAGCCGCCGTAGCCGAAGCGGTCGGCCCATCGCGGCAGGTGCTGCGGCAGAATGTGCGTGTGAACGTCGACGGTGAGCATGGGTTCTCAAAGTAGTAGGCACACTCCGTGTGCCGCGGTTGTCGGAACGGCACACGGAGTGTGCCTACTACTTCGGCTTCGCAGGATCGGTGAACCGTGCGCCGCACGCCGTGCACACGCGTTTCGCTTCGTCGCCGTAGAACCGCGTGAAGATCGGCGGCAGTTGCGTGACGATGTTCGTGATGTGCGCGAACTCCTCGTGCAGCCTCGCCCCGCACCCTTCGCAGTACCACTGGAAGCCGTCAACTTGGTTCGCTTCGCGTTTCTTTTCAATCACGAGGCCGATGCTATTCTCCGGGCGGCGCGGCGAGTGCGGTACGCGCGGCGGTAGCAAGAAGACGTCGCCCTCGCGAATCGGAATATCGACGATCTTCCCCTCGTCCTGCACCTTCAAGATGATGTCGCCTTCGAGCTGATAGAAGAACTCTTCGCCGTCGTTGACGTGGAAGTCTTTTCGCGTATTCGACCCGACCACCATGATGATGAAGTCCGCGTCCTCGAACACCATCTTGTTGCCGACCGGCGGCTTCAACAGGGGGCGGTGCTCGTCGATCCATCGCTTGAAGTTCAGCGGCGCACGGAGCATGGAAGACTCCTGTAAGTTCGCCGCGTGCGGCGTCGCAAGCAGCTCCTACTCGATCGTGGCAATCACTTTCAACTCGACGTGAATGGGCGTCGGTAACCGGTTCACTTCGACGGTCGTGCGGCACGGTTCGACGCTACCGAAGTGCTCGCGGTACACAGCATTGAACCGTGCGAAGTCGCGCTCGATAGACGTGAGGAACACCGTCACGTCGATGATGTTCTCCCACGCACTCCCGGCATCTTCGAGGATGAACCGGATGTTGCGGAACACCGACTTCGCCTCTAACACGATGTCGTAATCGAGCACACTTCCGGCTTCATCCATCATAACTCCAGGGATGGCTTTACTACAGCGTTCTCGCGGTCCGATGCCGGAGAGGAACAGCAGGTTCCCGACCTGCCGCGCGTGCGGGTACGCGCCGACCGGTTCCGCGGCACGTTCCGACACGAACTTGCGCTGAATCAGGCTCATGCTTCACGACAACTTGAGGCACACGTTTTTCGGTTCGGTGAAGAATCGCAAGGCTTCCCATCCGCCCTCGCGCCCGACACCGGACTGTTTTACCCCACCGAAGGGCGTTCGCAAATCGCGAACCATCCAACAGTTCACCCAGGTGATGCCGGCGTGTAGGTTCGCGGCTACACGGTGGGCGCGGTCGAGCGAGCGCGTCCACACGACGGACGCGAGACCGTAGGGTGTGTCGTTCGCGAGTGTCACCGCCTCTTCCTCCGTCTTGAAGCGGTACAGCGACGCGACCGGGCCAAAGATTTCCTCCTGGCTCGTGCGGCACGCGTGCGGAAGCCCTTCCATCACCGCGGGCGCGAGGAACCAGCCCTTTGCGCACCGGCCCGGCGGCGTAATCACTTCGCCACCGCAGAGGATCGTGCCACCTTCATTGCGTGCGAGATCGAGATTGCTTCGCACCTTCGCGTGGTGCTGCTCGGACACCAGTGCGCCCTGCTCGGTACTCGCGTCAAGCGGGTCGCCGACGCGGAGCGCCTTCGCGCGTTTCACGAATTCCGCCTTGAAATGATCGTAGATCCCGTCCTGCACGAAGATGCGCGACCCGCACAGACAGATCTCGCCTTGATTGCTGAACGACGAGCGGAGCGTGGTGGCGAGCATCGCGTCGAAGTCCGCGTCGTCGAAGATCAGGACTGGATTCTTTCCACCCAACTCCAGCGAGAGCTTCTTGAACAGCGGGGCCGCGACTGACGCGATCCGCGCGCCGGTCTTCGTACCGCCGGTGAACGAGATCGCCTTGATGGTGGGGTGCGTGCAGATCGCTTCGCCCACTTCGAGGCCAGTTCCGTGAACGACATTCAGCACGCCGGGCGGAAGGCCGGCTTCGGCGCACAGTTCCGCGAGCATCGTCGCGGTCGCGGGCGTGACTTCGCTCGGTTTCGCGACCACGCAGTTCCCGGCCGCGAGCGCGGGGGCAATCTTCCAGGTGAACAGGTACAGCGGCAGGTTCCACGGCGAGATACACCCAACCACGCCGAGCGGGTGGCGCAGCGTATAGTTCAGCACATCCGATGAAGTCGGGTGGCATTCGCTCGCGAAGTGTTGAATCGCGCCCGCGAAGAAGCGGAAGTTCGACACCGCTCGCGGAATGTCCACGGCGCGCGCGAGCGACACTGGCTTGCCGGTGTCTTTTGATTCCGCCTGTGCGAAGCGTTCGAGTTGCGATTCCAGCTTGCTCGCGATGGTGTCCAGAATCGCGGCGCGCTTCTCGGTGGGCATCGCGCACCACGCGGGCGCAGCCTTCTCCGCGGCCTCGCACGCTCGCGCCACGTCGCGTGAATCGGAAGCGGCGACGGTTGCGTAGATCTGACCGGTTGCCGGTTCGTGGACGGCGAAGTAGCCGCCGCTCGCGGGCGCGGCGAACGAACCGTTAATGAAGTTCAAGAACGCCGGTTGCTCAGACACAGTGCAACCTCCCGCCATCCACTGGGATGCTCGTGCCGGAAATGTACCCCGCCGCGGGCGACGCGAGGAACGCGATCACCGCCCCGACTTCTGCCGGCTCCGCGAACCGGCCCGCGGGAATCTCCGCACGCATCTTCGCTTCGATCTCTTCCTGTGGCGTGCCGGTCGCGGCCTTCCGCTTGATGATCGATTCCAGGCGGCCGGTTCGCGTCGCACCGGGCAGCACGTTGTTCACCGTGATACCGAACTTGCCCACTTCGCGCGACAGCGTCTTCGACCACGACGCCACGGCCCCGCGAATCGTGTTCGATACCCCCAAGCCTTCGATCGGTTCGCGCACGCTCGTGGAGATGACGTTGATAACGCGGCCGTAACCGTGCGCCTTCATCGCGGGCAGAAGCCATTGCACCAGCAGATGCGACGCGAGGAGTTGTTGCCGAAACGCGGTGAGGAACTGATCCACGGTTGCATCGACCACCGCGCCGGGCGGCGGGCCGCCGCTGTTGTTCACGAGGATGTGGAACGCGGGCGGTGTCTGCAACTGCTTCTCAAGCGTGGGAATCAGGTCTTCGATTTGTTGCAGGTCAGCCCTGAGGAATGCAAAGCCGTGTTCGCCCGGTGGCTCGGAGCGAGCGAGCACGGTAACTGCTGCTCCTTGCGCGGCGAAGGCGCGTGCCGCTGCGAGGCCGATGCCCTGCGACCCGCCACAAACCAGAGCCTTCTTACCGGAGAGGTCTTTTGTCATGATCGGATGCTATGGGAACGCGGCGCGCCTCACAAGAACATCCTACCACCACGAACCGCGATCGTGTTACCGTGTGCGGACCCCTCAGAGGACTCTCGCATGACTCGTTTCATCTTCGCGCTTGTGGTTGTTGCCTTCGCGCCTGTCGGCGCTGCGCTCGCTGCCGACGAACCGGTTAGCCCGAAGGAAACCGCCGCACTGTTCAACGGCAAAGATCTGCGCGGGTTGACCACGTGGCTGAAGGACTCAAAACGCGAAGACCCGAAAAAGGTGTTTCGCGTGGCCGACGGCAACCTGCACATCACCGGCGACGGCTTCGGATATATCGCGACCGACAAGGCGTACAAGGACTACCGCGTCGTAGTGGAATACAAGTGGGGCAAGAAGACGGACGGCGGGAAGTACGTCCGCAACTCCGGCTTACTGCTCCACGCGACCGGTCCCGACGGCGGCGCGAACGGCACGTGGATGGCGTGCATCGAGTGTCAGTTGGCGCAGGGTTGCTGCGGCGACCTGATCACGATTCGCGGTAAGGACGAGAAGGATAAAGTGATTCCCGTGCAGCTCACGAGCGACATCGTTCTCGGCGCGGACAAGCGCCCGCGCTGGAAGGAAGGCGGCGAGAAGACGGTGTTCACGGGCCGGCAATTGTGGTGGAACAAGCACGACCCCGAGTTCAAGGAACTGCTCGACACCTACGGCAAGGACGACGTGGAGAGCAAACTCGGCGAGTGGACGAAGGTGGAGTGTGTGGCCGACGGCGCGAAGCTGACCGTCTACGTGAACGGCGTGAAGGTGAACCACGCTTACGACGTGACTCCCGCCGCTGGGAAGATCCTGCTGCAAACGGAAGGGTTCGAGTTGTACGTCCGCAAGTTCGAGATCCACCCGCTGAAGAAGTGACGGCGCTGTCTTCCGCAGCTTGCGGCTTCGCGAGCGCCCCGCGAAGCCGCAAGCGGCGCCTACGAAAGAATGTCCTTCACCACATTTCCGTATACATCCGTTAAGCGCTCGTGTCGCCCCTGGTGGAAGTACGTGAGTTTCTCGTGGTCGAGGCCCATCAGGTGAAGGATGGTCGCGTGCAGGTCGTGGACGTGAACCTTGTTCTCTACCGCCTCGAAGCCGAGTTCGTCGGTTGAGCCATACGAGATTCCGCCTCTCACGCCGCCGCCGGCGAGCCACATCGAGAAGCCGTAAGGGTTGTGGTTCCGCCCCGGCTCGTTCTTCCCCTCGCTGAACGGCATCCGCCCGAACTCGCCGCCCCACACGATTAGCGTTTCATCAAGCAACCCGCGCGCCGCCAAGTCGGTTAACAGCGCCGCGATCGGCTGATCGATCTCCGCCGCGTGCTTGCCGTGGTTCGACTCGATGCCCGCGTGCGCGTCCCAGGTATCTTCCAAGTGCCCGCCGCCGGAGTAGAGTTGCACGAAGCGCACGCCGCGTTCCACTAGGCGTCGCGCGATCAGGCAGTTCCGCCCGAACTCGTCGGTGGGCTTTTTGCCGACGCCATACAGCTCTTGTGTCTTGGTGGATTCTTTCGTGAGATCGACCGCTTCGGGCGCCGCGGCCTGCATCTTGAACGCGAGCTCGTAACTCGCCGCACGCGCCGCGAGTTCGCGCCCTCCGGGTCGCGATTCCATGTGCTGTTGGTTCAACGTCGCGAGCAGGTCGAGTTGTTCGCGTTGAGCTTCCTTCGTGACGTGTTGAGGCCCGCGAAGGTCGAGGATGGGATCACCACTTGGGCGGAACAGCGTACCGGAGTACGCGGCCGAAATGAACCCGCTCGACCAGTTCGGTTGACCGCTGATCGGGCCGCCGCGCTTGTCCATCAGCACCACGTAGCCGGGCAGGTTCTGGTTGACTGTGCCGAGACCGTAAACCGACCAGCTTCCAAGTGAAGGCCGGCCGATGAACGTCTTGCCGGTGTTCATCATCACCAGTGCCGAGCCGTGTGCGTGGCTGTCCGTGTGGCACGACCGTATCACCGCGAGTTTGTCCGCGTGTTCGCGCACGCGTGGGAAGTAATCGGAGACGGGCAGTCCGCTCTTGCCACCCGGCCGGAATTTGCGGAACGCGGGTGTGAGGAACCCGATCTTTCGGCCGCCGGAGTTGATGAACTTCTTGTCCTTCGGAATCTCGGTTCCGGCGAACTTCTCCAGTTCGGGCTTCGGGTCGAACGTGTCCACTTGCGACGGTCCGCCATTCATCATGAGGAAGATGCAACTCTTCACCTTCGTGGGGAAGTGCGGCTTCTTCGGTGCGAGCGGCGAACCGTTCGGTGCATCGGCGTGCGACTCGGACGCGAGCAGACCCGCGAGCGCGATGCCGGCGAACCCGCCGCCCATCTCCCAGATGAGTTCGCGCCGCGTGAGGCCACAGGGAAAGAAGGACATATTCACTCCAGGGGTCGCGGCTACGCGAAGTGCGTTCAATCGACGTACATGAATTCGTTGGTGTTCAGCAACACGTGGCAGAGGGATGCGAGCGCGTCGAAGGCCGGGTCCGGGCGCTTCGCGAACGTTTTCGATTGCTTCTCCAGATGCGCGAGCGCCGCAGTTACTTCCGCGTCGCGCGGGTCGCGGCCCAGCGTCAGCCGCCACGCGTGTGTCACTTGCTCCATGCGTTTCTTAGCGGTGCCGATGCGCTTCGCCATTGCAGTGCTTTGGTCGTGAACGAATGGGTTGTTGAGCAGTGCGAGCGATTGCGTCGGAACCGTGGTCACGTCGCGCATGCAACTGGGGAGCGTCGTGTCAGGCAGGTCGAACGTCGTGAGCAGTGGCGGCAGCAGTCCGCGTTTCGCGAAGATGTACACGCTGCGCCGGCCTTGCTCCGCCGCGGGCGACGGCTTCCATGCGGCGCCCTTCATCGACAGCCCTTCGAGCGCGTCCGCCGGAATCTCCGGTGCGAAACTCGGCCCGCCGATCTTGTCGAGCTTCAAGTTCCCGCCCGCGAAGAGCAGCGAATCGCGAAGTGCCTCCGCGTCGAGGCGCCGGCGATCCGCGTGCCACCAGAGGCGGTTGCCCGCGTCAACCTTCGCGTACTCATCCTGCTTCGGGTGAATCGAACTTTGGCGGTAGGTCGCGGAGAGCAGAATGATCCGGTGAAGGCGCTTGGTACTCCAGCCGCGTTCGACGAGTTCGCCCGCGAGCCAGTCGAGTAGTTCTGGGTGCGTTGGCTTCTCGCCGGTGAAGCCGAAGTTGTCCGGCGTGCGCACAAGTGCCTGCCCGAAGTGGTACTGCCACACGCGATTCACCCACACGCGAGCCGTCAGTGGGTTCTTGGGATCAACGATCCACCGCGCGAGTTGAAGCCGCCGCGTGGTCGTCTTCGCGCCTGCGGGCGGCGCCGCGAGCGGCTTGTCGAGTGCCGGAATCATGGAAAGCTGGCCCGGTTCGACAATCGCGCCGGGCCGGTTCGGGTCGCCCTTCTTGAGAAGCTTAATGGGCGGTACGTCGCGCCCGCGATCGGTCCAGCCGAACACCGCGTCGTGCCCAAGCGCCTTGGCATCAGGACCGCCGAGCGAGTTGCGCGGACCCGGTTCGATGAATCCGGCCCAGAACGCCCCCGCCATGCGGTAATAGTCCGTTTGGCGGATCGCGTCGAACTTGTGGTCGTGGCAGCGCGCGCACTTCACGGTCATTGCGAGGAACGCGGTGCTGGTCGCGCCGACCATGTCTTCGAGCCGGTCGTACTTGTACTCGTTCGGGTCGTTCGGTTCGTCGTTCCACGTGCCAAGCCTGATGAAACCGGTTGCGACGGTGGTAGCTGCGGTCGCGTTCGGCAACTCGTCGCCCGCGAGTTGTTCCAGCACGAATCTGTCAAACGGCATATCGTCGTTGAACGCCTTGATGACCCAGTCGCGATACTTCCACACGTCTGGCTTCCCCTGATCGCGCTCGTAACCGCACGTCTCCGCGTAGCGCGCGACATCGAGCCAGTAACGGCCCCAGCGCTCGCCGTAGTGCGGCGACGCGAGCAACTTATCGACCAGCTTTTCGTAAGCGTCGGGCGCCTTGTCGTTCGCGAACGCTTCCACTTCCTCGAACGTGGGCGGAATGCCGAGCAGGTCGAAGTGGACGCGACGAATCAGCGTGCGCCGGTCAGCGGGCGGAGCGGGTGACATCCCCTTGTCACTCAGTTTGCGTTGGACAAAGTAATCGATCGGGTTGCGGCCCGACGGGTAGGCAGGCGGCTTGACCGGTTGAAGGCTCCACCAGTCGCGGCCGGCGCGCTTTGTGGTGGTCGCCGCGAGTGGGTCGATGGGGTCGGTGCCCCACTTCGCCCCGTTAGCGATCCACTCTTTCAGCACCGCTTTCTCTTCGCCCGATAGCGGCTTCTTGGGCGGCATCTCGTTGGCCGCGACTTTCTTCCACAACTCACTCGCGTCTGGGTTGCCCGCGACGACAGAGCCTTTCGCACCGAGGACCGCGTCTTTGCGGGTGAGGTCGAGTTTGCCCTTCGGGTCGGGCCCAGAGTGACAGTCGAGACAATGCGACGTGAGCACCGCGACCACGTCCTTATCGAAGTCCGGGGGCGCGGCAAACGCATTCGTCTGAGCGAGGAGCAGGAGCGAAGTGAGTGCGAGGATCCGCATGAGCGTCGGCACCAGAGAGTGGGGTGAAAGACATGATACCCCAGCGCGGCTCGCGGAAGTAGTTCGTTGGCGCGGTCGGCGAATCGGGTACGATGTGTGTGGCAGATTCCCACTGAGTTGGAGGTCACCAATGTCGGACGAATTGGTTGTGGTGGCTGTTGCGGTGGGCGTGGTCGCAGCGCTAGGTGTCGCCCGATTCGCGGCGGGGCGCGGCGGGTGTGCGGTTGCGTTCGCGGATGAGCGCGAGGAAAGTCTCACGCGCCAACTCGCGTCGCGCATTGGGTGTTCGCTAAGCGACGCGTTGCCCGCGATGCGGCACGAGATCAAACATGGCCCGACGCAGTCCGACGAGACGCTCCTCAAGCGGGCCGAATACCACTACCGGCAGAACTTACCGGAGAAGACCTCTTGCCATGTGTACCGCGACCGGGCACCGCGCTGAGGGTGACTCACACGCCCCGGTCGGGGCGCACGTGAAGCCGCAAGCGGCATGATTACTTCGATCGCGGGTTGCGGAGGAAGTAGAAGCGACCGTCTTCCGCGCCACCGAGAAAGTCGGGCACACCATCGCCATCGAAGTCCGTCACGTTCGGACTCACGTCGTGGCCCTCGATGTTCTGCTTCGCGAGCGTGCCCGCGTTCTTGAACACCCAGTTGCCGTTCTTCTCACCCGCCTGTTGGAGAAGGTCCGCGTTCACGGAGTTCAGCAGGAAGTCGAACTTCCCGTCACCGTCCCAGTCCGTCACGCACAACTTACGGCGGCCACTTTTGCCTGCGGTGTTCGCGTTCAACCGGAGCGGTTCGCCGTTCTCGAATGCGAACGCGCGCCGCGGCGGAAGCAGCACCAACTTTCCGTCACGTCTCGCCCGCTCGAAGAACGCGAGGTAGCCTTCGGTGTCGAGCATCGCGAGATCGGGTAGTCCGTCGCGGTTGAAGTCGAACACGACCGGTGTGGTGCGCCACTGCGTGAGCAGCGCCTTGCCTCGTGGCTTCCGCCAGCCCCAGGCGAGTTCAGGCGGCGGCGTGTGCTTCGTCCATTCCACCTCGATCGGTTGCGGTGCGCTCAACTTCGGTTGCTTGCGTGTGCCGCCGTTCTTCAGCCACACAACATCGCCCAGAATGCTGTTGAGGATAATGTCGGGTAGACCGTCGCCGTCCCAGTCCGCGGCGCTGAACGTGGTGTAGCCCCACTTCGCTTCCGCCGGCCCCTGAATGCTGCCGCTCGACCCGGCCATCACGCGGAACGGCTTGCCATCGACTTCGAGGCGTTTCGGCGCGGCCCACTTTGGTTCCGCGACGCGAGGTCCGCCCAGGTTCTCGAAGAACTCGATGTACCCCGCAGTGTTCCCGCTCAGGATGTCGAGATCGCCGTCGCCGTCCCAGTCCACGCTCACGGGCGTGGCGAGTGCGCCGCACTTGAGCGTGTCCGCCTGCTGTTGGAAGTACACCGGCGGCGCGAACACCGGCACGCGGTTCGCGTCGAGCTTCCCGGTGTGCTCCACGAACGCGACCCGCCCATCTTCGTCGCCCACGATGAGGTCCAAGTCGCCGTCTGTGTCCCAGTCGAACGCGACCGGCACAATCATCTGCAGGTCCATCGTCAGCGGTGCGCCCTTCGCGTCCTTAAGGCGTCGGCCTTCGGCATACTTCGGTTTCGTGCGTGTGCCGACGTTCTCGTAATAGGTGAAGCCATCGAGGAACTCGCCGCACAGCAAATCGAGGTCGCCGTCGGCGTCGAAGTCCGCGAAGTTCGGGGACGGGCAGCCGAAAACGTCAATCAGCTTGCCGCCGGCTTCCACGCGAAACGGCTCAGCGAACTTCCCGTCTTCTTTCGCGAGGAACACGAACACGAAGCCGTGTAGCGGGCCGTTCCGCCACTCGCCGCGTGCGTTGTAAGCATCGTCCCAACCGTAGAAGCTCCAGTCCTCGATGCCGACGATGAGGTCCAGTTTTCCGTCGCCGTCGTAGTCCGCGTAGCGCCACTGATTATGCCGTACCTTCGGGCCTTTCGGCTGCTTGCCCTCCGGCTTGTAGAAGCCTTTCGACACAGACAGCACCGTCCTCTCCGCCAGTCCCCTCGTCGTGAAATTTGGATGTTCGGTGCCGGGCGTGAGGACGCGGAGTTTGCCGTCCGCGTAGCTCGGCATGACGTAGTGAACGGTGCTGCTGAGTTTCCGCGCCGACTTGAACACTGGCAGCTTTTTCTTTTTCGTGTCGCCGGTCACGTTCTCGAAAAACCACACGCCGTTGGACGGTTTGTCGGGGCACGAGACGATGAGATCGAAGTCGCCGTCGCCGTCCGCGTCGCACGGCACCGGCCACGCCCACAACCCCACACCGAGATCGACGACGAGGCCGGGGTTGTTGTACTTGAGCGGCTCCAGCCCATCCGCGACCGCCGCGCACGGCACGAGGACGATCGTGAGAAGCGAGAACAGAGTTCGCATGAGTTGTCTCGACGAATGGCGCGTGTGCTAAGGTCGCGGAGCGCGACCATCTGGGACCGGTCGAGCGGGTGGCAGGTCACGCGGAACCCGTAGTATTGGTCACCAGAAGAAAGACCGCTTACGTCAGCGCCTTTTCGATCACCTCACCGGCGTTGTCGGTGAGGCGCTCGTTGCGGCCGTTGTGCCTGAACGTGAGCTTAAGGTGGTTGAACCCGAGCAGGTGAAGGATGGTTGCGTGTACGTCGTGGACGTGCGTCTTTCCTTCCGCCGCGCGCAGCCCGATTGCGTCCGTGTTGCCGATGGTCTGCCCGCCCTTCACGCCGCCGCCAGCGAGCCACATCGAAAAGCCGTGCGGGTTGTGGTCACGACCATTCGTGCCTTCGGTCATCGGTGTGCGTCCGAACTCGCCGCCCCACACCACCAGCGTGTCCTTCAGTAACCCATTGCGTTTCAGATCGGTTAACAGCCCCGCGATTGGCTTGTCGCTTTGAAGACAGAGCTTGCTGTGATTAGCCTCGAGATCGGAGTGCGCGTCCCAGCCGTTCGTGTCGCCGCTGTAGAGTTGCACGAACCGGACGCCGCGTTCGACCATGCGCCGCGCGAGCAAGCATCGCGTGCCGAACTCGGATGTCTCCTTGCGGTCGATGCCGTAGCGCGCCTTCGTCTCCGCGGTCTCCTTCGTGAGATCGACAACCTCCGGTGCGTGCGCCTGCATCCGGTACGCGAGTTCGTAAGCCGCGATCCGCGCCGACAGCTCCGAATCGCCAGAACGCGATTCGCCGTGCGTGCGATTGCTCTCGCCGATGAAGTCGAGCGTGCGTCGCTGCTGTTCCGCGCTGACACCCGGTGGGGTCGCGAGATGCTCGATGGGCGCCGCGCCGCCTTTCACGACCGTGCCTTGATAGGCGGCGGGGATGTAGCCGTTGCCCCACGCGGGCGCGCCGCCCTTCGGCCAACCGCCGGGGTCGGGCAGTACCACGAACGCGGGCATGTTGCGGTTTTCGGTGCCGAGTCCGTAGCTGACCCACGCGCCGAGGCTGGGCCGTCCCATCAGGATGGAGCCGGTGTTCATCAGGTACACGGATTCCGGATGCGTGACGCTGTCGCCGTAGCACCCGCGTAGCAGGCAAACGTCATCGATGTTCGCGCCGATGTGCGGGAACCAGTCCGACACTTCGATGCCCGACTTGCCGTACTTCTTGAAGGTGCGTTTCGACGCGAGCAGTTTGTTCTTGTCCACGCCGCGGCGCGTCTTCACCGGGCCGAACGACTCGGGCAGCTTTTCGCCGTGGAGGCGCGTGAGTTCGGGCTTGGGGTCGAACGTGTCCATGTGCGACGGTCCGCCGGACATGAACAGGAAGATGACGCGCTTCGCGCTTGCTTCAAAATGCGGCTTCTTGGGCGCGAGCGGATCGACAACCTTCTCGTCGGCGAGCAAGCCTTGTTCGCGCAGCATTGCTGCAAGCGCAATGGCTCCAAAGCCAGACTTGAGGAAGGCCCGGCGCTCGAACCAAGTGGGGTCTGAGAGCATGGGAGAGTTCTCGTTTCGCGTGCGACCCAGCGGGTCGCCGCAACCTCATGCGACCCGGCGGGTCGCATGCTAAACCGGCGTTCAATCCAAGTAGATGAACTCGTTCACGTTGAACAGCGCGCGGCACAGTTCGCTCAGCGGCGATTTCGTCAGGAACGCTTTCGCACGCTCCCGTTCCTTCTCGCTTGGCGCGCGGCCGAGCGTGAGCCGAAACGCGAGCACGACGCGTTCTTCTTCCGTCTTCGCTTCGCGTGTCAGTCGCTCCGCGAGCGCCTTCGCGGCGGCCATCGTTTCGTCGGCGTTGAGTAGCGCGAGCGCCTGCGTTGCGGTGGTGCTGCGCTCGCGCTTCGGGCAACTCAGGTTGCTATCGGGCAAGTCGAACGCTTCGAGGAACGCGAGCTTCAGGTTGCGGCGCGAGAACAGGTACACGCTACGGCGAGCGTACTCCTTCGTATCGGTCGTGACCGTGACCGGCCGCGAGCCACCGGCCGCGCGCGCCGCTTCCGGCAGCACGACGCCGGGGCCGCCCATCTTCGTGTTGAGGCGCCCGCCGACCACGAACAGCGCGTCGCGAACCGCTTCACCTTCGAGCCGCAATCGGTTCGCGTGCGATAGCAACTTGTTGTCGGGGTCGAACGCGGTGGCGGCCTTGCTCACCTGCGTGGATTGCTGATAAGTCTCGGAAAGCAGCATCATTCGGTGAAGGCGCTTCAGTTTCCACTCGCCGGTTACCAACTCGGACGCGAGCCAGTCGAGCAGTTCGGGGTGCGTCGGCTTCTGCCCGCGAAGGCCGAAGTCGCTCGCCGTCGCGACGATGCCTTTACCAAAGTGATGCTGCCAGAGACGGTTCACGATCACGCGAGCCGTCAGCGGGTTGTCGGAGCTCGCGATCCAGTTCGCGAGGGCGAGGCGGCGTCCGGTACTCCCCGGCAGCGTCTGCACGGTCGCGGGTGCTGCTTTTCCGCCCGGTAGCAGGATCGCGGGGAAACCGGCGAGAACCTCCTCGCCCTTCTTGGTGAGTTCGCCGCGTTCAAGCAGGAACGTTTTCGGCGGCGTGCCCGGCTTGTCACTCAAACCCAGCGCGACCGGTGACGCCAGCGGCTTCTTGTCGTCGAACGTCTTCAGCTTTGCCCTCAGTTCGTTGGTCTTCGCGACCTCATTCGCGGTAAGCGCCTTCGCAATCTCCGCGTCCGTGACGCGAACCTTGGATTCCGTTTCCGCGACCAGTTCCAACTGCCCGCCGGTGCGCTGGTCCGGGGCCGCGCGGTGCGCGGCCTGTGCGTCGGCTGTGAGCTTTGCCAACTTGGCTTCGTACATTTTCTTGCGGTGCGGTTCTTCGATAGCGGCGATCTGCTTGCGCAAGTCCGTCGTAAGTTCGTCGTACTCGCGGGCCGCCGCGGCGCGGACTTTCGCATCCGCCGGGGTCGCGACCGGAACGTCCTTGCGGAAGTTCGCGGGCGTGAAGAACGCTTGAAGGCGGAAGTAGTCCTTCTGCGAAATCGGCTCGAACTTGTGATCATGACACCGGGCGCACGTGACCGTGAGGCCCAGGAACGCGAGGGCCGCGGTGTCGGTCATGTCGGTGAGCGTGTTGAACCGGCGCTGCGGTTGGTCCGCGGAGTCGGTCATGTCGGGACCGAGCAGGTTGAACCCGGTTGCGATCAGCGCGTCGGGTTCGTTTGGGAAGGCTTCGTCGCCGGCGAGTTGCTCGATCACGAACCGGTTGAACGGCTTATCATCGTTGAGTGCTTTGATGACGTAATCGCGGTAACGCCACGCGTCCGGTCGCGGTTCGTCGAACTCGTAGCCGTTGGTGTCGGCGTAGCGGGCGAGGTCGAGCCAGTGCCGGCCCCAGCGCTCGCCGTATCGCGGCGACGCGAGCAACCGGTCCACAACCTTCGACCACGCGTCGGGTGCCTTGTCGGTCACGAACGCGTCCACTTCTTCCGGTGTGGACGGAAGTCCGTGAAGGTCGAACGTCACGCGGCGAATGAGTTGTTCGCGTGTCGCGGGCGGAGCGGGAGAGAGTTTCGCGTCTGTTAACTTCGCGCGAATGAACGCGTCGATCGGGTTCGCGAGGGTCTGCCCTTCAATCGCAGGCACCTTCGGGCGTTCGGGTTTCTTCCAGGCCCAGTGGTTTTGCGGTTCGTCGGCGCGAACCGGTAGCAACGGAATCGCGACCAGAAGCAATAGCGCGGCCGCGGTTCGCATTGTCAGCGCCGGGAGGGAGAACGGGCAGTGGGAGTCAGTATACCCGTGAAATGGATCGTATCACAATCGTCCTGGTTCGACCTTTACCACCCGGCCCCCTCCCTGAAGGGAAGGGGAGTGGCGCTCGCTCCGCTCACGGCAATCAGGCGTATTGTCCGATTTGGCCTTCGCGTTCGGAGGAATTTAAGCATCGTCCCCATGTCTTCGCACGCGAACTATTCCGCAACGGTCATCGCTCGCCCTCACTGCGATTGCAGGTGCCGCGCGACCTTCGCCGCAGTCACTTCGGCTTGCTCCACGCAGTCGGCCATTGCCACGCCGCGGTACGCGTTGCCCGTCAGGAATAACCCGCGGTGCTTCGCGGTTAGGGCGTCGATGCGCGCGACGCGGTCGAGGTGACCGATCACGTATTGCGGAATCGCGTTCGGCCAGCGCACGATCCGCCGGAATACCGGTTCGCCGGTCACGCCCATCGCAAGCTTGATTTCTTCGTGGACGGCTTTGCCCAACCGGTCGTCGTCCCACTCGACTTGCTCCGCGCGGTGAACGCCGCCACACAACGCACGCCACAACACGAAGCCCTGCGGGGCGCGGTCCGGGAAGATGCTCGAACACCACTGCACGCCCAACACGTCGCGCCGCGTGTTCTGCGGCGCGATGTAGCCGAACCCGTCGTGACGGCCGGGGCAGTGGTCTTCGCGGTAACCGAGCGCCACCACCGCGATTCGGTTGTACGGGATCGCGCCGATTTCATCGGCCAGCGGCGGGTTCAGGTCCGCGAGGATCGCGGCCTGCTCGTAGGCCGGGCACGCCAGCACCACCGCGTCCACGGACCACGTGTACCCGCGCTGCCCGTGAACGGTCCACGGGGACACGCTCGCGGCCTCGGAGACGGATTCCACCGTGATGCCGCACCGCACGGACTCACCGAGTTGCTCACTCATCGCGTTGACCAGCACACTCAGCCCTTCGCGGAACGACCACATCTTCATCGGGCCGGACACCGGTTCGCCGCGCTCCTTCGCGTCCGCCTTGCGCTTCTTCGCGGCGCGCATGAACCCGCGAACCACGCTCCCGGCTTCGCGCTCCATCACCGGGAGTCGCGGGAACGCCGCGGCCACGCTTAGCATCGCGGGGTCGCCGCCGTGAATGCCGGTTACGAGCGCGTCCGCGAAGATGTCGGCGGCCTCCTTCCCAGCACGCCGCGTCACGAACTCCTGAACAGATTCTTCAGCTAATGACGGAGGTGTTTTGCGCCACGGTTCGGAGATCAGATCCCACTTGCCGCGAAGCGAGAGCAAGGATGTGGTGAGTAATCCAAACGGCCCGCCGGGGAGTTTGTGGAGCTTGCCGCCTACGAACACATAGCGGTTCTTGCGGCTCCCGTCGCTGGCCGCGAGGAGTTGGTCCGATAGCCCCAGATCGCGCACGAGGTTCGGTATTGCGGGTGTGCGATCGAGGAACCCGTTCGGCCCGCACTCGACCGTGAACCCGCGGTGGACTTCAGTGCGGATGTTCCCGCCCGGCTGGTTGCGAGGCTCCAGAACCGTGACCGCCGCGTCCGGCGCGAACTGCTTCAGGCGGAACGCGACCGTCAAGCCGGTCAACCCGCCACCGACAACGACGACGTGCGGCATTAGCGAGCCAGCCCGACGACAATCGCCTTGCCATCCTTGATCCGAACGAGGATCGGGAGCGTCTTCCCATCGGCCGCGACGTAAGCCACGAACCCGTCCTTCCCGATGACGTCCTCGATCATCTTCCGGGCTGCTTCGTCGCCGATCTTCGCTTTGATGTCCGCGAACGGCGCGAGCTTATCGACTGTGGTCGGCACCTTGTCGGCGTCCTTGATCTCTTCGAGCCGGTCCTTCAGCCATGCCTTGAGCGCGGCCTCGTCCTTCAGTACAGCCGGCTTGTCGCCGTCGCGGTAGATGAACGGCGCCGCGGACGCTTTCAGTACGGCGTCGCTGTCTTTCGCTTTCACCGCTTTCAGGAACGCGACGGCCGCGTCCCTGGCTTTGTCTTCGTTCTTGTCTGCGGCCGACACCGGTGCGGCCAACGTGATCAGCAGAGCAACGACAACCGAGCGCATGGGCAGAACCTCCAAACGGAAGGAACCCCCGCAGGTTAACGCATCGCGGTGTAGTTCACAACCGACAAGGTTCGCACGGCACGGGAGCGAATTGCGTTCTATCCTTTTCGCGGCCGGGTTTGAGTGATTTCCCTCGCCCTAGCTTTGCGGGGAGAGGGCAGGGTGAGGGGTGCTTGGTTTGAGTCGGGTCATGCAGAAGATCCCGCACCCCAACTCTCTCCCAGCAAAGCCGGGGCGAGGGGGACAAACGCCTCACTCCCAACCGCGTGCGTTCGAAGCTGTAATTGGACCACGTATGGCGTAACCGGAACCGCAACTATGCAACTGTTTTGCCCCGCGTGTCACGCCGCGTTCGCCGGATCGAATCAGTGCCCGCAGTGCGGGGGCTTGCTGCTGTTGCCACACGAGACGGCCGGCGCAGACGCCCCACACCCAAAGCCACTGCCACCGATTCCACAACCGACGCCGGCCGGCCGGGTCGTCGTGGGTGCGGTCTTCGCGCTGAGTCTGTACCTCGGCCTGCGGAAACTCGCGACCGGGGTAGTTCTCGCTGCGCACTCGGACCCTGGCGCGTGGTGGTCGTCGCTCGAAGGATTGGCGACTGTGTGCGGAGGTCAGGTCGTGGCCGTGATCTTCGGGTCGGTCCTGGCGGCAGCCGGCAGGGTCGGCGGGTTCGTGTTCGGGGCGACCGTCGGCGCGGTGTGCGGCGTATTGTTCCTCGCAGCCGAAATCGCGGCCGGCGCGCCGCTGCACGACCTCGTGCTGTACATCCAGCCGCTGGTGCTGGCTGCCGTGGGCGGCATCGCGGGCGTGTACGCGGCGCGCGTGTGGGGTGCGGTTCCCGCCATCGACATGCCGATCCCGGACCGGAACAAACTCAGTTCATCACGCTTCGCGATCGGCGAACCGGCCACCACCGGACGCCCGACCGCATGGGCACGCATTCTGGTCGGGGCGCTGCTGATGGTGGTCGCGGTCACGTCGGCCGATCCGGTGCGAAAGGGCTTTCAGAAGTATTCGGGCGGGATGCTGAAGGTCGATAGCGTGGGCCAGGCGCAGTTCATCACGTGGCAGTTCGCGGTTCTGGGCGTGCTGGTCGGTGGCGGTCTCGCCGGCGCGGCCACCGGCGCGGGCACGCGTCATGGAATCATCGCCGGCGGTCTTGGCGGGGTAGGCGTGCTCGGCGCGACCGCCGCACGCGGCGAGGCACTCGGCCCGATCAGTTACTGGCTCGGCAAGTTGTCGCTCGGCGAACTCGCACCAACAGACCCCGCGGCTGCCGCTGCCGCGGTTGGCGGTGTGCTGTTTCTCGGTCTGCTCGGCGGCTGGCTTGGCGGATCGCTCTTCCAGCCGCTCGCGCCTGAACACGTACGCCGACGCTTGCGGATGGGGATGGATTGAGAGCCGTGCGAAGAGTACTAGCGGCTGACGCCCGGTGCCCTTAGATTCCACGCCACGACGCTGCTTCTTCGCCGTCGAGCCGCAGTGTGAGGCACTTCGCGCTGCCACCGGCCTTCAGGAACTCGTCTAACTCCACTTCAATCGGTTTGTAGCCGGCGCGGGTCAGGTCTTCGGCTAGTCGCGGACAGCGGCTGTTGTGAACCACCGTCTTGCCCACCACCACCGCGTTGCACCCAAACCGGAGTGCTTCTTCCTCAACTACGGGAATCAGCTTCGGCACGTGCGTCGTGAGGACTCGCTTGCCGTAGGCGTCGAACGCGTTAGGGAAGTAGATCGCCTCGCCCGGGCTGAGGGGGCAGAAGCACGTGTCGAGGTGGTAGAACCGTGGGTTCACGAGTTCGAGGGGGAGCACACGCACTTCGAGCGTTTTGCCGACCCACTGGTGCGCGCTCGCGTCCGACCGCGTGCGATACCCCGCGAACAGCGTGTCGCCGCAGAACAGCGCGTCGCCCACGCCTTCGTGGAACGAGTTCTCCGGCAGGTGCGTGACCGTGAAGCCGTTTGCGGCAAACCACGCGTCGAAGTGCGGCGACTCCTTCGCTCGTACTTCGTGTTTGAATCGGCTACTGATGAACGAGTTGCGGAACACCAGCCCGGCGTTCGCGGTGAACACGAGGTCGGGCAGTCCCTTCTGCGGCGTCATCCGTTCGACCTTCACCCCTAGCGATGTGAGCGTGTCGTGCAACTGCTGCCACTGTCGAAATGCAAGTGCGGCAACGGCGCCGAGCGACCGGTTCATCCACGGGTTGATTTCGTACTCGATGCCGTAGTGGTCCGGCGGGCACATCAGGATTCGCGGCTGCGACATACCGGCTCGCTTTGCGTAATGCGGATCGTTGCGGTTATTATACCCGCGAGCGAGAGCATTCGGTTGGTGGCCGTTGACGGAGTCGCGGGTGCGAATCCTCAAGCGGGTACTGGAATCAGGTGGAGGTGCGGCTTTATCAACCGGGCGAATCGGACCCTGCACTCACGTTCACACCGAAGCGCGGGCGCGTGCAGAAGATTCGCTCCGTGGCTGATGACTCCTCGTTCGTGGGACTGGCCGGTTCGCGCCTGTTTGTTGCTCGACCGGGGCATCGTCGTGACGGTCGGCGACGACCGACGGGTTCGCAATTGGCAGACCGCGACCGCGGCGATTGTTTCCGAAATGGATTGGAAGATCGGACCGCGCACCGCGGTCGCGTTCTCGCCGGACGGCCTCACGTGCGCCGCGGGCGTAAAGAATGGGCAGGTGGTGGTGTGGGACGTTGACGCGTGAGGAAAACGGATGCGGTCATACAGGCTGAAGAAGTGCAAGCGGGTTCACGACATTCACTTCACGTCGGACGGCACGCGGTTACTCGCGGTCGGCGGCGACGAGGTGCGGATGGTGGACTACGCCGTGTGGCTCGACCTTGCGACTGGCGAGACCGTCGGTCGCATCGACCAGTTCGCGCAGTGTTATGCGGTGCCGGCGGACCTGTCGCGGTTCGTTCTCGGCGACGCGTTGCAGGGAAGGGGTTGGGTTGGGATTGCGTCAGTGCAGTGGACCCCGCTTTCGGGGCCGGTCGAGTGGCGGAAGTTCCCGTCGAAAACCCAGGCCGCGCCACCGAATTTCCGCGACGTCGTGGGGCTGGCGTTCGACCCGACTGGCACGCGACTCGCGATCAGTCACTCGCGGCGAGCGGGCGTTCGCAGTAACCCGAACCGGACCGCATGCGCGGTCACGGTCGTTGATCGCGACACCGGCGAAACCGTCGCGGACGTGGGGACGGGAGACGAACCCGCGACAGTGATGGCGTTCAGCGTGGACGGCACGCAACTCGCGGTAACGGGCGGCGTTGACGGCAATCCCGACACGCAGTGCTACTCTCTCGCGACCGGCGAACTCCGACACTCGCTCGGGTGGCCCGGTACGGTCACGCGCTGCGTTCGGTTTCTTCCCGAGAACCGGTTCCTGGTGGCGAACGGGAGGTGCGTGTACGTGTGGTCGCTCGAACGAGGCGAAGAACTCTTCACGCTGTCTGGGCACCCGAAACAGGTGAACGCGGTCGCGCTCACGCCGGACGGGCGCCGCCTGTTGACCGCATCGCACGACGGGTCTATTCGGACGTGGGACGCGAACACCGGCGAACCGGGGGGCGCGTTCGACTGGAACATCGGTGCGGTTACGGCGCTCGCGTTTGCGCCCGACGGCCTCACCTGCGCTGCCGCCGGGCTGAACGGAAAAATCGTTGTGTGGGACGTGGACGGGTGAAGGTCACACCGGCTTGTCCAGCTCCGCGACCAGCGCGCGGATGAACGGCTCGGCGTCACTCACGATGCCTACCGTTTGCGTGCTGCCGCGGTCCATCAGTTTCGTGACCGTCGCGGGGCTGATGTCCACGCACGCCACCTTCACCCACGCCGGTAAGAGGTTTCCCACCGCGATGCTGTGCAGCGTTGTCGCGACCATCAGGCAGAAGCCCACGCCGGGGATCAACCGGCGCATGGCGTCCTGCGCCGCGAGCGCATCAGTGACCACCTCCGGTAGCGGGCCGTCGTCGCGGATGCTGCCCGCGAGTACGTAGGGCACGTCCCGCTTCACGCATTCGAACATGATGCCGCTCGTCAGTTTTCCGGTTTCGACCGCCTTCTTGATGCCCCCCATTCGCCGGATCGTGTTGATCGTGCGCAGGTGGTGTTCGTGTCCCTCGTCCGTGGGCAACCCTTTGTCGAGCGAGACGCCGAGACTCGTGCCATAGAAGGCTTGTTCCATGTCGTGCGTGGCAAGTGCGTTACCCGCGAACAGCACGTTGATGAACCCGTCGCGGACCATCTTCGCCACGAGTTCGGCGCCGCCGGTGTGGACGACCGCCGGCCCTAACACCGCGAGTACCCGGTCGCCCGCGGCGCGGGTCTTGCGCATCGCGATCGCGATCTCGCGCACGCTCACCGCCTTCGGACGCTCGCTCGAAACGGGACTCGCCATGAACTCGAAGAGTTCGTGTTTCCGCATCTCCGATTCTGGCGGGAACACACGCGTGCCCGCACGCCCGACGAGGACGCGATTACCGGTCTTCACGGCGGTCATGGGAACGCATCGCGCCGCGCCCTCGGGATCGACCGCGATGCCGCAGTCCATCTCCTGGTCTTCTACGTCCACCCATTCGCCGTTCAGTTTCACCTGCGTGCGGAAGTTGGTTGAGCAGTAGAAACCGTCCGGGAACGCACCGTCCATGTCGGCGGCGACCGTGCGGCAGTCGCTCGCGTCGGCGGCGACCGCGCCATGCGGGTGGACGTCGGCGAGGATCGCTTCGAGTTGTTCGGACGTGTCCGCCTTCACCTCGATGCGCGCGAAACTCGGGTCGTCCTGGCGCTGCCCGAGGCGGAGCGTTTCGATGTTGTAGCGCCCGCCGCGAGAGAGGATCGCGTCGAGCACTTTCGGGAGCAGTAGTGAATCAACGATGTGTCCGGTCATCTCGACGTATTCGACGTGCGGTGCGGACATTGTGTGAACCTCCGGGAGAGAACAGCTATCCTCTTGATACCCGGAATCGGGAACGAAAACGAGGTAGAGCAACGGACCGTTCGCGGACACGCTGTTCTGTGGGGAGACCTGTGCCAAAGACCGTTGACGCGAAGCCGGACGCGGTGTAAGAATCTACTTGGGCCGGCGTCGCGCCGATCGTTCGTGGTGGCTGTAGCTCAGCTGGTTAGAGCGCCAGATTGTGGTTCTGGATGTCGCGGGTTCGAATCCCGTCAGTCACCCTCAACGCAAGGGCCGCAAACCAAAAGGTTTGTGGCCCTTTCCGTTTCCGGGATGCCGTTCGGTGGTTGCGGTGTCCGTTCGAACCGGGCGCATCCTCCCTCGTTCTCGCTCCCGTCCGTTACCAACGCGGGAGGCGAATCGCGTAGCACCGATTGTGACTGAGGCGATCTGGTCCCGATCGCCGCGCGGAGGCGGTGGAGTGCCCCCGGACTTCGCGACTTCGCGACCCGCACCGCCGGATATCCCCAGTTCGTCTGCCACGTCCTCCGGCGCGGCCATCGACCGCCGTCAGCCAGCACGCCTACAATGTGGATCGCGACAGGCTGTCACGCGTCCGCGTCGTCGTCTTCGCGCAACTCCACTGCCGGCACCAGTGCAACACCAGCGACGCGTACAGGGCGACCATTCGTTCCCGTGCGTCGAGATCCTACACGCGTGCGGCTTCGAGTAGGCGGCACAACGTGCCTGTTGACGACGAGGGCGTTTCCTCGCACTTTGCGATCCGTCCCTGGTCACTCATCAACACCCCACCAAGAGTTCCGCGCGACCGTAGCGAACTGTCCTTAAGCGTCTGGCGGGAACTGTAGAGGGATAAACAGCGGTCGCGCCCGCGTTAGAATGGTGACACTCCAGCGGTTTTTCAACGTCGTCATCACGCTCCGCGTGATGTCGCGAGGCAACGCGAGTCGCGTTCACGAACAGCGTGTCTTCGCGGGGCAGCCAACATCACGCTCCGCGTGATGACTATGGTGCCGACTCCTGGTGATACACTGAGGGTGATCCGATGAGCGAAACTGTCTGTCCTGCTAGGGAATCGCTATTCCGGTTGGCTCGTTGCTGACCTGGACGCTGTTGCGTTCGCACGGGTCACATCGATTCACCGTGATTATCGTTATTACTGGTGCAAGCCGGGCCCGGTCGAGTAAAGTCGTGTAAAGCCCTGCGTTCTGCTAACTAAGGTCCCTGCTCGATCGCTGTACTGGGCGGGTTATGTTTGTTCTCTTTCCTCCTCCAAGGGAGTCTACCTCATGATTCCGAACACGCGTCGCGAGTTCCTGGCCGATGTCGGCCGCGGGATGCTGGTTGCCAGCCTCGGGGCGACAATCGCCACCGATCTCGGCCTCGCACCCGCTTCCGCCGCCGACGGCGCCGAGACCCTCGACTTCGGCAAACTGGAACCGCTCGCCGCGTTGCTCCAGGACACGCCCACGAACAAGCTGATGTCGGTGCTGGTCGGCAAGTTGAAGGAAGGAACCGACCTGCGTACGCTGGTCGGGGCCGGGTCGCTTGCCAACGCCCGCGAGTTCGGCGGCAAGCACTACGAGGGTTATCACACCTTCATGGCACTCGCGCCCGCGTTCGAGATGTCGAAGGAACTGCCCGAAGCGCAGAAGGCACTGCCGGTGCTGAAGGTTCTGTACCGCAACTCGACCCACATTCAGGCGAAGGGCGGGCGCAAGAACGAGGTGCTGCGTCCGGTCAAGGCGACGCCCGTGCCTGCCGGCAAGCCGGCTGGCGAATCGCTTCAGGAACTCACACGCAAGAACGATCCAGCCACCGCCGAAGGCATCTTCGCGACTGTCGCGAAGGACGGGGCGGACGACGCCTTCAACCACGTGATGTACTGCGTCGCGGACGACATCAACGTTCACCGCGTGGTACTCGCGTGGCGCGCGTGGGCGATGCTCGACTTCACCGGCAAGGAACACGCGCACACGCTGCTCCGCCAGTCGGTGCTGTTCTGCTGCAACGAAAACCGGGGCGGCAAGCAGAGCGCCATCACGACCCAACTCCCGAAGCTGATGGACCAGTACAAACTGGCCGGGAAGAAGATCGGCACCCGCGACGGCGATGACGCCTGGGTCGAGGCGCTTGCGAAGGTCGTCTACGGCGGCGGTCGCGATAAAGCCGCGGACGCGGTGGCGGCGGCGCTCGCCGAAGGCTTCGCCTCGGCATCGATCAGCGACGCGATCAACCTCGCGGCGAACCAACTCCTTCTCAACGATCCGGGCCGGAGCAAGGCGGACGGTGTCAAGCAGATCGGGAGCGTTCACGGCGACTCGGTCGGGCTGCACGCGTCGGACGCCGCCAACGCGTGGCGGAACATCGCGAAGGTCAGCAACGCACGCAACACGATCGCGGCGTTGATCGTGGGCGCGTATCACACCGCCGGTCAGAACGGCAACCAGTTGAAGGAACCGTTCCACACGGCGGAACTGGAAAAGATCAAGACGACCGACGCGAAGGAACTTCTCGTTCAGACTGAGGACGCGATCAAGGCCGGGAACCAGGCGGTCGCGGCGGCTCTCGCGCAGAAGTACGGCACGGCCGGGCACCCTGTGCGGGCGCTCCTGGACGTGCTCATCCGTTATGGCGTGAGTGAAGACGGCGCGCTGCACGCGGAGAAGTACTACCGCACCGCGACCGAAGAGTTCGGCACGACGCGGGCCGCGTTCAAGTGGCGGCAGATCGTCGCGCTGGCTCGCGTGACGGCAAGCGAGTTCGGCAAGCCGGCCCCCGGTTACGACGAGGCCAAGCGCCTTCTGATTGGTTGAGCGAGTCCAGTGACACACGTGCCGGAGGAACATGGTCCTCCGGCACGTTCGTTTCCCCTCGACAGCAAACAGCGGTACACGGTTCCGTCGGCCCTCACGCGATGATTTCCTTGATCAGCGGTGCGTTGTCGATGCTGATCTTCAGCGGCTGGTTCGTCGTCGTGAACAGCTCCTTGTCCGGGTCGATCCCGAGCAGGTGGTAGAGCGTACGCCCGTAGCTGATCGGCGAGTAGTAATTGTCGGTCACGCGGAGCGAGGTCTTGTCGGTCTTGCCGAGCACCATGCCCTGCTTGAACCCGCCGCCCGCGACGATGACGAACTGCGTCGTGCCCCAGTGGTCGCGTCCCGGCGGGCCGGAATAGGCCGAGTCCTTGTAAATCTTGTTCCGCCCCATCTCGCCCAACACGGTCACGATGGTGGTTTCGAGCAACCCGCGAGCGTCGAGGTCTTCGAGCAGGCTGGCGATGAGCGCGTCCACCTTGGGCAGCACGTTTTTACACCCCTCGGTGATGTTCCCGTGCATGTCCCAGCCGGGCCACGGGACGAACACGAATGGCACCCCGATCTCGATCATCTTGCGCGCGTACAACGCCATCGTGCCGTGTTCGGTCTTGCCGTAGCGTTCCACGTCGCGGAGGTTCAGCTTCTTCGGATCGACCGCGTCGCGCAACTTCGGCGAGCGGAGCAGGTCGAACGCGCTCTGCTGGTACGTGTCCAGACCCGCGATCACTGGTTCGGCCGCGTCGAGTTTGCGGAGCTGCTGATCGAGCGACTTCAGAAGCTTCTCGCGTTTGTCCATCGCGGAGAGGTCGAGGTGAGCCGGCGGGAGCAGCATCGCGCCGACTTCGTTCTTTGCGTCGCCCGGGCGGAACGTGAGCGGGTCGAACGCTGGGCCGAGGTAGTTGTTTCGCAGGTCGCCGGCCGCGTCGCCGGTGTCGTAGTAGTGACCGAATGCGACGAACGTCGGCAACCCCTTCGGCGCCGGGCGCTCGTGCGCGACCACGCTGCCATACATCGGGTACTTCGGCGTGTCTTTGGTGCGTGGGTTGCCGCAAAGCCAGTACAACCCGCCGGAGTGTTCCCACTTCTCGCTGCCGATCCCGACCGACCGTAGAATGGAGAACTTGTCTGCGTTGCGCGCGAGGCGAGGCATGAGTTCGCAGAACTCCATACCGGGGACGTTCGACTTGCCCTGCTTCAACTCGCTGCCGTAGGGCGGCGGCGTGTCGGGCTTCATGTCGAACATGTCCTGGTGCGGCGGCCCGCCGGCCATCCAGATGAGGATCATCTGCTTGGCCTTCGGCTCACTCTTCTCGGCCGCGGTGGCGCGCGCCTTGAAGAAGTCGGCCGTCGTCATGCCGAACAGCGACGCACCGCCGGCGCGGAAAACATCGCGCCTCGAAGGATGGTGAGAGGGGAACATGCGATCGTCTCCCTTTTCGTTCAGCGCCGCCCCTTCGGGTCGGACGCGAAACGATGAACTCAGTGGTTGAGCAGAAATTCCCGTGTGTTCAGCAGACTCCACAGCACGTCTTCGTATCCGCGCTGGGGGGTGGAGGCGTCCTTCACGTACTTGAGACACACCGGGCGTTCGTCGTTCGTGGGTAGGCGGCTCAGCGTCCAGAGATACAGTTCTTCGATGCGTTTTTCGTCGTCGGATATCGTCTTGAGTACCGTCGCGACGCGGCCCTTGGGATCGCTGATCTTCTGGAGAACGGCTGGGTGGTTGGCGAGGTAGAGCGTCTGGACGATGGTCGGCTTGCCGTCGCGTTCGCAATCGCACTGCACGTCCGGGTTTCGCATCGGGCGGCCGAAGATCGAGAACGCGTATTGCAGGCTCGCCCGTGCGCGGTCGCTGCCGGTGCCGCCCGCCACTTCGATGGCCTTCGCGCCCAGTGGCAGGAACAGTTCCGGCGGATAGGTTTCGCTGCCGCCGGTCGCGTGGTTCACCGCATCGACCAGCACCTCCGCGGGCAATCGCCGCAGGTACGCGGACGCGTAGTTCGTCGTGTCGGTGCGGTTGGTGGCGTTGGTCGCGGCGCTCTGCTGGTAGGTTCGGCTCGCGAGAATCGTGCGGTGCAGCCACTTCAGATCGTACTTGTTCTCGATGAAGCCCTTCGCGAGCGCGTCGAGCAACTCAGGGTGCGACGGCGGGTTCAGTGGTGAGAGATGGTCTGCCGGGTCGATGATCCCGCGACCGAAGTAATGCGCCCACACGCGATTCACCATTGCTCGCGCGAAGAACGGGTTGTCCGCCTGGCGTAGCCACGCGACGACAAGTTCTCGCGGGTCTTGCTCCGGGCCCACGGTGAGGGGTTGCTTCGCTCCGAGCAGCCGGAACTTGTCGGACTTCTGCGTCCCGAGTGTGCTGCTCATGCTCGCGAAGGTCGGCTTGCCGAGTGCGTGAATCTCGGTGCCTTTGATCCGCTTGCTCGCGGCTTCGAGCGCGGTGGCCTTGTCGTTGAGCGCCTTCACCTCCGCGTTGGTCTTCGTTACATCGTCTTTCGGGAGCGTTTTGTCCTTCAGTTTCTCTCCGATCTTCTTTGCCTGTTCGCGCAAGTCTTTCGCGTCCTTCACGAGCGAGTCGGCTTCCTTCGCGATCGGTGCTGACGAACCGCCCGCGGCAGGGTTGCTCACGCGCATGAAGAAGTTCGCGAAGCTCAGCAAGTCGTCCTGCTGCCAGACGTCGTGCGGGTGCCGGTGGCACTGCGCGCATTCGAGCCGCAACCCGAGGAACGCGTGCGCGACTTGCATCGTGCCCTTCACGCCGGTCGCGTTGTTGCGCTGCCAGTACAGGTCGAGCGTGCGCCGTTCGGCGTACACCTTCAGGTCCGGCTTCAGGGCGGCAGTCTCCGCGAGCAGCGCTCGCACTTCCATCACCCATTCAGGTCCGGTGCGGCCGTCGAGGCTCGTCGCGAGTAGCACGCGTTCGGCGAGTTGGTCGTAGGGCGTGTTCTCCTTCATCCTCGCGCGGAGCCATTCGTAGAACCGCCGCGTCTCGGCGGCTTCGGTGAACCCGTTGCGGCCGTCGAACCCGGCCGGGCGCAGCGTGTCGCAGAACTTCGTCGCCCACAGTGCTGCGTATCCCGGACGATCGAGCAACTCCGCGATCTTCTGGGAACGTTTGTCCAGGACCGTGTCAGCCAGGAACGCTCGCACCTCTTCAGGTGTGGGGAGTTCCCCCGTCACGTCGAGACTCGCGCGGCGGAGGAACGTCGCGTCGTCGCATGGTCCGGCCGGGTGGATGTTCAGTCGGCGCAACTTCGCGAGAACGTGCGTGTCGATCACGTTGGTCGGCTTCGCGTCGGGGAACGGTTCCGTGCCCGCTCGCGGTATCACCACCATCGCGACGACTGGTTCGCCGCGGAATCGAGCGACGATCGCGGTGTCGCCGATGCCGATCGCCTCGACTTCTCCAGACACGTCGGTGCGCGCGAGTTCCTTGTTCACGGCCTCGAAGGTGCAGAGGGCGGTTACGTCCTCGGTGCTGCCGTCCGCGAACGCGGCCGTCACCTTGAGCCGGGATCGCTCCCCGAGTTTGGTGGTTTGAAGCGCAGGTTCGACCTTGAGCCGTGTGACCCGCGAGGCGTCGATGTCGTCGAGCTTCGCGCCGGCCGCGATCCAGTTCCGAACGATGCGGTATTCCGGGCTGCCCGCCGGCATTCGGTTCCCGCCTTCGTGGGGAGTCGTGCCGGTGCCCTTGAGGAGCAGCAGGCTTTCGTCGGTCGCGAAGCGGTTCAGTCTGCGGCCGTTGGCTTCGCGGATCAGTCGCGCGTGGTCTGCGGCTGGGTCCGCGCCGAACAGCGACAGGCGGAACCCGTTCTGCCCTTTCACGGCGCCATGGCACGAACCGGCGTTGCACCCGAGGCGGCTGAACACCGGGACGACGTGCCGGCTGAACAGCGGGTCAGTTGGCACCGCGTCGGCAGCGCGCGCCGGAGCCGCGCCGAGTATGAGGGACAGGAAGGGGAGAAGGTAGCGAGTACGCACGCGGTTTCTCAAGGTCAGCAGATATGCGAATGAGGCAGGTGGGTGGGGCGGATCGTCGAAGATCAGTTGACCACATCGTGGTGAAGCGGTCAACGGGTGCGCCGGGAAAACGAGGTTCTTGCGCGTTCGGCGTGCGCCAGGATTTTCAGGCGTCGGTGGCGGTGGTCAAATCGCGTTACCCCAGTCCTCATTGGTGTTCAAGCGGTTTATCTTGTCTGGCAGGGCGACGCACGGATTGATCTTGGGCAAGGTAGCTTGGTTGGGTATGGATCGTGCTCCTCTGTGTGGAGCCGCTCATGGCCCGATCGCTGGTCGAACGTCTTGGCGAACTGACCGACCCACGCGACCGGCGAGGGCG
>SXGU01048236.1_pt1 | contig 44660 bp, 52 predicted proteins | sample 3174531 | NCBI WGS metagenome assembly SXGU01 (sample SAMN11356863, study PRJNA531348) | freshwater metagenome | isolation source: freshwater sample F1-140 | place: China: Fuxian Lake, Yuxi | collected 2017-12-25 | reverse complement strand
ATATTTGTAATCATTTAGAAAAGTTTCTACATGGGTCATTACTTCCACCATCAAAACATCCTAAACAAAGACGTCCATATGGTTCTCGAAGTTTATCATGTTTATTTTCTTCATGATTACAGTCATTGCACGTTTTTTGTCGCTCATCAGACATTATAACCCCTATTACTTTATCATTGATTAATGTCATGATTAATTAATTAATTAAATATTAAATTAAAATAAAATAATTAAATAAATGTTAAATTAAAATGCAATAATTAAATGAATGTTAACTTTTTTCAAATCATATATTTATTCTATAATATTGAACTATCTTTAGATAGAAATCAAGTAATTCCAAAACATTACACTGTGAGTGGTGAAATTGTGTAATGCTTTGTTACCTGTTGGTAACCATGTTGGTTTGATTTTCTATCATCCAATTTTCTAATCTAATAAAATGTCAAATAAAATCATGTTTGGTTATTCTTGTCCTTCAATACCCATTAGTGTTAATGTTGATCTAATTTTGATAATTTTTCTAATTTTCCAGGTTATTGTTTCTCGTAATTTTTCTACTAAATCTGCTTTTACTTTTACAATTATATCATATGCTCCAAATGTACCGTGAACTTCAGTAACTCCATCAATTGATTTGAGTTCTGAAATTACAAATTCTTCAGCACCTAGATCACAATTTATGAGAACATATGCTGTAGACATTAAATTTTAACTCCAAACATACAAAAGCGTTCCTTTTAAGATATTTAACTAATTACCATTTTTAATTTAATAATTATCATTATTTTTCATATTTATGTGAAATTCATTTAAATTTATTGAATATTTTTAAATATTTGTTTACTCAATTAATGTCAATATGGATGATAAAGATTTTGAAATTTTAAAACATCTTTCTGTAGACGGTAGACAATCTGCACGCCAATTATCTCATAGAATGGGTGTGTCAACTGTGACAATTCTTTCTAGGATAAAAAAACTGGAAGAAAAAAAAATCATCAAAGGATATGCAGTTCGTCTTAATGATGAATTACTTGGATTTGACATTACTGCAATAATTGAAATTAAAACTAATAACGGTAAAATGTTAGATATTGCAAATGAAATTGCAAAAAATGATCATGTAATTGCAGTTTATGATGTTACTGGAGATGCCGACATGGTAATAATTGCAAAGTTCAAAAACCGTGAATTTTTGAGTGATTTTATCAAAAAAATATCTGCACTATCTGATGTTGAAAATACTTTAACTCATCTTGTTTTAAATACAATTAAAGAAGATAATCGATTAATTTAATGACTTTTTTAAATTATTTTTTTGGCATAAATCTTTTTAAAAAAACTATCCTAGCTTAGTTATGGGTTTTTTATCTAATTTTCGAAAGGATTTGGAAGTAGCAAAAAGAACCAAAGCTGCAAATCTCAATGGGAAAAATCTCAAGGGGATACTAAAAAAATTTAAGGAAGAAAGAGATCGAATTGAGAAAGAAACTGGAGTTAGACCTCAAATTGATGATACCACTCAAATGTTTATGCAAAAAATTCTAAATGTCTGGTTCTCAGAAGGTAAAGAAATTAATGAAGAAAAATTTTGGTTTGAAGTTGATTATAATCGTCAATTTAATTATCCTGTGGAATACTATGAACATAAAAGATGATTTTAATTTTGGAATTGATTTAATTGGATAAAGAACGATTGAGAGTAAAAAGTGGTAGAAGTAAAGGATGTCGGGATTGTATTGTTCACAGATGTGACCCTAATAGCTGTAATTGTGATTGCCATTATTGACACTTTTATTTCAAAATTATGCCTATATCCATAAGATTCATGTGTGTAAATTCTGTTCTGATGTTACCTTTTTGTTTTTCAAAGAATCTTGCTGAATCGCTATTTTTCAAAAATTCTTTCATGGTGTTTAAGTCCACTTTTATGTTTTCTATAATTGCACCTGCAAATTTTGAATTTCCATCTATTCCATCAGTTCCCATTGATGCTATCACCATCTTTTTTAATTTTTGAGTATTTTTTAAAATTCTCAAAACTAATTCTTGATTTCTACCTCCTTGACCTTTTCCTAAAACTTTGACTGTAGGCTCTCCTCCAAAAATTAAGCATGTTTTTTGTTCTTCAGGAATTTTTTCCAGAATTTTTTTGACTGCTTCTTTAATATCTCCAAAAATTTGTATTTTAATTACTTTGTATCCTTTTGTAGCTGCTTCTTTTTCCATTGATTCTAAACAATCATTGTTACTTGCTATGACGTAATTTTCTATTTTGGCATGTTTTGGGGTTTCAGATTTTTGATTATGTAATCCATTACCTAAAATTTGTAATACTTCAATTGGAATTCTCATTTTTAATTTGTATTTTTCAATTATGTTCATTGCGTCTTGATATGTTGTATTGTCCATGTATGTTGTACCTGATGCAATTGATGATATGTCATTATTTTCAACATCTGACATAATCAAACCTATGCCATTACATTTCATATTCTCTACCAATTTACCTCCTTTAATTTTTGATAGATGCTTTCTTACACAGTTGAATTCTTGAATTGTTGCTCCTGACTTTAGCAGTAAATCTGTAACATGAATTTTATCACTAAGTGTGATTTGATCTGGCATTGCCAGTAATGATGAACCTCCTCCTGAAACAAGAAAAATAATTAATTCATCACTTTTTTTATTTTGAACAAATTTCATTACTTCTTTTGCTGCCTTTACACTAGTTTTGTCTGGTTTTGGATGTCCTGAATTGAAAATTTGGAATCTTTTTGCTTTAATTTTTGCCTTTGAGCCTTTGGGGATAACTACGATTCCACTTTTTATTAAAATAATCGAATTAATCGCCCTAGTCATGGAATCCGCTGCTTTTCCAAATGCTACTGTGTAAATATTGGAATATTTCTCAATATTGAATATTTTTCCATTTATTCTGATTTCATTTGGCGTAACATATTTTGATATAATGTTTTCTGGATTTGCTGCTTGGAGTCCTGATTCTAAAATTTCTAAACAATCTTTTTTCTTTTCTGTAATTGCCAATTCCTCAAAATTTTGAATTATCATATGATTCACAGTACTGTAAGATATAATAAACAAACCAATGGTGATTGTTTTATGCACACAGTACGCATTCCAAAAGTTATTAATTTTGGAGAAAACGCACTTGGTAAAACAGAATATCCAAAAAATGCTCTAGTTGTTACAACCGTTCCGCCAGATTTATCTGATAAATGGTTAACAAAAATGGGAATTCGGGATTATATGTTATATGACCAAGTTAAACCTGAACCATCAATTGATGATGTGAATTCTGTCATTTCTCAATTCAAAGACAAAAATCCTTCAGTCCTAATTGGATTGGGTGGTGGAAGTTCAATGGATGTAGTAAAATATGCTGCACCTGAAATGAAAAAAGAAAAAATTCTAATTCCAACTACCTTTGGAACTGGAGCTGAAATGACAACTTATTGTGTTCTCAAATTTGATGGTAAAAAGAAATTGTTACGTGAAGATAGATTTCTAGCTGACATGGCTGTAGTTGATTCATATTTTATGGATGGAACTCCAGAACAAGTTATCAAAAATTCTGTCTGTGACGCATGTGCTCAAGCTACTGAGGGTTATGATAGCAAACTTGGTAATGACTTGACTAGAACATTATGTAAACAAGCATTTGAGATTCTTTATGATGCAATAATGAATGACAAACCAGAAAACTACCCATATGGTTCCATGTTATCTGGAATGGGATTCGGAAATTGCTCTACAACATTGGGACATGCATTGTCCTATGTGTTCTCAAATGAAGGTGTACCACACGGTTATTCCTTATCGTCTTGCACTACAGTTGCACATAAGCATAACAAATCAATCTTCTATGATAGATTTAAAGAAGCAATGGACAAGCTCGGGTTTGATAAATTAGAACTCAAAGCTGACGTCTCAGAAGCTGCTGATACTGTCATGACAGATAGAGGCCATTTGGATCCAAATCCAATCCCAATATCTAAGGATGATGTCGTAAAATGTCTTGAGAATATCAAAGCTGGCAATCTGTAAAAAATTGGGTTTTACTTCTTTTTCTTTTATTTACTCTTTACGAAATTGGCAGATTCGCTAAACTTTTTATTGTAATGATTTAGAATGATATCAATTGGCACATAAAAAACTAAAGTTTGGTATTCAAAATGGATTAAATGTTGCTAGGGCCGGATATACTGAAGATCAAATATTAACGGCATGTATGCTTGCTGATAAAACTGGATATGATTCAATTTTCTATATGGATCACACGAATGTCCCACAATGGAAAAATGCAACTGTTTTAGATCCATGGGTTATGCTATCTGCAATTGCTGCAATAACACAAAAAGTTGAATTAGGAACATGTGTTACTGACGCAATTAGAAGACATCCATCAAATATTGCATTAGCTGCAATTACTCTTGATAGAGTTTCTAAAGGCCGAGCCATTCTTGGTATTGGTGCTGGAGAAGCACAAAATCTTAAAGAATTTTGTATTCCATTTGAAAAACCAGTTTCAAAATGGGCTGAACAAATTGAAGTTATTAAAACACTATATCATTCTGATCCTGATCATACCGTAGATTATGACGGAAAATTTTACAAATTAGAAAAAGCTTGTTTGCAAGCTGCTCCAATTAGAAGACCTCATCCACCAACTTACATGGCATCAGGTGGAACCCGTACTTTGGAATTAACTGGTAAACTTGGTGAAGGTTGGTTACCAATTGGTTATACTCCTGAATTATTTCAAGATCATCGTATACAAATTGAAACTGCTATGGACAAGTATGGAAGAAGTCAAGAAGATAAGGATAATTTTGAAATGGCATTGGATATCGATGTATATTTTTCTGAAGATGCAGAAGCATCTTGGGCAAAAATGAAAGAAGCAGTTAAAGTTAGTTTGTTTAAGCCTGAAATTTTGAGAGTTCATGGACTAAAAGAAATTGAAGGATTTGATTTCGTAAAATACTTTACAGAATATTCAATGTCTGATCAAAGTTGGATTGTCAAAATGCGAGAGGCTGCAACAAAAATTCCTGATCCTATCGCAAGATCATCTACTGCTGTTGGCACTCCTGATGATATTATTCCTACTTTTGAAAAATTTATGGATGCTGGTGTAAATCACTTTGTAATTAGATTCTGGGGGAAGAATTACTTTGGTTCTATTGACAAGTTTGCAAGCCATGTGATGCCTGCTTTACGTGAAAAAAATAAGCAAAAATACGGATAATTCTAAATTAGTAGAACATTATTTACTGCCTTATTATTTGACATATTATTATGAATGATGATCTTCCAGATGCTGTAAAAAAATGTCTTGATATATTAGATGAAAATTTAGAAATTTTATCAAATATTGAATTTGATTTAAATGATGAAAAACATGATAAATTAGTTCCAGGTATGAAACTTCATCATCTATATGACATGAGTAATGATGTTGCAGAATCTGAAAAAATTAGACGCGCTGAATCTAAATTAATGAGAAGACAATCTGAAGGTTTCTAACGATTTTGTGAATTATGTTGATGTTTCTTTTTTGATGATTGTTTTAATTTTCTTTTAGTGTGTTGTTTAAGTATTCTTTTTCTTGTTCTTTCAGTAGAATTTGTAGATCCTTGAATTACTTTTGTTTTACTTCCGTCTCTTAACATTATTTCTTTTCCCTTGAATCTAAATTCTATATCTCTGCATTTGACATAGTATTTTTTAAGACAAAAGAATATTCTATTATTAGTTCCGTGCATTTCTTTAATCTCTTTTGTTTTTTTTAATTCATTGATTATATTTCGGAGTAATCCTTTATCGATATCAGTAATTCGATGTAGTTCTCTAAACCAGATAAATTTAGATTGTGATCCCCAATCTTCTAATAATTCTAATATTTGATTTGTTGCCTCCTCTGTTTCTTTTGTAGGTATCATTATTTTTGATTAAATTACTCTTAGATTTAGCAATTTACATTAATGAAAGGTTTCAAATAATAAGGTCTACTTTTAGAATATTTTGTATTTTTCATTGTTTTTGCAATTGATTAGTCTGAGTAATGAATTGAAGGTTATGTGGACAGATTCTGTTGCAATATACTAGAAATTAAAAAATTTACAAAGGAATTTAGTACTGAATAATTTTATTTTTTTGATTTTTTCTTTCTATCTTTTAATCTAGATTGTTTTACTTTGACTGATTGTTTTTGATTATTTTCCATTTTATTAGCTAATGAATCAATATCATTGATAATTTTTGATTGTTCTTGTACAGAATTTGTTTTTAGAAGTTTCTTATTTAATTTTTTTAATTGATTTGAATAACTATTGAATTCCCCTTTCAAATCGTTTAGGTAAGGATCATCCATAATAATTTTAAAATTCCTATATATATTAGGCATTTTTTTCCTTACTATTTTGATTTTAATTTATAATATTGTTTTAAAAAACTACTTTATGCAACTTGTAGGCAATCTTGAAATTAAATCTAATAAAAAAATAAAAGAATTTCTTAATGATGAACATGTTGGACGAATATCTACTATTGATGTAAATGGGTTTCCTCAAATTATTCCAATGAATTTTGTTTTTACAAACGATGCTGTCTATATGCATTCACATGTAAAAGGTGAAAAATTAGATAATATTTTTAAAAATAATAAAGTTGGTTTTGAGGTTGATAGAGAATTGGAATTTTTACCTTCATATTTTGAGGACCCTCATAATGCAGCTTTAGCTGATACTTTGTACATCAGTGTCGTGATAAAAGGAATTGGTTCTTTTGTTTCTGATAGGGAAGAAAAAACTTTAGCACTAAATGGGTTGATGGAAAAATATCAACCTGAAGGATTCTATGATCCCCTAACATCTGATATGCGTGTTTTAGATGCAGTAAGTGTCATAAAAATAATTCCAAAAACACTTCGTGGAAAATATAAGATTGGTCAACACATGAATTCAAATGATAGGATGAATTTAGCTAAAAAAATTCTTGAAAAAAATTCTTCTACTGCCAAAACTACTCTAAAAATTATGGGTTTTGAAGAAATTGATGGTGGATTACGAATGATTGAAGAACCCAAGTGGTAATTTTTATCTTAATATCACCATTGCTTTAAATTCAGTTTTTAGTGAATTGTGAATATTGCAACAAATTTCTAAATTTGATTTGGTATCTGATTATTCTCCTACTGGTGATCAGCCTCAAGCCATAGATGCTCTAGTTAATGGTGTAGAAAAAAAATCTATACAAACTTTACTTGGTGTTACAGGTAGTGGGAAAACTTTTTCAGTTGCTAATGTAATTGCTAGGACTGGTAAAAATACTCTAGTTATTTCTCATAACAAAACTCTTGCAGCCCAACTTTATTCTGAATTAAAACAATTCTTTCCTAAAAATAATGTCGGTTATTTTGTTTCATACTATGATTATTATCAACCTGAAAGTTATCTTCCACAAACTGATACCTATATTGAAAAAGAAACTCAAATTAATGAAAAAATTGAAAAATTGAGGCTAGAAGCAACTGCAATGTTGTTATCTGGAGAGCCAACAATCATCGTATCTACTGTATCTTGCATCTATTCCCTTGGTAATCCTCAAGAATGGAAAGATATGTCAATCTTAGTTAGTTCTGGCGATGAAATTAAACGAACTGATTTAATTAGAAAATTAGTTGATGCTCGATATGAAAGAAATGATCTTGAAGTTGCTCCTGGAAATTTTAGAGTAAAAGGAGATACTATTGATATTACTCCGGCATATTCAGAAGATATTATTAGAATTTCTATGTTTGGCAATGAGGTTGAGAAAATAACTTTACTTGATCATGTTTCATTAAAAGAAAAAAAGAAAATAACAAAAATAACTATTTTCCCCGCTAAACATTATTTAATTGCTAAGGATGTCACTAAAAGAGCTGTTAAATCAATTCGAGCTGAATTAAAACAACATTTACCAAGATTAAATGAACTTGAAAAACAAAGACTTGAAATGAGGACAAAGTTCGATTTAGAAATGATTGAAGAATTAGGTTATTGTTCTGGTATAGAAAATTATTCTAGACATTTTGATGGACGCAATAAAGGTGATAAAGCATATTGTTTAATGGATTTTTTTGGTGATGATTATCTTTTAGTAATTGATGAATCTCATGTCACATTGCCTCAACTACATGGTATGTACAAAGGCGACTATTCGAGAAAAGAGAAACTCGTCACATATGGATTCAGATTGCCTAGTGCATTTGATAATAGACCATTAAAATTTGAAGAATTTGAAGAATATATTAAAAATACAATTTTTGTTTCAGCTACTCCTTCAGAATATGAAAAAAAAATATCTGCAAAAATTGTTGAACAATTAGTTCGTCCTACAGGTTTACTTGATCCCCAAATTGAAATTAGACCTACTAAAGACCAAATGGATGATTTAATTTCTGAAATAAATATAAGATCTAAGAATTCTGAGCGTGTTTTAGTTACAACATTAACTAAAAGAATGGCTGAAGATTTAGCTGAATATCTATCAAAAAAGGATGTTAAAGTTAGATACATGCATTCTGAAATTGATGGATTACAAAGAACTGAAATTATTCGTCAATTACGCTTAGGTGAATTTGATGTTTTAGTTGGAATTAATCTTTTACGTGAAGGTTTAGATATTCCCGAAGTTTCCCTTGTAGCAATTTTGGATGCTGATAAAGAAGGTTTTTTGAGAAATTTTACTAGTTTAATTCAAACTTGTGGTCGAGCTGCAAGAAATGTGAATGGCACTGTAATAATGTATGCTGATACAAATACTCAATCTATTAAAAATACTGTTGATGAAACTGTACGTAGAAGAAAAAAACAAATTTTATACAATAAAGAAAATAAAATAATTCCAAAAACAATTATAAAAACTGTACCTCAACAAGAAACTGTTTTAGATGAATCAAAATTAAAATCAATTCACGATCTTAGAAATGATGTTATTGATTTAGATGCTCTAATGAAAAAATATTCCGAAGAATTAGATTTTGAACAAGCCATTGCTTGTAGAGACAGAATCAAAAGATTAGAAAAGGAGATTGAATATAGAAATGGTAGATAATAAATTAAAAATTAGGGGAGCTCGTCATCATAATTTAAAAAATATAGATGTTGATATTCCAAAAAATCAATTAGTTGTGATCAGTGGTTTATCTGGTTCTGGAAAATCTACTTTAGCATTTGACACAATTTATGCTGAAGGACAACGAAGATACGTTGAATCTCTTTCATCATATGCACGTCAATTTTTGGAAATGATGGACAAACCTGATGTTGATTCTATTGAAGGATTATCCCCTGCAATTGCAATTCAACAAAAAACTACTAGTAAAAATCCCCGTTCTACTGTTGGTACTACTACTGAAATTTATGATTACATGCGTTTACTTTATGCTCGAATTGGAATTCCTCATTGCATAAATTGTAAAAGAAAAATATCTACACAATCTATTGAACGAATTTGCGATTCTGTACTCCAAGATTTTATAGGACAAAAAATATTAATTTTATCCCCACTTATTCAAAGAAAAAAGGGTACCTATGAGAAACTTTTTGAACAAATCAAGAAGGATGGATATTCCAGAATACGACTAAATGGTGAAATTTTGAACCTAGATGATGGTATTCCTCCATTAGATCGACAAAAATGGCATAATATTGAAATTGTTGTGGATAGAATATCTACAAGTAAATCTGAACGTTCTAGAATTTTTGAGGCCATCCAAACTGCAATCAAAGCATCAAAAGGGGATGTGATGATTTCATCAGATACATCTGAAAAAATTTTTTCTCAAAATAACGCATGTCCACATTGTGGATTGACTATTGGTGAATTGGAGCCTAGAAATTTCTCTTTTAATTCTCCTTTTGGATTGTGTAAAACATGTAATGGGTTGGGAGTTAAAATGGAATTTGATTCTGCTCTAGTTATTCCTGATAAATCTAAATCTATTTTAGATGGAGCTATTGTTCCTTGGAGTGGAAGATTTTCTGCATTTAGACAACAAGCATTGAGAACTGTTGGTGAAAAATTTGGATTTAATTTAATGACTCCTATTGAAAAAATAAAATCAAATCATCTTGAAATTATTTTAAATGGTTCGTCTGATTTAATTGATTTTCAATATAGTTCTAAATCTGGAGATTCCTCATGGAAATATACTAATGCATTTGAAGGTGTACTTCCAAACCTTCAACGTGTATTTTTAGAAACTGACTCTGAATCGAAACGTGATTGGCTTAAACAGTTTATGAGAGATACTCATTGTACTTCATGTAATGGTAAAAAACTAAAACCCGAATCTCTTGCAGTTACTATTAATGATTTAGGTATAATGGATGTATGTGATTTATCTATTACACAATGTTTTGATTTCTTTTCAAATTTGAAATTAAATGAAACTGAACAACAGATTGCAAAAGATATTCTTAAAGAAATTAGAGAACGTTTAGAATTCTTAATCAATGTTGGATTAAATTATCTTACACTAAATCGTCTTAGTTCTACATTGTCTGGTGGGGAATCTCAAAGAATTAGATTAGCTACACAAATTGGTTCCAATCTAACTGGTGTTTTGTATGTGCTTGATGAACCTACAATTGGATTACATCAACGTGATAATACTAGACTAATTAAAACGCTAAATAAGCTACGAAATCTTGGAAATACTGTCATTGTTGTAGAGCATGATGAAGAAGTTATACGAAATTCAGACTGGATAATTGATTTAGGTCCAGGTGCTGGTGTGCATGGTGGAAATATTGTTTTTGAAGGTACTATTAAACAAATTTTACAGTCAAGTACATCTGTAACTGGAACTTATCTTAAAGATAATTCTTTAATCATTTTAAAAAATAAAATTCGTAAACCTGAAGGATCCTTAATTATTAAAGGGGCGTCTGAAAATAATTTAAAAAATATTGATGTTGAAATTCCTTTAGGACTTTTTGTATCTATAACTGGAGTTTCTGGTTCAGGAAAATCCACTTTAATAAATGATATTTTACTTAATAGATTACAGAGTCATTTTTCTAAAACTCATATTAGTTTTGGTAATCATAAGGAAATAACTGGTTTAGAAAATATTGATAAAGTAATAGATATTGATCAATCCCCTATTGGAAGAACTCCTCGCTCAAATCCTGCAACGTACATTGGAGCTTTTACTCCCATTAGAGAATTATATTCTAATACTGAATTATCAAAAGAACGTGGATATACACCAGGACAATTTTCATTTAATGTAGCTGATGGAAGATGCTTTGCATGTGAAGGTGATGGTGTTAAACAAATTGAAATGCAATTTTTATCTGATGTTTATGTTAAATGTGATGAATGTAAGGGAAAACGATACAATTCTGAAACACTATCTGTATTATACAAAGGCAAAAATATTTCTGATGTTTTACAAATGACTGTTTATGAGGCATTATCTTTCTTTGAAAATGTTCCATCAATTCAAAGAAAATTAGAAACTGTTAACGATGTAGGTTTAGGCTATATTAAACTTGGACAATCTTCCACTACATTATCTGGTGGTGAAGCTCAAAGAGTAAAACTTGCTTCAGAATTGTCTAAACGTGACACTGGAAAAACTCTCTATATTTTAGATGAACCTACAACTGGCTTACATTTTGCTGATGTTCAAAAATTATTGGATGTACTAAATAGATTAGTAAATTTGGGAAATACTGTCATTGTAATTGAACATAATATGGATATTATTAAAAATTCAGACTGGATAATTGATCTAGGTCCTGAAGGTGGTGATGAAGGAGGTCGTATTGTAACTGTAGGCACTCCTCATGATATTGTAAAATCACCTCATAGTCATACTGGACAATATTTAAAAAAATTATTAAAAAATGGCATTTAATATTTCTACAATCACCATTCCTACAAATCCTGGAATTTATTTAATGAAAGATTCTGATAAAAAAATTATTTATATTGGAAAAGCAAAAAATCTTAAAAATCGTGTACGTTCCTATTTTAATAAAAATCAAAATTATAAAACACAAAAATTAGTTGAAAATATTTCTGATATTGAATTTGTTTTAACTGATAATGAAAGTGAAGCTTTTCTTTTAGAATCTAATATGATAAAAAAATATCGTCCAAGATTTAATATTGAATTAAAGGATCAACAACGTTATACCTACTTACGATTATCTGATGAAAAATATCCTAGATTGTTAGTTGCTCGTAGAACTAGGGATGGTAAATTTTTAGGTAAAGGTAAATTCTATGGTCCTTTTACTCATGGTAGTTCAAAATTACTCACTATTGGAACATTGAGAAAATCATTTCAAATTAGAATTTGTAAAACTCTTCCAAAAAAATCATGTCTTGAATACCATTTGGGTAATTGTCAAGCTCCTTGTGAATTTAAGGATGCTCAAGAACAATATCCAGAACATGTAAAAAAGTTAGAAGATGTTCTTAAGGGTAAAAACGACACTAAAATTTTCACGAAAAAATTGGAGGATGAAATGTATCAGGCAGCAGAATCACAACAATTTGAGCGTGCTAAAGATATCCGTGATACTTTGATTAGACTTGGTAGTCTTAAAACAAAACAAAAAATGGAATATGTTGAAAATTCTGATGAAGAATATTTTGGCATAAAAATACAAGAACAAACTGCCACAATAATGAATTTTAGAATGATTAATGGTGTAATCCGTGATAGTGACAAATTCTTTTTTGATTTAGTTGGTGATAATTCGTTTTCAAATTTTCTTTACCAATATTATTCTACACATAAAATTCCAAAATTTATTATTGTTAGTGAAGTTCCTGAAAATCAAAAATTATTGGAATCCTTATTGTCTGAACAATCTGGATTTGATGTAAAAATAATGATTCCTACAAGGGGTAAGAAAAATGACATCATGAATTTAATCTTAAAAAATATTCAATTAATTCATTCAAAAGGTACTAATCCTGCATTACTTGAATTACAGGAAATTCTAAATTTACCTACATTACCCAATCTCATTGAATGTTTTGATATTTCTAATCATGGAACTGAATTTGCAGTAGGGGCCATGTCTAGTTTTCGTGGTGGCATTCCCAATAAATCTGGATATAGAAAATTCAAAATAAAAACTATCCAAGGAAGAGATGATTTTGCAATGATTGGTGAAATTATTAAACGACGATACTATAGATTGTTAGAAGAGAATTCTGAACTACCTGATTTAATTTTAATTGATGGTGGTAAAGGTCAATTGAATGCAGCCCTTAAATCATTGGAGTCACTTGGATTAAAATTACCTTGTATATCTTTAGCAAAGGAAAATGAGGAAGTATATGTTCCAAAAATAAAAGAGCCAATTTTAATTCCTAAAAATAAAGAGTCTTTGAAAATTTTACAATATGCTAGAGATGAAACTCATAGATTTGGTGTTGCATATAATAGAACAGTACGTAAAAATAAAATAAAATAGAAAAAAGGAATTTTTTTGGTTAGTTAACTGTAACACTACCGGTCATCCAAGGATGAACCATACAGAAGTAATCATAATTACCTGCATCATTGAATGTGAATGAATACTCTAATCCTGCCATGAGTAAACTGCTGTCAAATACTCCAGATGGACCATCTGCTGGATTTCCACCTGATATTGTATGTGCTGCTTTGTCTACGTTATTCCATTGTACTGTATCTCCAATACTTATGGTGATGTCTGCTGGTAGGTAACATGCATTAGATGTTTCACATCCTGGTGCTCCACTTCCCATTGCAGTTTCCACAATATGTAATTGTGGACCTGCTGTTGCTACTGAATCAGCTGATGCTGCATCTGCTGCTGCTTTTTCAGCTGCTGCTTTTTCAGCTGCATCTGTATTCATTGAACTCATTTGTTGGCTAGGTGCTGCTGGTGAGTTGTCTGCTGAACTTCCCACTGCTGCAACTGCGACTCCAACTAATGCTATTGCAATAGAAAATACAATTGCTGCTTTGTCTATGCTTACCATGATTGATCCATTTCCATGTGTATAGTAAATAAATCTAATCGTCTATTTTTTACTAATATCCTCAAATTCCCTCTAATAATTTACTTTAAACTCCTTTTTTGAAATATTTGAAATTTTTACAAAAATTTCAATCATCTTTTATAAATTCCATATTTTCGCTGTAAATTAACATTAAGTGTTGTGAATGTTGTTTAACAAATACCGGTTTTATGATTTATTCAAGTGACGTATTTTGTAATTACAATAAGAGATCTCACCGAGTAACTCTTCGTTTTCGGTCTTAATCTCTTTAATTTTTATATTTTAATTTTCAAGTTATTTTCTAAATTTATTATTTAAAGTTGTACCTTTAGATTTCGTTGTTTAATTAAACTTTCAATAAATTTCATTTTTAATAAATTCATCTTGTATGGATATCTTTGAATTTAATTACTGACCAATTGGGGTTTCATCTAATTTTATTTTAACTACTTCCTCATTTTTAATATTGAATCTTCTAATTTCTTAAAATAATACAATATATTTAAGTTGTAATTTTGTGATTTTATTTTTATAATTTTTTGTATATTTTCTACTTTGAGAATATAATGAATCATTTGTTTGAATTATCAGTAAATATTTCTTAAATCTACATCTGAATACAGAATTTGTTACAATTGTCAACCAAAAAGTGGTCTTTTGTCTATATATTTTGAATACCCCACTTATGATCATATATTGAAAGGTCAACATATGATTGAATCTCAGACATTTTTTTCAAAAATGGTCGATGAATTAGTGCAATTTTCAGAATTTGATCCTGAGTTATCTGATGGAATAAAATGGTTAGATGATCAGGCACAAAAAAAAGGTATTACATTTTATGATATGGTTTTTGAAGTTTTGTACAAACATGACGTACATTCTAAAGCAAAAGAATGGCTTCATAATAGAAATTAAAAATTATTCTCTTAAATCTAATTTTTTGTATTCACAACCTTCAGGTCCACAATATTTTCCAACGTAAACTGCTTTAGGTCTATACAGTGCTGTTTTTGGTGCGGCTTCTGCAAATTTTTCTTCAATTATGTGTGCCGCCCAACCTGCAACTCTTGATATGGCAAAAATTGGAGTATTTAGATCAACTGGAATTTTTAGCATATAATAAATTGATGCACTGTACAAATCTACATTTGGATAAATGTCTATTCCTTTTTGCATTTTCATTTCTAAAATTGTTGCTGTTTCAATTTTTTCAGTCACTTCAAACCATGGTTCATTATTATTAGCAGCTAATTTTCTTGATAATTCCTTTAACACTTGGGCTCTTGGATCATATGTTTTGTAAACTGCATGACCCATTCCCATTATTTTTTCACCTTGAGTTAATTTGTTTTTAATCCATGACTCTACTTTGTTAATTTCAGAAATTTCTAATAGCATTTTCATGACTTCTGTATTTGCCCCTCCATGTAACTCCCCACTTAGTGACCCAATTGCGGCACTTGCTGCTGAATACATATGTGCTCTTGTTGATGCAACTTGTCTAGCAGTAAATGTGGATGCATTAAAGGAATGATCTGCATGAAGTATTAGACAAATATCAAATATTTTCTCAACTTCTGGATTTGGTTTTTCTCCTGACATCATATATAGAAAATTTGCAGCATGAGATAATGATGAATCTGGATCAACAATTTCTAAACCATTTCTAACTCTTTGCCAGCTCGCAATAATAGTTGGAACTTTTGCAATTAAATTGATTGCTTTATCATAACTTGCATTTTTATTGGAAAATTCTTCATCATAATATCCTGCTAGTGCTGATACAAATGCTTGGAGCATATCCATAGGATCAGCATCACTTCTCCAATTTTGCATATTTTTTTGCATTTGTTTGGGGATGAATCTGGCTTCGACTAGTTTTAACTTAAATTCATTTAATTCTTTACTGGTTGGTAACTTGTCATAAAGTAAAAGATATGCAGTTTCTTCAAAAGTTGAATTTTTTGTAAGATCCAAAATATCGTATCCACGGTAAATTAATTTGCCTCTTTCTCCATCAATATTGGATATTTTTGTGTCTGCCACTTCCACATCTCGAAGTCCAATATTTTTTGTTTCCATGTTGAGCCTAATAGAATTGTTTTATTATATTTTTTCTAAAATTGTAATGGTAAATTTAGCAATTAGTCTAATATGACAACTTTTGCTCATAAATGAAAATTTCTAATCCAAAATTAATGAATATACAGGAACGTAAAAATTTACAACAATTAGATGAATTGGTCTTAAATGCTTCTCCAGAGGAATTAGAAAAACTTCAGGAAATTGATTATCAAACTCAACTTGATGGGGAATCATTTTATCATATTTACTTGGATTCTAATTCATTAATTTCTCCAAATATTAAAAAATCTTTTAGAAAATCTTAAACTTCTTTCTTCATTTAAATGAGGGTTTGTAAAAATTGACTGTATATTGGTAATCTCTAAAAATAAAATTGGTAAAAAAACAGCAGCAAAAAAAGTAACTAAAAAAATAGCAGCAAAAAAAGTAACTAAAAAAATAGCCGAAAAAAATGTAACTAAAACTGAAAAAACTAAAGTAATTTGTATTTCACATAAAGAAGACTGTGATGGAATTAGTTCAGCTGCATTAATTCGACAAGCCTTTGGTGGTGATTCAATACTAGTTGATTATCCTGGTCAAATGGAGGCACTTAACCAAGTTGTTTTAGATAAAAAATTGAAATCATTATTCATTTGTGATTTAGGTTTGAGTGAAAAAACGCAAGATGAATTTATTGATATTTTGAGTAGATTAAGAAAAAATAATGTTTCAGTAACCTACATTGATCATCATGACATTGATCCTAATGTGATTATTGCATTAGAAAAAATAAAAGTTAAAGTTATTCATGATATTAACGAATGTACTACTGTTCAGGTGTATCATGCATACAAATCAAAATTAAATGATCATGCTTCCTTTGTTGCAACCTGTGCTGCAATTACAGATTATATGGAAGATAGACCTATTGGTTCCAAATTACTTCAAATTTATGATAGACAATTTGCTTTGATTAGTGCAACGGTGATGACTTACAATATTGTTGGTCATCAGAGGGAACTCGATTATTTACAATATTTAGTTGAGGAATTAGCTGATTCAAAATTTCCTCATGATATTCCAAACACATATGAATTTGCACAAATACAAGTAGAAAAATTATCTCAAATCATTGCTAAAGTCAAAAAAGGTATGAAATTAATGAGTAATCTTGGTTATATGGAAATCCTTGATTCTGGTGCAAGTGGTGCAGTTAATTTTGTCATGGGTTTATCTGGAAAGGATGTCGGTGTTGCATACAAAGAAAGAATTGACCATGGAATTTATGCTGTTTCAGTTCGTGGCTCTAAAGATTGTAAAGTTCACTTGGGTAGAATTGTAAACCGCTTAGCTACTAGTCTTGGTGGTTCTGGAGGTGGGCATGATAAAGCATGTGGTGCAGTAGTTCCAAAACCAAAAATTAAAAAATTCATTACAGAATTAAATAAAAAAATTAAATAATAATTCAATTTTTTTATTCAGAAAATTCAACTACTGCATCAATTTCAGTCATTGAATTCAAAGGTAAACTTGACACTCCAATCGCAATTCTTGTATGTTTTCCCTTATCTCCAAATATTTCAAAAAATAGATCTGATGCTGCATTAATTACTTTGGGATGTTGAAAAAATTCTGCATCAGAATTTACAAATCCTGATAATCTCACAATTCTTGTTACTTTATCTAAATTTCCTATCTCTCTTTTTATTTGAGCTAAAAGATTAATTGCACACATTCTTGCTGATTTTTGAGCTGTTTCTAAATTATCGTCAGTAACTTTTCCTGTGAATAACACTTTACCATTTTCCATTGGAATTTGACCTGAAATGAATAGTAGATTTCCTGTTTTTACTGTAGGAATATATGATCCTGCAGGTGTTGGTGGATTTGGTAATGTTATTTGTAATGACTTTATTCTTTCTTCAATCAACACGCTAATCTTTTTTGAGCCTGATTTTAGTTTTTACTTATTTTGATGTGCACTCTTTCACCTTTGCTAGAGTTATTTTGATATACGGTTCTTGTTTTATAACCCTGTTTTTGCAAATATTCATCTAAAATTGAAACCCATGGTAATGAATGACCGCTATTTAGCTTTGAATCTATTGTAATGTTCTTGGTATTTGCTTCAAAATTTACATGTCCTGAACATGTAATTTGTATAATGGAATCAATTATTTGAATCACATCATCTAGTGATTTTGTTTTTAAATTAATTCCATTCTTCTCTAGTAATTTTATCATGTCTAATTCAGGTTTTTTTGACATGATTGTAGAATTTAGAATATGCATTAATCCTGACTCGTTAATAACTTTAATAATTTTATAAATTTCATATGCGTCTGTTTTTGTCATGTCTGCAACTACTTTTGTTTTAATTGAATTTTTCCAAATATTTGAAAATACTTTTTCTTGATTTATTCCTAAAATTTCTGTTGATGAGAAAATTGCACCTTTACCATTATCATTATTTATCATTAATAATTCACTTTCATCAAAAATAAAACAATTTTGAACTACTTCTGATGTTTTAATTTCTACTCCTTCTGGAATTGCTCTATATGATTCAGAACAAATTTGTGATGATGGGATAATCACTTTTACATCTAGATTTCTTCTCATTACTACTAATAATTGATCTTTACATTCTGCCAATAATCCTAAACCTATTTGGTCTGTCATTATTTTTATTGATGATTTTGAACCTTCAATCATTGTTTGAAGTTGAGTCAAAACTTTGTTTGCACTAATATGAAAATATCTTTTTTCTTCTGAACCTCTTGATTTTCTACTCTCTTCACTTGCTTTTTTTAAGTTTGACACTAATGTGTTCATTGCATTAACTTTGTTAATTTGTTCATTTATTGCATTATCAAATGCATCTTCTGGAGAAATTGCAGTACACATAATTGGTTTACTTTTTGAAATTATGACTAGTTTTTTATTTTGTAATTTTAGTAATGTGGGATAAGCTTTAGTCCTAGGAATCTCTGAATAATATGCTAATTCACTTGCAGAAATGGTTCCTTTGGAAATTAGTGCCACATAGGCTTGAGCTTCATACTTACTGAGCCCAAATTCCTCTAAACTTACAGTTAATACTTGCTCATTTACCATACTTGTCCTATTTTTGTTATTAGGTAAAATTGAGAGCTAAATTCGTTTACACTATTACTCAAAAAAAATCCAAATTGTAACTACTGATGGGTGTGACTGTGGTTACGAAAATTATTGTTACATCGTCCTCAAATACAAAATCTTTCTAAATTATATTATGTTAGTAAATTATACTCTTCATACAATAGAAACTGAGAATACTTTTCATTCTGTTACTTTAGTTCCTCGATTGAGTTATTCAGCACATTTACTAGATAATATCATTGAAACACTTCAAGGTAAAAGAATTGAATTAAAAACTGCTAACCAATATCTTGTTACTGATTTTAATTACGATGAACAATCTCATCTTAAAAGTCTTAAATTAGAGCATCTTTTAGTTTGTTCCTTAGAAATATTAGATAGGATTAAAAATCAAATTGGTTCCATATCTGGAATTAATAGTATTACTGAACTTCTCCCTTCATCCATTCCTATGATTAGAATAATTAGTGCAAAATTATTTGTACTATTTCCTGATTGTAGTCAACTATTGTCTGAACTATCCGTACATCTTGGTAGTATTGTTATTGATTCTGCTGTTTTGACTAAAGCACGCTTTGATTTTAGTAAATCTAATCATGTTTGTTCAACATTACTTGATGAAGTAAAATTGATGGCTAACTCTAAATTAAATAAGCAGTATCCTCTAGTTGATTTTTTTAAATTATTGAATGTCTGATCATGTTAAATTCTAAATCTAATTTCATAAATGACATTGAACGTGTTCGCTCTTTTTCTTCTGTAATTGAAAAAAAACTTTCTGAAATGAAACCTTCTGATGGGTATAAAATTGATAAATTAACTTTAGATGAATTACAGGATTTGGATAAAATTGTTGGAATTGCTGATTTTATGCTCACAAAATATGCTGATAAAAAAGAAATGTACTCAATTTTAAAGAATTTTACCTCGATAATTACTGCATCTGCTGATTCTATGGGTAATTTGGATGATGAAATTTCTGAATTAATTCTTTCTTCTGAGGATTCTATTAACAAAGTTAAGGATTTACATAGTAATATCCACAATAAATCTGATTTTAATAAGAAATATTGTGATGGTCCTGATTATAATAGTGCTGAAACGAGTCCAATAAATTTAACCAATTTTGCGACAGAGATTAACACAGTACAATACCAACAAAATTCTTCAGGACATAATACAAGGTTAATGATATGAGTCTAGCACCACAAGAATTAGAAAATACTGCAAGCAAATATGCTTCACAGGCAATTAAATTTGATTCCCAAGGTGCTCGTGGAATGGCTATTAGTAACTACCAACAAGCAATTGATGCTCTTGTAAAATTATTGCAATTATATCCTAACAGCAAATTAAATCAAATTTACAAAGATAGATGTAATTCTTATCATAATCGAATTTGTTCATTACAACAATCTCGTGGTGTGGAGCCTGCAGTAGATCCAGAAGCTTCTGATTCTGACCAAAAAGCATCTGTAAAAAGACAAGAAGACGAAAATGATTTTGAAGAACTTGTTATGAAAGTAAAACCTGATGTGACTTGGGACCAAGTGATTGGATTAGATGAAGCAAAAAGTGCATTACGTGAATCTATTGTTTATCCTACAAAAAGACCTGACTTATTTCCACTAGGATGGCCTAAAGGAATGTTATTGTATGGTCCTCCAGGAACTGGAAAAACAATGTTAGCAGCCGCGACCGCAAATGAGATGGATGGTTATTTCATCAATGTCGATGCATCATCTTTAATGAGTAAATGGTTAGGTGAAGCAGAAAAAAATGTTGCAAAATTATTTGCTATGGCAAGAAAATATGCTGAGAAAGAAGGCAAAGCTGTGATTTTATTTGTAGATGAAGTTGATTCTTTACTTGGTGCTAGAAGTAGTGAAGTTGGAGGTGAAGTTAGAACCAAAAATCAATTCCTTACTGAAATGGATGGAGTAAATGGAAAAGGAAAACAATTAATGCTTTATGTAATTGGTGCTACCAATAAGCCTTGGAGCCTTGATGCACCATTTCTTAGAAGATTCCAAAAGAGAATCTATGTTAACCTTCCAACTCAAGATGCCAGAGAAAATCTGTTTGATCAATATACTGCAAAATTAAATAAAAATTCAACTGTGAGTTCTGCACAATTAGCAAAATTATTTGATGGTTACAGTGCAAGTGATATTAAGGATGTATGTCAGGCTGCACAAATTAAAACTGTTCATGAAATTTTTGACTCTCCAGATTATCACGAACCTATTGAAGGTGAGGCCCGAATTCAACCAAGGTCTTTAACTGCAGATGATTTTAAAAATATCATGTCTAGAAGAAAACCTAGTGTTTCACTTGAAATGATTCGGGCATATCACAAATGGAGTGAAGAATTTCAAGCCCTCTGACAGGTTGGACTTCTAACTGCGATCATTTTTTAAATCATTTTTTTGACAAAAAACTTAAATTCACTTTGATTGAGACTTTACGAGGGTCACAATAACTACAAAGAAATCCAATCACGCAAAAAAGTTTGGAAAGCTAATTTTTGACGATGGTACTGTTATTGATGGCGAAGGATTTGGCTATTCAACAATAACTTTTGGTGAAATTGTATTTAATACTGGGATGGTTGGTTACACTGAAGCTCTAACCGATCCATCATATAATGGTCAACTACTAACTCTAACTTATCCTTTAGTTGGAAATTATGGGGTACCTGATCCTTCTATTAAAGACAAAGACGGAATTTCTAAATATTTTGAATCCGATAAAATTCAGATTCGTGGATTAGTAATTCACGAACTATCCTTGACTGCAAGTCATTGGAATCTTTTTATGACTTTAGACGAGTGGATGTATAACGAAAAAGTTCCAGGAATTTCTGGAATTGATACTCGAGCATTAACTATGAAACTTCGAAATAGCGGTGTTATGATGGCTGCATTAGTTGTATCTGATTCAGAAATTAATGTTGAAGAAATAAAAAAACAACTTGCATCTGCAACACATTATGACTCTGAGCAGTTCATGGATGCTGTATCTACAAAACATGAAAAAATTTTTGGCAATGAGGATCAAAGCGTAGTTGTAGTTGATACTGGTGCTAAAAATGCAATTTTAAGAAATGTTCGTGAAATTGGTTATAAGGCAATTTTGGTTCCTTGGAATACTTCATATGAAAAAATAATGTCATACAACCCAAAGGGTGTGGTATTAAGTAGCGGTCCTGGTGATCCTCAAAAATGTCCGGACACTATTATTGTTGCAAAAAAATTAATTGAAAATAATGTTCCCACATTGGGTATTTGTTTAGGTGCACAAATTATAGGAATTGCTGGCAATACTGACACTTACAAATTAAAATATGGTCACAGAGGACAAAACAAACCTTGCATTGATCTTGATAATAATCAAGTATATGTCACTAGTCAGAATCATGGTTATGGCATTACTCCCGAATCTCTCGCAAAATCTGATTTTGATTTATGGTTTACAAATGCTGATGATAAAACAGTTGAAGGAATAAAACATAAAACACAAAGTTGTATTGCCGTACAATTTCATCCTGAAGCCGCACCCGGTCCAAATGATTGTAAATTTATTTTTGAAACCTTGAAAAATTTAATGGAGTCTAAAAAAAATGCCAAAAAATGAGTCTTTAAAAAAAATTCTTGTTCTTGGTAGTGGTGCAATAAAAATTGGTGAAGCTGGAGAATTTGATTATTCTGGAAGTCAGTGTTTGAAAGCAATTCATGAGGACGGTATCAATAGTGTTTTGATAAATCCTAACATTGCAACAATACAAACTGATACGAGATTTGCAGATAAGGTATACTTACTTCCAGTAAATGCTGAATATGTAGAATCAATAATAGAAAAAGAAAGACCTGATGGTATAATGTTGGCATATGGTGGACAGACTGCATTAAATTGTGGTGTTACTCTCGATGATTCTGGAATTTTACAAAAATACGGAGTTAATGTTCTTGGAACCCAAATCCCTGGTATCAAAAGAACTGAGGATAGACAACTTTTCAAGGATTCTATGAAACAATGTGGAATGCCAGTTTTAAAAAGTAATACTGTGACTAATTTTATTGATGCAAAAAGAACTGCGGAGGAATTATCCTATCCTGTAATTGTACGTGTTGCATACACTTTAGGTGGAAGAGGCGGAGGTGTTGCCTATAATGAAATTGAACTTCATGAGATTGTTGAACGTGGTCTAAAAGCTAGTTTGGTTGGTCAGGTATTAGTTGAAGAATACATTGGTCATTGGAAACAAATTGAATATGAAGTTATGCAAGATTATGACGGAAATAATGTAATTGTTTGTAATATGGAAAATGTTCTTTCCATGAAGGTCCATACTGGGGATAATATTGTAGTTGCACCTTCACAAACTATTGATAATCATGAATATCATATGTTGCGTTCAGCTGCATTACGTGCAACAAAACATGTTGGAATTGTAGGCGAATGTAATATACAATATGCTCTTGATTCTGATTCTGATAGGTATGTTGCAATTGAAATAAATCCTAGACTTTCACGTTCATCTGCACTTGCAAGTAAGGCAACTGGTTATCCATTGGCATACATGTCTGCAAAAATTGGGTTAGGTTATAATTTGTCTGAACTTGTAAACAGAATTACAAAAAGTACTACCGCTTGTTTTGAACCTTCATTAGATTACATTGTATGTAAACATCCTAGATGGGATTTTGAAAAATTTGAACTTGTAAATAGAAGATTAGGACCAACTATGAAATCTGTTGGTGAGGTCATGGCTGTTGGTCGAACATTTGAAGAATCATTTCAAAAAGCAATTCGTATGTTGGACATTGGTAATGATGGTTTGGTGTTAAATCGTTCCAATGGTGAAAAATACACTGAAGAAGAAATTGAATACAAACTTTCTCATCATGATGATCACATTCTTTATCATGTTGCAATTGCCTTGAAAATGGGAATTTCTGTAAATCGAATTTATGAACTATCTACAGTTGATCCTTGGTTTATTGAAAAAATACAAAATATTGTTAATATTGAAGAAAAACTAAAAAATTCTGAATTGAATGTCTCTTTACTTTGGGAGGCTAAAAAAATGGGATTTGCAGATAAGCAAATCGCTCGTGCTAAAGGTAAAACTGCTGATGAAATACGTGATTTAAGAAAGAATTTAGGTGTGATTCCCTCTGTTAAACAAATTGATACTTTGGCTGCCGAATGGCCTGCTGTAACAAATTATCTATATTTGACTTACGGTGGCAATTCTAATGATGTAGTAATTCCTAAAAATGAAAATGGTATTGTTGTGCTTGGTGCAGGACCTTATCGTATAGGAAGTAGTGTCGAATTTGATTGGGGAACTGTCAATATGGTTTGGGGTTTACAAGAAAATGGTGAAAAGAATGTCTCTGTAGTTAATTGTAATCCTGAAACTGTTTCAACTGATTATGATATTTGTACAAGATTATATTTTGAAGAATTAACTCAAGAAAGAATTTTGGATATTTCTGATTTTGAAAATCCAAAAGGTATCATTACGTGTGTTGGTGGACAAACTGCAAATAATCTTGCTCCTGGACTTGCAAAACATGGTGTAAATATTATGGGAACAAGTGCTTATGATGTTGATAGAGCTGAAGACCGCTCAAAATTTAGTGCAGAACTTGATAAACTTCATATCCAACAACCTCGTTGGCAAGCATTTTCAAATCTTAATGAAGCAAAAACTTTTGCACAAGAGGTTGAATTTCCTGTAATTGTTAGACCCTCATATGTTTTATCTGGAGCTGCAATGAAAGTTGTTTGGTCGCAAGAAGAACTAAAAACATATGTCAAAAATGCAACTGATGTTTCTCCTGATCATCCAGTTGTAATTTCAAAATTTATGTTAAATTCTCTTGAAGTTGATGTTGATGGTATTAGTAATGGCAAAGAAGTTGTAATTGGCGCAATAGTTGAACATATTGATAGTGCTGGTGTTCATTCTGGTGATGCAATGATGGTAATTCCTCCATGGAGATTAAATAATAAAATTATTGAAACAATTAATGAATATACTAAGAAAATTGCATTAACTTTTAACATTCGTGGTCCATTTAATCTTCAATTTTTAATCCACGATGACCATGTTTACGTGATAGAACTCAATATTCGTGCCTCGCGTTCAATGCCTTTTGTATCTAAACTTGTAAAATTGAATTTAATTTCTCTTGCATCTAAAGCAATTTTGAATAAACCTTTACCTAAAATTCCTGAAAATAAATGGCAAAAAATTACCAATTATGGAATTAAAGTTCCACAATTTTCTTTTATGCAATTAGAGGGTGCAGATATTACTTTGGGCGTAGAAATGCAATCCACTGGTGAAGCAGCATGTTTTGGAAACAGTTTCTATGATGCATTATCTAAAGGACTAATATCTGTTGGATATCGTTTGCCTAGTACTGGAAATGCACTTGTAACTATTGGCGGTTCACAAAATAAAGAAAAACTACTTCCTACAATTGCAAAATTAAAAGAATTGGGATTCAACATTATGGCAACTGAACATACTGCCGAATTTTTTGAAGAAAAAGTTGGTCAGATTGAAATTGTTCATAAAATTTCAGAACCCGAAAGAAAACCCAATATCACAGATTTACTTTATGAGCAAAAAATTGATTTTATAATTAATATTCCAAGTACTTCAACATTAGAAAAATATGTTGGAATGTTAAATGATGAATATCTAATTAGAAGAAAATCTCTGGAATTGGGAATTCCTGTTTTAACTACTCTTGAACTAGCAGATGCTTTTGTCAAAACTTTAGAATGGCTTAAAGACAATCACACTACTAGGGAAGCAATTGAACCTTATGATAAATTTGAATAATTTATTTTATTATTTAAATTGAATATTTTCAAAGTTATTATTATCAAACATCAAGGTTATACCTGAGATATGTAATTAATCCATATGAGTAAGGATCATGACCGGATTGAATTATTAGTTTCTGAAAAACGTGTTAAATTGCATTTTTTTGAGCCTAGTAAACGAAAAATTTGGACTGTTGTTGGAAAAGGTAAAGAACATTGGGTTGATCCTGATGATTGTTTTTGCTCTTGTCCTGGATTTTATTTTGGATCCATAAACGGTAAAAATACTTGTTATCATTTAGATTCTATTCAATTCGCTAAAAATAGAAATAAAGTTGAACAGATTATTTTTTCTGATGATGAGTTTTCTGATTTTATATCTGGATTAATTTTTGATTTATGATTATTTATTATTAGAACGTATTATAAAGTAGAAATTTAATTCATAATTATGAATGATGAAAAACTAAATTTAGAAATTGAAAAAATTGCCAATCTTATGGTTCATGATGATCTATCTTTAGATGAACAGGACGTAACAAAATTAGAAAAGTATAGGGATCAAATTAAAATTGATTGTAATCTTAATGATGAGGAGGCTATGGAGCTTGTTTATGAAACATTGATTTATAGAAAATTAAAAAATTCGGATTCCAGTGATATGTTAGAAAAAGGCACTGATTTTGGTGCTGGATTTAGTTGACGAATTACAATTGAACTGTGTCTATATCGTCTTTTGAAACTCCCTTCCAAAGACCAATCACTCCTTCTGGTTCAACTTGATCAACTTTAGTGATTTGTTGAATCTTTATGTGATCTGGATTTGGTGGCATCCACAACATTGCCATGTAGTCGCCAACATTTCCAACTTTAGTTGGTATTGCCATTATGACTTTTTCATTTGTGAATCCTTTTGAAATTAGAGCATTCATTGCTTTTTCTCTAAGATTCATTTTTCCATGTAGGAACAAATAGACATCTTTTTGATTATCGATTTTTGCCATAAACCCAATAATTTGCTAAGCTAAATCAATCTTTCCTGATCTACTGTGTGCCAAAAAGGGTTAAATTACAATAAACGAAATTTCAACTATGAAAATATTTACTGTAGGAAGTAAGTCATTTGTAACTAGTTTCCAATTGGCAGGAATTCCTGGTATTATTTCTGAAACTCCTGATAAGGCTTTGACTGAAATTAGAAAATTAACTGATGATTCTGATGTTGGGTTAGTTTTAGTTAGTGACGATATTACTTCATCAATTAATGATGAATTAACCACTTTAAGGGCAAAAAAATCTACTCTCGTTTTTGCATTACCTGCAACTGGAAGTGAAAAAACAGAAGTTGATTATAGAGTAATGTTGAAAAAAATTCTTGGTGTCTAGTTATTTTTGTGCGTCAGCATATTTCATATAATTACCAAACGATTGACATTTGATTTAATCTACTTATACTCAATTTTTTAAAGATACGTCATGAAAACTGCATCTGTAAAGGGACCCTCAATAATATCTGTAGATGAAACTGAAAAACCTATTTTGCATTCTGGTGATATTTTAGTTCAAATGCATGCATGTGGGATTTGTGGTTCTGATTTAGAAAAGGTATTTGGCCAATACGGTCAACCTTCAATGCGTCTTGGTCATGAACCTGCAGGAGTAATTTTAGATGTTGCTTCTGACGTTGTTGATTTTAAAAAAGGTGATAGAGTATTTACTCATCATCATGTTTCATGTTATGATTGTCACTTTTGCAACCATGGCAATGAAACAATGTGCAAAAAATATTCTGAAACGAATTTGTTCCCTTGTGGTCTATCTGAAGAATATGTTGTACCTGCTTGGAATGTTTCGCATGGTGGTGTTTTAAAAATTTCTGATTCATTGAGTTTTGAAGAAGCTGCAATGGTTGAACCTTTGGCATGTTGTGTTAGAGCATGGAAAAAATGTCTCTGCCATCAAGGTGATTCTACTGCAATTTTTGGAGTTGGTTCAACTGGAATGATGCATGTTATGCTTGCTCAAGCAAAAAAGTTTTCTAAAATATTTTGTTTTGATGTAAATGATTTTAGATTAGATTTTGCAAAAAAATTCCATATTACTGAGTCTATTAATTCCACGGATAAAAATAGAAAACAAAAGATTCTTGATCAAACTAATGGACTGGGTGTAGATGTTGCAATTGTTGCAACTAGTAGTCTTAAAGCCCTAGAAGATGCAATTGACATGGTTAGAAAGGGCGGAACTGTGATGATGTTTGGTGTTCCCTCTAAAGGTGCCATGATTAATTTAGACATGAGCAAAGTTTACTCTAAGGAAGTTACTCTTGTTACTAGTTACGCTGCATCTGATACTGATACTAAAGCTGCACTTGAATTAATTGAATCATCACAAATTGATGTTAAACAATTAATCACTCACACCTATTCTATATCTGATTCTCAAAAAGCATTTGATCATGCTAAAACTGGTGATAATGCTATGAAAATTATTATTACAAAATAAGAAAGGCTTAAGAGGGTATTTTTTTTATTTCAAAATTGAAGATATATGGATTGGGGTTTAAAAAATAGATTATCTAGAATTATCAGACCACATAATAATCGTGCATTAATGTTGGCAGTAGATCATGGTTATTTTCTTGGTCCAACTGAAAAATTAGAAGTACCAAAACAAGTTATTGCACCTCTTTTGAAATACTGTGATTCTTTAATGGTCACACGAGGAATTCAAAGAACCTCTGTACCTGCAACTTCTGATACTCCAATAGTATTGAGAGTATCTGGCGGCTCAAGTATTATTGGTGATGATTTATCTCAAGAGGATATCACTGTATCTTTAGAAGATGCAATTCGTCTAAATGCTAGTGCAGTTGCAATGTCTATTTTTGTTGGTTCAAAATATGAATACCAAACCATTGTAAATCTAGGAAAAATAGTTAATGAAGCTGAAAGATATGGAATGCCTGTTTTAGCTGTCACTGCAGTTGGTAAGGAGTTGGGTAAGGATGCTAGATACTTGTCATTGGCATGTCGTATTGCTGCAGAACAAGGTGCGCATATTGTTAAAACATACTATTGTGATAATTTTGAAAAAGTTGTTCAATCATGCCCTGTACCAATTATTGTTGCAGGTGGAAAAAAAATTCCTGAACGTGATGCTTTACAATTAACATTCAATGCCATTAAATCTGGTGCTGTGGGTGTTGATATGGGTAGAAATATTTGGCAATCTGAACATCCTGTTGCAATGATTCAGGCTACAAGATCAATTATTCATGGAAATTCTAATGTTGAACAGGCTTACAATCTTTACAAAAATTTAGCTGCTAAAAACAAATCAACAAAACCAAGCACCACTAATCAAAATAAATCAACAAAACCAAGCAGCACTAATCAAAATAAATCAACAAAACCAAGCACCACTAATCAAAATAAATCAACAAAACCAAGCACCACTACAGAAAATAAATAATCATTTTAAATCACTTATCGATTTTTGATAAATGAATATGTGCAATTTTCCATGTTGGTTGCTTTACTAAAACGAACGTTGCACGTCCATTAATTACCATGTGTTCTCCGGTGAATGCTTTATTGTCTACTAACATTCCTTTTTGCATTAATTCCAATGCTACAATTGCAAAATTTTCAAAAATACTAATTTTTGGGTTTTTTATTTCATAATTATAATCTGATATACTGATAAATCTTAATTCTTCTAATTCAATAGTGGTTTGATAATCTTTAAGATCATATGGTGGTAAATCACTAAAACTTGAAAATTTATTATCATTCAAATGGATCTCTCTTAACTTACTTAGATCTTTTGTAATTCCTGCTTCAAATAACGTTTCTATAATTTTAATAATTTCTTCATTATCTGTCAAAATGATTACTTAAAATGCAAAAATTATATGTTTAAATCTTCTGTATTTGATTTTTAGAGTTCTCCTATGATTTTACATGAATGCCTAATTTTTTAGTATAAATTTATTAGATTTATACAAATGTTATGATTTTTTAAGAGGATAAATTTATCATCATCTGTACATACAAATGAAAAATAAAAGAAGCAAATTACAAATTTACTTTGATGTTATTTCTGCAATTTTGCTTGAAAAACAAAATAATGAACAAGTCTCTAAAACAAGACTTCAACACAAATCAAATACCTCATATGATAAACTATTGAAATATCTTGATGAAATGAGTGAAAAAGGATTAATCAAAATGGAAAATGAAATTTATACTACTGAATTAGGTATTAAATTTCATCAGGATTATTCTAGTATTAATGAATTAATCAATGAAATCACTCAAAGACTTAGCTAAACAAAATTATATTTTTTTACTTTATTGTCTTTTGTAACAAATAGTATTTCATGATGTGAATCAAGCAAATTTTTCATAAATTCTGCTGCTATTTCTTTATTAACACTTGGAACATGAAATGAACAGATAAAATTTCCTGGAATTTTGTGGAAACTATCGTCTACACATTGCTCTATTTCTTGCATTGATTGTGTTTTTTTCTCAGTATTAAAATCAAAATAATGTGTCGAAACTACTCTAATTTTTTTATCTTGTGGTAATAAATCCACTTTGGCTAAAATCATTTTTTCATAATCTTCAAATTCCTTTGGAATTGTAATGATATTTAGTAAACCGTTTTGGATATTTTTTTTAACATCAATTCCGAATTTTTCCATATTTTGTTCTAATTTTTCTGGATTATTGGTTGTATAGAAACAAGTATTATTTTTATCCAAACCTGTTTTGATAAATTTGAATTCTATCTCTTCTGCTTTTTTTTGCTCTTCATGAAATAATAGAATATGTGCATTATCTAATGACTCTAAATACTCATTACTGATCTCTGTATAACTCATTTTAACAACACTTTTCAATAATTGAACTATTAATGCATTTTTATTTTTTCTATTTAGTGCTAAATGATAATTTCTTTCTATTTTGATTTCAAGATTCATTTATTTTGATAACACTTTGGTACTCCCCTAGGTGCGTAATCACCTTAAATACATATGACATTTGTATTTATTGGCATATTTGAGAATCAAGTCTATTCGTGGAAAAAAATATCTTTATTTGGTAAAAAGTGAATGGAATGCTAAGAAAAGGACTTCAAAACAGACTATTATCAAGTATTTGGGAATTGAATCTGATGTTTCAATAAACGATATTCCTTCCGAGTTTCGTGACTCTAAAATAATCACTGAATACTTTATGAATCAAAAATACTTTCAACCTACTGTTCAAAATGAAATTTCTGCAAAACTTCAAAACGAGTTACTTTCATCATTTAAGAATGCTGATTATATTGGTGCAAATTCTTTACTTGAATCTTACACAAAAATTTATGGATTTGAATCATTTCTAAATGAGATTTTAACTCCTTTGATTTATGAAATAGACTCATTAGGTAATTCTAAAAAAATTGATTTAGGTACTCAAACCACATGCTATAATACAATACAGGATTTAATTAATTTCGTTTTGGAAAATAATTCTTATCCATTAAATAAGAAAAATATTCTAATCTGTATGCCTTATGGCGAACAACACACATTGGGTACAAAAATTCTTGAATTTCAACTTTTATCCAAAGGAAATACTGTTACAAATCTTTCTCCATTTACTCCTGTTTCATCTATTTTGGAATCAATTCAACATACTAATCCTGATTGTATATTTGTCTCTATTACATTAGATGAAAATATTTTATCTGCACAAAGAATGATTCAAAAAATTAATGAACAATATGCAATCCCAATTATTGTTGGAGGACAAGCAATCAAAAATGGTTCTGATAATTGGAATACTACTATTGGAAAAAATCTCACAGTTGGAAATATTTTAAAACTCCTTCAATCTAAGAAACTCGAAATTCCTCCTACCGTATAATTATTTTAATTTTTTATTTGTCTTTTTTACAGTTTTTTCACTCATTTTTGTTTTAATTTGATACAGTTTTGGTTTTATTGACTTTTTACTAGTAAATACTATATAATTTCTAAAAATTACTCATAATATCATAAAATTAATACCTTAAAACATTTTAAATTATGGAGAAAAATAAATCAATATTATGGAAACGATGACTGGTGCAAAAGCCTTGATGACGGCTATGGAAAAAGAGGGTGTCAAACAAGTATTTGGATTACCTGGAGGTGCAAATCTTCCAATGTATGATGAATTTGCACGATGTAATATCCGACATATTTTGGTAAGACATGAACAATCTGCATCACATATGGCTGATGGATTTGGTCGTGTTAGTAGAAGACCTGGAGTCTGTTTTGCAACTTCTGGTCCTGGAGCTACAAATATTTTAACTGGCCTTGCAACTGCACAAGCTGATTCATCTCCTATGATTGCTGTAACTGGCCAAGTACCTGTTGCAATGATTGGAAGAGATGCATTTCAAGAAAGTGATATTATTGGAATGGCAAACCCTGTTGTTAAATATGCATTTCAACCAAGATTACCTCAAGATGTTCCTGAGGCAGTAAGAAAAGGATTCTACATTGCTCAGACTGGTAGACCTGGACCTGTACTTATTGATGTTCCAAAAGATGTTCAGCAAAATGAATCTCCAATGGAATTTCCTAATGAATTTAAAATACAGGGTTATCATCCTTGGACTGATCCTGATATTGCTTCTATTGAAAAAGCAATTGACATGTTACTTAATTCAGAAAAACCAATTATTTTAGCTGGTGGTGGAACAATTATTTCATCAGCATTTGCAGAATTACAATCTATTGCAGAAACTCTTATGCTTCCTGTAGTTACAACTTTCAAAGGTAAGGGTTCATTTCCTGAAAATCATCCTTTATCTTTAGGTCCAATTGGAATGCATGGTCATGCTGAAGCAAATAGAATGATGGCTGAGGCTGATTGTGTCTTAGCAATTGGAACTAGATTTTCAGATAGATCTGTTGGAACTTTTGAAGCTTTTGAAAAACGATTAAAAATTATTCATATGGATGTTGATCCAGCTGAAATTGGTAAAAATCAAACTACTAGTGTAGCTGTAGTTGGTGATGTTCGTGCATCTCTTAGAGTGATGGTAAAATTACTTTTGCAAAGAGCAGTTAAAAAAACTGAGGACTCTTTATGGATTAAACATGTTAGAGAAACTAAAGAATACTGGAAAGAGAATCTAAAACTTCATCCTGGTGAGATGGGGGCTGCAAAAATTTTAAGAAAACTTAGAGAATTATTGCCAAAGGAATCTATTGTAACTACTGAAGTTGGTCAACATCAAATGTGGGCATCATTGTTTTATGACGTAATTCAACCTGGAACCTTCTTTAGTTCTACTGGACTTGGTACTATGGGTTGGGGATTTCCCGCATCTATAGGTGCAAAAGTTGCAAGACCTGAAGTTCCTGTTGTTGATATAGCTGGAGATGGTAGTTTTAGTATGACTGAAAATTCTCTTGCAACTGCAGTACTAGAAGATATTCCTGTAATTGTATTTGTATTAAATAATTCTTCATTGGGTATGGTTGCTCAATGGCAAAGGACTTTCTATAACCGACGAATGATTGGAGTTGATCAAGGTGGTTGTCCTGATTATGTTAAACTAGCTGAATCTTATGGAGCTCAAGGAATTAGAGCACAGTCTATGGATGAACTTGATAAAGCAATAAAATCTGCATTAAGTAGCGACGTTGCAACAGTAATTGATATTCCTATAGATCCTGAAGAAGACGTGTTGCCATTTGTAGCACCTGGGACTTCTCTTTCTGATATGATTTTACCTTCTTAGTGATAATGATGTGGGCTATTCTTTCTGTTTTAGTTGAAAACAAACCGGGTATTTTGTTTAAAGTAACTCATCTTTTTAGATCTCGAAATTTCAATATTGATAGTATTTCTGTTGGAACTACTGATGATCCTAATTATTCTAGAATGACTATTACTACATATGGTGATGAAAAACAAGTTGAACAAATTGTAAAACAACTTGATAAAATGATTGATACTGTTGAAGTGAAGCATTTAGATGAATACAAAACTGTATTTCGTGAACTCTGTCTTTTTAAGCTAAAACTTAGTAATGCTAATGATAGTATGGAAGTTAATAAATTGGCAAATGCATTTGGCGGTAAAGTACATGATGTTAAAAAGGATTCAATTATGGTTGAGATAACTGCAACTCCAGATCAAATTAAGGCGTTTGAAGAACTGGCCAAACCTTTTGGAATTCTTGATGTTGCTAGAACTGGTATTGCTGCTTTGCAACGGAGCGGAGCTTGAAAGTTAGAATATTTGATACTACATTAAGAGACGGAGAGCAAACTATTGGAGTTTCTTTATCTCCAGATCAGAAATTATCTATTGCTAAAAAACTTGATGAGCTTGGTGTTGATGTAATAGAAGCTGGGTTTCCAGTAATTTCTGATGGTGAAGCAAAAGCAGTTAAGATGATTACTAGTGAAGGATTATCTTGTGAAATTGCAGGATTGACAAGAACTATCAAAAGTGATATTGATGCTGCTGTTGATGCAGGATTAAATTATATTCACACATTTATTGCAACTTCTGATATTCACTTACAGTATAAACTTCAAATGACTAGAGATCAAGCACTTCAGAAAGCAATTGATGCAGTTGAATATGGTAAATCTCGTGGATTACAAGTTGAATTTTCAGCTGAAGATGCTACTAGAACTGATAGAGAATTTTTGAATAAAGTATTTAGTGAAGTTGCAAAAGCAGGAGCTGATAGAATTGATATTCCTGATACCGTTGGATATGCTACTCCTGAATACATTGCAGATATTACTAGAGATGCAATTAATGCAACAAAACTTCCAGTCAGTGTTCATTGTCACAATGATTTTGGATTAGCTGTTGCAAATGCATTATCTGGAATCCATGCTGGTGCTTCATGTGCTCATGTTACAATTAATGGAATTGGTGAACGTGCCGGCAATGCTTCATTAGAGGAACTTTCAATGGCATTACAATGTTTGCCTCAAGATCAGAAATATGAAACTAACATAAAATCTAAATTAATTTATGATACTTCAAGATATATTTCAAAAATTATAGGAATTAAAGTTCAGCCAAATAAGGCCATTGTTGGAGATAATGCATTTGGACATGAATCTGGAATTCATACTCATGGCGTTTTAAATAATCCTCTTACCTACGAGCCTATTAGTCCTGAATTAGTTGGTAGAACTAGAATACTTCGAATTGGTAAACATGCTGGAATTCATGGAATGAATGCAATGCTTGATGAATTTGGAGTTAAAACTAATGAAGAACAATCAAAACAAATTCTTGAAAAAATTAAATTCTTAGGTGATCAAGGAAAACAAATTACCGATGTTGAATTACTTTCTATTGCAAGTGATGTTCTAGGTGAAACAGGAATTAAACGCATTGTACAATTATCTGGTTTCTCTGTTTCTACTGGAATTGGAATCATGCCGTATGCATTTGTTAAATTAAACATTGATGGTGAAGATTTCATTGGAACTGATTATGGCGTTGGGCCTGTTGATGCTGCATTAAATGCAATTCAGAAAATTACTGGAAAGGTTTCTGAGTTAAAAATAACTGATTATGGACTGGCATCCATATCTGGTGGCTCAACTGCATTATGTGAAGTTACCATAACTGTTGAAGATCCTCATGGTAATTCTGTATCTGCAAAATCTATTGGTGAGGATATTGTTACTACTAGTGTAAAAGCTGTTATTGACGGAATTAATAGAATTATGCTTAAAAAAATGCTTAAAGAAAAACAGATAAAGTAAATTTTGTTATTGTTGTGATATCATGTATAAAATTTCATTAATTACGGGTGACGGAATTGGACCTGAACTATCTGAATCAGCAATATCCATATTAAATACAATTAGCGATAAATATAAAATTAAATTTGAAATTTCTAAATTAATTGCTGGTGATAAAGCTCTTGAACAAACCGGAAAAGCTCTTCCAGATGAAGTAATTGAAATTATAAAAAAATCTGATGTCTGTCTTAAAGCTCCTGTTGGCGAAAGTGCTGCTGACGTAATTGTTGTTTTGAGGAGAATGCTTGATCTTTATGCCAACATTCGACCATCAAAATCATATCCACATATGCCTGCATTGCGTGATGATATTGATATGGTAATTGTTAGAGAAAATACAGAAGATCTTTACATTGGAAAAGAATTCAGCTTGGGTGATTCTGCAGTTGCTTTAAGAATTATTTCTGAACATGCATCAAAAAGAATTGCAAAATATGCTTTTGAAACTGCCAGACAACGTAATTCAATGAAAAAAGTTACCTGTGTTCATAAATCTAATGTGATGCGTATTACTGATGGATTATTTGCAAAAGCTTGTAATGATGTTTCAACAGAATATCCTGATATTAAATTTGAAGAAATGTATGTTGATGCATGTGCTATGAATTTAATTCGTCAACCGCAAAAATTTGATGTTATAGTAACTACAAATCTTTTTGGTGATATTTTATCTGATGAATCTTCTCAGGTTGTTGGAGGATTAGGAATGGCTCCTGCAGCAAATCTTGGTGATAATTTTGCATTGTTTGAACCTGTTCATGGCGCTGCATTTGACATTGCTGGACAAAATATTGCAAACCCCTCATCGTTTTTACTTTCAATTAAAATGATGCTTGATTGGTTGGGTGTAAAACATAATGATCCAAAATGTTTTGAAGTAGCCAAAAAATTGGAATCTACTATATTTGATTTGGTAAAATCTGGAATTAAAACTAAAGATATTGGTGGTGATAAGACTACTGTCGAATTTACAAAACAAATTACTGACAATCTCTAAAATTACCAATTTTTATTAGTTGCATATTTTCCTTATTTTGTATGGTAGTTTGTTGTATCTGTAAAATTACTCCTGGCACATTAAAGATTAAAGATGGTAATCCAAAGTATATAGGAAAACCTGTTTGTGCAGAATGTGAAGGCTACAGAAAACTTTTGAAAGATACCAAGTAATTAGATGAAACCTCTATTTCTTTGATAATGTAGTAAATAGACTATTTTGCTTGAGGCTTGTTTTGTTTTGCCCACTCTTCGTACATTTTCATTAATTCATCCACATCCTTTCCGTCTTCAGAGTACGTGACAATTACTCCAAATGTGCCTTTTTTATCATGACCTCTTGCAAAATATCCCCAAAATGAGTCAGGTAATTTCTGAAAACTGTTTGAATCATGGGATACTCCTATCAGATTATTGCCAATTACTTCGATGACTTTTTTTGCATCCTCTTTTTCTATCATAACTTATCAATAATTTGTTATAATAAAAATCTGAATGTCTGTGCCTAGTGCTATGATATCATTATTTTTACAAAAAGGTTATTGCTATCTTCTGCAATTTAGATCAACTTGGATTGTCTTCAATGTAATGGAAAAGGAAAGTACATGAATGAATTTGGTTTAATGGAGAAATGTACTTTTTGTAAAAACCCTGATTTAAGTTTTGGATAAAATGTTAATACTATAATATTTCATAATTCCAAAATTTAAAATTTTTACACAAGAGAAAAAAGATGGAAAACCTTGTACCTAAATTAATACTAACATGAATTGTTTTGTCATACGGCACACTACTAAGCAGAGTTGATTATTTTCTTGCTATGTCAAAATAATATTTAATTCTGATCTTTTTTTAATTCCTTTTTGCTAACATGCCCACACTTTTTACATACATATCTGATGTCTCCTAAATTTAATTGATTTTTACGAATAAGCATCGTTACTGGTTGGTGACATTGTTTACAAACTCCATTGGGAAAATTACTATCATTCATGATTTTATTTAAAAATTACTAAATATAACCAATACTTAAAATTCTTTTGAAAACAAAATTAAATTTATGATTTTGCAATATCATAATCCTCTTTACCGTTGCCAAATTTTTGTGTAATAATTTTTACTCTATATTTTTTGCCTCTTTGAATGTCTTGTGCAAGTGTAGTTTGTTTGCCATTGTCAAAAAATTTTGCAACTATCATTTTTCTTGAAGTGTAAAATTTTTTTATACCCTCAAATTCCTCTTCAGTCTCAATATTTATCTCAGTGATAGTATCTTTTCCTACTTTACGTTCAACTTTTTCTATTTTTGTTATTGTAAAAACGCCTTTATCGTCAAGTTTTGATAGTGAGGCTTCTGCCATATTTATTAATAAAATTTATGGAATATGTGTCTTTGAATATAATCCCATTCTTTGTAGTGTCTTTTTTTAGTGGTATGTTTTGTAGATAATCATGGGATTATTTGCCAAATCGAAAGAAAAGTGCGACGCTTGTAACAAACCATTTGATGATATTGATGAATGTCGAGCTCATATGAAAAACGTGCACCCTGCAACTAAACCCTGTACAAAATGTGATGGATTAATGGCATGGGAAAGACAGAATACTCCTGCATATGCAAATTTGGTTTACATATGTCGCAAATGTGATTTTATTGGTGAAATGTGGAAATATTATTCAAAGTAATTTTATTGTAATCTATTTTTTAGATTCGGTTATGGTGACAATCTGTCTGGATCTCGTGGATACAGTACAACTTCACGAACATTATCTATTCCAATTAATGTAGTCATTAGTCTGTCTAATCCCATTCCCCAACCCGAATGTGGTGGCATTCCCCAATCAAATGTTTTAAGATGATCTGTAAATTGTGCAGGATCCAATCCTTTTTCTGATAGTCTGGCTTTTAATAACTCTGAATTGTGTAATCTAGTTCCACCTGATGATAATTCTAGATATCCATATTGTAAATCAAAAGAGCGTGATAGTGTGGCATCCTCATCTTTTTCTCTAATGTAAAATGGTTTGAGTTTCATTGGCCAGTCCATTAAAAAGAAAAATCCCGGATGATTATTTCCAATAATTCTTAGATGTGAATCTAATAAATCATCACCAAATTCAATTTTTTCTCCTGCCTGCTTTAGTTCTTTTACACATTGACTGTAAGTAATTCTTTCAAATGGTGTAGATGGAATTTCTATCACATGTTCAATTTCTTCTTGTTCTTTTTTACAATTTTCTGCTGTAAATTTGTAAACTGCAATAACTAATGTTTCTAATATATTCATGACGTCATTATAATCCATGAATGCAGCTTCGATATCTATACTGGTAAATTCAGTTAGATGTCGTCCTGTATGTGAGTTTTCTGCTCTGTAAAAATTTGCAATTTCAAATACTCTTTCTAGTCCAATAGTCATTTGTTCTTTGTATAGTTGAGGACTTTGAGCAAGATATGCTGTTTTTCCAAAATAATCTAATGAAAATAAATCAGCACCTCCTTCACTTGCAGTTCCAATAATTTTTGGTGTTGTAATTTCAATGAATTTTTTTTCAACTAATGTTTTACGTAATACTTGTAATACATAATGTCTTAATTTAAAAATGGAAGCCGTTTTTTGATTTCTCATATCTAGTGCACGATGATTTAATCTTGTGTCAATGTTACTTTCTAATCTTCCAATTGGGTCTACTGGTAATGGATGAATTGCTTTTGCTAATACTTCAATTTCTTCAGCTTTTATTTCAAATTTAAAATCTCTAGCTTTAGTTTCTTGAACAATTCCTTTGATACTGACAACACTTTGACGATTAATTTCTCCTAAGTTATCATTTAATTCTCCTTTTACGATTACTTGTGAAATTCCTGAAATATCTCGAAGAGTAATAAATGACATTTTTCCTAATTTTCTGAGATCCTCAATCCAGCCCCCCAATACTACTTCCTTTCCAATTAACTCCTCACTCAATTCTGATATATCGTGAGTTTTTACAAAAACCATCTTCTTCACTTACTCTCAAACTCTATTTCAATGTCAAGGTTTCGGGCATTTTTAACAATTTGTACAACTTTTTTGATATCTATTAGGAATTTTGGTGTCCATTCACCTAAAACAACTGGTTTAGGTAATTACCACCATGTCCAGGGTTTTCTCTCACATTGAGGACAAAGTAAAGCATTTTTTGCATCAAATTCACATGTTGGAAAATTCATTCAAATTATTTTTTTTATTTTTAATAATGTTGTTTATATGCTTTAATGAAAAATAATAATTCTAGTTTGGATGCAAAAGAAATATGACTTTGTTATTAATTAATGAATTATTTTCAAGATATTCTTCTTCTAAAGGACCTGTCTACGCAGTTGATGATGTATCATTTGAATTAGATTCTGGTGAATCTTTGGGAATTGCAGGTGAAAGTGCATGTGGAAAAAGTACCTTGGGATTATCATTAATGCGAATGCTATCTAACGGAAGTAATTTTGGAAAAATAATTTTTGATAACCATTCACTTTTAGATATGTCACAAAGTGAATTTGATAATAAATTTCGTTGGAAAAAAATTTCTATGATTTTTCAGGGTGCTATGAATTCTTTGGATCCTGTATTTACGATTGAACAACAATTTGTTGAAATTTTAAAACAACACAACTATGATGGAAATTTTAATGAATTAATCTTAAATTCAATTAATTCCGTCAATTTAGATATTAATGTTTTAAAAAAATATCCTCATGAACTAAGCGGTGGAATGAAGCAAAGAGTGATTATTTCAATGGCATTAATTTTAAAACCTAAATTTGTAATTGCTGATGAACCAACTACTGCATTAGATGTTCTAATTCAAGCACAAATTATTGATTTACTTAAAAAATTGAAAAAAGATGGAATGTCCTTTATGTTAATCACGCATGATTTAGCAGTTTTATCTGAAATTGCAGATAAGATTGGAATAATGTATGGTGGACAAATGATTGAATTTGGTTCTTCACAGGAAATTTATAAAAATCCTAAACATCCGTATACACAAGGACTTTTAGAGTCGATTCCTAGTCTTAAAGGAAATATTCCAAAATATATTCCTGGAACTCCTCCGAGTTTACTTGATGCCCCTACTGAATGTAGATTTATAGATAGATGTCCATTAGCTTTTGAACAATGTAAAAAACTTCCACCTAAATTTAAAACTGATACTGGTTATGTTAGATGTTGGCTGTATGAAAATCCAAAATAATATTTTTAATTTTGATATTGTAAATTCTTTTTGAGTTCCATGTGTTGAATTAAATTTCTTTACTTCTATTAGATTTCTGCAAATATTTTTTTAATTTTTTTATTCTTTCAATTTTTTAAGATACTTCAATTTTCTCTTTTACATTATAAGATAGATTTTAATCTAAATGTTATATTAAGTGGTTCTAAATTTATTTGACATCCGTGGTATTTCAAGATGCTTTTAATTTAATGAATGCTTTTTGACAATTGGCTGACATGAATCTATTATTCTTAACATTTCACTTCTAATTACTTTCTTATCTATTGAAATCCAAACTCTTGCTTTTTTTATTGCAAATGATATTGTTTGCACTTTCTTTCGTTCCTCCCATACAAATTCTATGACTCCTAAATTTTTATCAAAAAATGCCTCTAAGTCTGAATTCATGGCAATACGTGAAAATTGATATTGAGTATTTTTTTCATCCAATAGTGGTATTAAATTTGGTCTTCTTGTGTATGCCAATAACTCTCCTCTTTTACCAATAATTCCTACAAATCTGATAAATGGACTAATAGAACCAATATCATTGCAAAGTAATTTTAATTTCTTTTCTACCATGGATATTATTTTATTTTGATTCTATTTTAATCATGTCGTTAATTCATACCAATTTTTAATTTAATTTGTTATTTTTTTTAAAATAATCTAACTAATCCTAATACAACAATAATTGTTTTAATTATCTTCCCTGATACCATAAAAATTACAAATTTTGTAAATTTCATTTTTTTAACTCCAGCTGAAATTAGAATTAGATCTCCAATTATTGGAATCCATGCTGCAAAAAATATTGCACTCCATCCAAACCTATCTAATAATTTATTATGTTTTTTTTCAGGTTTTTCTATATCTGTATGTTTTTTCATTTTTACAATTAATTTGGTTCCACCAAATCCTATGAAGTAATTTAAAATTCCTCCCGTAATTGATCCTACGGCTAATACAATTGCTACAAGAAAAATATTTTCTCCTCCTATCAATAACGCTGATGTTAAAATTTCTGTTGGTAATGGTATTGCAGTAGATGATAATAATGAATTTAAAAATAGACCAAATATTCCATATTCTTGAAATATGTTATTTGATAGAATTTCCTGTAATTGATGATAATATTCAATTAATAATTCATAACTCATGAATATCCTTTTTTACTATGTTTATTATTCACTCCCATTTACTACTTGTTAGTTTTGATTAAATATTACAAATAATTGATTTGATTAATGGAGTTAACAGATATTTTCCCATTTGCTCCTGATGATGGATATCTTATTCTAATTTTGGTTAATTTCTTTGGCTCTCTTATCCCCTTTGTACCTATGCCAGCATTTTTGTTACTTGCATCTATGTCTGTTGGAACTGAATATAATTTGCATTTACTAGCAATTTTCTCTGCAGTTAGTGCCACCGTTGCAAAACAAATTATCTTTTTTGTAAGTTTTGGCGGTCGTAAAATTATGAATATTAAAACTAGAAATAGAATGAGACCATTTGAGAGACTTGTTAAACGATATGGTGCAGCAGCTGCATTTTTTGCCGCTGCCACTCCTATGCCCGATGATATAATTTTCATACCTTTAGGACTTGCAAAATATAATCCAAAAAGATTTTTTGTTGCAACTCTTGCTGGAAAATTAGTTCTCAGTTATGTTATTGTCTTTATAGCTCATTATGTTGGATTATCATTCATTGAGCCTTATTTAGAGAATATTGATGATGCTACTCCAATTTATATTGGATTTTTAATTTTTGCTGCCGCAATGACTGGTATAATTATTTTAGTTTTAAAATCAGATTGGCAAAGAATTATGGTTAAATTTGCTCCTTGGACATTAGATGAAAACTCTGATGATGATACTAAAAATAGTAACAAATAATTTTATTTATAATATTGATATTAATTATTAGAATTCGTTAGGATGTATATTCAATATCTATCTTGATTTCTTTTTTGTCTTTTACTTCGTTTACTAATTTAAATAATTTTTTTATATCTTTTTTTAATACAGTAGTTAATTTTTGATTATAGATTGTTGCAGCTGGATGAATTGTTAAAAAATAGAGTTGATTGTCTTTCTTGACTAGTTTTCCTCTAAATTTTATAATCTCCTTTCCATCAAGTAATGAATTAAATGCGGTATTGCCTAATATACAAATTATTTTTGGTTTAATAATTTCTATTTCTTTTTTAAGATAATTTTTACATGTGTTTCTTTCAATTTCTGTTGGAACTCTATTTTTTGGTGGTCTACATTTTACTATATTTGTAATATAGACTTGTTCTCTGGTAATTCCTACATTTTCAAGCGCAATTGATAATTTTTTACCTGCAATTCCTATGAATGGCTCACCATTCATATCTTCATTTTTTCCAGGTGCCTCTCCAACAAAAATTACATCTGATTTGAAATTTCCCTTACCTGGAACTGAATTTGTTCTTGTTTTACTAAGTTCACAGTTTATGCATTCTGTTACCTGTTTTTTTATTTTTTCTAATTTTTTTTCCATTCTAATTTACACTTTTTACTGTTGCAGTTCCTCTAATTGTTGGACCGCCATTTCCCATTATCATTGATTGCATAGGATCTCCTTTTCCACAATTAGTTATTGGTCTTACTGTAAAATCATTTCCACATGCATCAATTGAATTAAAAAATTCTGGTGCTGTACCCATCACAATAACATCTCTATGTAAATCTCTTAGTTCTCCATTTTCAATTTTTTGTGCATATTGACATGATATACTCCAATTGTATCGCTTCATGTCTATTGATGGTACTTTCATATTTGAAATATAGTAACCATTTTTTACATCTTTTATTATTTCATCTACTTTCTGATCCCCATTAGCAACACATGTACATGCCATACGAATTAGTGGCATATATCGATAATTTGTTGCTCTCATATTTCCTGTTGGTATTGTATTGAATATTTCTGACGTTTCTCTATTTTGCATGTGATTTTTTAAAATTCCTTTTTCTATTAGACTTGTTTTTTTAGTTTCAACTCCTTTATCGTCAAAATAATACCAACCTAAACTTTGTTTTATTGTTGGATCATCAAACACATTAAGATTTTCTGAACCTATTTTTTGTCCTATCTTTCCTTTCCACCAGGCTCCTCCTGCCCATGCCATCTCTTTTCCTAGTACTCTATCTGCTTCTGATGGGTGTCCAAGTATTTCATGTGTAAGTAATGAAACAAAATTTGGATTCATTACTACTGTTGATGTTTCTTGTTTTATTGGTTTTGCAGATAATAATTCAGATGATTTTTTAGCAATTTCTTTTGCACTCTGTTGAGCTTTGTTTGCAATTAATTCTAATCCTCCCCTTCCTCCTTCTGTAATGTTTATTAATTGTGTTTGACCTGAATCATGTGCTGTGGCAACCATTTCAATTATTACATCTGT